>Ga0265797_10002336_pt1 | contig 32011 bp, 35 predicted proteins | sample P2T30metagenome_FD_192433 | JGI IMG/M metagenome (GOLD analysis project Ga0265797, IMG submission 192433) | Plant litter microbial communities from East Loma Ridge, Irvine, California - P2 T30 | ecosystem: Environmental > Terrestrial > Plant litter > Unclassified | place: USA: California... | reverse complement strand
TAGCAGCGTTGATCGCGAACCTTGTCGTCGCGGTCATGCTGTACCGCTTCCGAAGCGGTGATGCGAACATGAGGTCGGTATGGATTTGCTCGCGTAACGACGCGATCGGCAACATCGCCGTCGTGCTGGCCGCAGGCGGGGTGTTCGGCCTCAACAGCGCGTGGCCTGATCTTGCCGTCGCCGCCTTGATGGCTGTGTTGGGAATATCGGGCGGTGTTCAGATCATGCGGCAGGCGCGCGCCGAAATGCGTAGCGAGCCCTCACCCGCCCCCGCTACTTACCAGCAGTCGTTACATGGCAGTCGCTAAGCTGCTAAGGCGCGGGCCGATGCACCGCCTTTCCGCCATGTTCCTCAGTTTCATGCTCGTGCTTATGCTCGGGCTTGGATCAGTCGCGCATGCGACCGAAGGCGTGACGTGCGTCGATACCACAGCGGTCAGCTCCCTCGATCATTGCGACGGCGATGCCGACCAAGTGCCGGCAGACGCCGACAAGGCGTATCCTCACCATCATGGCGGTTGCCACGGCCATCATGTCGGCGTGCCGATCGCGTCCGATTCAACCGGACCAGCCAGCAGCGTTCGTATGACGGCATCGGTGTGGCGCAATGCGCCCAAGGCCCCGGTAGCGTCGGACCCAGCCCTACGTCCTCCCCAAGCCTGACCAACGCCTAATTCCGCCGGGAAAGCCCGTGCGGACGCCCAAGGTTCGTCAGGAGTCCGTTACCCATGCACCGTTTTATTGCGGCCTTATTGGCCGTGGCGTCGTGCGCGTCGATCGCACAGGCGCAGTCAGCCGATCCAACATCGACCAGTCCCCCGCTCACCCTTGAGCAGGCGCTTTCGCTTGCCGGAGCCAGCGCCCCCAGCCTTGAGGCTGCCACGGCTGGCGTCCGGGCAGCACAAGCAGGCCGCACGGTTGCCGGCTACCGCCCGAACCCGTCGATCGTCGCCGAGACCGAGAACATTGCCGGCAGCGGCCAATATCGCGGTCTTCGAAGCGCCGAGACAACGGCAGGTCTGGCACTACCGATCGAGTTGGGTGGCAAACGATCGGCACGGATCGCTGTCGCAGATGCGATTGGTAATCGAGCGAGGATAGGCACGGCGTTGGCCGAGGCTGATCTACGGCTTGCCATCACGCAGCTCTACATCGAGGCGACCGCAGCGGAACGCCGACTGGTGACCGCGCGCGAGCAGGCCGGTATCGCCCGCGAAGCATCGCGCGCAGCCGGCGTCCGCGTTCAAGCGGGGCGAGCATCACCGCTCGAACAGCAGCGCGCCGATGTATTGCGGATCAACGCGGAGACGGCTGTGGAGCGCGCAGAGCGGCTTGCCGAGGTCGCCCGAAGCAATCTTGCCCGACGGATCGGCCAACCCCTCACGGGACCGTTGGACTTGGTGTGGTTCGGCCGTGTCGAGGGCTTTGGTCCAGCGCGGCCGATCGAGACCGCCGGGACGCTGGCATTGGCGGCGACACGCGCGGACGTGACAACGGCAGAGGCACAGGTGCGGCTTGCTAGGTCGCAGCGCATTCCCGACGTGACACTCAGCGCCAGCGCACGACGGCTTGAGGCTACGAACGACGTGGCAGCGGTGTTCGGGCTGTCGATCCCGTTCCCACTGTTCAACAACGGCAAGGCGGCAGTGGCGCAGGCGCGGGCGCAGACTGATCAGGCGCAGGCGCTACGTCGCGCGGCCGAGCTGGATACCGCGCAGGATATCGCAAGCGCACAGGCGAACGTCGCGAATGCCGCGACGACCGCTCGCAACGCCAGCGGGCCGGCATTGGCGTCGGCAAGCGAAGCCGCTCGGATCGCCCGGATCGGCTACCGGGAGGGCAAGTTCGGTCAGCTCGATTTGCTCGATGCCGAACGTACCCTGTCCGAAACACGAACCGCCGCGATCGATGCGCTCGCCACCTATCACGACGCCAAGGCACGCCTCGAACGGCTCGTTGCCGCAGCGCCCTCGCCCGAGGAAACCAATTAATGACGAAGATCATCATACGGGCGCTCGCGCCTGTGACCTTGGCTATCCTCCTTGCCGGGTGCGGCGGGGGTGGCAACAGCGAGGCCGGTGAGAAGGCCGGAGCCGAGAAGACCGAAGGTGCCGAGGCCGGCGAAGCCAAGGAGGGTCCAAAGGATATCGTCACCCTGTCCGCGCAGCAGATCGCGGATGCCGGGATAGAAGTTACGCGTCCTACAGTAGGCGGTGTGGCAGGAGCGATCGAGCTATCGGCAACGATCGAGGGCGATCCTCAGGGTGTGCAGGTCGTGTCCACCTCCGTAGGCGGTCGGCTCGTTTCCCTCACCCGCAATCTCGGGCAGTCAGTCAGCCGGGGAGACCCGCTGGCTATCATCGAAAGCCGGGAAGCGGCATCACTGAAAGCGGAGGTAGAAGCCGCGCGCGCGCGTTCCGCACTCGCCCAATCGAACCTTCGCCGCGAACAGCGTTTGTTCGCCGAACGGGTTTCGCCAGAGCAGGATCTGGTCGCAGCGCGAACGGCCGCAACGGAGGCTAGCATTGCCCTTCGCCTGGCACAGCAGCAGTTGTCAGCGACAGGCAGCGGAGGCGGCGCGCTCAACCGCATCGCGGTTCGCTCGCCGATCGCCGGCCAGGTTATCGCGCGATCCGCCACCCTCGGGCAGGCAGTCGCGGCCGATGCAGAGCTGTTCCGCGTCGCCAATCTGTCGAAGGTGACTGTCACCACGTCACTCGTGCCCACCGATGCCGGGCGGGTGAAGCCCGGCGTGCGTGTCGAAGTGACGGCGCCGGGGCGGCGTCAGGAGGGGCGCGTCACGTTCGTGTCCCCCATTCTGGACGAGACGACGCGATTGGTGCCGGTGATCGCCACCCTCGACAACGCCGGCAGCACATGGCGCGTTGGTGAGACGGTTAACGTATCTATCCTCGTTCCTTCGACCGGGGACCGCACCGTCGCTGTACCATCGGCCGCAGTACAGATGATCGAGGACAAGTCGTTTGTGTTCGTCCGGACGGCGACAGGTTTCCGGGCAATTCCGGTGACGCTTGGCCGCACCAATGGCGGGCAGGTCACCGTAACGGCAGGCCTTACCGGCTCGGAGCGCATCGCTTCCACGAACAGCTTCACGCTCAAGGCCGAACTCGGCAAGGGTGCGGGCGGGGATGAGGACTGAGCCATGATCGGTCGCATCGTCACCCTCTCCGTCGAGAAGCGCTGGCTCGTCCTGCTTCTCACCATCGCGGCTGCATTGCTCGGGATTGGCGCGCTGCGTCAGCTTCCGATCGACGCCGTTCCCGACATCACCAACAACCAGGTGCAGATCAATGTCGTTGCTCCTGCCCTCTCCCCCGATCAGATCGAGAAGCAGGTTGCGTTCACGGTCGAAACCGCACTCGCGGGCATTCCCGGCCTTGAATATACCCGCTCGCTAAGCCGCAATGGCTTTGCCCAGATCACAGCGGTTTTCGGTGAAAAGACCGATATCTACTTTGCGCGGGCGCAGGTCGCGGAACGACTGCGAACCGCTGAGGAAGACCTTCCCGAAGGTGTGAATCCTGAGATGGGGCCGATCGCCACGGGCCTTGGCGATATCTTCATGTGGACCGTCGAATACCGCGAGCTGGATCAGGTCCATCATCGCAACGGCGAACCCGGCCTGCAACGCGATGCCAGCTATATCACCCCTGAGGGGGATCACCTCGTCAGCGACGCCGACAAGGCGACCTACTTGCGCACCGTGCAGGATTGGATCGTCACGCCGCAGCTCAAAAGCACTGACGGGCTTGCTGGCGTCGACTCCCTTGGTGGCTACACCAAGGAATATCTCGTTATTCCAGACATACAGCGCATGGCGGCAATGCGGCTGACGCTTCAGGACCTCACCACCGCCCTTCAGCGCAGCAATACCAGCGCGGGCGCTGGTGTGGTCAACCGCAACGGCGAAGGGTTGGCGGTTCGATCGGATGGGCGTGTCCGCAACGCCGACGAGCTGGCGCGTACCGTTGTTGCCACGCGCGAGAGCGTTCCGATTCTGCTCAACCAGATCGCGACCGTTCGCACCGGGCAGGCGCTACGTATGGGATCGGCGTCGGAAAACGGCCATGAGGTTGTCGTCGGCACCGCGGTTATGAGGATCGGGGAGAATAGTCGCACGGTGTCGACGGGCGTTGCCGAACGGCTGACGCAGATCGGCCGCTCATTGCCGGTCGATGTTGTCGTGAAGCCGGTCATGAACCGGACCGAGCTGGTGAACTCCACGATCGCCACGGTTGCCCGCAACCTTGCCGAGGGTGCGGTGCTGGTGATCGTCGTTCTGTTTGCGCTCCTTGGCAATTTCCGTGCGGCGCTGATCGCGGCCTGCGTCATTCCGATCACGATGCTGCTGACCAGCATCGGCATGTTGGAGGCGGGCGTTTCCGCAAATCTGATGAGCCTTGGTGCGCTCGATTTTGGTCTGATCGTTGATGGCGCGGTCATTATCGTGGAGAACGCATTACGGCGTTTGGGAGAGGCGCAGCATGGTCATGATGACGTGCTGACGATCGAGCAACGTCTTGGGATTGTCGCGGCATCGGCGCGCGAGATGATCCGCCCATCGGTGTACGGGCAGGCTATCATCATCCTGGTCTATGCGCCGTTGCTCACCTTTACGGGTGTCGAGGGCAAGATGTTCGAGCCGATGGCGCTGACAGTCATCATCGCCCTGGTGTTCGCCTTCATCCTGTCGCTGACCTTCATACCGGCAGCGATTGCGATCTGGCTCAGCAATCGGGTCGAGGAGAAGGAAAGCCGCGTCGTCACGTTCCTCCGGCAGCGCTATGAGCCGGGACTCGATGCGGCAATGCGCCGACCCACCCTCACCATCGGCGTCGCGATCGGCGCGCTGGCGCTTGCCGGGGCCGCTTTCACGACTTTGGGGCAGGAGTTCTTGCCCCAGCTCGATGAGGGCAACATCCTCGTCCAGGCGGTCCGCATCCCCGGCACATCGGTCGATCAGAGCCAGGCAATGCAATTCCAAGTGGAAAAGGCGCTCGCCAAGGCCCCTGAGGTCCGTTTCGCCTTCTCGCGCACCGGGACGTCCGAAATCGCATCGGACCCAATGCCGCCTAACGCGACTGACACGTTCGTCATCTTGAAGCCGAAGAAGGAGTGGCCTGACCCCGGCCTGTCCAAGGAAGAGCTGGTGGAGCGGCTGGAAAAGCGCCTCTCCACCCTGCCGGGCAACGCCTATGAGATCACTCAGCCGATCCAGATGCGGTTCAACGAGCTGATTGCAGGCGTGCGCGGCGATATCGCGATCAAGGTATTCGGCGACGACTTTGGCGAGATGAACGCGACCGCGGATCGGATCGCCGGCATTCTGCGAAAGACGCGGGGTGCAGCGGACGTGCGGGTTGAGCAAACCGAAGGCTTGCCGATGCTCGATATCCGGCCGAACCGCACTGCCATGTCCCGCGTCGGGGTAACGGCCGGTGACGTGCAGGACACGGTTGCCGCAGCCATTGGCGGCCGGCAGGCTGGCGTGATCTTTGAAGGCGATCGTCGCTTCCCCGTCGTGATCCGGATGGCGGAAAGCTCACGATCTGATTTGACGGCGGTTGCTCAGGTCCCGGTGCCGACCGGTAGTGGCGGCTTCGTCCCGCTATCGACTGTGGCGGATATCGCCGTGGTCGATGGTCCCAATCAGATCAGTCGCGAGAACGGCAAGCGGCGTGTCGTGGTGCAGGCCAACGTGCGCGATCGAGACGTTGCCGGTGTCGTGGCTGATGCCCGCTCAGCCATCGACGCGCAGGTTAAATTGCCGCCCGGCACGTACCTCGAATGGGGCGGTCAGTTCGAGAACTTGGCATCCGCCCGCGATCGGCTCAGCGTTGTGGTGCCGATCTGCTTCGTGGTCATCATGTTCCTGCTCTACGGCGCGCTTGGCTCCGTCAGGGATGCGTTGATCGTGTTTACCGGCGTTCCGCTGGCGCTGGTCGGAGGCATCCTTGCGCTGGTGCTAAGAGGTATGCCGTTCTCCATTTCAGCGGCAGTCGGCTTCATCGCGCTATCGGGCGTCGCGGTCCTCAACGGGCTGGTCATGGTGTCATCCATCCATGATCTGATGCGGCAAGGCATGGATCGTGCGGTAGCGGCGCATCAAGGCGCTCTGGCGCGCCTCCGGCCGGTTGCGATGACGGCGCTCGTTGCGTCGCTTGGCTTCGTGCCGATGGCACTTGGCCATGGTGCTGGAGCAGAGGTGCAAAAGCCGCTGGCGACCGTCGTCATCGGTGGTCTCATATCCGCAACCCTGCTCACCTTGTTCGTGCTGCCGACGCTCTACGCTCGTTTTGGACGGCGCGAGCTGCCAGCTCCATCAGGGGGACATATCGAACTGCCGCCTTTGGCTCATGACAGCGTGAGGGCCTAAGCTATGCAGGCCGTTGCCTTTACGCTCATTCCCGTCGTTGCCGTACTGATCGGCTCGCTATTCGCGGTATCGAGACGGCCAAGTGATGCCTTCGTAAGCGCCATGCAGCACTTGGCGGCAGGCGTTGTGTTCGCCGCAGCGGCAGCCGAGATCCTGCCCCAGGTGATGCACGAAGGTTCACCGATCGCGACATTCACTGGCGGCGCGCTTGGCATTCTCGTGATGCTGTCGCTCAAAGCCCTTGAGGGTCGCGCCAGTGGACCGATCGCTATGCTCGGGGCAGTTGCAGTCGATATCCTGATCGACGGGCTTGTTCTCGGATTGGCGTTCGTCGCTGGCGGGAAGGCCGGCGTGTTGCTGACGATCGCGTTGACGCTGGAGGTGCTGTTTCTCGGACTGACCGTAACGACCGAGTTGGGTGAGACGATCAAGTCCAAGGCACGTATCATCGGGATTACGATGGGGATCGCGTTGTTGCTGCCGATCGGTGCGGCGATAGCGACGCCTGTTGCGACGTTTCCGCCCGTCGTCATCGCCGGGTTTCTCAGTTTCGGTCTGATGGCGCTGCTCTACCTCGTGACGGAGGAGCTATTGGTCGAGGCGCACGAGAAGCCTGACACCCCGCTTATCAGCGCGATGTTCTTCATCGGGTTTCTGGGATTGCTCCTGATTGAGGAGGTATTGGGCTGACCGCTCGACGTGGAACGTCCTGGACCGATGATGATGACGCCGAGCTTCGTCGGCGTATCGAGGCCAGGCAGTCGCTGGCGGTAATCGCGCGCGAGATGGGACGAACGATGGATGCGGTTCGTGGGAGAGCCTCAACCTTGCGGGTAACTCTTCGCTCGTCGCAGCGACCGTGGCGGGACGGCGTGCCGCGCCGAGTAGACGTAGACTAGAAAATAGGGGCGGTTGCCCGCCCCTATTCATCCTTTAGCCGTGCTTCATGCCGCCCTTGGCATGATCGCAGCAGTCAGCAGCCTTGGCTTTTGCGCCATCCTTGCAGCAGTCCGCACCGTCCTTGCAGCACGCCATGTCGGCGCAGCAATTGGCGACTGCGGCGAATGCGCCAGTCGACAGGGTGAGGGCGAAGGCAGCGCTGATGAGCTTGAACTTGGTCATGATATTCTCCGAAATCTACGTGTGATGGTGTTCGACGTCACACGGTTTGCGGAGGGGGTATGGCCGGAGCGTATGCCATGCCCAAAAGGCCGGTCTGTGGAGCCGGCCAAGGCGATAGACGGGAGGACGGAACCAGCCCGATATGCTCGACGGTTTCGCCGGCAACAGCAACGCACGGTATGGCGCAGGCCGACGCAGGGGCCTTTTTGATGGGAGCGCCTGCTGATTTGCTGGCGCAGTCCATCATCGCGGAAGCAGCCGGAGGCGCGGCCATCGCCATCGTCTCGCAGAGCGGGCCAAGCCGGACCAGCAACATCACCGCCAGGACGAAAAACGCCATGGAATGCAATATCTTGGAAAGTGGGCGAGCCCGGCGTTTCATCGGATGCATCTAGAAGCACCCTCAGTCATGTACAATGCCGCAGGAGCGGTTTGCCACACTAAGCGGACTTTACTCGCCTTTCCGGTACGTTGGCGAGGTTGCGATGCTCGAAAGGTCCGTGGCGCTATCGATCGGCACGCCTGCCTCCTTTCGCTCGGAATAGCGATCGACCAGTTGGGCGGTGTGCGGGCGTAGCAGGACCGTGAAGCGTACCAATTCTTCCATCACGTCCACGATCCGATCATAGTAGGCCGAAGGCTTCATTCGATCGTTTTCTTCGAACTCGGCAAACGCCTTCGCGACGCTGGATTGGTTGGGGATCGTCACCATTCGCATCCAGCGGCCGAGGACGCGCAGGGTGTTCACGCTGTTGAACGATTGCGACCCGGCCGACACCTGCATGACGGCGAGCGTGCGGCCCTGCGTCGGGCGCATCCCCCCCATCGACAGCGGCAGGTGATCGACTTGCAGCTTCATGATCCCGGTAATCTGGCCGTGCCGCTCGGGGCTGCACCACACATGCCCTTCCGACCACATCGACAGTTCGCGCAGTTCGTGGACGGCCGGGTGATCGTCGCCCGTCACTTGGTCGGGTAGCGGCAGGGTCGAAGGATCGAAGATCCGCGTTTCGCAGCCGAAGAATTGCAGCAGGCGAGCAGCTTCTTCCACACACAGTCGCGAGAACGACCGCTCCCGCAGGGAGCCGTAGAGCAACAGGATGCGCGGAGGCGGATCACCAGCGCCCAGCCCAAGGGCAGGACGATCGAGCGAATAGCGCCGATCGAGCGCGGGCAGATTATCAGGATCGGAGAGAGTGCGGAGCGGCATCAGGCAGTCCTTGGGCCAAGCAGAATGATACAGGTGCCGATCAGGCAGAGTGCCGCTCCACCAGCATCCCAGCGATCGGGCCGCACCCCTTCGACAGTCCACAGCCAGATCAACGATGCGCAGATGTAGACGCCGCCATAGGCCGCATATGCCCTCCCCGCTGCGTCGCTATCTACGCGTGTCAGCAGCCAGGCGAATAGCATAAGTGAGACCACGCCCGGAACCAGCCACAGGGGCGATTTGTCCAGCCGCAACCATGCCCAAAAGGCAAAGCAGCCCGCGATTTCCGCGAGCGACGCGGCAAGGTAGACGAGTGCCGTCATACCATGCTGATCCTGATCGCGAGCGCCGCGAGTGTTACCAGCAGCACCGGGATCGTCAGCGTTGCGCCAACCTTGAAGTAATAGCCCCAGCCGATCCGAATGCCCTTTTGCCCGAGGACGTGCAGCCAGAGCAGCGTTGCGAGCGAGCCTATCGGCGTGATCTTAGGGCCAAGATCGCACCCGATCACGTTGGCGTAGATCATCGCTTCCTTGATGGCACCCGTGGCGTGCGTCGCGTCGATCGATAGTGCGCCTACCAGCACGGTCGGCATGTTGTTCATCACCGACGACAGCAGCGCAGCTATGATCCCGGTCCCGAACGCCGCGCCCCACACGCCGCCTTGAGCGGTACGATCGAGCAGGCTGGCAAGATGATCGGTCAGGCCAGCATTCCGTAGGCCATAGACGACCAGGTACATGCCGAGCGAGAAGATCACGACCTGCCACGGCGCACCGGCCAGCACCTTGCGCGTCTGGATGACATGGCCGCGCGCGGCGATGACGAGCAGGAGAACCGCGCTGGCAGCCGCAACGGCGCTGACTGGCACGCCGATAGGTTCGAGCAGGAAGAAGCCAGCGAGCAGCAAGGCCAGAACGACCCAGCCCGCCTTGAAGGTTGCAGGATCGCGGATCGCGTCAGCAGGCGTACGAAGCTGCGCCACGTCATAGCTTGCCGGTATGTCGCGTCGGAAGAACAGCAGCAGCGCAACCAGTGTCGCGGCGATCGATGCCAGATCGACCGGCACCATCACCGTGGCATAATCGGCAAAGCCGATCCGGAAGAAGTCGGCCGACACGATGTTGACGAGGTTGGAGACGATCAGCGGCAGACTGGCGGTATCGGCTATGAACCCCGCCGCCATGACGAACGCCAGCGTCGCCTTGTCCTTGTACCCCAGCGCACGCAGCATCGCGATGACGATCGGCGTCAGGATCAGCGCTGCGCCGTCATTGGCGAACAGCGCCGACACAGCCGCGCCGAGCAGCACGATCAGCACGAACAGCCTGCGACCATGCCCCCGGCCCCAGCGCGCGACGTGGAGCGCCGCCCATTCGAAGAACCCGGCTTCATCGAGCAACAGGCTGACGATGATGATCGCGACGAATGTCGCGGTCGCGTTCCAGACGATACCCCACACCACCGGCACGTCGGAGAGCGAGACGACCCCGACGAGCAGCGCGATCGCCGCGCCGCCCATCGCGCTCCACCCGATGCCAAGGCCCTTCGGTTGCCAGATGACGAGCGCGATCGTGGCGACGAAGATAGCGAGCGCGAGCAACATCAGGCGACGCGCTGGCCCGAGGCGTCCACGACCTGTTCGCCGTCTTCCTTGGCAAACGCACCCTGTTGCGGCTCGGGTAGTAGATCGAGGACCGCTTCGGACGGACGACACAGTTTCACGCCAAGCGGCGAGACGACCAGCGGCCGGTTGATGAGGACCGGATGTGCCATCATTGCGTCCACTAGCGCGTCGTCGGACAGCGACGTGTTACCAAGACCTAGATCAGCATATGGCGTGCCCTTCTCGCGCAGTAGATCGCGGGGCATCATGCCGGCGCGGTCGATCAGATCGACCAGCAGTGCGCGCGAGGGCGGAGTCTTCAGATATTCGACCACATGTGGCTCGATGCCGGCATTGCGGATCATCGCGAGCGTGTTGCGCGACGTGCCGCACTCGGGGTTGTGATAGATCACGATATCGACGGCCACGGGGCGTCCTTTCAGCAGCAGGGGGTGAGTTCAGCCAAGAGCGGCGCGCACAGTTCAGGCGCGCCGGCGCAGCAGTCTTTTACGAGGAACAACGTCAGCGCGCGCAGCCCGTCCAGATCGGCGCGGTAGATGATCGATCGGCTATGCCGTTCGGAGCGCACGATGCCGGCCCGCGCGAGTATGCCGAGGTGCGCGGACATGGTGTTCTGCGGCACGTCGAGTTGGCGGGCGATTTCGCCCGCTGCTAGGCCGCCGGGTTCGTGCCGCACCAAGAGGCGGAACACGTCAAGGCGGGTGCCCTGTGCGAGTGCGCTAAATGCAGCAATAGCCGAATCGTTTTCCATATATCCAGCATAGAGGATATCTCAGACGGGGCTAGGTCGAGGTTTCAAAACCCAGCTTTCTCAATTCAGCATCCCAATCGGGAAGGCTGTATCAGCAGCCTTCCCCGTAGTTAACCTCGCGTCGGGTAGGCCAGCTCCATACTTATTGAAGGCACCTCGCTACCTGTCGCGAGGCAAGGTCGCATGACGTGCCCGGTTTCCACGAAGCCGAGCTTGCGAAGCACCCGGCCTGAGGGAGAATTGTCCACGAAGTAGCCAGATGTGATGACGGGAAGGCCGAGACGTTCGAAACCAAAGGCGACGACGGCCCTCGCGGCTTCGGTCGTTATGCCACTCCCCCAATGGGCAGGGGACAACCAATAACCCAACTCAGCGGCGTCAGCGCCCTCCTCCGGCGTTAGGCCGATCGCACCCAGAAGCGTGTCGGCCCCTCGCAGAGTGATAGCCCATACCCACTCAGCAGAAGCGACATAATCTAGGAAAAAGCGGGCATCGGCCGGACCATACGGGTGTGGGACACGAGCCAAGCGGCGTGCCACTTCCCAATTTCCGACAACGCCGACAATGGCGTCTACGTCACGATCGTTAGGACGTCGAAGGGATAGACGTTCAGTGGCAAGATCGGGTCGATTGCCCAATGACAGGTCGGTGTCCATTGCGTCTGGATAAACTGGCGTGCGTAGCCACCGCAACTACAGACGGATTTACCAATGGCGACCGTGGTCCTGTGATCGCGCTCGCGCGCGAAACAAAGAGATTGCACCCGCGATTCCGGAAGTGTTCATCAGCGCTGCCTAATCTCAATCAAGTGATTGGAGGTTAGATGACTGACGCGCTTCCGGACTCCCCTTCTGCCGATCGGCAGCCGGTGGATGTACCGCTGAGCCTGATGAAGACGGCACTGGCGTTGCTTGACCAAGAAGTTGGGGCGACGCTCGCTGCAGATCGCCTCGCGGAGGCCATCGAAGCACGAAGTCGAGATATGAGAGGAAAAGGGCATCAGCAATAATAACTGGCCCGTTTTGCCGGCTGTCGTGTTCTGTCTAAATGACAACCTCCACAGTCCCCTATGCGCTTGCGGTCGATGACGACCCTTTCATCCTCATGGATGTCACGACTATTCTCGAAGATGCAGGCTTCCGCACATATGAAGCGGATGACGGCGATGCTGCGATCGCTATGCTCCCGGAGTACGCCCACACCATCACCCTGCTCTTCTCGGACGTCGACATGCCGGGCGACACGAACGGGTTCACGCTCGCGCATCACGTCGCTGAAAACTATCCCTGGATCGAGATCGTCATCGGTAGCGGTCATCTCCAACCGAAAGAGGGTGACCTTCCCGAGAAGGCGACGTTCGTCTCGAAGCCGTTCAATGCGCAGATGATCCATGGCCATCTTCGCGAGACCCTGCCCGACGGCAAGCTACCAGATCCGCTAAAAACGGCCGTTTAACGACGACCATGCGGGCCTACTCGTCGTCGGTGTCCATGGTGGCAGCTACGCCGCCGGCTTCGAGGGCGGCGTTCAACTGACGCCTTATGCTCATGCCATTCAGGTGGCTGAATACGCCTTCATAGCCTTCGGCACTCAAGCGATCGCGAATGTCCGAAATTGAACGACAGGCCCCTTCCCGCGACAATTGAAATGCCCGCTCAACCGTTCCGATACGTGTGTCGCTCAATGCCCCTCCGGATAGCCGATCAGTGACGCAGGACACGGGCATCGGCTAGCACGCGATATCGCCCGAAAAATGTCGGGTTCAAGCCTGTACGCTGTTGCAAAACGATGTTCGCAGATGCAGCATTACGACGCCTTTCAGGCATCCTCTCCTAAAAACTTTCCGGGCCGGCTCATGCTGGCCCTTTTTTTGTCTGCCGAACGCAGCCGCAACTGCGTGATAAGCACACGTCGTTCACGCTCGATCTGGGTTTTCATCATCGCCCAGATATCGCGAGCGCCGGAGCAATAGCCTGCCCAGTCGGCCTCGATCGAGGCGTAGGTCCATTTGGCAATGTGCGCATTCGACATCAGCCGTTTTGCGGTCAGGGCGACCAAGAGATCGGATAGCGCGCTTCGCAGATCTGTATCCGCATCTTCGAGCAAGGCAGGTACGACCGTCTCACTCACGAACTTCGATCGTGCGATGCTGGCGTTGGTAAGGCTCTGTCGATCCTTGGCCAACTGATCGCTGCCGGGGCAGGACGCCGCGCAATGCCGTTCGATTTTGCCTATCCCGTCGATGATCCTTCGGTGATGCTCCTCCAACGTTTGTAGCATCTCGTCGTAGTTCATATGGATGGTCCTTCCCGGTCGCGAGCATTGCTTGTTGCTGTCATTAACACCCGCGATCTGACGCCGCAGTTCCGCATTACACGGAGTATTATCACGATATTATAACGGCTTAGATTGAAGGTATGGCCCTACCCCTCGGCGCGTCCCCTGCCCCCTTTTGACACGCCGTTACGCAAACGCGCGAAGGCGGTAAGAGACTCATAAAACGCATCCGAAACGAAGAAATGGTCAGCGTCGATGACACGCTGAAGGACGTCGTTCGATTGCTGCGAAGTTCGGCGCAGTCTGATCGACGCGGTGGCCCACGGCTATGCACTGCGGGAGGTATAAGGGGGCCACCCCGCCCAAGAGGGCGGGGCTGGGCTCTAGTCGGCAAGAGCCGACCGGAGCCCCGCGAAGAGCGGGTCTCCGCCCTTACGGGTCACGATCCCTTGTCCATCGTCCTTAAACGCTTCCACGAGCCTCCTGCGGCCATTGTCGCGGATGATGCGGGGCGGAGGGTGCGCCCCTCCCCTGACGTCACGTCCAGGACCACGACCACCGCCAAGCAGCCTGCGGCTGTGGAATCATGCGCTAGGCGCATGATGTGTTCTTTGTGGGCCTGTGTTCTCATCGCACCCTTCGCCGTCTCTCAGTGTCTCGGCGTGCCAGACCCGTCCGGCGGGGTCGGCGTCAAAGCTGAATTGCCCGCAAGCGGGCAATGTTTTTTGTTTGATTGGAAGACGCCTCAACAAGAATACCGGGCCTGAAGGCCCTACGGTTTCCACCCCGCAAGCGGGGCGGAGCCTCCGTCATTCATGTTGACCCCGCCGGCCGTGCCTGCCTCTTGAGCCCCTGCGAGGACGGCTCCGGGTGCGATGAGAACAAAGGCCGGGCCTTGCCCATCAGAACGGTAGAAACAGAATAGCCCGCTACCGCGGTCTATGCGTCTTTGATTTGTTATTTACGCCCCCTAGTCGGGGGCTCTTTTGTGCTCGGACTCACCGTGTACGATGACTAAGCGTCAAGTAATCAATCCGTTTGGCTAAATAGAGGGGAGGGGGTAAAAAGAAGATGCCGGAGGGGAAAGGCCCCAAGCACCGGCAAACAGGGGGATAGGCCCCCGCCTAGGTGGAGTTATTACTATGAACATCGGTCAGTTCAAGAACGCCAGCGGTCAGCTTGTTGGTTCGATCGCAACCGCGACTATCGACCTCCCGCGCCTTGGCCTTCGTCCCGTCGAGAGCAACAACGAACGCGCCCCGGTTTTCGAGATCGTCACCCTGAACGTCGCCCGTCGCTGGGTTCAGATCGGCGCACTGTGGCAGCTGACCAGCAACTCGACCGGCGAGGTTTTCTATCAGGGCAAGCTGGACGACCCGAGCCTTTCCGAGCCGTTGCAGATCACGCTTTTCGGCAACAACGAAGAAGGTTTCCGCGTCGTCTGGAACCGCGCGCAGCCCCGCCGCGAGAACATGGACGGCACCCGCCAGAGCCGCCGCAAGGCAGCCGATGACGGTTTCGGCAACGGCAACGCGACCGACAACGGCCAGCTTGCCGAGCCGCAGAACGACGAAATCCCCGCGTTCTAAGACACCGACCAAGACGGGCGGGGAGAGCGGCTGAAACGCTCCCCCGACCCTAAACCGCCATCCCTGCCAAAGGTTGAGACCATGACCAAGAAAACGACCTCCCCGCGCTTTAACAGCTTTTCCGAAATGGGCGAAGCGTTGAACGGCACCGACGCCAGCACGGACACCACGCCCGCCACGGAAACCGCCAGCGACGACGCCAGCGACCCGCGCGCGGCCGAGATTGCCGAGAGCCACGCCGAGGAAACCGCGACCACCAATTTTCAGGATGCGTTCGGCGACGTTGGCGCGCTTTCCATCGTCGAGCTTGGCGGCGAGCGTCAGGAACTCGACATGCCCGAGCCAATCGAGGCGCAGCACGATTGCGCGGCGATCATGGCGACCCTTTTCGACCTGTTCCGCGATACCCGCCTAGAGGCGAGCGCGCAGGCGATTGCATGGGGGTTCGTTAATTCGTTCCACTTCGAGGCGCAGAAGCTGGAACGTGAGGAAGACACGCTTTGCCGCGACCTTGGCGAGATGACGCGCCGCTATGATCCGTCGGAAATCTACGCAACGGAAATGGAGGAATTGCAACTCCGCGCGCAGACCATGACCGAGCGCCGCGCCGCTATCGAATGCATGCGCGACTATGCCGCCGACTGCTACCGCGCGCAGTCGGGCCACCCATGGTCCCCCGCGCGCGGATCGAAGGTTTCGAGCGGAGGCACCGCGAGCCAGATTGCCGCCCTCGACTTCCTGAAGGCCCGCGCACAGGACCACCGCGAGAAGCGCAACCCGACCGGCCCGCTTGTCGTCTTTTCGGGCGGTCAGGAATGGCACGACTTCCAGCAGCTTTGGGACCGTCTCGACCAGATCAAGGCCCGCGTGCCCCACATGACGCTTTGCACCACCGCACAGCGCAAGGGGTGCGATATGATCGCGGCAGCATGGGCGGCGAGCCGTGGCGTTACCGTGGTTGCCTTCACCCCGCAAACGGGCCGCTATGGCAACCGCGCCGGGTTCGTCCGCAACGAGCAGCTTGCAAAGCTGGCACCCGTCGAAGCTATCGTTTGTCAGGGTTCCGGGCTGCAATCCAACCTGTTGCAGGTGCTGAAAAACGCCCGCGTCCCGACCCACGCTTTCCGCATCGACGGACAGGCACCCGCCCCCACCGCAACCAAGCGGCAGGCGATCAGCTAACCCCATCGGGCGGCGCAGCCGAGAACGCGCCGCCCCTCCCCTTTCCTTGGCAGGAATGACTAGGCCAGCGACGGGCGAAACCCCGGCGCTGGCCCTTTTCTGTTGCCGTCGCATGTGGGGGGAACCCTACGGTTCCCCCCACGCCAGGCGATCGGCCGCGCGGCATCCTTAGCACGGCCCCGTCGGGCCGCGCCTGGACGCCGCGCGACCGATCGCCTTCCCCCCTCCGGTAATGCGCTGCCGCCAGCTTGTCCGAGTGGGCGCGAGCTGCCCGATCGTCACGAACGCGGCCAGCGCGGCCCGGGCTCGCTCGCATCGGTCCGGCCCCGTCGGGCCTCCCCTGGCTACGCCTCGACCGGGGAAGCGCCGGTGCGGGCATCGAGCCCGCCCCGGCGCTGCTGCCGCGGTCGAGAAACTGGCCTCCAGTCGTCCGACCTAAACTGCTAAATTCTGACCGCCCCGGCCTCGCTCGCTCGCATCGGTCAGGCCCTTCGGCCTGCCCTTCGCTACGCCTCGGCCGGGGAAGCGCCAGTGCGGGCATCGAGCCCGCCCTGGCGCTGCTGCCGCGGGAGAAATCTATCTCAAGATCTTCCAAGTCTGTCGGCCGGATCGGCGAGCGTCAAGGACGGCAGGGTCCCACCATTTTTCTACGAAAAATCGTTACCCCTACCGCCGCTAACGCGGCCGCTTCGCGGTCCCTGACCCTCACCAATCCGGCCGACGGTCGGACTTCGTCATGATGACCATAGGAGGACGAAATGCAGGTCGCGTTGTTCAGAGCACTGAAATCGGCTAATATCGACGACGAGGCAGCTGCAAAGGCAGTCGTCGTCGTCGAGGAGCAGATCGACATGGCCGTGGGTCGCGCAATTGAGCCGTTGAAGCAGCAAATCGCCGGGCTCGAGCTCAAACTCGATCAGCGGATTGCCGGACTGGAGGTCAAGCTGGATAGCGGCCTCAAAGGCATGCAGACGTCGATCGATGGGCTCAAATGGTACATCATCGGGCTGGGCTCGCTGATGACTGGCGCGATCGCAGTTGGGGCAGCGCTTACGGCATACGCTCAGTTCATCAAATGACCTCGGGAGGGGCTACGGCCCCTCCCCTCACCATCTCACGACTATAGGGCCATCCGGGCAATCGGGTGGCCCTTTTCCGTGCCCTATTACGCGGCCCCGCCCGACCGGCGCGCTCGCGTCGGCCGGGGGAGCGCCAGTGCGGGCATCGAGCCCGCCCCGGCGCTGCTGCCGCACCCCGCCGATCAGGCCATTTCCACTGCCCGATACGCCTCGCTCGCCTACGCGCAGCGGCCCTTCGGCCGCGCGCTCGCTACGCCTCGCCGATCGGACTGCTGTGCGTGTTTGCCGGCGTCCCGCATCCTTACCGGAGAGGAGGGAGGGAAGAGTTCGCGGTTTCAATGAAGGATGTCAGCATGACCATCACATTCCGCGTCGAAGACGGCCGTTCGATCCTACCGCCAAGCGCTGCCGTCATCACCCCTGACCAGTTGGCAGCGTTTCGTGATATGCTTGCCGAACAGGCGCTGCGGTTGGGCTTTGCGTTGCTCCTCCCCGTCTACGGCGTGACGGGTGATCCGTGGTTCGAGTTCGATGCGCGCGTCTGTCATCTGTCGCTGGCAACGGTCGCGCGATGCTTCGATCACGATCCCTCCGTGATCGCGATTCTGGACGAGGCGCAGTTCCTTGGTCGACGGGTTCGGATCGCTCAAACCGACCGGGCGCGCGACATCGAGATGCGGTTGTCCCTGAACCCGGATGCGGCCCCGGAAATCGCTCTGGCGAACCCTGCCGCGCTCACGCTGTTGGAGGGCCTTGGCATCGATCGAACGATCGCCGGAATGGTCCCAATGACAGAACTGCGACAACGCCTGATGGACCCGCGGATCCGGCGACGCCTCGATGCCGATCCGGGGATGGCCGATTGCGTTGAGACACTCTCCAAAATGGCGGCACTGAAGCCCGTGGACGGGGAGTATCTGCTAGCTTGGATCTGATCGCCTGCCACAACGAAACAGGACGCAAGGGACGCCCAGCCTAACGGCTGGCGCGTCCCTTTTTTTGCTTGATACCGCCAAGCCGGCTTCGCCGCTTTCCGGCTGAAAAAAGAATGGCCGCACAGGGTAGCAAACCCGTGCGGCCATTGAGGCGGGCCTCGGCCTCGAAACGTCGCCGGCTTACGCCGCCAGCCGCTTCTCGACCTCATCCACGCCCAGCGTTTTCACCGCCTCCATAATCCGCTCCAGTCGATCCAGTGGGAGCTTAAGCAACCCTACCTTCTCGACCTTGTCGATCGCCGTATCCCGCAGCTTCTTCAGATGCGCCTTTCGACGGTCTGCGAGCTTGCGTTCCTCGGCCTCGATCGCGGCCATTTCAGCGTCCAGTGACTTCGCCATATTCTTGCCTTTTGGTCAGGCTGATCGGGCTCTGAACACACCCGGTATAACCGCCACTCGACCTATAGAAAAGGCCGAGACCAAGGCTCCCAGCATCACCCATGGAGACCCCGATGACGATCATCGAAGAACGGACCCAAGACACCCGCGCGGAGCGCAGGATCAGACAACCTTTCCGCCGGCATGGCGGGGCCTTTTCCCGTGGATCACCGGAGGACCTTCACATCGAACCGGACGCACGAGGAGATCAGAGCAACAATGATGGATCGGGACTACAGTAGAGCACACCCTTGCAAGCTGCGCTTGCTTCTCCCGTTAGATATCAGGCCCTTAGACAGGCCATGATAGTGTATACAACGTCTTACAGATTGTCTTACAACGTAATACGCATCAAGAAGCCCGGATTACTGCCGTTTCTCGCGTAAGACACCGTAATACGGGTTATGCTCAAATCACGATATCGAGCTTGTTGTAGCCGCGTTGCACAGCTATAAGGAACGTCCTCCTAAGGACCCATCAGCCTCTCTGCTAGGAGGCTGGTTACTTGAGTACCTCACGCCCTTATACCCTTCGGGTAGCCGGTGAACTGCGTGCCCGTATAGAGGCAGAAGCAGCCAAACTGGAGTGCTCGCCGTCGGACCTGGTTCGTCGGGCGATCGAACAACATCTTGATGGCCGAAAGCTGCTTGAAGGCAGCGAGCGACGCCACTTGCGCGTGACCGAATATATGCAGGTCGCGCTCGATGCGATCATCCGGGAAAACCACCCGGAATTGCGCGAGACGCTCGTCCTCGAAGCCGACCGTCGCATGAAGCTTCATCATGGCGCGTGATGACCCCAAAGCGCCTCGCGAGGACATCCGCAACGATCGGCGTCCGATCCCCCAGAAGCACCATAGCGCGCGTGGTGAAGCGCCTCGCAATTCGGGCAACTTCACCCGTGGCAGCCAGCTTCTCAATACCCAGGTCCTGATGTGGCTACAGGGTGCCAAAATGCCGCTCTACATGTGGCTTGGCATCTTCGTCATCGCCTACTCCACGATTCTGTCGCTCACGCTCGACGAGAACAACATCCAGCTCATCTTGATGCGCATCCTGTCCGGGCTGTGGGACTGGATCTCGTTTGACGAAATGAAGCGCATCAACCTGCGTCTGCCCGACAACAGCGTGCGCCACACCTACATGGGCTACGTGCCTTACGTGCCAGAGGTCATCCTTGCATGGCACAAGGCCGTGAAGGGGTTCATGGGCTCGGTCGCGATTGCCTCGTGCATCACCATCCCGCTGTCGATCTGGTACGTCGATTTCTCGGCCCGTCGCGGCAAGGCGATGATCCAGGAACGCCATGAGCGCGGCGCGATGCTGGTCGAGCGCGATCTGCTCTATTCCGAGATCGCCCAACACAACAGAAGCGAGTTCGTGAAGGAAGCCGCTAAACTGTTCCCGGACAAGACGCCGGAACAGGTCCTGAAGCTGAAGTTCAAGGCCCGCAAGGTGGGCGGCATCCACCACCCCTACACCGTTGCCGGCATACCATTTCCCTTCCGTCTTGAGCAGTCACATTTCATGACGCTTGGCACCACCGGGTCCGGTAAAACGACCGTGTTCCGCAAGCTCCTTAAGGAGATGCGCGAACGCGAAGATACCGCCGTCGTGTTCGACCTGACCGGGGCCTATGTCGAGGCGTTCTATGACCCGACACGTGACACCATTCTCAACCCGGCCGACGCACGCTGCCCGGCCTGGACGATCTTCAATGACTGCCGAACCTATAGCGAGTTTACCGCTGCCGCTGGAGCACTGATCCCCTCCGATGGCGGGGCGGCCGATCCGTTCTGGGCACTCGCTGCGCGCACCCTTTTCATCGAGATGTGCATGAAGCTCATCGAGAAGGGTCTGACGTCCAACCAGGCGCTCGCCGAGAACCTGATGACCGCTGACCTCAAGCTTGTTCACAAGCATCTCGCCAACACCATCGCCGACCCCATCACGGCGCCGGAGGCCGCCAAGATGGCTGAGTCAATCCGGGCGGTATTCAACACCAACGCGCAGGTCCTGCGCTTCCTGCCCGACGAAGGTCCGCAATACTCGATCAAGGACTGGATGACGGCCGAGAAAAAGCCCGGCTCGATCCTCTTCATCACCTCCTACTACACCGACCTCGAGCTGAACCGGGCGCTGCTCACGCTCTGGTCGAACCTCGCCATTCACGCGCTGATGACGATGAAGAAAACCCGTAATCTGCGCACCTGGTTCGTGTTCGACGAATTGGGCGCACTACACCGACTGCCGGCGATCGAAGACGGCCTCCAGACCGCCCGCAACTTCGGCGGTGCAATGGTCCTCGGGCTGCATTCGTTCGACAAGCTCATCCAGGTTTACGGCGAGGAGAATGCCCGCAACCTGTCGTCGCTCGCACGCACGAAACTGATCCTCGCCGCGGCCGACCTCGACACCGCTGAACAGGGTGCCCGCTACATTGGCAACCGAGAGATCCGGCAGATGGATGAGGGATACAGCTATGGGTACAACAACACCCGCGACGCCTCGACGCTGACCCCCCGTAAACAGATCGAGCCGCTGGTCATCCCCGACGACATCATGAACCTTCCGAGCCTGCACGGCTTCGTGAAGTTTCCCGATGGCTTCCCTGCTGCGCGCATCCGACTGGAATGGGAACATTACCCGACCGTCGCCGAGGGCTTCATTGAGCGGAAACCGGCTAAGCCGGACGAGCCTGGGAAGGTTGTTCGCGGAGGTGGTGGCAAGCCGCAGGGTGGTGACGACGATGTTGGGCGTGGCGATGTGCCCGGTCTGACAGAAGAAGAGGTTGAGCCGGCAAACGTGGCCAACACCTTCGCCACCAACATTCTGTCACAGCCGACGGAGAACGAAGTCGACAATTCGCGCGACGCGACGACCGTCGAGGCCACCGCCAGAACCGAACCGCAGGTGCCACTTCCGGACATGCGGGAGCGTTCCGGCGATGACGAACGAAAGGACCGCGAACGGTCACTGGAGGGTAAGTCCGTACAGGGGCGCAGTGAGGACCAGCAGCGGCAGAAAGACGATCCTACGCCGACCGGAGAACGGGCGGAGGACCTGTCGATCCGGGAGGCGCGCGATGCCTTCCCTGATGACGGATATGGGATGTAACGATGCAGTCGATCGCATCCGTTAAATCGGCATCCGGCGCCGCAAAATATTTCACCAAGGACGACTTCGTCAGCGGCGAATATTACACCGACGAGAAGGCCGGTGACGTCAGCATGTGGGGCGGTGAAGGCGCTGCCGCAGTTGGCCTTACCGGCACCGTTTCGCAGGAGGCATTTGCAAAGGCGCTAAGCGGTGAGCTGCCATCTGGTAAGAAGGTCGATGTCAGGGAAGGTCGGCGTCCCGGTTTCGACCTGACCTTTTCCGCACCGAAGTCGGTGTCGGTAATGGCCTATATCGCTGGGGATAAGCGGATTCTCGGCCCCGATGGTGCCCAGACCAAAGCGGTTCAGCAGACCATGGCCTGGGTCGAGAAGAATATCGCGGCCGGTCGGATTACCAAGGACGGCAAGACCGAAACGGTAAAGACCGGGAATCTGGTTTATGCGCTGTTTCAGCACGACACGAGCCGGGCGCTCGATCCTCAAGCGCATATCCACGCGATTGTCGCCAACATGACGCAGATGCCCGACGGCAAATGGCAGGCCCTGGATGCCCAAAAGCTATGGGCCAGCAACACCGTTATCGGCTCGATCTACCATAGCTTCCTCCGCAACGAGCTGGAGAAGCTTGGCTATCAGACCCGAATGGACGGTAAGCATGGCACGTTCGAGATTGTCGGCGTCTCAAAAGCGGTTCTGGAAGTCTTCAGCCAGCGACGCGAACAGATCATGGAAAAGGCGGCCGAGCTAGGCATCGTCTCGCCCAAGGGCCGTGATGGCGTAACCGTCAACACACGCGATCCGAAGCTGAATGTCGAAGACCGCGACGGGCTCGTTCTCGACTGGATGGCGAAAGCAGCGGAGCAAGGCTTTGACGGCAAGAAGCTGCTCGAAGGAGCGTTAGAGAACGCTGCAAAGGCGGAGCAACGAGAGAGCGCTGGCCCGATCGGACGCGGCTACACCGTGATCGCAGACGCAGTGAAAGTCGCGATGGAGACCGTGTCGGGATTGATGCGGTCACCGGACCCACTGGTCGACCGCGGTTTCGTTCGCCTAGCGCAGTCCACCGGCCAGGCTAATGCGCATCTTGCCGTCGCCTCTGCGATCCGCAGTCTAAGTCAACGCGAAGCGGCGATCGATAAAGACAAGGTCGCCAAGAAGGCCCTCGATTTCGGTCTCAAAGGCGTCACCATCGACCATGTCGAGACGAGGGTCGAGCAGCTCACCGAGAAGGGCAAACTCCTATCCGGCGAGATTACCCACCAGGGTCAGAAGGTCGATGCGGTCACGACACCAGAAGCGCTTCGGACCGAGGAGAGCATCCTTGCGCGGGTGCAGGGGGGTAAAGACGCAGGTGCCCCGATAGTGGCACCCTCGGACGCGCCGGACCGACTGCAGGCCGCCTCCCCTCACCCCTTGAACGAAGGACAGCTCGCAGCCGCTACGCTAATCGTCTCGACCTCGGATCGCATCGTCGCGGTCCAGGGCATCGCTGGTGCCGGTAAGTCGACCATGCTGCAGGCCGTTGCCCGCGTCGTTGAGTCCGAGGGCAAATCGGTGATGGGCCTGGCATTCCAGAACAAGATGGTCGCTGACATGAAAGAGGGCATGGCGCGACCAGACGCCATTCCCACCCGCGAAATGTCCGTCGACCAGATGCAGGACTCCGGGGTCACCTGCGCGGCCGAGCAAGACGTCGCTGACGAGTTTTCGCTCGTTATCGTCGATTTCGCCCAGAAACTCGGTGTTCTCCACCACCGTGCCGTCAACCGGCGGGGACAGGAAAACGCGGGGACTGGTCATGGAAATTGATGACCGCGACTATATGCGCGAACGCTATCAGGACCGTCAGGGAAAGGCCGCCGGCAAAACAATCTGGAACGATCGCAAAACAAGGGTCGAGCATCCGCACGAAAAACAAGGAAAAGCGGTACCGCTCGGCAGCGCGAGTTGGATCGGAGGCGGTGGCAACGGCAGCGGAGTTGGCCCTTGCTGGTTCGATGCAGCCAATCGTGGATTCGACTATCAGAAGAACCGGCGTCGTCCGAAATGACATGATCGGACGCACCCAGCGCAAAAATGGATAATCCTCCTAAGCGCGACGCTCATCTTGATCCCCGCCTACCGTGAGGCAAAACGCTCCGGATGGTTTCCCGATCGCGTGGCTGAACTGCCCTTCTCAGCGTCCGGAACCGTCACGGTCAATAATAGCGTCGATCCAAAGACGGCGACGTCGAAAATTGGGGTTATAGCGGCGGATGCAAATGTTGTCGTACAGCTGTTTGATCGGAAGACCGACGTGCACGTCATCTCCGTCTATGTGAACCGTAACGAGGATGTATCCGTGCCGGTGCCACCCGGCACTTACCGGATGAAAATTATTGAAGGGAACAAATGGCACGGTCCGACGACGTGGTTCGGTACATCGACCCACTATGAGACTGTGGTGCGACCGGTGGTCTTCACACGGCGAACCAGTCGGATGATCGACTTACGTCGGTCGCCGGCCGGCAACCTGCACACCGGCATCAACTTTACCAACCCAAAACCGCTTAACTGAATAAGGGGAACACACATGAATCGGACACCCGCAAGCCTTGGGATGCTTGCGATCCCCCTCCCCCCCTCCCCCCTCCCCCCTCCCCCGCGACGGCGCAAAAGCTCGTTAAGGGCGGTATTGGCATTGATGGTGACATGGAAGTGCCTTGCGGGGACCGCTCGCTAGGGACAATCGCGCTGCGCTAGAAGCGTACGCGGTGAACCCTGCCGACGGGCTCTTTGCCGTTATGGTGGCTCCGATTTAGGTGGCTGACGCACAACGGTGGATGCCAGGGCGTTGAGCCCCTCCCCTTCCCCCTTTGCTGAAGCTGTTGGTTTCATAGTCGGTAATCCCCTGCTCGTCGCGCGCGGAGAGGGTTTAGATGCCCTCTAGCGCGAGCGGCAGCTTGCTGCGGGTGGGTCGGTCGCTGGCGCAAACAATCAGACGGCGCTGAAGGCGGCAGATCATCTATTGCATGCAGAGCTGCTCTATTCCGACAACGATCCTGGCAGCAGCGGTGGTCGTCTAACTCCAGCAGCCCACTAAGTAGGCCAGTGGTTAGGGTGAATATCCGGAGGATATCCTCTCAATTTGGCTACCATAAGGATATCCACTTAATATCTATGGTTGGCTGTCACCAACCCCCCATTGCCATATCCATAGGCAACCATATACCTAGGCCACCATATCGATAGGCTGCCATTTCTATTGGCTACCATATGCAAAGCCTACTATAGCTATAGGCAACCATATTGCTAGGCTATTCCTAGGCTACCAAAAGGATATCCATTGTATATGTCTTGCACTATCGATAGGGGTTCGATAGGCAGCCAACAGCCTATGCATGGCCAATCGATCGCGATAGGCAATCAGTAGCCTAGTAAAATGTTAATGAGGAAACGCAGGCATGCCAGCGATATCAGTAGCAAACCCGAAAGGGGGTGCCGGCAAAACAACCCTTACGTTCATTCTCGCTGGGGAGTTGGCTCGCAGCGGCGCGTCGGTTGTCGTCGTCGATGCTGATCCAAACGCGATCATAGCGAAGTGGGGCGCCAGGCGTACCGCTGAGGGGAAAGCACTTCCGTTTGAGATCGTAGCGAGCCCCAAAGAGTCAGAGCTAGTAAAGGTGCTCGACGCCCTCACAGAGAAGAACGACTTTGTCTTAATCGATCTTGAGGGGACTGCTTCGCGAATGACATCACGAGCACTTGCCCGCTCACACTTGGTACTGATTCCATTCAATCTCTCACCGATTGACGCAGAATTAGCAGCTAATGCCGTTGGTTTGATACACGAGGAGGCGGAAGCATTAGGCCGCGTTATTCCGTACCGCCTCGTCCGAAGTCGTGACAACGCGGCGATTGAGACGAAATCCGCGAAGCGAATTACCTCGGCAATCAAGGATGCTGCCCTACCCTTGCTCAGTAAGGGACTGGTAGAACGAGCGGCTTACCGTGACGTATTCGATTTTGCATCAACGTTGGAAGAACTGACCGATGAAAAGACTTCAGGACTTGCGGCAGCCAAACGAAACGCATTCGAAGTTGCATACGCAGTCGTAGAGGCTGTGCGTGAGGAGACTGACCGATGAGTGGTTATGGGTTCAAGAAGCCTAATGCGGCATCGGCTGACGAAGTCGCCGACAAACTCAATCTTTCCGGCCTCTCGAAAGCGCCTCTTCGTATCGATCCTGTGAGAGAAGAGGAGGCAGTTGCGCGTGGCGCTGCAATGGGGTTCGTTGATCGCGCCCAGGGGGAGGGCGATAGTGTCTCAGCTCGACCTAGCCGACGTCGGCGGGAGACCGTCGCTCAGGGAAATCTCTTCATTAAGGGTCCACAAGAAACACTTGACTGGTTCGTTGAATTTACCAACCAGCGTGGTCACCGTTCCTATTGGCAGGCACTTGAGGAACTGCGGGCACTTACCGCGAAGGGTTAGGTTCCTTCTAGGCACTGAGCCTCCTGCAAGTAAGGCAAGCGAACGGGCTAATAAGCTTTGTGGGTACCCAGAAATCGCACTTGCTAGTTTCGTTTATCGAGAGTCCGTGTGAGGAGGCGGTCAATCTCTGCCATTGCGATATCAAGATCCGCGGCCGCTGCACAAAGCGGACCGTGATCGAGAGACGTAGACGGCGATGGAGACGAACCGGGAAGGGCAGGGGATACCAAACCTCCCGTTTCGAGCCCAACAAGTCTCGCAGCAGCAAGCGCGCGCGCCTGGATATCGGCACCAGCGCGCGATAAGCCAAGGGCGCGCATGAGCTGCTTGCGCGTGGTCGGACCGAGCGCCGCCAAAAGCGTCCAAGCCTCAAACGCACGTGCGTTGCGCGATAAGCCGGCGAGGGCATCACGACCGCGACCCAGCACCGACTCCATGCGCTCGAAGTTCGTAAACGCGGCCAGCGCTTCACGATTGCTGTGGTCGACAAGCGCGGCTGCCCGTTCGACGTCCGCCAGATCGAGGCGAAAGACAGTGCGCGGGACGAGCCCGGTAACGGGTGGGACGATACCACGTGAAACAAGGACAAGGTTCAGGGCCCAGCATCCGGCTGGCTCGGACGCGACGTAATGCCGTATCGACCGCGAGGGCAGGGGGAGTAGCGCCTCATGGCCACCGCCTTCGGCGAAATCTGGCGCACGGATCAAGACGTCGACCGCAGCCGCAGCGCGCGCCAGCCCGTGGAGCGGATGATCCGGACCGACGTACGCCACTCCGCAGGCGCCGGTGAGGGGGCCACCGGCAGCCGCCTGCGCCACCGCGTCCTGGGCGGCGTTGAGCAATGCCAGCGCATCCGTCTCGAAACCGCGCGTCGCGGTGACCATGCGAACGACCACCGTCGCAGCGTCGGCAATTGCTGGTTCCCCGTGTGCAGCAAGCCAGAGCACGACGGCGTCGCGGCGGGGGTCGTCGGTCAGGAGGATCGACAGGGCGTCTGTAGAGGGCTGATGGGCGGGGCCGACGTCGCCAATGCCGGCATCGCGTCGATACGCGCGCCACGCGTCGGCCACGGTCGCGAGGCTCGCAACCTTGCGCATTTCTGGGGAGGCAAAGCGGATAGCACCCGCCAATCGACCGAGCGCGTAGCCGAGCGAAGTTTGATCAGCTGACGTCATTGCGCCAACCATATGCTAGTAATCACGGAATCACTAGGCAGTGCCATTTGCCAACAGCATGCACTTACCATAATCGGACATTATGGTAAGTACCGGCGTGTGCTACTATGGCGAAATGCAGGATAAACTCGACCAGCCGGCAGGCGCTGCATGAGTGAGATTGTCGTCCACCGTACAGACGGGGAGGCGTTGCCGGTCCGCACAGCGCGCGGGTTCGTCGAGCCAATCGATGCCCGTGTTACCCGGTTGCTTGGCCTTGCGCTGCCCGCTGATGCCGGCCCTGTCAGCGAGATCGGCTTCGCCGCGCAGCTCGGCGCTATGGCAGCAGCGAGCAAGGCGGCACTGGCTTCGGACCTCGCCTGCTATCTACGCTGGTGTGAGGACATCCGTGTCGCCCCGCTGCCCGCAGAGCCCGAAAATTTGGTCCGCTACATTGCCATGCTCGAGGCGCGGGGCGCCAAGCCCGCAACGGTGGCCCGGCGGGTTGCCAGTCTTGCCACCGCACACGGCCTGTCAGGCCTGCAGGAGAGGGGGCATGCGCCCACCAGCCACGTCATGGTCCGCGCCGCCCTTAAGGGCCTGCGACGACGGCGTGGCGCGGCCCAACGCCAGGCTGCTCCGTTGCGCTTCGGTGCTTCCCTTGATCCCCATACCAAAGGCTTCACGCTCACGGCGCTGCTGGGGGCTTGTGGTGGCGACCTGCAGGGGTTGCGCGATGCCGCGCTGCTGTCGCTCGGCTATGATGCGGGATTGCGCGTCAGCGAGCTCGTCGCGGTCAGCGTCGCGCATATCGATCCGCACAGCGATGGATCGGCGCTCCTGTTCATCCCATCGTCCAAGACCGATCAGGAAGGGCAGGGGGCCTGGGGCTGGCTGTCCGCCGACACGATGCGCCGGGTCGGCGCCTGGCTGGTAGCGAGCGCCATCACCGAGGGGCCCGTCTTTCGCCGCGTCGGGGTCGATCGACGCCGTCTGCGCGCCGCGGTTCCGCCAATGGCGTACGAGGCGATTCCAGGGCACACGCGGCACTGGCAGGAGAAGCTCCGTGGCAAGAAGGCCGAACCGGCGCGGACGGTCTATACCGTTGGTACGACCTCACTGAGTCGGCAGGGCGTTAATGGGATCTATCGGCGTGTGGCGCTAAGTGCATTTGATCAGGGGCTGGTCGAGATGCCGATCGGCAAAGTTGAGGAGGCCGCACGCGCTTTGTCGAGCCATTCGCTGCGCGTCGGGCTCACACAGGACCTGTTTGCGGCCGGCGAGGACGGCGTTGGTATTGCGCAGGCGCTGCGCTGGTCATCGCCGTCAACGGCGCTGCGTTATGGGCGGAAGCTCGCAGCAAGAAGTAATGTCGCGGCGCGCGTATTGTCTCGCATCAGGAGTTGAAGATGAGAATAAAGGCAACCTAGGTGCCGGCGACCGACTTGGCGACGTTGTAACGCGTTTTAACGGCGATGGTCGATTATTGTTGGTAGTCGGTTTTATATCTATGTCGAATACTTGGTCACTATCGGGTCCCACCGGATATCTGATATATAGTCAAACAGAACCAAATAACATCCAAAACAGGTGGTGTGATCTATCGCTTTGATTTGCCGCTTAAAGAAATATAAATCGGCGATGTGATAGGCTCTGTTCCCATGGGCTTTTTTAAAACCGATCCACATCATGAAGGCGATGATACCGTAAGCATCCTGCTTCATTTTCAGAACGCGATTCTGAAGCTGATTGCCAAGGGTGCAGGGCTTGCGCCAACCTGCACCACACTGTGTGCCGAAGTGGAGCGGATCCTCCCTGAGGTGATCTGCTCAGTCCTAACCGTCGATTTAGCTGGGATGCTTCATCCGCTTGCCGGCCCAAGCCTTCCGGAAACATATTCCCAAGCCTTGGATGGTATGTCAGTTGGTCCGTTAGCTGGCTCGTGCGGCACAGCTGCGTATTTAAAAACAGATATCAGCGTTGTTGATATCGAAACCGACGCCCGCTGGACGCAGTTTAAACACCTTGCACTTCCGCACGGGCTTCGCGCATGTTGGTCTAGTCCGATATGTGATGCAGACGGTCGCGCGATCGCGACATTTGCTTTCTACTATCCTAGCGCCCGAGGACCGACGGCCTTCGAACGCGAGGTGGTGGCCAACTGCGTTTACCTAATTCAAATCGCCATCGAGCGTCATGAGCGTGTCCTCGAACACCAGCGCCGCGCTTTTACTGACGCCTTGACCGGTTGCCCTAATCGGGCCGCTTATCATGTCGCACTTTCCAAACTCGAAGGCGCTGCGGTCGGCAGTTGGGCATTGTTCGTCATTGATCTCGATAATCTTAAGGTTGTGAATGATACGTTCGGTCATCATGCAGGTGACAGGCTTCTGCAGGTCGCCAGCGATAGGATTTCAGCAACGGTCAGCCCTGGGCGGACGTTTCGCGTAGGGGGCGACGAGTTTGCTGTCATTCTCCAGGCTACCGATGCCCTTCGCGACCTGAAGAAAATCGCGGATGAGGTACTAGGCACACTCTCGGTTGCTGCCGACTGCGGCGGGCATAGCATAGTCCCGCGCGCTACTATCGGAGGCGCTGCGCTCTCTCATGACGACGTCAGTGTGGCGAGTGTTCGCCAGAATGCTGACTTTGCCCTCTACCACGCCAAAGAAACAGGTCGCGGCGACTTCGTACGATACTGGGCAGGACTCCGCTCGAACATGACGCGGCGTATGGGGGCGATCAGGGACCTGAGCGCGGCTTTGCGAGAGGACCGGATTGAGGCGCATTATCAGCCGATCTTCCGACTCGACACGCGGGAGATCGTAGGACTGGAAGCGCTTTGCCGCATGCGCATCGGCGACAATATGGTCTCGGCTGCCTCTTTTCATGAGGCGACTGTCGACGCCCAGGTTGCGACCTCGCTCACTGCCAGGATGATGACCCTTGTCGCCGCTGACCTGCGCCGATGGTTGGATTTGGGTATTCCGTTCCAACATGTCGGTATCAACGTCTCGTCTGCGGATTTGAGTGGTGGTGCCGTCGGACAGGTTTTGGCCGCGGCGCTTGAACACGAGCGGGTTCCTCTCGATCACGTCATTCTCGAGGTAACCGAAACGGTGTACATGGGACGTGGCGACCAAGCGATACAGCAAGCGATCAGGTCACTACGGGCTAGTGGCATACGGGTCGCGTTGGACGATTTCGGAACGGGTTTTGCATCGCTGACGCATCTGCTCACGGTTCCCGTCGATGTTATCAAGATCGACAAATTGTTCGTTGACCACCTCGAACCCGACGGGGTTAGCGTGACCATCGTCGAAGGCCTTATCCGTACCGCGAAAAAAATGGGCATTAGGATCGTGGCCGAGGGGATAGAAACTGAAGAGCAAGTCGAGCAGCTTCGCGCGATCGGCTGCGCATTAGGGCAGGGGTACATCTTCTCACCCGCGGTCAATCGCGATACGACGACCGCTCTTCTTCTTGAGCATGCGCAGGGCATCGCGCGACTGCCGATTGCGACGCGATCGGGCTTTGGCTGATTGACGATCCAGCGTTGAAAGGACTGGAGCACTCAGCGGCAGGATGGCGGATCGGTTAGCCTAAGATGCTGGTCGTAACCGTCGCTAGTGTCGACATATTACTGAAAGCATAGATCATGCAGTAGCGTACTGGCGTGAGCGATCGGTTGACGATCACCTGCTTAACAGGCCCTACGGAACAGACAGCGGTCCCGGTAACTGCCGAGGGAACCATGTCAGGAGGGCGTCTGAGAGCGCCGTAGCGACAACGGTGGGATCGCCCGTTCGTGTGCCACTAGCGCGCACCGTGGTCGCCTGCCCCGTCCATACGACGTGATTGTCGCGGCGCAGCGATACCGTCACCTGGAGACGGGTGACGATCAGACCGCGCAATTGATCCTTCCCCGAAGGCAAAGTCAGCGACAGGCCTCCAAGGCCCGCTGCCATGCCCGGTCGGTCTGATCGGTCGTTGCCGGACCGGACGACGCCGCGCTGTGTCTGCGATACCTCAACCTTGGCGACGTAAAGGCTGTGGTTTGCGTCGGGCAGGGGCAGGAAGGCTGTTCGAAGGAGGGTTCGCTGAACGGCGTCCGTGAACGTTTTCGTGATAGTGGGAGACGTGGTCGGACTGTCAGCAGCAACGATCGCTATAGTGCCCGGCTGCACCACGGATCCGGCAACCGGAGATTGCACTAGGGCTGCGGCCGCAGCGAACAGGAGAACGTACATCTGACAGGCGCCGATCAATTACAGGAGTGAGGAGCGCCAACGGCATCGCGCTGGCAATCCGCGTTAAAAGTGGTGATAAACCGTGATCGAATGCCGATCGTGATCGCGCTCTCCGTTCGAGAGCCCTCTATTCGAGCTTCTCGACATGTCGATCAGCCCATTCCTTGCCCTCATCGCCTCCCCAGAGAAGCCAGGCGATATAGCCGGCAGAAGGATCAGTGTCCGATCCCCACTCATGTGTTTTACCGTCTTTATCGACCTCGTGACGTGCGAAGTAGCTATGCATCGACTTCATATCTTCGGCGGTCACATCGTCCTGCGCGGCCAGTTGTTCGGCACGACGAAATCCGACGTCCGTGCCGCCTCGTCCGAAATCGTCCCGCAACTTTAGCCCCTTCTTCGCATTAG
>Ga0265797_10002335_pt1 | contig 32029 bp, 22 predicted proteins | sample P2T30metagenome_FD_192433 | JGI IMG/M metagenome (GOLD analysis project Ga0265797, IMG submission 192433) | Plant litter microbial communities from East Loma Ridge, Irvine, California - P2 T30 | ecosystem: Environmental > Terrestrial > Plant litter > Unclassified | place: USA: California... | reverse complement strand
AAGAGGGCGCCAACGTGCTCGTACTTCGCTGAGGCGGAGGACGCCTGCATGCCCGCTCAGCCACTCGACGTCCTGCTGAGCATTGCTGCACCCCTGCCGACATGCCCCCCGTAGATCAAGATGGCAGTGAGCATCTTCAATGCAGTGCATTTGACATCGCAATAGAGACTTGCTTGTTGATCAGCGGCTGGGCCTCTCGTCGCGACCATCGCGACTTCATCCGACGCTCCAACAACACCATGATTCAAGGCATCCAGCCCGCGACTCCGCTTCTCTTTGTCTCTCCCGCCTGCCCAGGGCGACCCCAGATTCCAGAACGCGTCACCTCCAATTCCCAGCCAAGCCCTCTGCCCATGTCTGCTCAATCTCGCTGACCCGCGCCGCACCTTGGGTAGTGCAGCTTACTCTATGAGCCACCGCTTCTTCTCTGATTTGCCTGCTTCCATCCTTCACTTTCCCTTCTGTTGCAGCGCTAGCCACTCTGTGCTCTCCGGTAGACACTGTTGCCGGTCAGACCTGACGTCGTCGCTCCTATCGCAATGGGAAATGTTGCGACCTCATCTTTGACCTTTTGTCATGGTGTTGCGAGTTGTTGGCGGTATGAGTCGGGGTCATGGCACGGGCAGTCTGCCTGGGTTGGTGTCTACGCGGTTCCGCCTACAATAGAACAAGTCGAGCGGCACAGCGTCAGACTATTGATCTTGAGCAGAAGCGCATCGCGTCTGGACTCTGTTACATTACAGGACGCTCTCTCGCAGATTTGAGAGATTCACACTCGTCGCGTATAGCAACTTTAGGCCTACAGCCCAGTGCATAGCCTCGTGCACGTAGTAACCCAGCGCTACATCGTGGCATGGTACAACATCATACGCCACGAGAATGCTGTTCCACGCCGATAGGATACGGCATGAGCCGACGGTTCAGCCTCCACGATACCCGGATGATGGTGACGGACATGCGCGAATGGGCGTCAACACTGCCTTTTCTGGCAAACATCTTGTGCGCGCTCCCCTCCCCACCTAGGCAGATTTGGTAGATCTGCATATTCATTTTACAATGAGAATACACTGCATCTTTCGTGACTCGAATTGAATTCATACAACGATGGAGCGTTATCTCGATCCCCGTTCTACACAATACACGTATGCGTATGTGGCAAGATGCGGTATCATTCGCGATGCTGATCCGCGCACCTGGTTCGAGCTGCAGGGGCAGGTTCCAGTGCCTCACATGGGCACGCGTGTCATCGGTAGAACCACACCGCATCTTACCTCACACACTCATCAATTGGAGTTCCTTCCGCGATCTCACTGCCTGAAGATTCGGGATCATTTCTTTCGGGGTCTCCACCAAGAGACCCGTCGGCGCTTCGGGTTCAGGGGCAAGACGACACTTGCGTTGATGTCGGATAGGCCGAGGAACCACTTGATATGAATGAGACGTGATAGTTGGAGCAGGCAGCGGTTATCAATCTTGTCGCTGTTGTGATGTTTGTGGGTGTTTGTCACGGTTTGTGAGTGCCGAGAATTTGGGGCTGGGAATGCAGGTGCCACCGGTCCGGTTCATGCCCCACCTTCAAGCGGGAACCACGTCCTCTTTTTGAATCGATTGCTTCTGCAAAAGCCAAGCACAGCGCTACAGGCAATGCTTAGTTGTGTACGTCTATTATCTATGATGTTTTGCTTCTTCCCATCGATCCAGCTACTCAACCTTCTGGTTGATCAATCTTCAGTAGTATAGTGGTCAGTATTTCCGCTTGTCACCTATTAGGCAACTCGCGGGAGACCGGGGTTCAATTCCCCGCTGGAGAGCTTACTTTTTGTTTTTGCTTTTACTACTGTCTGCATCACAGGATCGGGCCAGGTGCAATCGGGATGGGAGTCGGTTGTGGTCTGCCACTTCCAAACCTCAACCACCACAACTCTCCACCATGCCAGTCGTCGCGAAGTGACGGCCGCCTTATATCTTTTTCAACGTTAACAGTACTGTCTCAAGATGTTATCGGAACTGAGAGTATTTTTGCAGCAAACGCGACGCGACCCGGCATGCCACATTTTGCTGCGCCGTGCTGACGAATGCCACCACATCTGGGCAGCTTCTTGACGCAATTGCCTCCTTATGTCATCACCTCGTCGGCGCATCAACCTACACAAATCCAATCGAACATTACTGCTGTCACAGTCGGACGCGAAGAAGCGTTTTTGAGAATTCGTGGGTCGCGCCAGCTACATCTAGTCTTCTCATGTGGAGGAACCTCTGGTCGCACACCCAGCACGCAGTTCAAATTGTCCGAACACTCCATGGCATACCTTCGATATTATGCGGTTCTCCTTTCTCCCCGGCGCTTGATGAATCAGTAGCACCGCGGGTCCGCTCTGGTCCTGGGCCGATACGAATCTCAGATACACCACAGGTGAATCACGGCTGGCGGTATCAAACACGGTGTTGACCATGCCAGACGCAACCACGCGCTAGATAATGCGGCTTCGATGAGACCCAGTCATGACAGTCTAACCCAAAGTTGGATTGTCTCTATACAACTCCTAGCGCAGAGAGGCAGGATGTAATTGGGGACACCGCCTTGTCCAAAAGTACCTGGCGAGCGCGGACGAGTCCACCATCTTGCAGGTACGGTCATCGCATTGTCAGTGAAAGACAAGACTCCTCACCCGTTGTTTCACTAACGCATAGTCGGGTCACGGTCTAACTTTCTGTCAGGTACCTCAAGCACGAGCTACATTCACGCTTGGTCTGAGCTTTTAGCGGAGTCTTGCACGCTGTACCATATAAACACCCCCTTTTGGTGAGCAACTCTCACTACACCAGCTCTCTACTCCACTTTCATACGAGCAGATCTGAGCAATACTCTTATTCCCGCCCATACAGAGCAACTGGTTTGTTTCACACTCAATCCACATTCTTGAACTACCTGGTCACAGCTTCACACACCTTTGTTCACAAGCCTTCCCAAATTCAACCTCATCCAGCCACATAATAACACAACCGAAAGCTTCCAGCCAGCCACGTACGCAGTTAACAAGATGTCTGCTACCAACACCATCACCGATGCATCTGATGCCGTCGCCGCTGACAGCACCAATACCAACACTCCTTTCGATCTCGCCAAACAGGAAGCTTTCAAGAAGATAGCTGCGGAGAAAGAGGCCAAGCGCATTGAAAATGTTGCTATCCAGAAGAGGAAGCTCGAAGCTGCTAAGCAAAAGGCGGCGCAAGAGTTGATGTCCAAGGGCAAAAATGCAATACTCAAGGCCCAGCCCAACAGACCCTCACGACGACCGGCGAAGAAGAACCGAAAACCGCTTCCTCCTCCTGCCAACCGGACTCACGCAATCGAAGCGACTATGGAGAAAACCAAAGCTAGCGCTGAAGAGAAACGTATTGCCCCTCTGCGAGTTGTTCGCCCAAGCTACAGCTATAGCGACATCGTCGAGCAGCGCGTTGTCGATGGCGTCGTTGAGCGCATCACTCATACCAACCATTCTGCGCATCATTCTTGTGCCGTCCACAGCCACGACGACGGTATCCAGCAGCGCATGGCAGACAGCGACACTGAACCTATCTTCCAGCCCGCTGATGCGCCCGAGACTGCCCAGTCTGATACCGATGTTGAGTCAAATACGGCCACGGAACCCGATACTGAGTCAGACGAAGACGCTCCTCAACTAGTCCAAGAGCGTGCCTCTCCTGAGCAGGTCACTGTCGCTGGAGACGACGACGATTTCGCCGAAGCTTCCACTGCACTACCCCACATCTATGTCACTACTCCGATAGATGATGCGGATGAGGAGCCTTCGATGACTGAAACTTTGGCTGAGGCGGTTGACACGTCGTCCGAGCCAACCAAGGTGACTGGCGCTGAAAAGTCGACTTGTAGCCCTTCGGCGATCCTGTCGATGCCAAACTCGACTCTATACCCTTCGCGCCTATCCCGCGACGAAGAGGCTAAGTTGGTCGCTTTGCACGTCGCGCCCATCGTACTGCCGGTCGCTGAAGCTAAGCAGCAGAAGCTTAGTAAGGCTGAGAAGAAGGCAGCTAAGACTTCTGAGGCATCTAAGAAGGTGGCCACGACGAAGTCCGATGTGGTTCAAAAGCTTCCCGAAACCGACTTTGCTGAGACTACGATGGATCGCACGGAGCCCAGTGTCATTCCAGATGAGTTTGATCACGTCGCTTTACTGCTTGCCAGGCCCAATGGCTCTGGTGTGACCACAGAGTCTCGCGACCTTCACGAGAAGCTCGTCGCGCTTCATGTCGCTCCACCTTCGCTGCCAGTCACTTTCCACAAGCAACAGAAGACCCCAACGGCCAAGTCAAAAGCTACCAAAGCTGACCAGAAGAAGACTGTCACTGTTGAAGAAAAAAAGCAGGACTTTGTCGCCTCTCTCCTCTCCAAGTCTAATGGTCTAGGCGAGACCAAAATGACGCGCGACTTCCATGAGAAGCTGGTTGCGCTTCATGTCGCTCCTCTCTCGCTGCCGGTTATTGTGTCAAAACAACAGAAGACTAGCCAAAAGGCTACCAAAGCCGACCGAAAGATCCATACAGCGGTTGAGAAGAAGAAGCCTGACTTTGTCGCCTCTCTTCTTTGCAAGCCGAACGGTCCGGGTGAACACAAAGGGACCCGCGATCTTCACAACAACCTTGTGGCTATGCATGTAGCGCCAATCGAAGTTTCGGTTCCCAAAGAACAGCAGAAGATTGATAAGAAGGCTAAAAAGACCTATGATCCTATCCAGCCTCCCATCGCTGAGCCTGATGCCGTCGATGCACCGGTCATGAACATGGAGCCTGCTATGATTAAGAAGCTTGTCTCTGTTGTCGAAGAACTTAATATAAATGAGGCCACGCGTGAGGAGCCGTCCATCGTCATTGCGCCTCCTATCCACGGGTTCTGGCAAACCGTTCTTTCCAAACCCACTACCACCAAAGCCACCACCGTCGAGCAATCCGTAATCATCCCCGACTCATCCTCGGAGTCCGACACCATAGAATCATTCAGAACCTCCAGCCCCTCCTCAACCCCCTCCACCCCATCCATCCGCCGCGCAGCCTCAAAAGCACGCACCACCCTCCTCGGCGCCACCTCTCTAGAAACCTTCGTCACCACCCTCGACTTCGAACTCTGGGACGGCACAACGACAAAAGAAGATATCTGCGAGACCTTCGCATCCCTGGCCGGTCACCCCACAACTACTACTACTGGGTTGGATACCGCCAAGATCCAGCGGAAGATCAAGTTGGGAAGTACGTCGCTGTACGCGTTTCTGCGTCAGATTACGTTCATGGAGGATGACGTGACGGTTGTGGGGGAGGTGATGAGGGTGTTTAGGAAGGCGGCGAGGGAGCAGGTGACGGATTCGAAACTGGAAGTTGCGCTGTGGCTTGCGGAGGAGACGGATGAGGGGGAGGGTAGGAGACGGGGGAGGCGCGAAGAGTGGGCTTCGATGGCTGGTGGGGTTTAGGTGCGATGTTGTGTTGGTGGTTTGCATGCTCACGATATGGCGTGAGCAGTTTGGTTGCTCCTTTCCTTTCCTTTTCTTCCCAAAAGTTTTGCACGGGTATTTTTCTTTATCGTTGTTATGGGGTAGGTTATCATGGTTTGAGCGAGGCGTTGGGGAATGACGTTTTCATATTGCTATCATCGCTCTAGGGTACCAAAGCTAGTCCTCTACATCGGTTGAGCTTTAGGCTTTGACTCACCTGGCGCCGGGTTTGAGTTGGTTCGTCGCTCCCTACTGTGGGTATTGGCTTAGCTATCCCAAGAGGCTGATGATCTTTCAGTCGAAGTTAGCATTTGTTTAAGGAACATGGGCATTGGTTCAACTGTAAAAGTTTGCATGCTTGACGGGAATGGGGTGAAAGCAGTGCGATTGTACATGTGGTAGTTGTAACTTGTTAGTATATTAAGAGATTGTTAGACGTGCACATGCATGAGAAAATGACTTTGTGTTCATGACTTCGTTCATATACATCCAGCAACACTATTGACGTGTGCGATGCTATATACAGGGTATTCGTACGACTGCCGCGGTGGCTTAGACCTTCTGCTCCACGCGGTGAGTCTGCTGCTCAGCACCACCAGCATTCTCCATCTGGTACTCAACAGCCTTCTCACCCGACTCATCCATAATCTCAGCCATGCCACCAGAACCCTTTGTAAGCTCGGCACCCTTGCGACCAATAAGGTGCCAAGGAAGGTTGAACATCTCGTCGAGAGATTCGAGCGACTTTCCAGAAGTCTCGGGCAGGAAGAAGTACACCCAGACGAGACCGACAGCGGTGACGCAGGAGAAGAACAGCATAGTGCCTCCGTGGGTCATGGAAATGAACATGAGAGGTACAGCCTTGGAGTTACCGTACTGGTTGACAAAGTGGAATGTCATGGCGATGGAACCACCGAGCGCACGGAGACGGAGAGGGTAGATCTCGGAGTTGATGAGGTACTGGATCGAGTTCCATCCGAGCGCCCAACCGAAACCGGAGAAGTAGATCATGACGATGGCACCCATGGCAGCGTGCTTTTGGCTTGAGCTCTGGGGTACGCCATCGGCGACACCGGTGTCGATGAGTAGGAAGATGGCCATGTAGAGCATGGATAGAAGTTGGAGTGTGATACCGGTGGCGAGAGAGCGCTTGCGGCCGAGGAAGTCGATCAGGAAGAAGGCGCAGATCATGGAACTGACAAACTTGACGACACCGAAGATGGCTGTAGCAAACAGCTTCTCTTGTTGACCGCTGGTGCCCATCATCTCAAAGTACTTGGGTGCGTAGCTGGGGATCGTGTTAGTTGTGTGCGCGAGGCATGGAATGTGAGTGTGACTTACATTGTGATGGAATTGGCGCCCGACCACTGCGATAGCAACTGCGACAGGACTGAAAGCTGGAGACGGTAGAGGTTGGCCTTGCTGGAGAACAGCTCACGGATGGGTCCGAGCCAAGATGTACCCATAGTGGCTTCGCGCTCGCGGTTGAGCTGGTCGTTGATGTCCATAATCTCCGAGGTGACGTAAGGGTGGTCAGCGGGAAGGTTGCGGAGCTGTGCGAGGTTGTCGAGCGCCTCCTCGTGGCGGCCGACCTTGATCAACCAACGAGAACTCTCCTTGGCGAACCAAGAGAGGGTGAAGATGAGACCGGCGAACATGATGTGCATGCTGTTGGGTACGAGCCATTGAGCATCAGTGGCAGACGAGATGTGGATGGAGGAACCCCATGATGCGAAGTAGGCAAGCATGATACCGATGTAGACTGATCCAGCGAAAGCGCAGACACAGAGACCACGGATGGCCCTGGGTGCGGTCTCAGCTAGGTAGGTGGGTGCGACGACGGTGGTCTGTCCGATGCCGATACCAGCAATGAAGCGGCCGGCGTAGATTTGTCCAACGGAACCAGTGATAGAGCTGGTGAGGAAGATGACGATACCGATAACCCAGACAATGCAAAGTTGGCGAGTAGCCCAGAGACGACCAATCTTGTCGGTGATGAAGAAGGCGATGAGGGAACCCAAGATGGAACCCATCTGCACCATGGATGTGATGTTCGATAGGAGCTCCGCGATCTCGTGCTCGCTCTTGCTGCCGTCTTCTTCGAGTCCGAACTTGCGTTTGAAGGGGTCGAGTTCGGCCGTAGTACCGATGAGGCCTTCGTCGATACCACGAGCAGCGCCCATGAGACCGAAAACTACGACGAGTTAGTTGGGTGTAGTCTCATGGGAGGTGACATAACCTACCGAAGACACCATACCAGAGACGCCAGTTAAGGCTCTCCTTAGGAGTGTGCTTCAAGTTCTCCTTCCATGGGTTCCAAACGACCATGATGGGCGATATTGGTATAGGTAGATCGGAGTAAGGTCGTGATTGAGCTGCGGAACCTACGTCTGTCGGACAGGGAGGAAAGGCAGTAACGACTCAATCGTACAAAGGCGCATGTGCCTCTTATACTTGAACTGATGGTGGGGTACGAGATGCGGAGATCCTAGATGCAAGGCCTGCTAAATCACACCATCCATGAGACCCCAGAGTCAACCCCGGAAGCCTCTACTCCACGTTTGTCCATCGCCAGTAGCGGTCGGCGTCGGTCTTCCGAGCCAGGAATGCCGGATGACCTTCCCAACTGTGGTTTTCCCAACGTTCAATAGGTCGACCCGTCTCGTCGGCCATTGCAGGCGTTGGAACTAACCCTCGCGCAGTAAGCGGACCGCTGATCGTCTGATCAATTACCGATCAAGCGGCCACGCCGGTCGCCTCTCGTGTCTCTCACGGCAGCGCCATCTGCACGTAGGTTACATGCCCAGTAAGGAGGCGGAAAGGTTGGCAGGCTTAGGTGGAGAAAGCTTCCTTGTTCGTGCGTCTTGTGGAGCTTGGGGCCGAGCTAAGGACGAGTCAAGAACCTGGCCACCACACGATGGGAACCCCGCATTATCCCCCAAACGCTCTCGTGTCCCGGATTTCTCTTGGTCTCCCACGTTAGCTGTCAGTCGAGGAAGAGAAGCTTGTCAAGCTCCTCGTAGCGGCCGGGGAGGTGCCGTAAATGCATGTCGCGCTATTGGCTGGTACCATCCCGGGAAAATCTCGCACGCGGGATAAATTACTACGCTATTCTGACGCTGCCTCGCGACGAGACCGTTCGCCGGCAGAATTATGACCGAGAGGAGCGTCGGAGCAGGGTGTCGGCTTCTGAGGTTAAGCTCCTGGACGAGACCTCGTCTCGCGGCGGTGTGTCGACACAAGCGATGCGGCTCCAACTCCTTCAGCCTTTTCCAGTAGCGCCCGCGTTGTGACTACCCCAAATGGTATCCCGTCCCTCCAATGCATCTGCCGTGTGGACTACACTATCGGACGTAGATACGCGCCTGCAGGATATTTTGGTAGAGCTAACGGTGCGCAGGTGTGAAAATGTGTCGCTTCTTCGGTCGCTCTGGCGCTGACACTCGTCCTGGTTGTCGGAGCCTCTGATGGGTCGTAGGACAATGATCCGACTCTTGGCTCTGTACTTGGCTCTGTACCCCAAAGTCCAGCAGGAAGGTTGTATTCTGCCGTAGTGGCAGCTGAATCGTTGAACCCACAACGGCAAGCATAACATCTCCAAGCGCTTTGTTGTCTTGACGAAAGCCCAGACCGCCGGGGTTCTTCTCGTCTCCACAGAGCTTTGCATTCGCAGTGCATCTTGTCATGCGATGCGAAGAAACAGACAGGTCTAGAGGTGTGATACGTCCACCACCCCCGGTCGGAGCTCCGAGTGTTATCGGTGCGAACGCAGGCGCTTTGACTTGGGGTCTCCACACACACGAGGTGCGCGTGAGATGGTTAGCGAAGACCAAGCTCGCCATGCCTTCACCAAGTGCTTGTGAACAGCGCAAGCCATTGTGCCAAAGGACGCCCAAGTGCTTGTACCAGACGTCAACAGAGCAACCTTTTTGCTACATCGTAGTTTTCGTAGGCATCATCGAAGTCATGCCCTCTCCTCTCAAGCGCTGCGATAAATTTGAGAATCATGCGAGCATCCTTCTGGTCCACAGCGGGCGAGATTGATCGGCTGGTCGGCGATGCCAGTGGGTCTAATCCTTCCTCTTATGCATCATGTATACAATCGGCTACCGTCGAAGCCACAAGAATCCAAGTGTCGGTGATTGCCGTGCATGAGACATCTACTGAGGTGGTGTTGTGTTCAATCCGCGTTGCCGGCTAGGTCGCCCTCAACAGACATTGGCTTTCGTTCAACACATCAATCCAGACATCGTGTGCGTATGTCCGCGGGCGGAGGTGTTGGATGATCGGGTGGATACGGACGCTGACAAACGCCTCTGAACTGATTAGCCGCCTTGGAAAGCATATGGGGTGGAAAGCACGCACTTACGAGCTCATTGTGGGTATCAACCAAGACGGACCAAGGCGCCAATGTTGGGGATAAGACCCATTTATACGTCTTGTAATCACAACAACTGATTCAAGCCGTGCGGAGAAATGGGACCCGGGGTACGAGGTTCACATGTCACTTTGACTGGACGCCTGAGGGGTCCAGTACGGTTATCCGGAACTAGTTGTGGGCAGAGTGTGACTGAACGTTAGATCTGGGGTGGTGGGAGAATGTCGGTGTGTTGGCAGCAAATGAGATGGCGAGGTGTTGGTAATTAGCAGTTAGGCGATGAAGCACGTGTTAGCATTTTGCCGTGGCCCCGAGGGAAGTGACGACCAGGGAGTAGGCGCGATGGAGTGAAGGACAATCTAAGGCAGGTGCGATAACACGACGGCTGCGCAACAGTGCGCAATGATCAGCACGTCGCGCCTTCAGATCAGAACGTAAGTAACTATGATTGTCTGTTCCTGTAACTCAGCTGCCTAGTTATCGAATTGACCGCAGAATGTTTGGCATACCGATGTCGTGCCATTATGTCGACATCGTAGCCGGATTCCCGGAAAAGGCAACCGCGGACCTTCTGACCCGTGCCTCGCTCAATATTCCTCTCAATCCTCCTCAGAATCCCCCTCAGCATCCTCTTCCTCCCCCAAAAACCTAGCCCGCTTACTCGGGCTAACCTCACCACCATCCTCGCGCCCTCTCTTCTCAGCCCTGGGAGTCTCTTCCTGCTCCTGCGCCCACAGTGCCAACTCCAACTCCTCTAGCAAATCCACATCATCAGCTACGCCCTCCCCATCAACCTCTTCCCTGTTCCTAGACTGCTCTATTGCCATCTCCAGGCCCTCGTCAACCCTCGATGCGCGCTGTCGGTAGCAAACGTTGCCGTTCTTTCCGTGTTCGTGGTATCGCTGGCACCATGCGCCCTCGGTGCTCTCTTCGATCTTCAGCGTGAGGTTTCGTCGGACCATACGGAGGCTTGTTTGCATGATGTCGAAGAGGAGCTCGGGGTGTAGATGGAAGCCCTTGCGCGTGACTTTCCCAATGATGTGCTCGGTCTTGTCGCCGCCCAGTGCGAGTGCGTCGGCCCAGAGGAGTCTCGCTCCACACCTCGGTGATGTGTGTGTGTAAAGCAAGTTGAGGAGATCAGTATGGACCGACGTAACATCTTTGTCAAGTTCAGGATCCGTGACCTCCAAGTCGTAGTCTCTAGGAAACTGATCAAACTCCGCCGGGATATTCTTGCCCTTCCGCCACGCCTGTTGTGCGACTCGCTTGCGGCGGTTGAGCGCTCGGTTCGGGAGCCAGATTTCCTCTGTTTTCTCCTCCTCTGCTTTATCGTCCTTTTTCTTATCTTCTTGAGCTTTTTTGCGCTGGTCGTGGAACTTGCGGATCCATGTGTCGGCTACCATGTCGCAGAGGTCCCAGAACTTCTCTTGGTAGCAGACGATGTATAGTTGGGTGAGGGTGTTGGCGCTGTAGGGTAGGGCCTGGTATGGGTTGGCGGCGTCGGTGAGGCCGGGAAGGTCGAGGTGAATTTTGGCGTTGCTCTTGAGGTTGCTCAGGATGAAGTAGATTTCTTTGTCTGCTATGAACGGGGGAGGCACTGCAGGGGACGCGAACATCCCGTATTGTTCGACTGATTTCCCAGCGGCGGCGCTAAACGGCGTGTGTTTCTTGGGTGGACGACCTCTTGGCTTTGGTGTCTTTGGTGGCTGCTTCATCTGCTCCTGGGCCTTGTGTGTGACGTACGCTGAAGAAAGGTCAGCAATCTGGGATCATAAAACAAGAGAGAAGGCACTCACATGGATCACTCGCGATGGATCCTCTGCCACCGTCTCTAGCATCCTCCTCAGCCTGATCAATGAAGGCATCGATCTCGCTAACCTGAGCGGCGTCGTACTGGGTTGGCTTTTGAATCGCTCGTCCAGTGCGAGTCGTGATCGGCGCCGCCTCTACGAATTGCTGAGGAAAGTCGTCGTCTTGGTCGTCTCTCTCGCTATATCCCGGTGTCGCGTCGCGCCCCTGCGCTGGGCTATCCGATCTTCCCACCGACGGCTTCAACAGTAGCTTGGGTCCCGGTCTATCGGATACAGCTTCTGGCGCCGATGGCGCTGATGTCGCTGACTTCGAGGCTCTGCCTTTCGGTCGGCCGCCACCACGGCTACCACCTTTGGCGCCACCGCGAGGACGTCCCGGCGGCTTCTCCGTGGTGACTGTCTTCTGTTTACCCATTGAGCTGTCGACGAAGACTTTGCGGTCGATGCAAATCTGCGACGAGGTCGATGAGTCGATATGTTTGTGATTGGTCTGCGGTTGAGAACGAGGTAGTAGTTGCGTTGGTGCTACAGACTCCTCGTCGTAGAAAAGAGAACCTAAGAGAGCCTTCGTAGCCTAGTCTGCTGAATGTAGTGAAGGTGAGCGATTATCGCTCGTTGCGTCTGGCAACGCTAGGCTACCGAGACTGTAGAACAATAGAATGAGCAGGCATCTGCCCGTATTGAGAATATTCAAGCAGCGCAACTCCACTGGCACAGTGAATACTGAATTGGCGTAGGAGCTTGCGCGCTCTCGAGGTGAGAGTGAGATACTAAGCTCCACCAGATACGTCATCAAGATCATCGGTCGTGCGCTTTCATCACAAACGGTATTGAGAAGACGAGGAAGTGGCCTGCGCCAGTCCATAAGAATGGAGAGTTTCAATAAAGCCTATCATGTGCAAAGGCCCAAAAGATGAACCAAGAATGGAACCAACAACAAACCTAGAAACCGAACTCAGCCCCCGGCTCGGGGTAACCTTCGCGTCTTAACTTCAACTCCTTCTCCTTCGCCTCATATCTCGTATAAAGCCGTTCAGCTCTCAAGACGCACTCCTGACAAAATATAACGCCGGAGTCCTTGTTGAGAAGAAGTGCCAAGGGATGCCTCAGGCAGGGCTTGTCAGACTCACAGTTCTGACCACAAGATTGCTGAGCAACACAGTAGACCTTGTGGCCACAATGTAAATTGTGCTCTTGGAGATCTGGATTGGGGAACGGTGCCGCCAACAGGGTCTCGACTTGGTCATTCGGGATCTGGAGAGCCGCTACGATTTCTCCGCGTGTGAGGGCGAGAGAACGTCGATGGTATTTCTGGAAGAGGTAGTGGTCCACTGGAATGCCTTGGCAGACTTCGCAATAGAGGGGTTCTTGACGCGGCCAAAAGTCAGTGGCTCGGATACTTATGAGCCTTGGACTAGAAGAGGATGAATTAGCGATTGACAGGACTCAAAAGCTTCGTCGATAACATACGCCGTGGGGGACTGTGCGACAGTCTCTGAGAACCGTGGGTTGGCCCCATTTATGGGGTATCGGCAGTTGCTACCGCATCTCGTATCCGACCCATCGATAACGACAACATGGCCGCAGTCGAGGAGGTGAAACATGTTCGGCGCGATTCGATTGTGGTCGTCTACAAGCCCGGTACAGGGTCTGATCATCCGTATCGCACTTGTGACCCTCTCGACGCTGTCTTGTGGTGTGTCCCACTTTTGTTGCTCCGTTAGAGCTGGGGCCCAGGGCATGTTGAAGGGTAGCGAGGTTGTAGATAGCGGGTAATCGTGATGGTTGTTTAAACTTCTGTCGAGCGTCCAGTAGCGATACTGATAAGTGCTTGCGGGGCGGTTGTCTAGACAGCCGAGTGACCACAAGGTGCAAACGCGCGTACGAATAACGTGAAAGTGAATCGAAGAAGTAGAAAATTAGGCAGCAAGTCCGAGCTCCCCAACAATACTCTTGCCTCCAGTTTCATTTTCGCGACAGCTCTTGACTGACTTTTGAACACCGCCGGAAGTCGCAATGGCAGCAAATCAAGAGGAGTTCGTCCGCATCGGCTTGCGCGCGACGACAAGCAGCGATGATATACCGACGCTGTGTGCAATCTGTCTTGATGAGCTACAGTCGGGCCAGGAGGTCGACGAGATTCGTCGTTGTGGCCACACTTTCCACAAGCATTGCTTGCTGGCCTGGCTCAATTCATGGAACACACAGCATAGCAGCTGTCCGAACTGCCGCCTGCCGCTCTTTCCGAGTCGCCACCCTCTACCTGTAAGCATTGTTTACAAAAGTAATCCACGCGCATTCGCTAATCGTGACGACGCAGCCACCCCCGAGTGATGTCGATGAACAAGGAGATCTGGCGGGCCTATTCACGAGCTTAGACGAACTAAGTAACACCGTGTCGATGCTGGGAGATACGGTGGTGGCTTTTCGCAACCACAACAACCTACTCCTGAGCGAGCTTAGGCGCCATAACCTTGATGTTCCTGATACATCGCCAAGCGACCCTCGATTTCGACGTGCGTTAGAAGCCATTCACGAATTGAAACCGGTGCCTTCATGTATGATGCCCGACCCGGCAACCGGCGAATACACACCTATAGAGGCGCGTTATCGCAGACTGGTATTCTTGGGAACAGAACGAATTTCCGGCGTCGCTCTCGAGGACCGCTGGAGGAATCGCTCTGCGTTCGTGCGCGACCTGGAGCGATTGGAGCAGCTCCGTCTCCATCTTGGTCCCCAACCGGCTTCAAACAACCGTCCCGAGCCAGGTCTAGACCAGACAAGGTTGCTTATCGAATATGGCGCCCTCTTGAACAAACTCATGCCTGACAACTGGCATTTCACACCCGACGAGACTGGGGCTATGCGCAGCGAATGGTCAAGGAGTGCTGTTATCGGCAGCTTTGATCGCGAGCTCATGCAAGAGACAATGTTCTTCTCACTTCTCTCGATCGCAACTGAAAGGGACGTCAGGCAATCGCTTGAGAGTATTCCTGGACGAGCAGTAAGGGTGATGCTTGGAGACTACAGACACAATTGGTTTGTGAACGCAGGCATTTTCCGTCACTACGTGGCCAGCGAAAGCCAGGTGGGTGGATCATCGACTGCCGTACCTATACCGCAGGCGTTTACGGTAGAAAGTCCAGCACGACAGCGAGAAGTGTCTTCGTCGCGTCCGAGCGAAGGTAGTATGTGGCAACCCGGTATGTCGCCATTCAGGTCCTCGGCCGCTGAGAGTCAAAGTATGAGAGTTAGTTGGTTCGAGGAATCACCGCGTGGAGCTAATGCAGAAGCTCTGCTTGATCCAGAGTACCTCCAGTGGCGGCAAGAGCAGGATGGACCGTCGAGATTCAACAGTCCCAGAGCTATGGGAGGAGCAAGCCCTACCGTGAGTACTGCACCTGTCTCTGCAGAACAAAACAGGCAGTCTTTCGTCAATAGGGATAGAGACACGCTCACACAACTGCCTCGTGCACCGGGCATGGACGAACTTGTGCGACCGCCCCAGAACAGAGAGCCAGATCTTCACCCGGAACAGATGAGTCGGCGAGGTGAAACCCATGAGGGCATCTCCAGCGAGCTGCAACCGCTGATCTCTGGACCCCAAGCGCAAGCAGAGGCATCCAGACAGTTCCCTCGTCAGGCCATTCACGACCGCAGCGTGCAGACCAGTGCGAACGCCATGGGTGCTCGGGTGATTCGCATGCTCCGAAACTCCCTTCACCGACGCCGGTCACAGTAGAGGGAAGCATCGCAAACGGCGGAGATGGAAGTTGTGAAAGAGACACGGAGGGCGTTTGAGTGAGGAGTCAAAGACGTGAACGACAGACAGTATCAGAGAAAGGCGAGGGACATGAAGCTATAGTGACGTTCGATATTCGTGAAGAGACGAATTTCAATGCAATCAAGGCCTCGTGTTCGGTGCTTGATGTTCAGCTCAGGTGATGTCGTACCTAGGTGGTGATGTGTGAAGCATGTCGAGGGGGAAGTTGGATGACTGAGCGGATGACTAAGCCGCCAACTGCAAACACGCCAAACAGCAGGGAAGGCGGCTGTTCGCTGATAGGTGTAGCCCGCAGCTATCACACCTCACTCACCCAGCGCGCCTGCTCGTCTAGTCTGCCTCGCCATTTGGACTGTGCCTGCTAATGGAGACGCGGCTGCTGCTCCTACAGGACGCTGGACTCGCTGGGGGTGGCTCATAGCCCGCAATTCCGAAAGGTACCCATCCAATTGTCCCGCCCCAGCATGCCACTCTCGTCGGCTATCGCGAAACATGCCGCCCGCCATGTCTGACGGCGGCCCTGGACACCCCCAGGCGCCGTCTCTTCCTGCCCACGACGTGTCGCCGCTGATGGGCTCGCTCTCTAATGTGCTCGCAGGAACTTCTCACCACGCCGGCCACAGGTTGCCCACCATTCAGCCTGCATCGCCGCCGAACAAAGGCGCGCCGCACGCTTCCACGACGCCCCCTCGCCCTGCCTTCTTTTCTGTAGCCAGGGGCCACCCACATGCGACTGCCATTGCCAGCTCTGGCTCCTCGACTACCGAATCTTTCTCCGAGTTGACGTCGTCGTCGTCACGGGACTCGCTTCCCAATCCCCCCGGGCGCAACGCCCCTACCACGCCCCAGAAACAGGCGCGCACCACCAGGCGGAAACACTCGAACAAGTCCACGAGCCGATGGAGTAGGGGAGGTGGCTCGTCAGATGATACCGGCTCCGACCGCAAACCCCCCACCTCTCAGCCCGTAGAGCCCGCGCAGAGCGCTGCTCGCTCACCCCCGACTGCGTCCAAGACGCGCCAGCACCCCTCTATTGCTACCAACACCGCCTCGACGAGCCAGCCGCGATTCATGGCAACAACCTTTGGCGGTCCTTCGGGTGATTCGCGACGGGGAGTCGTCTCTCCTCGCCCTAAGGGACGCGGTATGACGCAGCCACACCTATACACTACATGTCGAGTCTGACTGGCCTATGCAGAAGCGAAGAACACCCTCTGCCGCAATGTCACCATCTACGGACACTGCCGGTACGAAAACAGTAAGTGCTGCTGGCCGCACCTGCCGAGTTTCGTGGTGACCCTGTCTAGCCTGCCCCTACATCCACGACACCCTCAAGTTGGGCCAGAATGAGAACGCCAAAAAGAGGTTCAATGTCGACTCTCCCTCCTTCACGCCTCTGCAGGCGAGCACCAATGGATCTGTGACCCCGTCTTCTCGCAGTGCCGCTATCTCGCCCAAGGCGGCCAATGCTGCCGTCTTCACTCCCAAATCGCAACGCTCCGGTGAGTCCTGAGCATTCGCAAATGACTTCTATATGCATGCTGATCGTCTCAGCCGTCACCACCCCGCATATGCACGCGAAAGAACCCGCCATTGATTGGAATTCACATGACTTCCAAGATTTTGTCCCGCAGTCTTTTGAGGGTCAGCAGATGGTGCGTGGCTTTACTTGATATATCTGCCTTCAATTCGTGATTTTGGAGCACCTTCTTACATCCAGTTCTCGACTCACAACGCCCTAGGTGGACCCTAATGTGGGCTACGATCCTTTCAGCACACCGTCCAGCATCTCTACCCTGGCAGGTGCAACCCACCAAGCTGCTACCATCAACCCGTATGCACAAGATGCCTCGACGACGTATTTCCAGAACGCCAACGCGTTTCAAACTCCAGCATACCATCTTTACTGGCCGGTAGGGCCTCAGCCGACGGGTCTGCTTGCTTACCAGCGTACTGCACATGATTTCTTCATACCTGACGCTCTTCGGGAAGAGTTGCAAAAGAAGGCAGATATTGCACGTCAGGTCGCGCCGAATAGTACTTTGCCGGTCATTGAGCAGTTTCACTCCTTGTTTTGTTTAGACATGTCACCCCAGAAGAACACGGCTCCATTTGGGTACGCCAGCTGGATCTACAAAGCTGTGTCAAGCAAAGATGGCAAGACGTATGCGCTACGCCGTCTGGAAAACTTCCGCCTTACAAGCGAGACTGCGATTCGCTCCGCCCAGCCATGGAAACGCGTTTTGAACGGCAATGTGGTTACAATCCACGAAGCGTTCACTACTCGAGCTTTTGGCGATAGTTCTCTAATCTTAGTCACGGACTACCATCCAAATTCGAAGTCACTTGCTGATGAGCATTTCAAGCCGGTGCAGCGTTTCCACGGGAGGCAACCTGCATCATCGCACGTACCGGAGCAAGTGTTATGGGGCTACATTGTTCAAATTGCATCGGCTCTAAAGGCCATACACGGTTCGGGTCTCGCAGCGCGCCTCATCACACCTTCGAAAATACTGTTGACGTCAAAGAACCGGATACGACTCAACGCATGCAGTATCATGGACATAGTCCAGTTTGACAATGCGCGTCCCGTGCCTGAACTGCAAGCAGACGACCTCGTTCAGCTAGGACGACTAATACTTTGCATCGCGAACAACAACGCCACAGCCCACTTGCAGATGCAAAAGTCGATGGACTATATCACTAGAAGTTATACAGCTCGTCTCAAGGAGTGCGTGCAATGGCTGCTCAACCCTCAACCAGCACCAGGAGCACCATCGTCTCCTACAACACCGGCGCCGATGCAGAAAGACATTGACACCTTCCTGGGAGGCATTGCCGACCAATTTGCATCGGTCTTCGACAGCGAGCTACATGCCCAGGATACGCTTACAGTGAACCTCGGAAAAGAGTTGGAATCGTCGAGATTGGTCCGTCTGCTGGTCAAGCTAAATATGATCAACGAGCGACCAGAACTAGACGCCTCCCAAAACATGCCCGGTAACAGCGGCGCAAACCCATCATCGGTATGGGCAGAGACTGGAGAGCGCTACTACCTCAAGCTGTTCCGCGACTACGTCTTCCACCAAGTAGACGCCAACGGACACCCAGTCACCGACCTCGCGCACGTTCTCGACTGCTTGAACAAGCTCGACGCCGGGACCGACGAGAAGATACCGCTCGTCAGCCGCGACGAGCAAAACGTGCTGATAGTGAGCTACCGCGAAGTAAAGCGGGCACTAGAATCAGCATTCCAGGACTTGGTCCGGGCGGGACGTGTTTCGGGGAAATAGGATTCCTCAACCCCCAGTCCACCCGGCTAGCATCGTTATGGATGGACGGAAGAAAAAGGGTTTCTCATTAAAGGGGCTGCGGCGAGACTTATGTCGGCAAAGGGCCCAGACGACGCGAATGTGAATGTGAATGTTGTTCGTGAGGAAGAAACGATTGGATGGACGAATGAATTGGAATGGGTTGGAGAGGAGCTGTTGGAGATGCTTGCATGACGTTGCGTATTACTGTTGTATCGAAGGAAATAAGATAGGAATGGGGATAGTAGGGATTAGAGGAAACACGTATTATTCATAGCGCAATGAAAACGCAATTCTAGCTTCACAGCATCTCTTGCTGTGACTTTAGCATCATCATCACAGCCACAACCTCGCAGTACATGATATATATACAACAAACGACATATTATTATACTGGCGTACAAAGGCCTTGTCAAGACTTTGTGATCTCTTTTTTCTCCGCGCCGCAAACCCTGGGACCATCTATAGAGGCAAAGGAGATGAACACTCGTACAAGATAAAAAGCTAGAAGCCAAAAAACGAATGAAGAGAGTTGATGAAGCAGATAAGTGAAGTCGCAAATCACTACAAAATGAGTAGGTGAAAACAAGAAGGAAGGAAAGATGAAGAGAGAACAACCGCATACAGGGAAAAATCTGATGTTCCGCACACATGCATGCCCACCGAGATGACCCATCAAGTGAGCGGTATTCCTCATTACCGGCGGGTTTTTCCGTCCTTTCGCCAGCTCTGGACTTTAGACCCGCTTATGTGTCCGACAAGAAGAGCCGTCTATTGACTCTTCTTCGCGCCCCCCTTCCTAGGCAAACCCGCCTTCCTCCTGGCCTCGCGATCACCCTCCGCGAGCCACTGGCTCGCCTTAACCATCTGCACAACGTTTATCCACTGCTTGACAGCCATAAAGGGAGCTGACGTCAACATGCAGATCCACGGAACAGTCGAGTCCATCTTGTTGGCACGAGCCATCTCCATGGCTGCGGCGGAGAAAGGGCTAGCGAAGAACATGGAGGGTTTGGGAGCGGCGGGGGAGCCGGGCTGGATGGACGAAGGGTTGTTGAGGTCGGAGAAGAGGGTCGGGGAGAGGAGGGGCGAGCTGAAGGAGAGGAGGTAGAGGGCGATGAAGAAGATTTCGTTCATGGCGCAGAGGGTGAAGAGGACTTTCTGTGGGTGGTTGTTAGCGGATGTTTCGCGACTGTGCTACACACGAGAGTCCAGTTGAGTGAGTAACGTACGTTATTGGAGTAGTACTGCTTCAACAACCAACTCCTGCTCTCATTGACGTTCTTGTGGCTCTGGCCGCTGCCGCCCATGCTCAGCGTCGCGTACATGTGCATGTAGTGGCTAGCCAAGTCGAGGGAGATGAGGCCCTGGAAGACGATGCTGAAGCGCGGGAACGCTTGCGCCAAGAAAACGAGCAGACACGTTGTTGTACACCTGTCCGTGACCATGTCGAGCACAGCTCCAAACTTGGTGCTCTGTTCGTAGGCCCGCGCGGCGTATCCGTCGAGCGCATCGAGCAGGCAGGATATGCTGTAGAGGAGGGTGCATGTGCGTGGGTGGAGGGGCATGTAGTAGAGCGAGATCAGGGCGAGGAAGACGCGCGAGTAGCCTGTGGAATGGTCAGCTCGTGTATGTTGAGTAGAAAGGGACGCGCCTACCGATCAAGTTTGGGATGAAGAGGAATATGTTCTCGTACGCGCCCTCCTTCTCAGCCTGTGCTGGCCGTACCGCGGCGCCGTTGCCGTTGGCCTGTGTTTGTACCGATGCCATGGTGGTCGAGATGGAGTACGATCCGTCTTCCCAATTATCCTCAATAGAGGCACTCGCTATAGCTGCGAGTCTTTGTATACACGTGTACCCCGCTGCGCTGACTGCAGAGAGTGGAGGCTCGTATGCGCGCTCTGCTGATGCTCAGAGCGCTAGGCAGCAGGTGCTCGTATGGGATGACGTGCAGCGAAGTAAAGTCCAGCGCTGGGCGTGAACGGACGGAATCGTTCGGAACGGGCGTGCTGCGTGCCAACAAACGCTTAGTTGGGCTTGCAATAGCTGTTGAAGCTGTGCGGGTCCAGACCAGAAAGTTGTCGAATGAGCCGCCGATAAGCCGAGCTGATAACGAACCCTGTCGCGAATGCAGGTGCTTGGTAGTACGGCTGCCAAAAAGTAAGACCGAGATGGACAAGAAGGCGTAGTTAGAGGTGTTGGAAGGAGCGTACGTGTCAAGAAACTGGTGGAAGCAAAAGTAGTTGTGCCTGGAAATTGAGGTACCATAAATCTGCCATGTTCGTCCGCCAGCTCCCGGTTACCCGCCTAGACCGAAAAGGGGGCGAGCTTGGCATATGAGGTCAATCGCACATCAGTTCCGTCACCGGACCAAACGGACCATGTGCGCTCATCAGCAATGAACATTGTGAATTCATTGTTATTGTTTTCACACCATCTGCCTGGCCTTGCTGCTGACCGTAGTCTTCCATGCTCCATGCAGAAGGGCAGTACAACAGCGGGGAAGTCTTCATTGAGAGTCTGCTTGCGTAACGACCTACGAATATGTCTACGTATTCGTCAAGCCTGTTCATGTACTTCTGTATCTCGCTTCATGTACCTTGAGAGGCAATGATTCGATAAATCGTGATCAGAGGTATCATTAAGCTATGTAACCACTCCTGAAACGAACCGCCTACTCCTTGAAGCCCTTGAACGACCCGGTCTTCGCGGCGATCTTCTTCGACTTGGCCTTCTGATGAGCCTGCTTCTCCTTCGCTTTGCCAGTACTGAGACCACGATCCGCCTTGCCCTTCTTCCATACCTTGCCTTCTGATCGGACGTCGTTCATCTCGAGCTTCTTGCGGTCTTTGCCGCTGAGCTTCTTCCCCTTCTTGGCCTTCAGGGCTGCTCCGGCAGACTGGGAAGATCCGTTTAGTGCAGCAGCACCCTTCTCTTTCTCTGCCAACTTGTCCTTCTCAGACTCGAACCATGTGCGCCTTGGCCGAGACTTGATCTCATCTTCGTGCTGGATCAGGTTCTCACCTCGCTTGAGGTCACGTTCTGTGACGCTCATGGCACGCTCTTCTTTCTCTTCGGCGAGGACCTCCTCGATCTCGCCTTCGAGATCCTTGATCTTTTTCATCCACCTGTCGGTTTCTTCTACGGGTACTTGTCGACTGACAACCTTGGCGCCTTGGTCGCGCGAAGCCTTGACGGCCTGCTTGACAACTTTGCGGTCAGGTTCTGCGGCAAGTGTACAGGCACGACCACTTCGTCCTGCACGGGCGGTACGACCAACACGATGCATGTAGATATCGTGACTTTGCGGTGCTTCGTAGTTGATGACTACCGCGACGTTCTTGATATCAAGACCACGCGAGGCGACATCGGTAGCCAATAAGTAGGCAGACTTGCCTGATCGGAAAGCCTCCACGGATTGAATACGCTATGACTGTTAGTATTGTATCAAACGTCAAATGTTATTGAGTTGCTTACCTGCTCTTGGCTCATGTTACCATGGAGCTCACTAGCTTTGAGCCCACAGAGAGCGAATACAACGCGCACCCTATGCGCCTCCTTCTTTTGCCTGAAGAAGATGATGACCTTCTCTGTGTAGATCTTTTCACAGATGTACATCAAATACGCAAGCCTCTTATCTTCTTTGCCCTGCCTCAGTCGCACGAACTCTTGCGTCAGACCTGCTACAGTGTGCTTCTTTGCATCAACCATCAGACGTACGGGCTTGTCCATACCGATACGGATAAGCTTGTCGACTGAGCTGGTCATGGTAGCGGAGAACAGCATAGTCTGTCGTGATTTCGGAATAGTCGTCAGGATCTCGTTCAGTTGGCTCTCGAAACCCTCTTCGAGCATACGATCGGCTTCATCGAGAACAAGAATCTCGAGATGCTCAACCTGGAAGGCAGCTGTGTTGTGCATGTGATCGATGAAACGACCAGGTGTCGCAATCACAACATCCGGTCGGGTCTTCAGCACAGCCTCTTGGTCGCGCGTTGAGAAACCACCAGCCATCAATGCGAAGGTAATGTCGGTGAAGGAGGCAAGTTTGGTCGCGACGTTGAAGCATTGTACTGCCAATTCACGGGTAGGCATGAAGATGGCGACACGGGTGGTTGGAACCTTCTTTGGTCGGTAGAGCAGACGTTCGAGGATAGGAATGAGGAAAGCGGCCGTTTTACCGGAACCAGTCTCGGCTCCTCCCACGACGTCCTTGCCTTGCATCGCAATCGGAACTGCTTTGTTCTGGATAGGTGTAGGCTCGGTGAAGCCCACAGATGCCAAACCTCGTAGAATGGGTCGTGAAAGTGACATGGCTTGGAAGGAACCAGTACCACCTTTGGCTCCCTTCTTCTTCTTGATCTGCACGCTGTCTTCGGGCGCGAAGAAAGCGGCTGCCTTCTTCGCCTCGACAGCGTCCTCTTCCTCGCTCTGATCTTCATGGTCTGTTTCGGCGCCCTCAAGGTCCATGGGATGTGGTACATGCGGTACTTCTGCTTCTTCGTCTGAGTCGCCCTCCTCTTCGCTTCCACTACCCTCAGCCCCTGAAGCCTCCTCCTCGTCCTCCTGGTCTTCCTCTGAGTCGCTTGCTGCGCCCATGCCGAACCCGTCTTCGGCCATGAGCTCGTCGTCCTCCCCGAAACCTTCAAAGTCGCCATTGACAGAAGCCTCGGGCGACTCAGTTTCTATGACTGCCTGTGCGCTCTTCTTGTTTCGTCTCCGCTCGATAATGTCGTCGACATCGACCGCGGTGCCCTTCTTCTGCGACTCCTGCGCTACTGTGCCGTTGTCGTTGCCCCAGCCGTCAAACTCCTCCACGAACCCGGTATCTATGTCGCCGACCGCAAACTCGAAGTCGCTGGCAATGTCGTCGTTCTGTTCGACATCTTCAGTCGGTTCTGGCATCGCGTTGTCATCTTCGATTTCGGGAGCAGGATCGGCTCCTTTCTTTCCCTTCTTCTTGTCCTTCTTCGCCTTCTTCGACGCGACTTCTTTCGGCTTAACGTTGAGATCAGGATCTTCAGTGTATTTCCTCTTCTTTCCAGCGCCAGCTAGTTTGGCCGTTGCTGCAGCCTCGTCGGCACCACCGTCGTCGGATACATCCTCGTGGTCGGAGATGGTGAAAATGAAGTCGTCGTCCTTAGGCGCCATGGTTATCGTGTGACGATACCTCGTGTACTGGGGTAATTGCAGAGATAGTTGAGCGTTCCGCGTTTGCAAGCGTCGCAAAAAAAGTTCGGGCTCGGGGGATCTGTGCTCAGCGCACCCCTGCAGCCTAAAAGTGGGGTCGCTGCAGCCGTCGCGACTGCGAACAGCTTGGATCTCCGAGTCGTGGCAAACATCACTCGGACGTCTACATCATCTCAGATTCTACTCAGTAATCAACATTTAGTGGTGTGTATGCAGCAAGATGCACACAAAATCTAGCCACCAAGATGCTCGCTAGCGCGTTGGTAGCGCGTTGACAGCCTACCAGGCATCAGAGACGTTTGCGACAAACGAACATGGTCCAATGACGACTGACGAAATGCGCCAATAGATGACACCAGGTCTCAGGCTGAATTGAGGCCGCTCTCTCATGTGATATTGTGTAGATTCTGATACGATATTGCTTACTACTTCTGCTAGCCTTATCCAATAGGATATCTAGGTATAGGCTGAGCAACATACCCATCTGTCTGGCTCAAGCGTCCACGGTACCTAGATACCAAATTCCAGATCTCAGGCTACAATCTTCCTTCTAAACGGCTGAGAAGTTTACCGTGAGTCACTGCCTGCCAATTGAAGCCAGGCATCCACAGCGCCTTCCGGTTCCCTACCGCCAACCGACGTCAGCTGCAGCCTCAGCCTGATATATCTAGCCTTGTCAGTCACGCTTGAGGCTCCTTCTATACCACTATTTTCACTCTCCAATCTGCTTTACTTGGTCGCTGAATCACCCACTAATCAACACCGTACCACCACCTCACTGACCACCTCACTCCACCATGCGTCGAGTGCCACGAAGAGCAGCCTCACCCACTCCAACCACCCGAGTCCTCCGCTCGCAAACTAAACAAGCAGCTTCAGAAGCCCACGCCACCAAGGTCACCAAGCCCACCAGGAAGCGTCGCCCACGTGCAGATCCCTGGGCGAAGAAGCGCAAACCAAACCCCAACCCCAGGCCGCGCAAGCCACCGCCCACCCACTTCACATGCCGGATCTGCATCGAAGAGCAACCCACCGATGAGTTCGTCAAATGGGTACCACCGAAGCGCGGCCGCTGGCAGCAACACCTAGACGTCCCCTTCAACTGCATCGCCCACCTAGCCCGGAACCCCAGCAAGCGGAAAATCGACCCCGTCTGCAAGACATGTATCGGCAACTTCCTCTCCGCAAAGATGGACACGCTCGGTGTACGCCAACTCGGCGCCGGCTGTCTAGAACCCGGTTGTACGGAACCCTGGGACCACCACTTCATCCTGCGATACATGCCTGCGGGTGAAGCGCTCGAGAAGTTCAACATGGAAATGCTGGAAGTGTGGAAAGAAACCGCGAGTCCCAAGCCAATGACCTGTCTTTCACCTACATGCACTGCGATCGGTTTGCCAGATGCGACGGCGGCTGGATACCCGCAAGTCGCGTGCAACGACTGTGCTTTCCGGTCTTGCGCCCAGTGTCTTGTTCCGTGGCACAAGGACGTTACGTGTGCGGAGTATGCGGCGAAGCATGTGGATGAGAAGATGAGTGATGCCGAGAAAGAGACGCTCAAGATTATGCAGGGTAAAGATGGAAAGAGGTGTCCGAATTGCCAGTTGGTTATCGAGAAAGATGGTGGCTGTGATAGCATGGTGAGACCCTATCTTGAACTTCTCATATGTTTCACTTTACTAATTCACGGACAGTTCTGCGTTGGATGCCACAAATACTTCAACTGGGCAAGTGCCGCTTCAGCGTTGACTGGCGCTAAGAAAGCCGAAGCTCCTTACATCCGCGACATGCCGTACTGGCTTCACGATGGTATGGTCGTGTGCGAGATGGACGGTATCAATGGACTGGACGGTACTACTGGCGCGGTTGCTGCGGCGACAGACAGCATGGTAGAGGGATGATGTGCGATATTGAACTGGCGAGGTTACGACTGTTATGATTACGAAGGGATCTGCATTATTCACATGTTATGTACTTGCGACATGGGTCCCGGCATGGAGTGGATTGGGTTGGGACATGTGTTGTTAATGTGCAATAGGATTTTATAGAAGAACTTCAGCACAATCACAATCTCTCATACACAACGATGCCATCGATGGATCTGCCAGAGCACTTAGGCCCCAAATGGTGTAGATTTTTGGTTGTACAGAGTTTGCGTATTAGTTACAGAATCCCAGCTCGCAGCCACGAGGTTCCTCTCTTTCCCGGTGTTTGTAAAGCAAATTGATCGCTCCCCCTCGCTCTCTGTGACTCCAAATCGCGCGGACGAATACCACCTGTCCCGCTCGTCGTGAAACGCCCTGTGATGCATTTTGAACGCCAACCAACGCCAACTGCAGAATGGGGGGTTGATGCATTATGGTAAAAGTGGGTGATCAAACCTTCTTGTAGTGTTTTTGTGACTGCGCTCTGCGGCGGTCTTTTCCTACTTTTTTTTCTGGTTTTGTTTGTTAGAGGCCCTCGGATGTACGGATACGCACCTGCACCTGATGCGGCGTCGGATCGCAAGTCCGGAGGCGTCTCTAGTTCGATCGAGAAAGACCTGTGTAATCAGGCAGGCAGGTTGCTAACGAGCCGTACCTTTGTCGGCGCGTGAGGAAGCAGCCGGAACTGAAGAGAAGAAGAATGTCAGAAACCCCAAGAATATCAAGTGAATGATGGAGAGTATAGAAAAAGCGAACATGTGCTAGCTTAGCTGAAAGCGAACTTATGCTGCCGCTGGAGTAGCGACTCCATTGGTAGCCAGTTCGGCCTGTCGACGCTTTGCTGCCGAATGCTCGCTGTCCTGTATTAGCACAATCGTCAGCATAATGGCGTATGGTTACTCTCGGGGCGCGGGTGAGCGTCGAGAGGATTTAGTGAGGCGTGAGTCACGCACGTCAATGCCTGTATCGGCGAAGTGGCGCTTAGCACTTTTCGCGTCCTTCTTCTTCTTGTCTTTGCTAGGCTTCTTTGGTCGGGTCTCTCCTTCGACAAAGACATCATCGGGAAGTGCAGTGCTAGCAAGTTAGCGATTGCCCCAAGTCTTGATGAGCGGTACACTTACTTGCGCGTATGAACCACCTTAACTGACATCACTTTATCATCGTAGAGGTCGGAGTCGGTGATGTAGCTTCTGAATTGGCTCACTGGGTAGGAGATGTCGAGCGACTTGGTAGCATCTACATGCCGAGTTAGCTGTGCCATGTGATGGATAACTTGGATATACGAACCTGGAGGCAAAGTAAGACCAATGTAGAAGGTCGTAGTGTAAATGATATGCTGCTCGCCATTCGCTGGCTCAGTACCCTCAGCGGGAACTTCGGATGCCGGAATCATGTACTCGAGTGAACCCTGCGTAACCTCATGGAACTGATCGTCTTTGCAGCGGTGGAAGCGTTCAAAGTAGTGAATGTACGGGCGGGCGGTGTCGATGCCCGTTTGTCCATCGTCGATGCCTTTGACGATATGACGGATTTTCGACTGTACCAGTCCGGAGAAGGTCGAGTTGGCTTCCTTAGTCCGACTCGCGGCAACGACACTGAGGTAGTATTTGTGGTCTTTGGTAAAGAAGGAGTGGCGCTCGAAGAGTGAATCCCAGTCCTTGGCGCCCGAGAAGATATGCTGTAGGATCTTGTCCGCTCGCCCGAACTCCTCCTTCATGATTCGCAGCGTCGATGGCATCACCGTATGTGTAGCGCACATGGAAGGAAAGGCGGGTGTGATGATGGGCATGAGGTGGGCGCGATCGCCGCCGTAGACCTGGGGATTCCACACCCGGAGACCCAAGTCGCCCTCTTCGATGTGCTTTAGCATAACAGGTCGCGGCCAGGTCCATTTGTACATCAAGCTGAAGAACTTGGAAACGATAGTAGCGCCGTTGGCCATGGGATACAGCTGGCAGATGCGCGCAACCATGATAGCCCACGCAACTCCGCCAGGGTATCCGAAGACTGCACCGTAGATGCCGCGGCGGTTTGACCAAAGTTTGATGGCCCTCAGCGCGTGTCGGAAGCTGACCTTTTGCGGCACCGCATCCAAGAGTTCGTTGGTGACTCGTGTGCCGTTCACACTCCGTGTTGCCGACTCGCCGAGACCTTCCAAATCCTTCTTCTCGATCGTCTCCATCGTTCTTGGTATCGACGATCTCTTCGGCAAGGACGCGAATAGCAGGTCTATGCTCACACCGCGATATTCCATCTTGATAATGGGGACAAAGGCATCTTCGACGGGCACGAATTCGGTGATGTCTTCGGCCTTGGACATCTCTCTGAAGGTCGGAGGGAAGTTTTTGAAGAATTCGTCGATGGTCACGAACTTGGGCGCGACAACGAGTGTATCGATATCCGACGTGGGACCGTGGACGCCGAGAGCGTAACTACCGAAGGTGAAGATCTTGCCGCCGGCGGCATCGAGGACAGGCTGCTGCACACCCTTCTGTTTGCCGACGCGACGGACAAACTCTTCGACGACCTTCTGAATGTGATCGATGACCTCCTCCCTGCGAAGATTAGCTTGGCGCGACTACGTGTTCAGGGACTGCCGTACCTCCTGCGGTTGCCCTCGGGAGTCTCGAAGACATTCTCAGTCTTCAGCGTCTCGATGAGTTTGTCGTTTAGCCGGATATCGTGTTCAGTCGGCGCGGCCTCTGATATGGCGCTGGTGACTCCAAACTGTCGGGTGGGCTTCTTCTGGCCGTCCATGGTGAAGGGTGAGAGAATCGGGGTTGAAAGAGTCGCGCGACTTCGGGGGTGCTGCGGCGAGCTGGCGCGGAAGAAGTCGCAGTCGGGCGCGTGTCGGGGTGGATTGTCGTGAGAGACGGCTGGGAAATGAGTGTAATAAGAGATTCAGCGCTCCCACATGGCGACGCGACCTTTCCCGAGTTGAAGTCTGGAAAGTGAATGCACAGCAATCAGAAGTCGAGGATGCATCCGTCTTTCGAGCAGCCCGTTGCCAAGCCGCTAGTGCGCCACTGTGGCTCAACCTGGAAGCGGCGGCATTACTGTCCAGCTGTTAGCACGAATAGTAAGATGTCTCAGCACCGCGTTAGCAAAGCATAGCAAGGGAACTACATACTAGTAATAAGTTAGCAAGATATCTTGAGAGCTATTCGTGGCGACTACTTTACCCTCCGTCGCCATCGCAACATTGGCAAATCTTGCAAACTCAACATCATCACCGTCGCCTTCTGAGGCTCGCGGACAAGGCGAAGGCTCGCAATCATTTCTGAAGCCAGAAATACGTGCCCGTATTGGAAGAGTCGTTCAAGAAATACAACCATTTCACATACAGCTCTGGGCGGATCCACCCGGGTTCGTCTGCCACGAAGGGGACAGTAAAACTGTTTGGTTACCTGTTACTACAGAAAATGTTCAACAGCTCCAAGCAGCTCTGCAAGAGGAGTTCGCTGAAGTAAATGCAGATCGGCGGGGTTTCTTCCCTTACCTTACTGTAGGGCAGGTGAACAGTATATTCGGAATGGAAAGACTTCGCACACTGGTCACAAAGAGAATAGCGGAACATCTGGATCACAACCCAGACGAGAAAGCCAAGTCTGTAGCTTTGGATTGGCATGTTGATCAAGTATGTGTTATTGAACGCAAGACCAAGTACGATCGTTTCAAGATAGTCGAGACTATCAAGCTAGGAGAGCAGTAGCATCGTTTGCGAGATCAGTTCTTCGAAAAGAATTCCCGCATTTGGTTATCCAGCCATTTCACGTCTTCGGTCGACTGCCCTGGTCCGCCGGCCCTAAGTTGCTTGTCAGCTTCAAGTGTTCTATACATCCGGAAATACAAGCCTACCAGTGGCCCCAGATAGATGGAAAAACCTTCAATGTTCCCACGCCTGGCTTCATGTTCTGAACCTCAATTTCTGAATCTTCTGGTGGGAAATACAGATCTGTCTTCGCTGGCAGGACAAGCGTCTTCGCTTTGATACCCTTCATCGCTTTCTCAAAATCGCCATTATACGGTTCTTGCTGCGAGCAGTCACCAGCCTGCCATGTATGCGCCATGACCAGCATATTCTCTGGGTCTTTCGAGAGTGCCCAAGCTTCCCAGAAGTTGACAAGAAAGTCGTCCAGATTCTTGAATCCAAGTGTGGGTGCTGTCTCATACAGCTTCTCACGATAGAATGCTTGTGAAAAGCCCCAGCCAGCATAAACGCGTCCAAGAGCCTTCAATCCGACCTCTCGGTTCGAGGATGCGAATTGCTCTGTCTTGCCTTGAGCAGCTAGAAGACTCGGCTTCGCAACTCCTGCTGAACTTGTTCCTATGGCAGCGTACAAGGCGCTCTTGACGCCTTCTAGGAAGACCTGGTTATGCAAGCTCGTCTTTGCACTTCCACAGAACGGTACCGCGAGGTCCATAAAGTCGGGGAACTGCGTAGCCCACTGGTACGTCTGTCCTGCACCCATGGACCAACCAAGGACTGCACGAGCATGCTTTATACCAAGATGTTTAGTGACGAGCTCATGCTGCGCTCTCACGTTGTCGTAAAACAGCACTTCTGGAAACGGGCGCAAATCGGGCATGTTGGATGGCGAAGACGACTGGCCGTTGCCGAATAAAGCAGGCATGATGATGTAGTATTCAGAAGGGTTGAGGGTCTTGTCTGAGCCCGTGAGCCAGATATTGTCGGAGATCGCTACATCATCGCATTAGCAGCTGTTCAGTAATGCTTAATTGGGGCTGCACATACTCCCTGAATACCATGTTGGATATATGATCGCAGGTAGCGATGGGTCACCTAATGTCTTGTAGGCGATGAAAGCGTCTGGAATCTCTCCACCCGACTTGAGCTTGAAGTTGCCCAACTTGTAGGTTTGGTAATCATCGCTTGTAGACATGCTCGTATCTAGAAAGAAGGGATATAATGTTATTTTAGGCAACTATAGGAGCGAAGGTCCGTTGATCACTATCCAGAGACATGCACAAGCACGCTGCCTATCTATCATCACCATGCCCCTCAGTTCCAGCTTCCGTGGTAGACCCTGCCACTAAGCTCTGGCGTGGTTATCGTTCGTGGCGGGGTAGCTGAGAGACATGGTGGGGTACATGACGTTGACAAACCCGTCCCTTGCGGCAAATCGCCGTGTGTACCCGTCGGAATGGCCATGGCCAAACCTTCTATACAGGCCAGAAACATATATCTTCTAGCAGCCTCAATGCAAATAGAACTTCTTGGTTCCAAGCGGCCTAACCAAGATTCCTACGATGGCGGCTCAAAAAGCCTCGGTGGGCATTCCGCGGCCGCCCCTTGTGCAATTGCAGGCTCGGAATTATATCCGCTATTTGCCGTAGAGCACTTTTTTGCGCGATTGATCATCTTTTACTAAACGGCAGTTGCACCCATACCTAGGTATCGATATAAAAACATCGTTCCCGTGATCACCACTACAGCACAATTCGTTCACCAACACTTCTTCCCCCAAGTCACAACACCCAAACTACAGATCTCATCATGGCAACCGGACGAGCAGACGCCGAAAAGGAGATAAAACGCAACCCCCACGGCGACTTCAAAGCAGTCGAAGCCTCGCGCCCACCCTTCGACACAAGCTCCTCCTTCCACTACACGCAAACCCCGAAACCCAACTGGCAACCCGGCTCCGGTCCCAACGAGCCCTCCAGCTTGCAAAAGGCGCACCGCTCCATCAACCCCTACGAAGAAGGCCGACCCGTAGTACACAACTACAAGCTGCTCATCTCCGCCATTGTCCCCCGCCCAATCGGTTTCGTCTCAACAATCAGCGCAGATGGAAAAAGCACGAACCTCGCTCCGTTCAGCTACTTCAACCTCGTGAACCACGACCCACCAATGTTCGTGCTGGGATTTGCAGGCGGCATGGACAAGGCTAAGGACACGCTCAAAAACCTGGTTGATACCAAGGAAGCTGTTATCAACATCATCACGGAGGAGTACATCGAGGCGGCGAATTACACGAGCATCAATGCGCCGGCTGATGTGAGTGAATGGGCGTTTACCGGGCTGCATGCCGAGAAGAGTAAGTTTGTCAAGCCGGATCGTGTCAAGGAGGCTGTGTTTAGTATTGAGGGAAAGCTGGTGAA
>Ga0265797_10002334_pt1 | contig 32031 bp, 39 predicted proteins | sample P2T30metagenome_FD_192433 | JGI IMG/M metagenome (GOLD analysis project Ga0265797, IMG submission 192433) | Plant litter microbial communities from East Loma Ridge, Irvine, California - P2 T30 | ecosystem: Environmental > Terrestrial > Plant litter > Unclassified | place: USA: California... | reverse complement strand
TTCTCCGCCGTCAACCCGCCCGAAACCTCAATCAACGCCCTGGCCTGATTGCCCCTCCCCCATTTATCCTTCAAGTTCCTCGAAGCAACCTTGACCCCATCGCCCGTGAAATTGTCCAACATGACCACATCCGCCCCCGCCTCAATCGCCACATTAGCCTCCTCCTCACTCTGACACTCAACCTCAACCTTGACCGCGAACCCCCCCGAAGCCTTCGCCGCCGCAACCGCAGACGGAATCGACCCCCCGCAAGCCCAAATATGGTTATCCTTGAGCATGGTCATCGCGCTCAAATCCATGCGGTGCGGATCGCACCCGCCCACCAACATCCCGTACTTCTCCACCAGCCTGAACCCAGGCGTCGTCTTCCTCGTGCCCGCCAGCGTGTTCTTATACCCGGCCCCCCTCAGCAGCGCCAGCATCTCATGGCTCTTGGTCGCTACCCCCGAACACCTCGCCAGCAAATTCAGCGCCACCCGCTCGCCCAGCAGCAGGTTCCTGACCGGCCCGCGCACGACCGCGCACTGCTGCTTCGCGCCCGAGGCGCCGACTTCGTCGCCCTCGCGGACCAGCCATTCCACCGTGCAGTCGAGCTGTTTGAAGACTTCGTCGAAGAAGGGCACGCCCGCGACGATCCCGCGGGATTTGGCCAGCAGGCGGGCTTCGGCGGGTTCGGCGCCGACGACGAAGCCGCCGTAGTCGAAGCTGGGCGTGTCTTCTTCGAGCCAGAGCGTGATGTGTTTGCGCCAGGAGGGGGGGAGCAGGTGGGCGGGGTTGCCGTGGCGGGGGGCGCCTTCGGTTATGGGCATGGTTGTGGGTGGGTTTCGTTGTGATGTTGGGTGAGTTTTGGTGTGAGGGGTTGAATCTTCTTGAGGGTCTGGGTTCTAGTATTTATTCAATGGATCTAAGTGTTTGTCATTGAAGCGATTCCACCCGAAAGTCGCCAGAGGTGGGGCGCCGATTTACCCCGCGACAGGGTCGATGTGTGGGGATGTATTACCTGTTGATTTGATTGACGTTACCAACAAGATTCAATTGTATCCTCATACTCAATTTCTACTAATCGTCCCCTTTGATCGTTCCAACTGATCGTCGACTATTCTAAACTGCCTCCTATCAATCCAGGGCGTGAATGATCATCAGCCATCACCACAGTCCTCAACATCAACGATCTAAAGCTTCAACCTCGTAGCGTCCCCGAAACGATCCAACCTGAAGTCCACAAGAACAGGAGCGCCGGCAGTTGGGATGGTTGTTGGGAGGTGCTTCTTCCTTTGAGTAAGATTGTCATTCATATATGAACTCTGAGCGAATTTGTCAGTTCCGACGTCAGGTTTTGTTGAACTTGATTAAGAAAGATTTGATTTGATCGATGTCCAAATGGTTGAATCAACAAGACGTCTGGATTCGACGTAATCAATTGAGTGTGTATGGTCAATCACGTCAAAAATCCGGTGACGATCTAACAAAATCATCACCACTGCTGCAACTTGAACACCGATTCATTTGCGACGGTTACTTCACCCTGCGAATGGACTGTAATTCAGTATGAGGAACAACAAAACGAGCAGACGAGCCAATTGATTGGACATAGCAGTATCGACAGCCTTCTACCGCAATTCAACAAATCTCGCCCGCAGAATTCGTGGACATCCCAGCTGCCAATCGAACCAGTCGATCGGTCGACCAGCAAGTCCTTGACCAGCAAGATGAGCAACGAACCCAATCGTCAGGTACGCTGCACTCAAGCGAAACCGAACCACTTCATATCCTGAGCACTGTCCAAACGAATTAGCATCAAGTCCGATAACCGCACGAAAGTAAGCAACGACTCCAACATACCCATTAACCGGCACAGTGTGCCCAGCCCCAGTAACATAAACCCCCTGAACCGTCCCCAGCGGGTTCGCGGCCGTCACGCCCCAAGTGTCAGTCTTGTAGTTCGCCGCGGGGAAGTTGTTCTGCGACTTCGCCGGCTTGGCCGCGTCGAAGCCGAACACGCCGGTCCACTCCTTGACGGTTTCCTGGTAGTTTTGCGGGCGCAGGATGGTGTCGGCGCTGCCGTGGTAGACCTGGAAGCGCGGGCGCGCGCCGCCGTAGCCCGGGTACATGGCTTTGACGGTGGCGGCCCAGTACTGCGCGGAGGCCTGGACGGTGCCCTGCGCGCAGGTGCTGTTCCAGGCGGCTTCTTGGTTGGCGGTCGAGACGAAGCAGCCGGCGGGGACGCCGCTGTAGGCGGTGGCGGCTTTGAACATTTCGGGGTAGGTTGCGGCCATGACGTTCTGTGAGAGGGAGAGAGTTGTTAGATGTGTGGTCGAGGTCGATTGTGCTGGGGTTTCACTTACGGTCATCATGGCGCCAGAGCTGCTTCCGGTGACAAAGACCTTGCTGGCGTCACCCTTGTACTTTTGGAGCGTGTAGGTGACCATGTTGGCGATCGAGTTGCTGTTGCCGCCGCCGTTGTGGGTGAGCGACTTCTTCGACGACACATCCCAGCAGGTGCCCGAGTAGGGCGACTCCGGGTAGATGACGATGAAGCCGTACTGCTCGGCGAGTTTGGAGTACGGGGTTGACTGGTAGTACGAGGTGCCGGTACCCTGGCAGTGGTGGATGGCAACGATCACGGCGGGCTTGGCGGCGAGCTTGTCGGGCACGTAGATGTACATCTTCGTCTGTGGTCATGTTTCCTGGTTAGCATTTCATCGATCAACGGCGGGGGAGCCTCGTTGACGAACGTTTGTAGGGTTGGATCCATAGTTGGTCACTTGCTGCAGACTGGCAGCCAGGGCAGAGCTCGCGACCGCGAGGACCGAAGTGAAGATGGACAATTTCATCTTGAAGGTTTGTTGTGAAGAGTTAGGGCAGGATGAACGAAGGAAGGGAGGATTGCTGCAATAAGTAGGGCATTCAAGACTTGGGTGGATTTGCTTGTCGCTAATAAGATTCACGCGTGGAAAGACCCATGTTTGGAGTATAGTGGGTGGTGAAACGTGCTATACCGTTAGTTTTGCGGAGCGTGCTCGGCCGCGTTTAGTTTAGGCTATTCACCGAAGGGGTCGAAACGTGCTTCCAGCTCGGTCGTTGGTGGAAGATCGATTGTTGATTTGGAAACAACCAGGCCCAGACTATGTCCACTATATTAACGTAGCAGCCGGAGGCAATGGCCGGAGCGGTGTCGTTCAGGACGACTCGTGACCCTTTAAGTGAATTAGCTGCGCACGAGAGCACTGGAGATATCCGGAGGTACAGTCGTGGCAGTTGCACAGACTGGTAAGGTACATGTGAATTCGAATGGTGAATCTATCGTCGGCACGTTGTCTCGTCCTGTTCTGTCCTTTCTAGGCTGTACAACTCGTAGCGGCGATCTTGCGATGTTGAGTCGCTTGCTGGTAGAAATCGCGTTCATCGGCTGTCTTGTCCATCGTCTTGCCGCTGATCTAGATGTCTTCCCCTGCTGCAGCTAGTGTCTGCATCGTGTTTACTCCATGGCAGGTTCCGCTGCCTCAATCGATGAACTCACTTTACCTCGTCCCACGGAAGGGAGAATGTGCCGACCCAGTCCTCGACTTCGCGCCTCAGCTCCACGATCTCAATGATCTCCTCGCCCTCTCCAAGATACTCCCTGAAAGCGTTCACGCTGGCGGGGTTCTTGCGACCACTCTTCTCGGCAGCCGCCTTGGCCTTGGTGTCGATCGTCTTTGTAATGTTGACAGCACGGTTGATGATGTCGGCGACGCGCGCGAAGTCGGTCGTCTCGAAGCCACGGGTGGTCATGGCTGGGGTTCCGAAACGAAGTCCGCCGGGCTTCATGGCGCTCTTGTCGCCGGGAACGGTGTTCTTGTTGGCGGCAACACCGACAAGCTCAAGGACACGCTCCACACGAGCGCCGTCAATACCCTTGTCCTTCAAGTCGACGAGAACCAGGTGGTTGTCGGTACCGCCGGAGACGATGTTGTAGCCGAGACCGCCATTCTCCTTGCTGTTACCCAAACGATCGGCGAATGCCTTTGCGTTCTCGAGCACAGCCTGCTGGTACTCCTTGAACTCGGGCTGTTGCGCCTGGTGAAGTGCAACGGCCAGGGCTGTGATGGTGTGGTTGTGGGGTCCTCCTTGGTGTCCAGGGAAAACGGAAGAGTTGATAGGACCCTCAAGGTCGTACATGATCTCGTTGCCCTTCTTGTCCGCGCTCCTCACACCCTTGCGGAAGAAGATCATGGCACCTCTGGGTCCACGCAAGCTCTTGTGGGTGGTGGTTGTCACGACATCGGAGTACTCGAAAGGCGAGGGAACAACGCCACCAGCAACCAGACCCGAAATGTGTGCCATGTCGCTGAGTAGGTAGCAGCCGACCTTGTCCGTGATGCTCTTGAAACGCTTGTAGTCAATCAATCTGCTGTATGCACTGGTGCCTGCGATGATGATCTTGGGCCTGTACAGCATAGCCAGCTCTTCCAACTTGTCGTAGTCGATCAGACCAGTCTTCTCGTCAAGCCTGTATGGGAGTGTCTCGAAGTATTTGCTGATAGCGCTGATCTTCTTGTTAGGGAGTTGGTAGCCGTGGGACAAGTGACCACCGTGAGGCAGGTCAAGGCCCATGATTCTGTCGTGTGCGTTGAGAAGGGCGGAGTAGGCGTAGAGGTTGGCGGGTGAGCCGGACAGTGCTGGAGTGTCTTGTCAGTGCCATACTCGTGTCTTTTGTTCTATTCCACACCCTCACCTTGTACGTTTACGCCCCATTCCAGTGGGTTCAAACCGAATGTCTTCAGAGCGCGCTCCTGGCACAGCCTCTCGGCCTCGTCGATGTGTTCGTTGCCGCCGTAATATCTCGCGCCTGGGTAGCCTTCCGAGTACTTGTCTTTTAGAAAGTCAGTCGAGTCCTGACAAATCAATCACTCGATCAGATGCAACCCACTCTGCATAACACTTCCAAGCGCATCCAGCACGGCCTGGCTTGTGAAGTTCTCTGAAGGAATGAGGTTGATGAAGTGCTTCTGTCTGCGCTTCTCCTGCAATGGTATTAGTCCCAATTCTATGAGCTCAGATACCGCTACCACGCACCTTCTGAACAATGTTGTAAACAGTCGGATCAGCCTTCTCAAGGTCGGCGCCCAGCAGCTTGTTCTGCGCATCCTGCGACATCCATCGTGGCGCGAACCTCAACGACTGCGCGAACGCAGCCGGGCGGCGAGAGACCAGTCGCGTGGTGGTCCTGAACGCCGACATGTTGGCGGTAAGTATGTGGTGGGTGTGATTGTGGTGGACAGAGGCGAGAAGGTGAGTCCAATGAATGTTTAAGCTCCGAGAGCGGCTCGGTTTATCGTAATGCATGGGCCTTCAACCTGGTGGCGGGGATGGTAATGCCGAATAGGGTTCAAATTCACTGACATTTGATTGGGGTCCTCCGTTCCTTCCGCATCTTCGCGCCCTATCGACATCTGCACACGCCTTTGCAATACCGCTTTCGACAAAGCCGCCATCTACCGTCTTTTTTGCCGTGATATCTTTGACGTCTGGTCCGATCCTAATTCTGTCGAATTAGATACCATGTCACGACATTGCCACAACTCGTCAATCAAACGTGATTGTCAGACACGAACAGCGATCAAGAGATGTCTACGGGAATGATAAATAGAACAAATTTAACGTGTTTTCATGCCGATCATCAATATTTACGAGAAGCATCTATGCCGTTGTCTGTTCATTCATTCGATGCTCACTTCCACTCAACTCCCCAAGTAAGCTTGCCACGGCGGAATGGCACCACCTCAATCGAAGAGTCTGCAGTGCGCAGAATGTCCTTGACAGACTCTGTCGGCTTGCGCAAAACGATCGTCTCCTTCTTGCTATCAGAAAGCTGGTAGAACTTCCTGCCAAAGTCGCTGAGGAAGTTCTGCAGCTTCTCCTGCGTAACGTCGTCCTCGGTGAGCACGCCCTTCTCGACACCCATCTGCAATGCATCCACGACGAATCCAACAGCGTGAGGCTGAGTGAAGACACCAGCAGCAACCTTGTCGCCACGCTTTGAGATCGCAGGGTGAGGCGCTGAGTCGGTTCCGAGGAAGAACTTGGGGTTGCCACTGACTGCGGTCTTGAGGAGGGCTCTGCGGTCAGACGGCAGCTTTGCGACGGGTTTGCAGAAGCAGTGAGGGTCGCCGGCCCAGTCGTCGACCGTGAGGCAAAGGTGATGTGCCGTCAAAGTAGCGGCAACCGTCGGACCACACGACTTGACAGCTTCAATGGCAGCGGCGGTTGTGCAGTGCTCGAGGATGATGCGAAGCTTGGGGAAGAGTTTGTGCAGCTCCAAGAGGGTGGGCAGGAAAGTCTCTTCAGCGTTCAACACCGTGACATCCGACGTAGCAGAAGGCGGCGCCTCGCCGTGGAGGTTGAGGACCATGTTCTGACGTTGCATCTCCTCGAAGACCGGGTAGAAGGCCTCGTAGGAAACGACACCAGCAGACGAGTTGGTGGTCACGCCGGCAGGGTAGGACTTGATTCCAGTGACGCCGGCCTTCTTTGCCTCGATGACGGTCTCCGGTGTGATGTTGGGGTGCAGGTAGAGCGACATGAGGAAAGTGACATCTGGCGCCAGGCTCTGCAGGCGTTTCTGGTAATCCAGAGCATGTTGGGGGGTGGTGATCGGCGGGACCAAGTTAGGCTGCGTGTGTGAGGTCAGTCGGATGGCAGACCTTTGAAGCTCGTCGCTCATACCATGACAAACACCGTGTTGACGCCACCCTCGCGAATGGTTGGTCTACGATCCAGTCAGTGTATGTACTGCACTACCCAAGCTGAGCAAGGCTTTCTTACACGACCAGCTCGGTCATTGCACCGTCACGCAAGTGAACGTGCATGTCCGCCGCGGCGGGCAGCTCACAGCCATCGAGTTTTTCAAGAACCATTTTGTTGCCTTTTTGTTTGTCGACGTTCAATCGTATCGCCATGATCGGAGACTGGTCAACAAAACTTATCGCACGGCTTGGCGGCTCAACTTCGGCCTGACTTGTTCGCGACTGCTGTCTTTCAATTCACGAGGATGCAAGTGAAGTGAGGTTGTGCAGACTGACAGACGCCATCTGGCGTCTGCCAAAGACTCGCCTGCCATCCATCCCATCCTTCTGCCAATAAACACTCATGAACCAATTGGACCGCGGAGCGCAAGCCATCACAGAGTGAAAGGATTCACTTGAGCCATTTAGGAGGAGCAGAGAGAGCTCGCATCCCTACGGCACACTGCCGCCAGCTTCAACCTCGGGCTGTGCTTTCCAATCCCCGCCTTCAGACAGGCGGCATGCTGATTCGATGCTCGTCGACTCGGTACATGTCCTCCGAGATGGCGGCTGATAATGTAATCGACTCTTAGGACTGATAGACTGTTCTTACCGCTTCCACAACTGTATTGAAGATGGGTGAAGACACCCTTGTCTCCGTCGAGGAGATCTCTAAACACAACACACCCGACGACTGCTGGATCGTTGTCGACGGCAAGGTTTGGGACATCACGGAGTTCGCGCCAGAGCATCCCGGCGGAGGTGAAAGTACATACTCTTGCATCCTACCTCAATCTTTTGCCACAGCTGACATTATTCAGTAATCTGGAAGCATGCTGGTAGAGATGCATCAACATCATACAATTCCATCCATGCACCCTCAGTCTTGCCATCCAACCTAGACAGATCAAAGCTAAAGGGCTGCGTCGACAAGCGGACCATCACGGACGAATGGTCAAAGCCTCCACCTCAGAAGACAGCCGAGCTCAAATTGCACGAGAGACCCGACCTAGAGACGGTCATCAACGCCAACGACTTCGAGGAAATCGCCCAGCGAACCGTCAGCAAAAAAACATGGGCCTTTTACTCCTCAGCCGACACCGACTGCCTGACCAGAGACCGCAACAAAGACTTCTTCGGCCGTATATGGTTCCGACCCCGTCTGCTGCGTGACATCCGCAACGTCAACACCAGCACTCGGATCCTCGGCCACGAAGCCGGTCTTCCTTTGTTCGTCTCGCCCGCCGCGATGGCGCGTCTCATCCACCCTGAAGGCGAAAAGGACATTGCGCGGGGATGTATCGCCAATCGGGTACCTCAAGGCATCTCGACAAACGCATCTTTCCCTATCGAAGAGATCATGGCTTCGACGCCTAGAAGCGCGAACCATCCGTTCTTCTTCCAGCTGTATGTCAACAAAGACCGCTCGAAATCCGAAGCGCTCCTCAAACATGTTCGATCACTGGGCGTCGATACTGTTTTTGTGACAATCGATGGGCCCACGCCGGGTAAGCGAGAGGCGGATGAGCGCGTGAAAGCCGACGAGGGCATCAGCTCGCCCATGAGCGGGGCGAAAGCGAGTAATGACAAGAAGGGAGGCGGTCTTGGTCGTGTCATGGGCAGCTACATCGCACCCGATTTCACCTGGGACGAATTCACCTGGCTGCGGCAGCACTGGGACGGCAAGATTGTCGTCAAAGGCGTGCAAAGCTGGCAAGACGCGAAGATGTGTGCGGATGCCGGGTTGGACGGCGTGCTCTTGAGTAACCACGGCGGCCGCAACTTGGATACGTAAGTCTGACCTTTCTCTATTGGCTGTTGATGGACATGTCCGAAGTTCTAACAACGCCACCCAGCTCCCCACCCGCCATAATGACCCTCCTCGAATGCCAACTCAACTGCCCCGCCATCTTCTCACAACTCGAAGTCTTCGTCGACGGCGGTGTGCGCCGCGGCGCCGACATCCTCAAGTGCATGTGTCTCGGGGCCACAGCAGTCGGAATGGGGCGACCATTTCTGTACGCCGTCAATTACGGCCAAGAAGGCGTCGAGCACTTCATCGACATTCTGAAGTCGGAGCTGGCGACTGCGATGGCGCTCGTCGGTATCACTGATTTGAGTCAGTGCCATGCGGGGCTAGTCAGCACGCTGGACATCGATAATTTGGTGAGCAAAGGAGAGGGACATCCTTATGCTACGGGAAGGAGGTTGGGGACTCGGAGGGCAAAGCTGTAGGCATGCCAGTCCCGTACGATGACAGGATCATTGGCCATCCATGGCTCGCTACCGATGGCATCTAGAGTCTCCGCCGGCATAGCCGACAAGGACTCCGATTCACATGATAGACATTGATCATGAGTCAGCGTGTCACTGCTTTGGTGAAGACGATCGGACTGCACACTTACCCTCAAAAAAAAAAGAACCCTCGAATCCGTCAAAACCACGCTGATCACTAAGCCTGTTCTCAGCCATGCGTCTCCTCCTCTTCGAGAAGAAACCCGATAAACGAGCACTTGTAGCATCCCACCACATTCCCATCTTGAAACTCCTAGAGGAAAGCACGCTGCTACCACCGCGCCCAATCCTTCCCATCATCAATTCCCCATGAACTGATACAGCCGACTCCTCTTATACATCCACACCGGCGCAGCCCCCTCCCCAAACGCATCCAGAATAGCGCTCACATAATCCACCACTCCCCCCAATTCATCCGGCGTCAATGCCCCCCTATCCGCCTTCGCAACAACAACATCTCCAATCCCGCCCTGCCAGTACTGCGGCGCGAAGCCGTCCACAGGATTAATATTGAGCCAGGTCGCGTGCACGTTGTCCGTCTCTTGGCCGAAGGGCAGGCCGTCGATCTTGCGGGCCATGACGAGCGGGAAGCCGATCTTGACGGAGATTGGGGGGGGGTTGCTGGTAAAGATTGGGTCTGTGGGTTTGAGGGTCGTTCGGGAGTAGCGGAGTTGGCCGCTGTGGATGGTCACGCTGGGGATTTCTTGGTTGGTGGTGGAGGACATTTTGGGGTGGGAGTGCTGGGGAGTCTGGGAGAGGTGGGTGCTGTTGGGCTGGTGGAGTGGTTTGACGATTCGAAACTTCGGAAAAATTGGCGGATGCGACGGTGGTGGGATTGAGATGATTTGGGTAGACTCCAGGATCACAACATAACACCAAGCTTGAGACCAGGCCCCCCATCAGCCAGCTGCATCGACGAACGAAGCTTGACGAGCTCGATGATGATCCTTATCAATACTGATCAAACGCTTGATGAAGACTCTCCTCATCAATAAAGCCGTTCTGATCGAAGCTCAATGGGCACTTGTAAGAGGTGTTGTTTTAGTATTGGAGGGAAAGGTGATATATAGATAAGCCCAACACTAACCCTCAATGCCGACCAACAATGCAATGAAATTCATCGATCGGATCGCTTGGTCACATACACTATCGCATAATAATTACTTGTCGCAGTCTGATAACGGCTCAGGTCGCTTCGTAATCTACGCTTCTGTTCACTGGTCTGGACTCTGTGATAACCTCAGGGACCAGTCTTCGACGGAGGAGATGAAGTCCGACATACTCAGTCCAAATCGGAGACGTAAGACCAGACCGGTGTTCGCAACAATGATAACCGGGGCTTGATAAGCTTGGTGACGAATCACGGAACTTGTTTAATTGAAGTCTAGTGACGGGATGAATGACATGAGCTTCCTCTCAGAGGGCGAGGCGTGTTGTTTGGTTGCACAACCTGAATCGATGTAGTAATTCGAACAACCAGTCGATCGCCTAACGAAGGTATATCCGGACCTATGAAGACATCGGAGCGACTGCTCACTCCAACTAGAGGATCATCGATATGATCTATGTCTGAGTACTGATCTAGCAGGACCGGGATGATCGTTCTGAGGGCTGTTCTAAGCAGCACCTTCAGAGTGCTCTTGATCATGTTTCAGTTTTCATATATTCAAATCTCTGCCTTGAGCATCTCAAGGATAAGAGTGAAGCCAGGAAGCGTGGCGCAATGGCTAGCGCATCGGTTTTCGGTTCAGGACCAACGTCCACTTACCAATACGCCGAAGGTTGTCGGTTCGAGTCCGGCCGCTTTCGTTTCGTTTTGTTGCCTTTGAATGGCATCCTCTTCTCGCCTGGGTTCACGGGCTCCGACTTTTTGATATCGTATCGGATGAATGCACATCCCTTCTGCTCAGAAGACGCGGAGCCTCGTGGTTGCTAGAGTCAGGATCAATCGACGGTCCTAACAGTTACCAGATTGGAATATTGGGGCAGAGCGCTTCGCTTTGAGACTAGGTGCCTTGGAGGTCTTCAAAGGGATTAGCAGTCTATTCATTTCACTTCTAGAGTGACTGGTGGGGATTCTATCTGGTTGTGTGATCGAAGAGGTAAAAAGGCTCAGGCGTAGAGTATGCAGAGAGAAGTGTAAAAGTGATATCGAAGGACGCTGCCAGAATTAGACGGCAATAATGCTCCGGTGTGCAAGCCGTAGTCTGATTGGCTCGGGCATGCCTTTCGGACCGTTGTACGCGAATATCAATGCATGCCGCCGACGCGATTCTGATCGCCTTGAATCTACCCATGTACACGGCCAACACGACTCTACATCACATCGGAGTAGACCTTGAACTGATCGCCTCCGTCCGCTCCCAGATCCCAGACTCGCGACATTCTCATGATGGAAAGACTAGACGCATAGCTTCATCCCGCCGTCGCTTCACATCCCGGAATACGCCTAACTTGTCATCCCCTTATATCAGCATCGACCGTTGCTGTTATAGCTTCACCCTTCAACGGCATTTCACCTCCAAACTGCTGCGTTCGGACCAAATGCTGCGCATGTCCCATCGTCTCCTCTCCCGGTCCGGAACCCGGATCTCTCTTTCATCACACTTTCCGTTCCCCCCATATGTGCCAAGGTTTGTCTGAAGGTGTTTTACTAGTATCAGCATGTCTGTGGTGCACTGAAGCTGCTGGAATCACCGTCTGATCCAGCGAGACACCTCAATATATCCTCTAAATCTCGCAAATGGCTCGATGGCAAAAGGACATCTCAACATTCGAAAGTTGCTGACATCGCCATATAGACACAACATCCGAGTATGTCAACAGACTTTGGCATAGACTATTGCTCAAGAACAACCCGGCATGTCTCAGTAATATCACATCCCATTGGCATCGCCACGTTATCATCTCTTCTCGAACGCTTTCCTTGAAACATCGCATTGAGAAGTCTCAGTCTCGACATAAGTACCACTAGACCTACATCTCGCTTCCTTCACTCGACTGCTCTCTCTCTCCAGCATCTTCCACACAACCATCCAACATGCGCGCCTCAACTCTCCTCTCCATCTTCATCGGCGCAGCAGCCGCCCAAAACGTCTCCGAAGAATCCGTTAACTTCGGCAAGCACTACGCCGTCCTCAACCTCGACCTGATCAACGCAATCGTAACCCCGATCGCCGACAGCAAAGAAGGCCGCAAGTTCATCAAAAACACCGCCAAATGGATCGATGCCGTGCACGACGTCGAGCCCGCACCTCTCTCGATCTTCACCCGCATCTACTTCAGCAACGACCTCAAACCCGAGCTCAAATCCAACTCGGGCTTCGCGGATCTCGTCGAGGGCATCACGACCGAAGACGACAATTCCACGGCAATCTACCCGGACTTCGAAGTCAAGCAGGACATGGGAGACATCGTCTTGCGGAAGACCAGATACTACGCCGGCGACGGTAACGCTTTGGAAGAGATCCTTCGTGCGCAGAAGATCAAGACTGTTGTCATCGGCGGCGTGCGGACTTCGGGGGTTGTTCTCAGCACAGTCTACAGGCTATTCGATCTGGACTACAAGATGTAAGTTTCTCCATGAACGCGAACTGTGGTCTCACTTCCCAGGCTGCTTGCTAACTACTATCCCAGATTCGTGATCTCGGACAACACCATTGAGCCCGAGAGGCCGATGACACAAGCCGCCATTCTCCAGGACATCATTCCCAAGATGCCGGCTCGGGTCATCACCCTGGACCAAGCTATTGCAGCACTGGAAGGATAGATCACTCTCCCTGCTGGCCCGCCATTTTCGTAAAACTTTCCTTCAGTCTAGAATTCCAAAATTGGAACATGCAATCTTTTTAGTTTAGATCTTGTAGTTACCATACATGGTATGCTACGATACACAATTCCAACTACAATTCCACTTGATATATACAAGTCAGACGCCTCATAAGATTTTTCAGAAATCATAAACCCACCTCACCAACACGCCCTAAACCACGAACCCACCACTGTTCGCCTGCCTAGGCTCCCCAGCCGCTTCGAAAGTCCCATTTCCCAGCAGCCTCAAGCTCTGCGCCGTAGAGCCCCCCGGCGCTGTCCAAGTGACATTATGCCCCCTCTCCTTCATGAACGCTACAGTCCCGTTGTCATAAGAATACTCAAAACTGACCTGGTTCGGCACAAGCTGATCATGCAGCCTCGGGGCGCCCAGCGCCTCCGCCGCAGTCGCGTTCTGGTCCAGAACGTGCCACAGATTCTGCAACACAGCGGTAATGATCCTGCTGCCGCCTGCCGACGCTACGACAAAGTACAGGCTGCCGTCCGCGTGCTCGACGATCGAAGGCGAGATGGAGCTCAGCGGGCGCTTGCCGGGGCGGATGTAGTTTGCGGGCGAGGGGATGAAGCCAAAGGCGTTGGAGGAGCCGGGGATGGAGAAGTCGTTCATCTCGTTGTTCATGATGACGCCGGTTTCGGGGACCATGACCTTGGAGCCGAAGAGGAGGTTGATGGTTGTTGTCAGCGAGACGGCCATGCCGCTGGCGTCGCTGGCCACCACGGCGGAGGTGCCGGGGGTTTCGAGGGACTCGAAGCCGCTGGGGTCGTAGGCGGAGACGTTTTGCGTGTGGTAGTCGTTGAGCTTTGCGCGGATGGCGCTGGTCGTGGCGTTGGAGAGCATGGAGGCTTGGTACTCGGCCATGCCGGAGACGAACGAGGGATCTCCCAGCTCGCTGCGCTGGCCGTAGGCAAAGCGGAGAGCTTCGTCGAAGCGGTGCGTGCTCAAGTTGAGGGTTGCTGCTTCGCCAATGTCGGAGTAGCCCTCGATTATTTTCATGGCGGACATGGCGACGATTCCGGATGAGGGTGCGCTGCAGCTTCGGATCTTGTAGTCGCGGTAGGTGATTGAGGCTGGGTCTCTGATGGCTACGGTGTAGTTCTTGAGATCTTCAAGAGTCATGCTGCCGCCTGTGGCGTTGAGTGTGTTGATTGTAGCCTCTGCTATCGGTCCAGTGTAGAAAGCATCCGCACCTGCTGGCTGTCAGTCCAAGCTCCGAGAACAAAACATGCTGAATCTCACCTCTCTTAGCAATTGCCTCCAGCGTATCGGCATATCGTCGCCTCGTAATGGTATCCCCCAGACCCAGCAAGGTGCCGTTCGGAGCAAAGTCAATGGCCCACGTCGGATCGTTCACGAGGAAGTTATCAACACCTGAAGTCGCAGAAGCCATGTAACGGACCAGGTCTGCCGTGACCGGGAATCCATGGCGGGCGACCTTGACAGCAGGCATGACCAGAGACTCCCACGACCAAGAAGCATAGCCCTGATGAAGTCGCTCCAAACCGCGAAGCTCACCCGGCACGCCGCTGGCCAGGCCGGTGTAGATGCTGCTGTTGGTGTTGTTGACGTACATATCCTGGAACGCCGCCGCGGGAGCAGTCTCTCGGAAGTCGATATACTCGTACGAGCCGTTGCTTCCGCGGACGAGCATGAAGCCGCCGCCGGCAATGCCGGAATGGTACTGATGTTGTCAGCTTCGGGTTGATATCAATGATGTTCTGCCTGCCTTACCATGCCAATGACGCCCACGCAGAAGACAGTAGCGATCATGCTATCAGCAGCGTTACCGCCGTCTTTGAGCACATCCGTGCCAATGTTGCTGCAAATCGAGCTCTCAGAAGCAACAGCTCCCAGTTGATCGTGGCCAGCATCAGAATGGTGCTTGTAGGACGGAGGGTATTTTCCGGGAGATGCGAGTGATAGCTGGGCGAGCAACAAGCCCGCAAGGGTACTCTTGTGAAGAAACATGGCTGACTTGGAGGTAGAGACAGGAAGAGCGACTTGCAGGCGGAAGCATGGCGGCCATAATATATGATGGGCTTGAGTTTGATTATAGTGATCAACCTTGGTTATCACGTAACGCAAAGAAGTACTGCAGTATCAGAGGAGCCGCTATCTTCTCGCGCCATCTTGACTCCGCACTTGTGCGCATGAGATGCGAATGTAGGGCTGCAGGCAGGACGCAATGCAATTGACTGTCATGCTACCCGGGCTGCAAATCCAATAGTTTTGGACGCATGATGGGTTCCGTTATCGCGGCAGCATCAGCAAGAGTTCCATCGATAGTTATGCATACAAGGTCTTGTTCTTGTTGTTGATGTTGTTGAAGAGAAGCTTATCTTGCGTTGCCGCGACATCGGCCCAAGCCACCCTGTCATACGGTACGGTACTCCGCATATGAAGTAGTTTGTAAGGCACCAGCCGAGTCCAGTCGATCCTACAATTGTGTTGTTAATCCTGTTCCCATGTCCTTGATCGTGTGTCACACTCAGGATGTTGAAAAGCTCAGATCAACATTACAACGCACGGAGGTCACGACACATACATAGATATTGTCGATGTGTTGTTGGACGTCGCGGGTGCTGTGCTGTGGTGGAACGCCTCTGGAAAGCGGCAAGGGTCGTCGCTGCACTATAAGAGACCCTATCGCAGGCGAAAGCACCGACCTTTCGTCTACTCCACTGTCCCCAACCTGCTCCTTTTCGACTCGAGCCAGTCTCCATTCCACTTTGCGGCAACTGGATGCTGACTTACTTCCCTGTGCCACTCGTCGTGTACTCAACCTGCCCCAGACGTTCAACAACGGCACTTGTCTTTGCTTGGAATTGTTTGAACGGCGTCAGAGACTAATATCTTGTCGAAGAAGCATGCCGACAGACTCATTCGATCGGGAGGTTTTTCTGTGAACAGAGATGCTTCTGCAGTCGATCACACCTCAGTTGTATACACAGTAGCAATGCTGCTTTGCAACGCTACCATTCCTCTCGTTGCGGACCTGTGGCATCTGGTCTACCTGGCCAAAACACTTTACACTCGGCTTTACATCCGTCCGCTTGTATAGATATCTTCTTACGGTGTTCCGCGGCCGGCTTGATAAACGAGTCTCTAATGTAGGCTGACCCCTCATATTTGCGAACGGTGATGCAGATAATCGGTGTTGGACGCCTCTGTCCTTGACGACAAGCATGGCTCGAAAGGGCACTAGAGATACGCAAAGATAGGACTCGCGACATTGTGGAACGTCAAGAGATTTCTCTATACAACAGTTTCATACACATACGGATCGGATTTTTCAAGACACAAGCGCCATCCTGTTGAGACTCGAGCCAGTCTCACCCGGAAACCCACCATCGTACCGTTGTCTGGGCTCGATGCTGCACCTCTTACGCCGTCAGACACCCTTCCTGCCATAACTCAAAACATCATCGACCATTCGCTGGGCGCATCCCATATATCTCATCGGATCGCATAGCCTCTCCAACTCCTCCGCCGAGATCTTTGCCCGGACGGCTTCTTCATCCAGTAACACATCAAGCAGAGGGCGGCCCATATCAATCGAATCGCAGCAAGCTCGGTAAACAATATCATGTGCCGGCTTCCTACCAACATAAGGTGCGAGTCCCATCATAACTGCTTCAGCAACAATCAGCCCTCGAGTCGACGCAAGATTCGTCGCCATGGCATCCACATTAACGACCAAACCCCCGAGGGCAAAGATTGCTTGATGGAGAGCCCCGGAGCAGTAGACGAAGCTCTCCGGCACGCAAACCCACTCCAAGTGCCATGGCCCAGACGCTCTCTCAAAGTCAGACACCATCGCGTCCATGGCAAGGCCTGCGTTCGCTCGGAGCAACTTTGACGCTGCCAGGATCACTTCGCTCGAAATGGGGTTCCTCTTCTGCGGCATCGTCGACGAGGCTCCGCGGTGCGGCACAAAGGGCTCTGAAACCTCGCCCAGCTCGTTGGACGACATGATCATCACGTCCAACGCCACTTTCCCGAGCGAGCCGCCGATGATTGCGAGCGTGTTGACGATCTCGGCCACGTTGTCTCTTGCGACGTGCCAGGTGATTTGAGGGTCTGCGAGATCGAGCTGTCGTGCAAGGTTAGCACGAACCTTGATACCGACGCCATCTGACCCAAGAGAAGCCAGTGTGCCGGCTGCACCGCCGAACTGCACATTCAAGCATTCCTGTTGCAGCACATCTAGCCTTCGTAGATTGCGTTGGAAGCTGGAAAGGTAGACGGCGCACTTGTACCCAAACGTTAATGGGAGGGCGTGCTGAAGGTGTGTTCGTCCTGCCATTGGGCTGGACAGTGTTAGATGCTTCCTGTGTAATGCTGTCGAATGAGCATTACTCACGTGTCTTTGTGCTTTTCCGACAACCCTTCAAGAACTCCGATTAACTCCATAATTTGCCGCCTCACAAGCGCAATGCCGTCTTTCATCTGGAGCATAGACGCGCAGTCTTGGATATCTTGAGTCGTTGCTCCCCAGTGGATATACTTGGCGTGATCAGGGGAGACCATCTCCGTCATTTGCTCGACCAGAGGAAGTACCGGATATCCGACAACATCTGTATCGATGGCAAGTCTCTCAAAACTGTGTGCGGCAGGTCAAAAACCATCCATCTACAAGTCCATGCTGTATATTACAAAACGTACTCGATCTTTCCCACATCGCAACCTTTTGTGATGGCAGCTGCAGTTTCATCCGGCACGATCCCAACTTCAGCTTGTGCTCTCGCCAGTGCCGATTCCACATTGATCATGCGCGAGACGTATTGCTCGTCAGAGAAGAGTTGCCGAGCTTCTTCGGTTCCGAACAGGTTGCGGAAGATTCGCGAGTCGATGGCGGTGGCGTTCATTGTGAATGCTAATGGTGTAGGAGCAAGTTTCAAATGATCCGAGAGCTTAGCTGTTCCTTGTCTCGTGTGGATATATAGTCTTGATTGATCGAAGAACGTGCCGTTTAGGTGTCGCCTACGTCATTCGGAGTGAAGAATCACCGACGTTGTAAGGCGATATCCATCAAGCACATCACTCTCAGGTGGCACTACTCTGAGATCACAAGGCAGCACAATCAAGGAAGAATCACGGCCATGTTGGCGACCATCATGAAAGCCTCATTCATCCGGGTTCCTAAGTGATCAATATAACCAAGTTTGATACAAGCATGCCTTTGACATTCACCTCGCATTATGGGCATTCGGGCGTTTGCTCCACTCTCTTTGCTTCCGTGATGAGACATTCGCTCCTTTGATCAGTCTTCCACATTCTCCATACACAAGGCAACTCTTTCTTGAAATTCCTGTCCTTCCCCACTACCCGAATAACACTGTCCCGCCGACGGATTCTCCTCGCGTCTCCAGCATACTGTGAACCAGTACCAGCCGCGGGAACTGATTCTATCAGGAATCCGCCAACGAAGCATGTCCTTCATGCAAAACAAACTCCCCAATGGGATCACAGAACCCCAACACCCCAACGGCTGGCCAGACCCCCAACAAACCAACCACGAACCCAACAGCCACGACTCGCGAACCCAAACCCACCACCAACCCCTCCTCCCCACCCCCCAACCGCCCCTCTTCGAAACAGTAACCCACATCGGCTAGCTCCACCTCCAACCCACCGCACCCCTGTCCTCGAAAAAGACTTCCGCGCCCTTCGTACCTGGTTCAGCAGCTCGCGACTCTGGCAATACGACTACGACTTCATGCTGCACAGCCTGCGCATACACGACGCACCAGACTCACAGCGCAGGGTGTACTGGTTCGAGGACATTGAGGGGGAGTCCTGGTGCGCTCGCGACTGCCATTCCATCACTGGCGCCGTCGATCGAATGCGGAGCAAGGGGGGCGAGGTGTGCTTTTTCGTTGCGTACGATGTTAATCATGTGCGCGGGTTGTCGCTCGACAAGAGGGCGCTAGAGAAGCAGACGCGGCAGCTTGTGGATAGGTGAGCTCGTTGCTCTCAGCGCTGCGCTGCTTGAATTGAGTCGTTTGAGAGGTCGTCGGGCGGTGGTGGTGGCGGCGGTGTGATACAGCCGTCTGTCGTCGGATGTATTTGCGCGAGTTCTGATGACATGGCCAGATAGGAGAGCATCATCGGACAGTAGTCGAAAGTTGAGAGAGATCACTGATTGCTGTAGAATAGGCGAAATCTGATGAGAGGTGGACGTGACTCCAGGATTGCTGCGTTGTCTCGTAAGCTCCACAAGGAGTGATTGTAATCTATTGATTCTGTTCAAGCCAGTGAAGTCTCCGCTCTTGTCAACGATCGGTCGTATTGTAATCCAAAGCTTCGTTCTGTAGTAACTCATGCTGAGACTTGCAGACTTGAACCAGGCGTCGTATCAGCATCTGTAGTCAACTGTACGCTTGTAGGGATGTGTAGAGAGCATGAGCTTGCGATGCTCTACAGTCTTCGAAGTTTCTGTCGTCAACGACATCCTCCAGGCCTTATTAATATGATCGTAGGGGCGAGCCGGACCCTCGTTGGCTGAGCAGGAAATGCGTTCCCACCATCACCATCTGCAAGGCTAAAAGCGCATCAAGTGTGAGCCGAGAACACCGTTCCAGTCACAAGCGCAGAACAATTCTCATGGTGAGCACTTCCCATCACTCAACATCCCAAAGCGCCTTCGCATTCAACGAAAACACCTTCTCCACACACCCCTCCCCCTCCGCCCAACCCAAAACATCCTCCTGAAAAGCCCTGATATCCAGTCCCTCAAACCGCGTATGCGGCCAATCCGTAGCGAAAACCACACGGTCGTTCTGCACGCGCAAGATCTCCAGCGCCAGCGCTTCGAGCTGGTGGTTCTCGAGATCCATGCGGTAAGGAGCGGAGAATTTAACGAACGTGTTTCCGTGCTGCAACATTCTGACGAGAGAAGGGAAGCCGGCGATCGAATAAGGGTCGAAGGGTCTTGAAAGTGGTGACTGAGGGTTTGAGGGTTTGGACGGGTGGGCGAAGTGGTCGAAGCAGATCTTGACTGAGAGGGTTTTGATGGTGGATTCGAGAGCTGGGAGGAGGTCCATCGATATGTAGATTTGTATCATCCAGCCGAGCGGCTGTACGAGTTCGGCGTATCGACGGAGAGTCTTCTTGAGAGCTTCGACGTCAGGAGTTTGGCCAGTGCTGGAGAGGTTCAAGCGTACGCCGCGGACGCCTAGGGCGTGCCATTTAAGTAGTGTTTCGTTCTGGACTGTTGATTCGTCAAAGACGACCACTCCACGCGATCGCTCGGGGCCGAGAGCTTTCATCGCGTCGAGCATTGCGCTGTTGTCGTTGCCGTAGATGGATGGCTGGACCGCGACAACGTTCTTCATCCCAACAGTGTCCTCAAATGTGACTGCATCCCAGACCGAGTGTATGGATGGAACGTACGCAGCACCTGCAGCCAAGCTGTACCGCTTAGGATCGATGAAATGCATGTGGCCATCCCAAGTATCGACTGGCAGTCGTTGTGCGAGTGTTCGCTTCGGTGCCGGCTTGGAACATCGTCTCGAAGAATATTCAAATGTGACAGACCTTGTCGGTCTGGACGGCAGTAGGAACGAAGCTCGCGTTCTGATCTTCACCGAGCTCAAGATAGCGTAGAAGGAATGGAATATTCGCTTCACAAAGCGACCCATCGTAGCTGTTGGCATGCTGGTTGGATGACGGGCGAGCGGTACCGTTAGAAGGAGCTCTCGAAAGTTAGGTGAATCGAACCTTGGGAGGGAGCAGCGTGGCATTTTGAAGACGCTGTGGAGAGTCCGTCGCACGACCCGGCCGAGTACTATCGTCGAGCTGGGAAGATTGCAGGCATGCGGTATGCAGCATTTTACCCACCGCGGTGGAGCACCTCGCACAAAGTCCGTCCGTCGGGGAGGAGTTTTGTTCAGCCATCGTATCTTCATTGGCGGTACGAAGACCGGCGGTATGCGGCGCTTCTCTGCACATGGTGGGCCATGCTTAAGTGACGACTAGCCATGTGCGTGGATCGACTTAGGCGGTAGAAGAAACACTAATACTGCATCTCCGCCAAGATTCTCGGTCATCGTCCGTGGCACTACTCAAAGTCCCTGCCTCCCCAGCTCCCCGCATGCAACTGATCCTCCGGTCCGTGTGTAGTGGAGACCGTTGTGAACCATCAAGTCATCTCCGAGGGAAGACTCTGGAGCAACAAAAGGTTGATAAGTGGCAAGGTCCACCATGAACAAAATCTGCAGTTGACCTCTGACTCCCGTACCGTCACCGTCGCCATCAGCAACGCCATCGACCACAACGATGGGGCGCTCGACTCTCTACTACTACGTAGCCCTAGGCTGCATAGCTTGCGCCGGCATCCCCAAAGGCTACGACGAAGGCGGCTTCTCAGCCAGCACCAAACTCCCCTCCTTCACCTCCGACTTCAACCTCAACAAATCCGACTGGGTCGGCCGCGCATCTCTACTCGCCGACCGAAAAGCAAACATCTCATCTTTCGGGGTCCTGGGCGCCGCCTTCGGCTCTCTGATAGGAATCTTCCTCAACGATCGCATCGGCCGTTTGCGATCCTACCAACTCGCGCTCTGCGTCTGGGCCGTAGGAATCTTGATGCAAATCTTCTCTTCCGGCATCTATGGATTCATGCTATTCGCGCGGATCTTTGGAGGGCTGGGGGCGGGATCGTTGACGGTGACGGCGCCGTTATTCTTGGCGGAAATCGCGACGGCGGAGAGGAGGGGGTTGATGGTCAGCCTGTACATGGTAATTCTGTTGTCGTTCTTGACGCTGGGTAAGTCTTTTAAATATTTTCATAACTTCAGTTTGCGCGTGCGCAAGTTTATTGACATCCTTGGGCAGGTTTCTTCATCAATTATGCCGCTGAAGCTCACATGGCAGCAACGCGAACGCAGTACAGACTCGTACAAGCCATCCCTCTGATTCCCACTGGTATTGCTTTCATTTGCTCCTGGTGGCTGAACGACACTCCGCGGTGGCTGGCATCCCAAGACCGCTACGACGAAGCAATCGCGTCTCTCGCAAGACTCCGTGGATCCGACTCAAGCGACCCATCCGTTCGAGAGGAGTTTGAGCTGATCGAAGCACAAAGGCGCGAGAAGCTAGCAGACCTCGCCGGCACCTCCGTTTGGAATGTCGTCAAAGAAATCGCCACGATCCCAACGTACCGAAGTCGCTTCCTGCTGGTCATGGCAATGCAGACGATAGCGCAGTGGACCGGCGGCAACGGTACTTGCCAATTGTTTTCCATTGTATCTTGCTGTGTGTGAACTGACAGATGCCAGGCATCACATATTACATTCCCGAAATCTTCACCTACGCAGGAGTGAGAGGCGACGGCAACTCCCTGATCTCTTCCGGAGCCTACGGCATCGTCAAACTGGTCTTCACCATGGTATTCGCCTGGGGCCTGATCGACAAAATCGGTCGACGCCGCTGCTTCCTCGCCGGGCTCGGACTGCAACTAGCAGCGCATATATACATGGCAGTGTACATGTCATTGCAGCCAGACGTCGCGAGCAACAAGTCAGCCTCAGACGCGGCGATCGCGTCGGTGTTCATCTACGCTGCCGGCTGGAGCATCGGACTATGCACCATCCAGTACCTGTACGGGACGGAAGTTTTCCCGACTCGCATCCGTAGCGTGAGTTACGCTAGCAGCATGGCGCTGCACTGGTTCTTCCAGTTTGCTGTTGTGCGGGTCACGCCGAACATGTTTGTAAGCCTGGACGTGTGGGGAGCGTATGTCTTTTGGGCGTTGATTTGCGGCAGCGGCTTCGTCATCTTGGGCTTATGGGCGCCAGAGACCAAGGGCGTGCCTATGGAACGCATGGGTGAGCTCTTCCAGGGGCATTGGTGGATGGGCTGGAGAGCTAAGCTCGAACCGCAACGGCTGGATGGGGATTCCATGGGCGGAAGGAAAGTCGACGGCGACAAGTTGATTTCCAACTCTCGCGTTGAGCGCGTTTGATGGTTATGTAATTTCTGTAATCGCATTGAAGATGCCCAGTCGATCTCGAAGTCTGCCAGTCGAAGTACCGGGGTCGTCACGATCAACCCCAAGGTTTGTCTAGATCGACGTCGAAGCCGGCGCCTACATTTGCAGAAATCGGCTCAAGGTCTGGTAGCATTGTGAAGAATTCTGGTGGAATTTCGAAATCCTCAAAGTTCGGCACAGCGAAGCCGACATCATGAGTATTGACCCAGTTATTCTCGACATGGGGCATGCCATTGACTCGCTGTTCTGGTCTGTGCCATGAAGGATGGTTTGAGCTGGCCATATGGTAGGAGCCATCTATACCTCGAGCGATCAGATTCGCATCAAGCTGCTGAAGTTCACGATAAATTAAGGTCAGTGCCGATCCAATCACTGCAACAGAGAGTTAGTAAATCAAGACATCAGCACCAAGCAGGGGACAAAGATTTGACGTACCAAGGCTTGTCGTTTTAATCCGCTCGAGTGCATCAACACAGTATCGGAGGTTCTCCATAGCTTGACAAGTGAAGTCTTTGGTGGCTTGGACCTGTAATAAGAAGACCGAGGCTGCAATGTATACAGTGTAGGCTTGCGATGTGATAACGTGCCCATCGCCAAACGATCTCGTGAAGAGGCTGAAGATCATTAACGTGGAGTTGGCCGCTTCAAGACACTGGCGCAGGTGATGGCTGTTCTGTGGATCTTTGACATCGTCTTGCTTGCCGTACGTTGTCAGCAAAGGTCGATGAAGAAGAATTCGAGTTGTGTGGTATAGAAGACTTGGTGGGACGTTAGCTAAGTTCTCAAACGGCGCCTCGGATGATCTTACTTCAGAGTTATTATGTGGCTAGGTGGGCACTGTTTGGGCAGTGAGTGGACCGATATCAATAGGTGTGACGGTAGCTTCTCGTGCCATGTCGCGAGCTTTTGTTCTTCATCGAGAGCGCATTTCGCGACCTCAGCCATACTGCTCTCTTTCACCGGGTTGTACATGGTGATCAGGATTACGTTGAGGATTTTGGCCAAGGCGCATGTGTTGATGAAACACGAGGTTGTATGTGCTTGGGCGGGCGGGTAGTGCGGTCTGGGTGCTTGATCCAAACCCTGCGGCACCCACGTGTCGATCTCACCAGTGTCGTCCAGTACTTGTAGCGACGGACTGACAGAAGTCTCTTGGAGTACAGGAAGTCGTCCCAGATACAAAGATATGAGCTTGTCCCAAAAGTAGCAGGACCAGAAAAGTCTACTGCGGATTTCAATGTCTTCGACAGATAGCTGAACAGTCTTTGCGTATTTCCGACCATCAAAGACGATACCAAGATCAACCAGAAGCCTGAAAGCCATGCCACTGTATAACCACGCTTGGCTCAGATTACCCTGACCGCATTCTTGGGCACTAAGTAGTAGGAGTGCTTGCACGGTCGGAATGCTAGGAGCGCCAGTTTGTAAGGCATCCATAAGGCTGGCTCGTGCTTGGCGACCAAAGTACGCACCTCCTTCAAACGGTTCCAGTAACTGTATCATTCTGATATCTGCCTTTGCCCAACGCATTGAATGCGCTAGGACTGCATTGAGAAGGAGGACCGAGCAGTAAGGACCATTGCTTTGGAGATCTCGAGTGAAAGTTGGACGGTAGATGAAGTTGAAGACAGGCTGCACCCAGCACCAGTGCAGGTCTAATAGTAATTGGATGGCCTCCGGTAGATTGGACAACTTCTCGAGAGCACGTTCGGTCCACGCGCTGTTGATGAGCTCCTGCTTCCCTAGTTCGGGGTCCAAGATGCTTCGGAATGCAGACTCGGGCTGTTCAGCTTGACCAGCGACCCCCAAAGTCATGAAACTTGTGCGTCCATGGAATGATATGTTGCCGCAGGCATGTCTGGTGAGACTCGGCAAATTCGCCGTAGCCTCTCCAAGTAGATCTGCAGAGGACTGTGCAGGTGGCCTGGAAGGGACATCTTCTATTGGAGACCGACGTGTGTGAGCACTGTTGTTAGCCTGCTGCTCATTCGCCTTTACCAGCGCAGCTTCAAGCTGTGCTATGCGGGTCTCAAGCTTCTGAGTATGAGATATCGATGGTGCTCTGAGTTGACGCCGTCAGGTATTGACCAAAGGCAGCAAATTCGGCTTGGCTTACAGCTTGTATACGCAGCTCTGATCGCCCCTTGCAACGCAACGGGCACATATTGGATGAGCGCCATCGCATTTGACCTTTCTGCGGCGACAAGATTCACACGAGAAGGCGCTCTTCTTACGGATACCGTCGTGGACCGGGTTGCTTTCAGGCGGCGGCATGTTAAACGAACGACACGAGTATCATGATGAGATGAGCCAATTCAGCGAGGCAAACAGCGTTTAATGGAAGGAAAGAAATACGGATTGTAATGATGTTTACGTCGATGCGGTCGTTCATTGTACAGAAGACTGCAGGACAAGGCAGAAGTGGAGAAGGGAAGGATCCGGAGTCCGGCAAGAGCGGAAAATGCCGCAGCACCCCCGACGCCGACCACCACCAGCGTCTGGGCTTCGAATGGGATCACATGCCACTGCTACAGCTACAAACGCCATCTTTGAGCCATTCATCCGGATCGCGAACTACACGCCCGTCAGCGACCTCACAAACATGGCCGCTCCCTTTGTTGCCCGAAGCAGTTGCTTCCGCGCAACAACCCAGCTCTCTCGCGCTTTTACTGCGCCCGCTCCCTCCAAGGCCTTCTTCACAACCTCATCCGCCCCATTGAAACAGCTTCGCAGCGCCTACGCACCCGCAGCAGCTCTTCCTTCGACTTCGTCCAAGATCCCGACCGGCCGAATCGCTGCGCAGTGCAAGTTTCAATTCACCAGACAAGCCTCGACCAGTAGCAGCAATGCGCCGGCCACTCCTGCGCCCGAGATCCTGACCTGGAACCGCTTCTTTGACCTCAGGCGTAAGCGCCGCTTCATCAACCTCGGAGCCTCGATTGTCACCGCACTTGCCGCTGTCGGCTTTGCTGCGCCGATCATCGCCAACCAGGACATCGACACGTGGGGAGCACAGATCTCCGGCATGGACCCGTTCATCGTTCTTGGTGTTACGACCTTCACAGTCGCGATCGCAGGATGGATGTGCGGACCTACTTTTGGCACTGCCGGTTTCAAGCTTTGGGCGGGCAGGAGAGGCTGGAACACTGCCATTGCACAGGTGGGTGACAAACACAGGGTAGCATGGCAGTACGAGAGACGCTGACAAATTTACAGAAAGAGAAGAGCTTCTACGCGCGTATCAAGCGATACCGCGCCGACCCCTCCTCGAGCAGCCCACAAAACCCCATTCCTGACTATTACGGAGAGAAGATCGCCAGTGTGAAGGACTACAGGCGCTGGCTGAAGGACCAGCGTGCCTTCAACCGCAAGAAGAACAGGGCTTTCGTCATTTAAAGGTGGAAGTCTCGATTCGACCGAAGAACGTGCGGTGGCTAGGTGATAGCTACCGAGAAAGATTTGATATATGCATTACTGACAACTTGGCGGAGCATGGCGAAAGCGGCGTTCTTGTTAATGCTGGGTTTCGAGGGGGGACTCGGATGGCCAGCATGGAGCTTTTTGAACGAAGAATTTGTTGATATGTACAATTAAGGACAAGGCATACACACAACCTTTCTCCGTTCACCCCACCCCTAAACCGCCGAATGCATACACCGCCAGGCAACTCAGAACTTGGCACCCAGCTCCTTTTCTCGTTTGATCTGTTCATCATCGACTATGATGATAGCTTTTCCCTGGATTTTGCCTCCGTGCACCATACTGACCAGATCCTCGATCTTATCAAGACCGTGAAAAGGATTGGTTTTAACAGTGACACCGTGCTCTGCGATGCATTTCAGCATGCTCTTGGACTCCTCTGGCGAACAGATTAGCGATCCTCTGACTCTGATATCTCGGAAGATCAACTCAGGGAACGGAATCTCGACAGTATCCGGCTGAGCAATCTGGACCATCAAACCATGCATCTTGGTTACTGCACACGCCAGTCCAGCAGCACTCGAAGCGTCACTCAGATTCACCGTCGCATCCGCACCCATACCGCCCGTGACAGCCTGCACAGCCTTGACCGCCTCTCCCTTCCCCTTCCTCGCATCAACCACCACGTCAGCACCGTACTCCTTCGTCAGCGCCAACCCCTCATCCCTCGCATCAACCCCAACAATCTTCAACCCCAACGCCTTCGCAAACTGCACCCCCAAATGCCCCAGCCCACCCCCACTGCCCACGAAACAAATCCACTCGCCGGCCTTCAACTCCGTCTCCAACACTGACCTCCAAACCGTCCTCCCCGCACAAGCCAAAGGCGCCGCACTCATAAAACTAACCTCCCGCGGCAACCTCGTCGAACTCCTCGCATCCACCTTGACGTACTCCGCAAAACACCCCTGCGCCGTAACGCCCACGTGCCCGTCGATGTTCCCACAATACTGCCTCTGCCTCTCCGGCCCCAGGCAATCTTTGCAGTACCCGCAAGGGTGCAGCGGCAAGCCGCACATGACCCTGTCGCCCGCGGCGAAGTCTTGGACGGCAGAGCCAACTGAGACCACGGTCCCGGCGCCTTCGTGCGAGGCTGTTTGGGGGAGGGCGCTGTGGAAGACGCCTTCGAGCACCATGCTGTCGGTGTGGCAGTTTGAGGCTACGGCGACTTTGACGAGCAGGTCGTGGGGGCCTAGGTCGGAGGGGACGGGGATGGTGTTGATTTGATAGGGTTTGTTGAATTCGACGACTTGGATTGCGCGCATTGTGCGGGGGACTGAGGGGGTGGTCATTGTAGAAAGGAGGACGTTCGTGGTAGTCGTTGATGGTGTCTTGCTGTAGGCAGTGGTTTTTCTTTGGGATGTTACAGACTTCCAATGATTCTTGCGCAAATTGATGGACAAAGACTTCGAGGACTGTTGCATGTGGGAGCTTGTCCGCTATCCACAGTATCTATCTAACTTGAACTCACCTTGGAATTGTGATGTCACTTTATCTTTGGCTCTACGGGAATAAAACATGATTGCTGTCGACTGGGTTTGAGGAGAGGCGGGGTTTGGTCCGGCTTTCTGATCGCGCCTCCCACGAGGCGCGACGAGACGAAGTGCTTACTAATGCAATTACAACAAAATCCAGACCTGACGTCTTGCATGTCTCCTTTCGATACGCGACTATACTGATTCAAGAACACTACATGTACCTACAGGCTTACGATTAACATACCCATCAGTTATCGAATCAGTGAGATGACTCGAGGTCTGCCAGGTACCCATGCATTGAACCTGGCTTGGATGCTCCATGTTCACGACGCAGCGCACCGCGTTCCCCGTCTGGCCATGTCCAGCGACAGTACTGTTGTCATCCTCCAGAAACTATGGACAGGAAGGAAAAATTACCAATGCCAATTGGTCTAATCCGTGTCAAACTCGCTAATAATCACATTCCAGTCGTCGTGTAACCGGGGCACTTCTGACCGCGTTCACACGGGCCTAGTACTAACGCAGTGCGACACTACCACAAGCTCGAATCCTTCGACCAACGCGATGACCAACGCCCAATGTCATTTCACCTGCCCGATTGGTAGCTGTGAATCCTTCAAACTCAATTGGAAACCAGTCGACGATGGTTCTTTTGGCCGTAGGTTGGCCAAGATGCTGCAGATTGAGATGCCAGGTCCATGGAATGTTGTTCAGGCAAAGGAACACGACATGTACTCGACTCGATCCAAACAGAATGCGTCAAGGGCGTCTCGTGGCACAGTCTCTCGCAACGACAATCATCACCGCTTTAGTCTACTACTCATGCAACGAGTTGGCTCTCTAGCCACTTGCAATACTGCTAAACGCTTTGAACTCAAAACACTAACAATCCTCTTACTCTTTACGGCATGAGGATCTACTACTATTGACGGGCATCCACTCCCACCCGGACTAGTAAAACACGTGTGCGATCCTATGCAAATGGCCGGGAAAAGATCGCAGGCTTCCATCTCCGTACATTCAACCTCCATGAGCGACACTCAACAACACTATTGACCGGCAATACATGTATTATACACCATGAAGTTGGGCCATCTCTTCCGCCAGGCGAAACTCTCTTTCTCTGGCATCCACCAGCTCGGACCTGCCGCTTGCATATTCACAGCCATCTACTTCATTGCTCTCATATACGTTCGCAGCATCACCACACGAGATCCAGGCTCGTGGTTCTTCAACCCACGCACCGCCTACACTCCTAGCTACAGCAGCGCACGCAGCCACCAAGCCGAATCGTTCATCGTCTCAGCCGATACCGCAGCGCCTTTCCACCGCTCAAGTCACTCCGAAGAACCTCCCAACCTCTGCGTCGGAATTCCTTCGATAGCCAGAAAGGGTGCTCGCTACTTGCGCACAACGGTAGGATCCCTACTGGAGGGTCTGACACCGCAAGAAAGAGACGGGATACACCTGATAGTGTTCATCCCACACTCGGACCCCGGAGTTCACCCCGCGTATCATGAGCCATGGCTGGCCAACCTAGCCGATGAGGTCCTCCAGTACAACGTCAGCAGAGAGCAGTTAGACCATATTGTGGACATGGAGCATGAGCAAGGGCTATTTCGCGAGAAGGGCCTTTACGACTACACCTACCTACTGAAAGCCTGCGAAGCCACGGGCGCTCCGCATATTGCGATGTTCGAAGACGACGTGATTGCCATGGACGGCTGGTACCATCGAACCCGCTCAGGCATTGATCAAGCAGGCAAGGAGTGTGTGCGCAACAGCCGCAAACCCTCTGATTTCCTCTACTTGCGCCTTTTCTACACCGAAGAATTTTTGGGTTGGAACGGAGAGGACTGGCCGATTCACTTGTTCTGGTCCGTGGCCGCTGTCGTCGCATCTGGACTCGCGATCCTCTGCTTGCGGTCGTGTAGTTCTCACATGAGGCGCTTGCTGACACCACTGGCAACGCTCGCCATATGTTTCGTAGCGGTGCCCCTCTCGATCGTCCTCGTTTTCGCCGCGGGGAAGACGAGCGTGATGCCTCTTCCCACCGGTGTGAACGTTATGAACAAGTACGGCTGCTGCTCGCAGGGCTTTGTTTTCCCGCGACAGAAAGCGAGGGATCTGATTGCGTGGTACGAGGAGGCGCATGTAGGCTTCGTTGATATGCTCACCGAGGAGTATGCGGATAAACATGGCGAGCTTCGATTGGCCATGACCCCGAGTGTGATCCAGCATATTGGTCGACATAGCTCCAAGGGCGACGATTTTGCGGATGATGCAAAACACCAGCTCTCTGTTACGGAGAAGCTGTGGAATTTCGACTTTGAGTTGTTCGATGAGGACGCTTTGCGGAAGGAACACGAGGTGGTAGAGGCGTAATGAGTGGTCAATGGTTTTTTGGTCGTCAAGAAAGCACGTTCGCCGTTGATGCAGCTCCATAGACCCTGTGGGCATTCACAGCGTGAAACTCTAAAAAGAATAAGCTTTCCTCTGCACAACACGATTGCACATTATCAGGGTAAGGTGGGTACGTATTTCAAGAAAAAGCCGAACCCGAACTGACATTGATTGTAGCACAAGTCCCGCCTCCAGTCGTTCGTCGCCAAGGTCGAGGCTCTGCATAAGCGAGTGGAGAGTACATGTACTCCTCACAGGTACCCGCGCGTACCTGTTCATACACACCACACTTTCAACAATGAGGCTTCCTCGCAGGTTCTATCGCCACACGCCTCGCCGCATATCCCACAGGACGAACAGCGTCCCAAACAGTGTACAAAACATAAACCAATGTCTCAGATGCCCGGGCAGCAGGAAAGATGGCAACGGCGGCGACAACATCGCGGTCCTCATCGACGCCGACAACGTTTCCCACAGGGCTCTAACCTCTGTGATGGCCGAGGTGAGCAAGGGTGGAACCGTCAGCGTGCGACGCATATACGGCGACTGGACAAATCCTACAATGAGTACCTGGCGAGAAAGCATTCTACACCACTCCATCGTGCCCATACAGCAATTTGCTTACGCTAGTGGCAAAAATTCAAGTGACGGGGCGATGATGGTAGATGCCATGGATCTACTCTACACCGATCGGTTCTCCCGGTTCTGCTTGATCACAAGTGACTCCGACTTCACACGCCTCGTCACCAGGATCCGCGAGCAAGGCGCGGCCGTCCACGGTTTCGGACGTGATCACACCCATCGAGCTTTTGTCGCCGCTTGCAGCAAGTTTTTCTATCTGAATGACTTGTCTCCTTCATCAGGTCTACAGAAGAGAGAATCAATACCTCTACCACCACCAACACCGGTGGCGCCAAACCCGCCAAACACCCCCTGGAGCTGGAGGGCAATCTTCAGCGGCGGCAGTTCTACGTCTACCACTCCTACACACCTCACGTCCGCGTACCAAAATGAGGATCGACACGCAGATCCGACACCTCTCACCTCACAGCCTGAACCATTGTACAAGCCCAAGCCTCTCGACCAAGCCGCTCTCGAAAATATCCGCAAGACGATCATTGAGCGCAGGTCCGATAAAGACCATCTCATCAACATGGGTTTCGTAGGAGAATGTCTGAATCGATTGCCTGATTTCAACTTTCGATATTTCGGCTATAAACGATTGCGCGACTTTTTCCAGGCATCGGGGATCGTTGAGCTAAAGATGAAGCATGGTCAGATGATGGTCAAACTCAAGGACAGGCGGAACGACATCACCGCCGCTCACATTTCTGTGCCGCCCTCACCCCGAAATGATACGAATCTTGATCCCATCCCTCTTGACCAGGCAGTTGTCGACGGCATTCGCAAAGTGATCCTCGACCACCAGATGACAGCCAACCGAGACATGTTTATAGACTTAAACTTCGTGTCGCAGCGCCTGCTTAAGCTGTCACCAGACTTCCATTTCTTGAATTACGGTTTCTCACGGCCACACGATTTCATACTGGCATCGGGAATTGTCGAGCAACAGACTAAAGCGTCACCGCTGATCAAGCTGAAGGACTGGCGAGAAGGGAGGAACTCAGCCGTTTCACCTCATCTCTCCCGAGACACAGTAATACTCGAACACAAGCCACACGATCAGACCGCCCTCAAAAATATACAGGCCGCGGTCCTTGAAAATTGCCAGGGCGATCCGAGTTCATTCGTCAATCTGGGCACCGTAAGTAATTCTCTGAGGGA
>Ga0265797_10002331_pt1 | contig 32084 bp, 27 predicted proteins | sample P2T30metagenome_FD_192433 | JGI IMG/M metagenome (GOLD analysis project Ga0265797, IMG submission 192433) | Plant litter microbial communities from East Loma Ridge, Irvine, California - P2 T30 | ecosystem: Environmental > Terrestrial > Plant litter > Unclassified | place: USA: California... | reverse complement strand
TGGGCGACTTCTTGCAGCGCAAGAACCACAGAAGCGGGCGAGTCGCTTGTGAGCGCTCACCTCTAAGGCGCGCTCAACTTGACGATGGCTTCGCGTAGGGTCGTCCCCTACACTAAGCCGATGGAAGACAGAGTCCGGTAGCCAGACTTCCACACCCTCTGTGGGAATAGGAAGAGTTGTAAAGACGGTGATGCAGTAGCGAATGTGTAGTGTTTGTCGTTAGACCCAGTTATGGTGGCTTGTGGTCGCCTCCGTATACCCAGGCTTTTGTGCCGAGCAAGGGGCGGATGAAGGAAAGCTTGTCGAGGTAGAGTCCCGCCAACTTGGTGGTTTGTATGGATATGGACGCCGTAGCGTCAGAAGGTGCGGTGTAAGGGGATGATTGCAAAAACAAAGACCCCTTGAGCGATCAGTCGCGGTGGTGGATGGCGGTCCACGGGGATAAGTGCCGGACAGATGGAGGGTGCGCGATTGCGACTGCTGATGGTCTGTATCGTGAGGCGGTTGAAAGTCGATGGGAGGTGCAGTGGGTGGGAGTCCAGGCGGACGGTGGGAATGTTGTTTGAGGGACGGTGCGGGACTCAAATACGGGCGGTTGAGCGATGGGTCAAGGAAAAAGCTTGTGCAGACGGAGCCTACTGGCCCAAGCTGATTGGGCAGAAGCGCTCCCAGACGTGCATGTGACGCGTCCAGAACTCAGCCGTTGTGGGGAGTTCGCGAGTGAAACTGCTGCCGTCGATTCCGCGGCCTAATTATTCTTGGTTCTTGCCCTTCGTGCTGGGAACCAGGTACCACATCGTCGCTGCGTCAGTCTTGGGCGTGAATCCATGAGGCGTTCTTAGTAAGGTTTAGTGCGGCTACGGACCCCTGCGTTCCCAGGTTGCCTGTGTGGCTCGTGAACATGCCACCTCTCCAAGACAGTTAGGCCGGACTCTGCGTAACAGACAGTCCCCAGTAATAGCCGGTACCTGCACTGCACTCGCCCTGGGTCGCAACACCACGGACACATATCCCAAACCAGCATATCCAACCAGCATGGCAGACCAGTTATTAGAGCAAGCGCGCGACGCGTTCGAGGGCCAGATTGTACGCGGCAGCAACGCTACTGCGTTACTATACACATTGGCTAACACGAACAGGACTTCGAGGGCCAGAGGCTTGCAGAGATGCTGAGTACCGTTCTGCTCGGAGCGGCTGGTGTATGGCATCCCTCTATCTAAGACGCGGTTCAAGAGGCTAACTGGTGTAGATCATTGCATTCATCGTTGGCTTCCTGCAGCAGGACATTCGACTAGCACTCTACATTGGCCTCGCCGGCTCCGCCCTCACATTCCTCGTTGTCGTACCCCCGTGGCCGTTCTACAACAAGAACCCCGAAGACTGGCTCCCACCGTACAACTCAACGCCACAGTACAACATCGACGTGGACGGGCAGAAAATCGGATAGCTGGCTGGTCGCATGTAGCAAGAGAAGGAGGAAATGCATGCTCAGAACACAATTCATGATCGTAATGGAATCTGATTCGATGATGATGACCGCCTATGCTGCTACTTGGTGCTCTCATAGCCCTTTTGTGAAGGCCCTACTAACGCCGGACGACCGAATGAAACCAAGACCCATGTTTGTTCCTGTTGAAACCCATCTCTCTACAGCTTTCGCCAGCGCTTATCGACCATACTTCTGGAACTCCCAGTCTCGGTTGTCTAGCGGGCACACTTGGCGGGTCTTGAGCCATCGTGAAATGCAGTGGAAGTGGAAGGCGTGCTGTCATGTGTTAGTATGAACCACAGAAGCCTTGTCGCGGAACGTACGTTGCAGATGCCCCAGGCGACTGTGCATTCCTCGCTGGTGGCAGAGGCTTGGTTGGCCTGGCATTCGATGCAGAGGTCCATGATGTGGTTACGGCAAATGGCGCAGTTGTCGACGACGATATCCCAAGCCCAGAGAGCGACTGCGTTCCACTAAGTAATGTTAGCTTTGACCATCCTGTGTTGTCGTCTGTCGTGTAATGCCTACCTTCTTGACCTCAAACCGTTTCTTGTCGCCCTCTCCAGCAGCACTGGCCTTGCCCGTCTTGGTCTTCGCCGGGGGCGCATCTGCCATGTCGACGTCCGCCATTGGTGTCTGGTGTATTGGTGTAGCGGGGGTTGCGGGGACTTGGTTGAAGTTGAAGCTCGCGAGGTGGAGCGAGAGCGGTCGTGGGCGGTGAGCAGGTTGTGGCGTTCGAAGAAGTACTTCTCACGGCTTCCAGAACAATGTCGAGTGGCGAAGTGCTGTTAAGGTGGTGCCAGTGTGTCTACAAGGTGAAGGCGCAGTGTGCAGGCGTCAGGCTCCAGCTGCGAGCTCCAAATTGCCAAGACCGGCCCCGTTGACCAACTCTGGGACGACGTAACGGATGAACGAGAATACCGATTATTTCGCTAAACGTCCAAAATCTTTCCAGACGAACAAACGTCGAAACCCCAACAGTTGTCACGATCCCGAGACCGGCGTCCAACAAACTTCCGCTTCCATCATACCCAAGGTGCCAACCACTCAGCCCTACGTCGCCGCAATCGTCAGTGCGCCTTGCCGAGATCAGCCTTGTTTGATCACAGCCACCTCCGCGCCGTTCACCGTCGATGCGACCGACTCTGCTCACGACACCCTCACTCTTCGCCCTAATTCACCCGACGGCGCGTGCCTATCTATACCCCGCGAATCTGGATATGACCACTTCAACATCTAACCCTTACCCAATCCTACCTTATCAGACACAGACAAAGACACAGACCGCGTCATCGCCCACCTTCCAACCCACTTGCATATCACGAACCAAGAGCGTCCGCCTGCGCCCCTCTAGATAACTTGCACTCACCCCATAGCAATACACTACAACTAGCGCCTCACATGTCGACGGCACAGACTACTGCCTCTCCACGCGCTCCTCGGGGCAAGCCGCAGAGCCCAGCTCAGGCACCGCACACCAACCAGGGCCGACAGTCGCAACGGAAACCGCGAGGCAACCGCGCACACAATGGCTACAACCAGAATCACCACAATGGAGCAGGAGCCTCCCCGAGCAAGATGCCCGCTGAACTTGCCCACGCGGAAGGCGCGGCCTACTCGGGTGAGGACGCGCAGCTACCCTCGGGACCGCGCAACATGAGAAAGCCCAACCAGTCTCACCCGTCCATCGACCGCGTCTTCTCTCCTCCAGAATCAGAGCCCGTTCCGATCAACCCGTCTGCTACTCCGGCCAAGGTCCAGGCTGCCTACGCTGGACCTACTTTTCATGCCTCTCCTGCGCCTTCTGCTCTGCCTATACCCAAGTTTCTTTCTCGTTCTGTGCCGGCCAAGACACGTGCTGGTCCTCCAACACCTCCGCCCGAAGATAGTTCTGATTCTGCTTCTCCAAGTCCTTCTGCTTCTCCTTCTCGTGCCCCGGTGGCCGTTCCCCCTCGTGATGAACAGTCCCCACTGGATCTGCTTTTCAAGGCCGATGCAGCGGAGAGAGCCAAAGGCAACCATGGACGCCCATTATCGTACGGAGCTCTCAACCCAGTGGATGCAGCCAGACCGCAGCACTTCAAGCATGATTCTTACCATTCCACGAACGGCGTTTTCCCCATAGAGCTCGATGGTGAAAGCAAACACGCGCACATGTCTCCTCCCCCTGTAGCATCACCAGCCTCGCACCGCTCCGTTACAGATCCCAACCAGGTCCCACAATTAAAGGACATGCAACAGCAGGGCAACGGCAATGACGTTATGCAAGACCTATTCAATCGGCTTTCAATGTCGCAGAAAAAACCTTCTGCAACACCGCCTCGTCCAGATGCTCAAGGACCGCAAGGCTTTTCAGGCCAAACACCGTCACCTTTCCATGGAGGCCAGCATCCTGCCCAGAATGCATCAGGGCCCACCACACCGCAGACACAGCCACCGAACCAAGACTCTGACTTTTTCTATGGCAACCGAAACCTCTCCCCATTATTCAAAGCAGCGAAGGGCGATTCAGCAAAGAAACGCAACTCTGGTCTTCGCACTGAGATCTCGGCTGAGTCTCCTATGGTTGGACAAGGCGATTTCCAGGGTTTTCCTTCTGTTCCTCCAGCTCAAATGATGGATCCCAACGCTTTCTCTCGAATCCAACCAGGAAACGGCAATGGAGGCCACCCCAATGCGCCTCGTTCATCAACACCTTTTGTGCAACACTATCAGCAGAGCCCTAACAACCGCAGGAGGACCCCGGGTCGACAGCCACACCAACCTCGCCCAGATTCCAATCAGACGAGAGGCAACATGCCTGGACCTGGCAAAACTGCCACCAACGGCCCTCCAGCGTCTGCCGCGAAGCCTCTTACAAGCATGATGTCCTTTGTCCCTTCCTCGGTCGCAGCCAAACAACGCAAGACATCAGCACCTGCCGCTACCGCTTCACCAATGAAAACCTCTACCCCTTCCGATACGTTGTCCCTGGAGCAGGATCTTAAACGTCTGCTTAATCTCAATCCGGCTGGCGAGTCCAGCGTCAGGTAGCCTGTCGTCTTCACGAAATTTCTCATATTCGGACATATATTTCGTCCATTACCTTCGTTTGTTCATATGGGATTTCTATTTGTTTCATGTTCATGGCGCATGATTGTACTGTCATTTCATTTGGAGTTTACGGCGTTACGAGCGACTTATTGTCGCCTGTTTTCATGGTTGTAGTGAGCATTGACGGGTACGTCGTCTCAGGTTCTTTTGTCCAGCGCAAGCGTTTCTTTCGTCACTGTTCATGAATGGGTGCATGGACATGGGATTCCAAGACTTGGACACTAGGCGTTCTCTGGCATCACGTTTCATGTTACGGTGCCTAGGCACTTTTTGAGGTTGTCTCGACGGGCTGTGAGAAGTCAGCTTCCTCCGACAATGTTCTGCTGTCCACAATCTGGATCCAGGCACGACTCAACTCGACTACTATTACTACACAACCACAAACCATAAGTAAAAATCAAGAAAAAAATATAAGGGCATGATGCTCGGCTCTGGTGCTTCTCTTGGGAGGCACAGGGTTTTCATGTCCAAACATGGTTTTTGTTCTGCACATTTTCATGACGGTGAGATGTTGATACATGACATGTCCTTCTCTTTAGTTCATAGTATCTCGTTTTCATCGTGCAAGATCCGTAGCCAGAACAACAGATGACATGGGCAAGAGTAGGAGACAATAAAGCCGATCAGTCGATGGGCGAGGTCAACGTTGTCGGTCCGAAGCCTGTCAGTTGCATCTCAATCTTCTCTAAATTCTCGTGTTCTTATATCCTCTTCAGCTGGCTTACCGTGGTAGGAGCTTGACTGGGCTCTCACTTTCACTATTCGACGTCACTAGTACCACAGACCAGTCCTAGCTTGGAGCTGAGCGCGATGTGCCTCACCGTGAAACCTTCCAAACGGTATATGCTCACTCTACTATCGTCATCGCTCCCTTTTCCATCCACAATTCCTCGCACCACCACCCACTCGTTTCGGTGCTTAACACGCGCAACTACGCGATATTTGTACTTCTTAGCTAATCCGACGTACTGATTCAACCCCCACTTGTTATAACTGTCATCGCAACCGATCAGGATGAAGAGTCTTCGGAGCAAAGGTGAGCTGTCGTGACACTTTCTGCACGGTATCTGACCGATTGCGACTCCCGCTCTCGCATACCGACTGCAAACGATCAGTGCTAATGGACATACAGCCTCGCACTTCTTTCGAGATAGCCCAAGTCGTGATGAGAAGACCGCCATTACCGATAGCTCAGATGTCAACTTTGACGCTGGGATCCAAGATGCTGGTATGAAGAACAAGCGTGGGTATTCGTTTGCATGTAGGCGCAGGCATGTAACTGACTCAAACTCGTAGCATCGCGGTTCTTCCGGCGCAGAAACGACAAGCCGGATACGCCACTGCCCATTCTGTCTTCCAAATCTTCGTCATCGACACTGTTTGCTCTGGTCTCCGACCGTGTAACCCCGACAGAACTGGGCGATAGCTTTGAGAACTTGCCCGAATATGATGATGACGACGAGGAAAACACAAATGCACCTCTACCAGTTTCGCGCAACTCTTCGGCTATGTCAGAGCACGAACATACCAATGGTGGTTTTAACTTGCATCGACCTAAGTCTCGCCCCAGCTTCGCATTGCTGAAGGGCAAAGGCATGTTACTCACTATTTGTACACATGTCGGCTCAATATTGACTTAGATTCTAGGCTCGCGCCTGTTCGGAGGCAGTAAGGACAGCGGCTCTACGCAGTCAACACCGCCCCCGCCGGTCCCACAGATTCCGAAAGGCGTGTCACTTTCCAAGTCACGTCGTCCTATTCTTACACCTTCAGCCGCAGCTCGTGGGTCACGCATATCTCATCCCAAGGCTCAAGGCCGCAGCATCTCCATCTCGCGCCCTCGACTTATGGCACAGCTCTGCAGTCCTCCTATCCTAGAGAACCCTATCACGGTACCTTTCGAGAAGCGCCCCGGTCCGCCACCTGTTCGTCCTCCTCGGCCAGATAGTCTCGATGAAGAGACGCTAGCTTTTATGCGCGAAAGCGGTACTCGTATATTTCTTCTGTCCAGCAACCGTGGTAGCGCAAGCACGGCGACGACTTCCACACCTCGTAGTCAATCCAGTTCCATCGAGGCGCGTCTTGGATTCCCTTCTGGCTGCGGTACTACTCCACGCAGCTGCTCTATTGAATCACCCCTTGCAGCGCGCTTCATGCTAGGTCCTAATCAGCGTCTGACCGTTCGCGACAGCAGTGATGGTATGGGATACAGTCGCTTCAGCGAGTATGTTAGATATCAACACGACAGTGTACGTGCGGCGGATGGTGTTGATGCAGAGGACCGGGAGATCGGACCTATTGAGAGGTATGATGCTAGCAAGGAAGGTGACTGGATGCTTGAGAAGCGGGTTAGCCAAGGACGCGATGGGAAGGGAGGCGGCATGTTGTTTCGCGACAGGTGGGGTGGCTTCCACTTTGTCGCTGATATCTGAGGTCGATTTGGCTGAGTTGTTAGTGGCTGCCAGGGTGCACTAAAGGAAAGTGGTGAGAGTGTGAACATGTCGTTGTTCTCATGTGAGAAACACACAACACAGCTCCGCGTCATATGAAGAGATTGTTCGCCCTTCGCATAAACATGGAAGGTATCCGGGTAGTGAACATTGATGAGTAAATGATGGACGTCTTTGGCAGGAATAGCTTTGCCTTATGTTTCTCACTCCTGCGCCGCAGCAAGTCGTTAGATAGAAATTACTGGTTTATGTACGTCCTCCTCTCATCAAATCACTAGCCTGTCAACGATTCTTCAGGATTAGGCTTGCAGCATATGAATCTCCCAGTCGTATTCATTTATCTCGAATATCCTCGCTCTCTGCCTTCATGTTATCTCTACAACCACTGCACTTTCTCGATTTCGTGACTGAGCTGCACTGTAAGGTTTGCGAGCTGACCGAGACAACAACGAGAATGAGAGAGTTTGATGTCGCCGAACGAAGCGGTACACTGTCAAGAGATCCGTCAGTTACCACTTCGAAATCCAGGATCTGAGCAATTCTGAGTGGAACGAATATATAAAGAAACTGTGGAATTCCTATCGTACTGCGCGTAAGGCTTGCCCTTGGAGGAGGGCAACATGAGAGGTCATGGCAAAACATGGTTCCAAAGACTATGTATGATAGAGACATGAGAATGGGAGCACAAAAGACTGGACTAAAACAGCATGAAACGGACGTATGAACCAGAGCGAGACACCGAAAATCTTCCAGAAGCTAGTACCAAAAGCGAGTAAAGTCAGCACATTGACGTTTCTGGAAGATAGAATAGTAGTATGTGTGGTGTCATCAAACGAGGGAAACTACCTTCGTCCCCCTCATAATCATGCAGTGGTATCTAACAGAGCCCAAAGACATCCATTTTCAGTTACCAGTCAAGTTCACATCGCGAACCAGAATATCCTCGTCCTTCCGATATGGGATACCTGCCTTCTGCCTCGCCATATCGTTGATCCACTGACCATTAGGCGCGACATGCTCACCCTTGGAGAGCTCATCCGCCAGATAAAGCCATGCCAGCGCGTTACCCACAGTACTGACTTCATCGCTAACGTGGTTGCTCGCGTACTCTGACATAGTTGAGTGGAGTTCCGAGTCGGTGAACAGATCGTACAAGTGCTTCGCAACAGCGTCGTGATCACCAGGCTTAACTAGGAAGCCAGATTTTCCATCTTGAACTTGCAGAGGGATACCACCAGCGAGAGTTGCGATTATAGGAGTACCTTTGTGGAGCGCTTCGCTGACCTTGACTTCGAAGCCTTCACGAGTGGAGAGCTGAAGGGCGATGTGGGCACAGGACATGAGTGCGTTAAGCATTTGGTCTGATGGGCCGATGCGCATGATGATGACATCGTCCTTGAACTCATTGTAGTCTCCGTTGAGAGCAGTCTCGGTTTCCTTGAAGATTCTGGTAGCATCGGGATCATCAACGGCACCATGTCCAGCTATCACGAGCTGCGGAATATCTGCAAGAGGCGTGTCTTTCATGTAATTCTTGCGTAAACTGGCGTATGACGCGAGAACATCTGGTATGCCCTTCGCCGGATCGAAGCGAGCGATCTGAACAATGTACTTGCGGTCCGGATGAGCCAGTTGACGCATGCCGGCCGCAAAGCACTGAACCTTGAGCTCATGAAGGTAGTACTGCTCATCCCATGGGTGCATGTGCTTATTCAGGCCGTCTAGCCAATCTGTAGTCGCAGGCAAGTAACCAACTTTTTCAGGTGTGACTGTCTTGGGTACAAAAGCTCGAACAGGGTGGCTAACAAAGACGTCACAGTCTTTGACGTGGTTCCAAATCCAATTCCACACCTCGGATGTAGGGGTCCCTTCCTGATCAGCCAGGTCAGCTCGAACCTGAATATGACTGCGGAAGATGACCGGACGGCTAGAAGACTGATTTAGCACACAGAAGAAATGACAAAGGTTTGGCAGCAAATTAGGCATACTGACCTGGAATCTTTCTCCTTGGCAATCTTGACAAGACTCGGCATTTGAGGATCATCAACAATAATCACATCGGCGCCGCCCTTCTCACGAGCCGAAAGAGGGCCACTAAATTCAACCCAGTGACACTTCTCAGCCTCCTCAACTACCCAAGCATCGAGCGCGGCGATCTTGTCGTCGGTAAGACGCTCACCGGCCGTTGCGACACCTTGGAGGATGTTGTGATTGTCCTTGGTAATCCTGAAGATATCCGTCTTTCCGTATGGAACGTACCATCTGCAGTCTATGCCAAGAAGACTCAGATATCTCATCAGAGCATGTCTCATAAGAGCAACACCTCCACCCTGTGCTGTGCTGTTGAAAAATGCGATCTTGGTCCTTCTATGCTTTAGCGAGTTGGCGTAGTGCATAGTTGCAGCCCCTGTAGTATCTGCTCTAGCAGTAGAGTCGTAGCTTTCGCGCTCGGCTATGTGCACTCGACTGTCAAGATCAACCAAGACCTGGCGGCGATGGCCCATCTGAACAGGTAATTCGCCCTTTACGTTGAATTGCTTTACTGTCTTCCTGGCCATATGCTCGGCTTCCTGATCAAGAGGGATTGATATCTCGTCTTTGTCCTTCGCATCGGCAGGGAAGATGAATGGTATGATGTCTAGTTCGGTCCACAGGCGTACAGCAAGATGGGGGCTTAGGCTAGCGAGATGGGTCGTCAGAGTAGCACCCATAGGCTTGGACAGATTCTTCTCCCGATAATTGCTAAGGAATTCGATGAAGGCTTTGGCTAGAGCTTCAGAAACGTCCCCAACAGACATTGGTGTGGAGACTCCTGATCCAACGCGGGATGATTCGTTCGATGAGTTGCCGTCACCTACAGTCCTAGGCGGCTCTAAGGATTGGCTTTCGCAGTTGATGGTGTAGGTTCCATCATGCAAAGCGATGCAATAACGCAAGTCTCCATCGTCCGATTGAGCGACAGCAAGGCCTGCATAGAGAGGCTGCCAAATCCACATGTTAGCAGAAAATCTTGAGGATGTAAATTTAGTGGTACTGACCTCGACAGCAGCCGCAAGAGTTCCCTTTTGTTCCTTGAGTTTGTGGAGTGCATCAGATGATTTGAATGAGGTGATGCTGAGCTGACGTCGCTCGTAAGTTGACGACTGACGTCGGTGCATATGTGTGGGCCGCTGCTCGGTAGTATCGTCACGTTGGAGCGACATGGTGAACACTAGTGTTGGAGTTGGTTCTGTAAGAAAATGAAGTCGAAAGTCTGATGTAGCGATTAGTCGATTGATAACAAGTAGCAAATAATAGCAATCTTCGATGATAGCGAAGAATGTTCTGTACTGGAACAAAACCACAGGCGAGTGCAGCGCTTTTATGGTGAGTCTGGGCAGTAGCCTGTGACTGCCACGGACATTGAAGCGGCCACGGCGATTGCGAGCATGCTAAGTGCAGCATGAATATCACACCAGGAAGCAGTGGCGATTGCTGGTAGCCAGTAGACCACAGGCCGGTACGGGCCGTGGGATCACGCATTGAAGAGGATACGCAACGTCGGCTGTTGGAAAACGGTGAATGGAAAGATGTAGATCACAGGGTGCATTCACCGTGGCGACCAGCAGGCAAAAAGATAGACACGGGAGGATGGGGTGACGCGACGATAGCCCTTACTGCGGGCCGAGATCTGGTGAGGTGAGCATTCCGAGATGGCTTCCAAGCCTACGCGACGACGCTAGGCACTTTCACGTGTGACTACGAATAGGAAAGAGCGACAATTACACGCTTGTCAGCTCGTCACGGCACAACGGCGAAGACGACCATGTTGCGGGATTTGCTGCGTTGGTCTCGATGCAGTGGAAGAGTGCGTCCTTTGACATGAACGAGTTTTCCGTGGCTGTCTTGGGCGAATCAGCCGGCAGCACGGGACGCTCGAGGGGCCGCGTGCCATGGATTTGCCTAGGTGCGATTCAGCCGCCAAACGCGTCGTGTAACCATCGTGATTACACGTGAACTAGCACCGCAGATGGAGTGGAAACGGGAGACAGCGTTGTTCAATGTGAAGGGTGGTGATACGGATATAAGGTCTCATGCAACGTAGAAAGCAAGGACTAGCTCCGGGCTCCAACAATTTGCATAATCTGGGCCGCCATGACACATTGGACTATATATGCACAGTCGATCTTCCAAAGACGCTTGGGATTGCAGCATATGGGCAACTGGCTAGAACATATCGTGGGGGTGGCAAGTTGCTGTGGAACGACGTCGTTTGAGTCGACATACAACTGGGGTGCTGATGTAAGGCAAGAAAGCCCATTGTGCCAAAACAGGACAAACACGTGTGATATGCAACTTGGCCAAATGCCCTCTAGCGTGGCGGGAACGGCAGCGTTAGTGCCAGCAAGGGTCCGTCATGATGGGGTGGAGCGGAGCGCCCGACACGAATGGGAGAGGAGATGCAGGCGAGGCCTTGGGACGAGAGGGTGCGGATGCGGGGAGGGAGAGTACCACGGGCGCATGTCCCAATAGCGCCAGTGGTGCGAGATGTTGTCGTGGCTGAAGACCAGCTCGGCGCAAACTCCAGATGCTGATGTTTCCCGCCTGCCGGATTTGAAACGCTGCTTCCTCCGTGCAAGCCAAGCAAAAGCACCAACCACAGACCCACCCATCTTGCGCTCAAACCTCAGCGATCTCACAGCCACCACACCAACTGCACTCGTCTGCATCCCTATCTGGCTTCATTCACCATCCATCCATCCGATACCCGTCGCGCCCACCAAAGGGCCGGCCCCGTCAACGTGCACCAGTTTAGATAGCTCGTCTTAGCTGTGCGACAACAGCCTTGCGACCACCAGGCATCCACACGACCCCGTCGCATACCGCGCCCTGCTGTTCGCGTCTGAATAGCGCACGACGCGAAGCACATCGACAGCTCATCCTCGCATCATCCTCCACGGGCGCGCGTCAACTGCCAGCATGAACCACTACCCTCCTCGTGTCATGGGAGGCCCCCAAGGCAACGAGCCAGCCCAACGCCTCAATCAGCTGCTCGACAACATCAAGACCGAGTTTGAAACCGAGTCGCAGCGTAGCATCGATGCCGAAGGCCAAAGTGAGTCTCCTCCATGCTATTCAGCCGCGCATTGAGGCAGCCGCATTTCGACGCGGAACCATCTCCGGAGCAAACTTTCTGCGCATGTCCTTGATTGCATCTTATTGCGAAAAGCTCGATATCTTCCCATGAACAGCTGCTGACTGCTTCTCCCAGTTTCCCGCCACATTCAGGAGATTGAGTTGATCCGCGGCAAGGTCTACTCGCTCGAACAATCACACAACCAGATGAAAGCAAAGTGAGCCCATCTTTACTCACCGCTCAGGAACACTGCTGCAGTACCTTGGATGCTGACTTGCACTGTAGATACGAGGAGCGCATCGCCCAGCTCGAGCGCGAACTTGAAGCTCGCGGCGGCCCCAGTCAGAGCTCGCAGCACCACGGCCCCTCGCAGCCTCAGCCACCTCAGATTGGCCATGGACCTAGTAACCTGTTCGGCGGCATAATGGCAGGCAGTGCTGCCCAAGGTGGCCCGGGACTGGCACCTCCCCCACAGGAGCCGCCCCAGGGCCATGGCATGCCGCCGCAACTGGGAGGTCCCCAAGGCCCGCCCGGACTCAACCCTGCTCCTGGCCCACCACAGCACTTTGGCGGCTACCAGCAGGGTCCATCTGTAAATGGTGAGTTTCAATAAGTCCCTACAATCAACTTCGTCTTGGCTAATACGTCGCAGGTTATGGTCAGCCTCCACAGCCCACTGCCTCCCCTGGTGCTAAGCGTCCAGGTCCTGCTCGCGGTCCTCCCAACGGTCCTCCCAACCCCGCGACTCCTCAGCAGAACAACCCTGCTCCGTATCCCGGATCGCCTCAAGTCCCGCGACCAACTCCTCCCCCCAACCATCATCAGCAGCCGAATGCTTTGATGGCGCCCAACCACATTCCTCTCAGCCAGAGCAACGTCTTGGCTGACCTAGATATCGAGCAGTTGCCAGAGAACCTGAAGAAGGAGGGCAGCGATTGGTTTGCTGTCTTCAACCCTCGCTCCAGGCGCGTGCTTGATGTCGACTTGATCCATAACTTGCCACATCAGAGCGTGGTTTGCTGTGTACGCTTCAGTTTGGATGGTAGGTGGGTTGCGACTGGTTGCAACCGCTCGGCCCAGATTTTCGATGTCGAGACTGGTAACCCTGTCGCGCATCTTCAGGACGGAAGCCTTCCCGAGGATGGCGATTTGTACATCAGGAGTGTTTGCTTCAGTCCTAACGGGCAATACCTCGCAACCGGTGCTGAGGACAAGGTCATCAGGGTAAGTCATCTCGACACGTAACAAATTCGAAAACAGCTAACGCCTAGCTAGGTTTGGGACATCGCTAGCCGCACCATTAAGCACCAATTCACTGGACACGAGCAGGACATCTACTCGCTGGACTTTGCCAGGAACGGCAAGATCATTGCATCTGGTAGTGGTGATAGGAGTGTCCGTCTTTGGGATCTTGAGTCCAACATGCAAGTCTCCAACTTCTCCATTGAGGACGGTGTCACCACTGTGGCGATCTCTCCAGACAACCTCTACGTTGCAGCCGGATCGCTCGACAAGAGCGTTCGCGTCTGGGACATTCAGACTGGACAGCTTGTTGTACGCCTCGAAGGCGAGCACGGCCACAAGGACAGTGTCTATAGTGTGGCTTTCGCTCCTTCCGGAAACCGTCTTGTCAGTGGCAGTCTGGACAAGACAATCAAGATGTGGGAGTTGTCAACCAACAACCGCTTTGTCCCAGGCGGGCACCAGCCGAGCGGCAAGTGCATCCGCACTTTTGAGGGTCACAAGGACTTTGTGCTCAGTGTTGCGCTTACCCCACATGGTGACTGGGTACTGAGTGGTTCCAAAGACCGTGGTGTCCAGTTCTGGGACCCTCACACTGGTGTCGCGCAACTCATGTTGCAAGGACACAAGAACTCAGGTACGTTTGAGATATCTTCAAGGCTTGCACAAGTCGCTAACAAAGTTCCTCCAGTCATCTCTGTAGCCCCTAGCCCCACAGGAGGCGTTTTCGCTACCGGCAGTGGTGACATGCGTGCGCGTATCTGGAGATTCGACAGATATCCCGGACCTTAGGCCAGTCATGGTTCTGAAGTCAGTCACGATACGTCAGGGTCATGGGAAGATTCTGAGGACGAGCAACTTCTGTGCAAGATAGAGTCCATTGATAGCCCATAGGGAGACGACTGGGCGGTTGGGGAAAACAGGCAAAGGAGCACGAGGACAATTGCGTTGTTTTCTTATTCTTTCGTGTTGGTTTGATGAAATCAGGCCTCTATTAGGTATTACTTTGATTCCCAATTTCCTTTACTATAGTGAATGCCGTTGGTGTCATGATTCGATACTGCTGCTTGAGTGTAAAATGTTGTACTATGTGATTCCAATTTCAGCTTTACATCTTTGGAGTGCCCGCCCTGTCAGATTGAAATACGCATCGGATTGAATTTGCAGTCTACATGTAATGGAATATACGAGTCTGAGAGATGAAATAGCGGTGACCGCTTTTCATCATGACTCATGCCATACTACGCTATGCACCAGGCGAACAAAGTCGCTAGCCAGTATTTCCAAAGACGAGTCAAACGCCATGAATGCTTCTTTCCCATCCGTCTACTAGTACAATCAAACATTACTCGGACCTGGGCCTTTGCCTTGGTCGAGCAGCAGATGCGGCTTGAGGAAGCCGTCGTCAATCTGCTTGAAAGCGTTCGCGGGATCGTGACTGATCTCGTTGAACAGCTGCTTCACTGCGCCTGTGGCAGTTGCGACCCTACTCGAGCCCTCTGCAGCACCGACCGGCCTTATGCCTGACGTCGGGTATGGAGATGGGTCGCTCAGTAATGGTGACGGACCGCGGTTGGGCGAGCGTCGTGCGCTAGGTGGAAGGTCAAGATCGATGTCATCCTCGTCAGCCGAACCACTATCAGCGGGGCTGAGTAGGTTTTGGTCTGCGCCGTCTTTGGCACGTGGATGGCTCGAATTACGTCGCATAGCGCCGTTAGGTCGTGTTGGTGGGCTGCTCCGACTAGCTGATCCACTTGAGTAGGTAGCGTCTGGCCCGTTGACATTATTGAGTGAAAAGCCATTTTGGTTCAGGCGTGGAGTGTTTCCATAAGCTTGGCCCTGTTTGCGTGTGTAAGTGCCGCCATTAACGACCTCGATATCGAACTCGTCATCACTGTCAATCTCTTCAACTACACCAGTGCGGATGCCCAGGATTTCTAGCATACGCGCAGTGGTGCCTCCAAAGATGATAACAGTCAAGACGACTACAACGAGAACTGTGGCTCGCAGAGTATCGCCGTTGTTACCTGTGAGCCCTGCGGCAAGTGCAACACCTACAGCACCACGTAGACCTGCCCAATAGATCATAACCTGGTGGGAATAAGGAATCTCCTCTACGAGCTCGTCACCACGACGGCGCTGGCGATATCTGGTGACGGAGTTGATAAGCCTTGAAAGTGGAAATACTGCACACCAACGAGCGGCGCAAATGCCAAAGACGGTGATGAGAATAAAAAGTGGCTTGTAGTCCAGCTTGTCGTCAGTGAACAGAGACAAGCCCAGATAAATGAAGATGAAGTTCTCCGAGATCTGCGAGGTAACCTGAAAGACGAACTTGGTGGTTAATTGTGTTCGTCTTGACATATTGTGGTAGGCATAATGCTTCAAGCAGATTCCACAAAACAGAAGAGAAACGATGCCTGTAGAATGGTTAGCTGATGGCCGTACTGACTGGAGGGTAATACTGACCAGACATGTGGATGGCGTTGGACAGAAAGTAAGTCAAGTACGCGGTAAGGATGATGAGACAACTCTCAGTCTTGGGGAATCGCCTAACATAGGTGAATTTGAGCATCAGAGATACGCCAATGCCGACCATGACACCAATAAACAGACTTCCGAAGAAGACGCCCATAAAGATACCTATGGCTTCAAAGAGGCTACCGATGCCGAGGTGTTCGGCGCCGTCTTTGTATTTCTGGGCTGTCTCAAAGACGACGATGGCGATGGCATCGTTGAGAATAGACTCGCCGAAGATCAGAGTATATAGCTTTGGTTCTACCTTGTAAGTGTCGAAGATGGCGAGAATGGTTACGGGGTCGGTGGCCGAAAGCGTGGCGCCAACGGACATGGCCTCAACAAAGTTGATTTTGAAGCCATCGAGAGGTATTCTAGTCCACAGGAACAGAATGACGCCGAGGACTACGGCGGAGATGAAGGAGCCAGCGAAGGCAAAGGTGAGGATAGTTCCAATGTGTCGGAAAAAATTCCCTTGATGCAGTTCGTAGCCAGCTGAGAGGATAATGGGAGGCAGCAGTAAGTTGAAGAACATCTGATAGTCGAAACTGACGACATCTCGCACGGAACTGACTGCTGTCAGGCGCAGCAGCAGGCCAACGACCATTCCTGAAGGGCGTTAGCGAGGATCATAGCGCGATCACATTACGAGATGGACTAGGCGACATGGCAGGGTGGATATGTGCAGATTACCCCACAATTAGTCGGGTGATGGGCTTCAGGCTGCAAGTGATCGGATTTTGTGGCCTTGCCCATGCGCACTACGCCGAGCTTGTCTCAACGGATGCCAAGCTTGCGGAAAGGCCCAAGCAGGCGTCGAGGGTGGTGTGGGCACAAAATAACGTACCGGCAAAAATGGAGAGGACCGTCTCATGGACCGCCTGGATCTTGCGCGTGTGTAGGATGTAGCTGGTGAAGAGGGCTATTATGAGGAGGATGATCAGAATGGACAGGGCCCATGATGTGAATATCTCCTTCTGGCCCGCCTCTGGCTCGTCTGTTGGGGCGCATTAGAGATGGGATCGCCGAGTGTGTGGTGGAGCGGGGAACTGACCGTCCGGGTCTGCGTCGGATGCATCGCGCTCTGCGACCAACAGTCAGTACGTGGACGGGGGGCATTTCTGGAAGCTTCGAGAGCGCATACTGAGTAGCTGGCCGACTGCCCACCACCCCATTACTGACGCCATGGTGGACTCAAGGCCGGGCTGTCATCAACAGCGGGATTGTGTGCGGTGTCGCTGGACGTGTGCGCGGGGCGAGCTGCGTGTCTGTCGAGGGTACGGGTGGCTGTTTGGTGGTGGTGGAGGATAGGATGCTGGGATGCCACCTGGGCTGCCTGGATGGGACGGAGCAACCTGAGGCAACGTTGCGCAACGAGTCGTCGGTCGGGGTGCTCCGGTCACGGCGACGGACTGGCAGCGTGGGATGCAGCGACGGCAGGGCGGTGCGATGCGATGCGATGCGAGGCTGGCGACGACGTGCCAACGGTATTCACTTGTCGGAGCTCCTGATAGACGCGTCGCTGCCTTTCCACCCCGTCCAGCTGTCTCCATGTCTCGGCATGGCGTTCCAGCGAGCGCCAATCAGCTTGCGGTCTAGCGCCATGGACAAGGGTCCTGAACCGCTGATGCGACGACGTCATCGCACGCACACTGGCTAAGACGCCTGCATGACATCTACCTAGAATCACCTGCAAGACCTGCTAGACCCTTCACCAAGCCTCTCCGAGGACGGCTGGCAGACGCATGACCTACACCGCCTCTTGCTAAATCGTGACTCCCCGGCCGTTGTTATACCTGCCGTCGTCTCGCCCCCTCCATCCTGCCTTTGAAGTAGTAGCACCCCCCCGATTGTGAACTCTGGTCGAGATTCGAGATCGATCGCCGCCCCAAGCACCAGCCGTTCCACTAGCGGCTCTTTCACGGTCAAAGAGCATGGATTAAGTCCCGCCGCGCCACTTGACTTTTGTTGGTAGCCCTGCCTCTCACCACATCTCTCCACCTCTGCATCTCACAGTTACCCACCGTTGCTCCTGCCAATCACAGTCTCGCCGGCCCTTACAGCGAGCCCGTAAGCCACCAGGGCTGAACCACGTCGCACCCGCAGCCCACAGCAAGCACCACGCCCGTCGCGACTGCCACCTGTGCCAGCATGTCGTCTTCACGGCCTGACGGCGGGGACTCGCCCTCGTCGTCACCTCTTTCCTCTCCTCCCTCTAAACTCGACACTTCAACTCGCCCGCGGCCACGACCCAAGCTCGTTTCTTTTGGCCGCGACTCGCTCATGGGCGGACGGCCAGACACTGAGGGCCACACCCACGTAGAATTCATCCACGAGAACTCGCCCACCATTATCCCCCAGAGAATGTCTTCCGAAGTCGATCCGCTCCTTAAGGAGGCCTTGTCGCCTGACGACGACGACGACGACTGGTTGGGCGAACAACAGGTCGAGGAGACCAAGAGCAGTTGGTTCCTGTTCTTGCTCACCTTTGGTGGCCTGGGCCTGCAAATAGGATGGTCTGTAGAGACCTCCAATGGATCCGTAAGTGCTTTTTCTGGAAGCGAATCTTCTCGAGGACGACATGGACCCTGCATGTAGATCCGGCCCATGAGGACCCTTGGGCGTACTGTCACTGAGGTTGTGTGAGCCATGCATGCATGATCCGTCGGACCACCGCAGCTTGTTTTCATGTGCGAAATATGCTAACCATGTATACAGCCGTACCTACTCTCACTCGGTTTGAGCAAGTCGATGCTTGCCCTCGTGTGGATTGCCGGCCCGCTCTCCGGTGTGCTCGTGCAACCCTATGTCGGTCTCAAGAGTGACAACTGCCGTCTGCGCTGGGGAAAGCGGAGGCCTTTCATCATCGGCGGTGCCGCTGCAACCATCGTGTCTCTCATGGTCCTCGCTTGGGCAAGGGAAATCATCGGTGGCTTTCTAGGCCTCTTCGGTGCTGACCCAGAGTCAAATGGTGTCAAGACATGCATCATGCTGTTCGCCGTCTTGTTCGTATACGTGCTGGATTTCGCTATCAACGTCATCCAAGCCGGTGTACGAGCATACATCGTCGATGTAGCACCCACTCATCAACAAGAGTCTGCCAATGCATGGCTCATGCGCTCCGCTGGTATTGGCAATATTTTGGGCTACCTGGCAGGTTATATCAACCTACCAGACTACCTTCCCTGGCTCGGTGGCACACAGTTCAAGGTCCTGTGCGCTATCGCCTCCTTTGTCATGATCCTCACGGTCGGCATCAGTTGCTCAACCTGCTCGGAACGCGATCCTCAATTCGACACTGCACCAGCTGAGCAGAAGGAAGGTGTCATCGCTTTCTTCAAGGGTCTCGCGCGCTCAGTCAAGAAACTGCCTCCCCAGATCAAGAAGGTCTGCGCCGTTCAATTCTTCGCTTGGATTGGATGGTTCCCGTTCCTCTTCTACATTACCACCTACGTCGGCGAGATTTATGCCGATCCCTACTTTGAGGAGAACCCCCATCTACCGGACGCTAAAATTGATGAGATTCTGGAGAATGGTACGAGAATTGGCACCAGAGCCCTGCTGATTTTTGCCATCACCACATTCTTCGCCTCCGTCTTCCTGCCATTCGTCATTCCCCCAACATTCCAAGCCCCAGAACCCGACCGTCCGATAACACCGGCAACGCCTATGACACCGACGACACCACACTCTATGGGTGGCTCCGGCTACTTTGCCCTGGGGCCCGCCCCCAAGAGGGACTCGAACACAATCATGGACAAAATATCTAGGTCCATGGAGATGTTGCAGGTTAAGTCGCTTACCCTTCGTCGATCTTGGTTCATATCGCACATCCTCTTCACTGTACTTATGGCCCTTACCTTCTTCGTTCGTAGCACGTGGGGAGCGACTGTCCTTGTCGGTGCTATTGGCATTCCTTGGTGTGTCACCAACTGGGCGCCGTTTGCCATCATTTCTTCCGAGATCTCCAAGAGAGATGCCATCCGCCGTGGTATCATCAAGCCTCGTGACCGCGAATCACAGCTCATCGCCGAGGGCGAGGATGACGGTTCAGGCGCCGATTCTGCCGGTGTCGTTCTGGGAATTCACAACGTCGCCATCGCAGCACCGCAGGTCATCGCCACACTTGTGAGCGCCATTATGTTCAAGCTTCTACAAAAGCCCAGAGGGACAGCAGGCGATACAAGTGTGGCATGGGTGCTGCGCTTTGGTGGTGTCTGTGCCCTAGTTGCTGCATGGTTGACATTGCAGGTCAACGAAGAAAAGGAGGAAGAGGAGGAGGAAGAACCTTTCAGGAGGAGGCGGATGTCTTAGGACGACTCCGACGATCAGTCTGTTTCACGCCTAAGACAGGATCTGGAGCTGTCGCTAAGCCGACAGAACTCGTCAACCGAAGGAACATTGAGTTCACAAGACGATGGCATTGATGTTAGAATCGAGATCAATTAACATGAACGGACAGCACACGCTACACTACATGAAGAGCCTCGCGGCTTGACTCTAGCGTTATACAGGACCGGCTTGGATTGTGATGCATCTTGAGGCGAAACCAAGGCGTTTTTTTTTTGGGATCTGAGCGAGCGAGCGAGCATAGCTTTGTTTCGTGAGCGCACACGCGGAGTTTTGGGACGTACATATGGGTTGGCGAAGGGAAAAATCAACTTGGCGCACTCCTTTAGGTAAACCTCATCTTGCTAGGTAAACACTGGCACATTTAGAGAGCGGTGGAATGATATCACGTTAACTCTGACACCACGCTACCAAGACCTGACTATAACAGAATGTTAGACCGGCTTGTTTTTGCTTCACAAACTGACATTCAGAGATAAAAAGGACGGTGCTGATCAAACAGGAGTTCGATTTAGTTTTTTGGGACTATGCTAATATATAGACAGTTGAAGCGAAGTTCTCAAATGATAGTTTTGCTTTGCGAGTTTTCCTTCCACTGAATGATCGATCTATATACAACATGGCTTACCCTCGATAGGCATCAACTCTTTCCTCCTTTATGCCATGGGTTCTGTCAATGAGATCTTAGAAAAGCCACGATTTTACAAAGCCGGTTTAGCGTTCTTGACGAGCATCTCAAAGTATGCCTGGTTCCACTGACCCGCCTCGGGACTCGGCTTGAAGCTGTCTGACTTGCCGCAGAAAGAATCGTACCTAGTCGCTGAGCTGTCACTAGTACCGTCACTTTCGCCACCAGGCTTGACCCACACGAACGAATCGACAAGGCTGGATCCCGTGTTGCTTGTGGGACGAACACCAAATCCAGCACCGTTGACGTTGCACCAATTGCCCCACTCCTCGCGCAGACCGGTAACACCGTTGCGGCCTGTGTCGACGATGGCTTGACCTGGCATGCCTGCGGATTTGAGCTCAGGGGAGAAGAGCTCGATGTACTTCTTCTCGTTCTGTGCTTTGTTCCATTGGGCGTCGGTGGCCTTGGAGAACTCTCCTGGGGAAAGGTCCCAGGCGTTCCAGCCGGCGACGTTGGTGGCGACACCGCGGACGGACTTGGGGCTACCGGCGTTCTTGTAGACGGTGGCGAGTTCCTTGGCTCCGGGCTCTGTGGAACGTTGTTAGTAATGAGTTGGCCATTGGGAGGTGATGGGAGCATGCTTACTCAGGTTGTCGTTCCAGCCGAGCCAGCCTCCGTGACCAGCATCGATATACATGGCGATGTTTGGCATGTTGAGTTGCTTCAAGGCATATGCGACGCCCTCACGGTAGCCAGAGGCAGAGTCCTTGCAGGTCTGGAGGTTGGAGTTGGTGACCAGGTTGGGCAGGGAATCTGGCTCGATGACGAGAGCGATGGCAGTGTTGGGGTACTTCTTGAAGATGGCAACGATGGCTAACATGTCATCAGTACGAGTCGCGTTCGGTGGAACAGAGAGACTTACGGTCAATGTACTCCGTCTTGTAGATGTCGATCTCGCCTACGGCAAGTTCACCGTTGGAGGCCTTGGCTGCGCAATCACGACCGGGCAGATCGTAGATGACGAGCGCAGCAATCTCGCCGCAAGGAACGTCTTTGATGCCGTCCTCAACTACGGAGATCTTGTCACGGGTGTCACTAAACATTCGTTAGTTTGATATCATGCAAAGAAAGAGCTGACAAACTCACATCCATAGGAAAGTTCCAACATCAGCGACCTTCAGAGCAGCAGATGCCAAGGCAGTGTCAGTCATCTGAGCAGCCGCAGATACAACCTCGGAGGAGTAGAACTTGTTGGCGTAGATCGAACGGGATGCAAAGGGGTTTCCGGACAGGGTGACGGGAGTGGCACATGCTGCAGCCTGACGAGCAGTGATAGGACCATTCTCAGTAGGAGAAGGAAGCGCAAAAGCGCCGGTGATGACCGAAGCCACAGCGAAAGAAAAGAGACCCTTCATGTTGACGTCTTGAAGTGATTGCTTGGGTACCTGGATGTGTCGATGCTGGAAGTCTTGGGGGATATCGAGAGCTTCTTATATCGCCCTTGGGTGGTATGCTGCTAGTAGCGTGCCAACTCAGCACTGGAATACCTGTTCATCAGGAAGTAGGCCCGTGGAACGCGGAGGTTAGTCTTTGGCTTGGGTCTGTGCGATCGGCGCTTGAGATATGAGGCTTAGATGAAGGATTATCAGCAGTAGCATGGTACTATAGTAAACTTCCAGTCAAGTGATATTAGTCAAGTGGGAGGCGAGAGCGAACATCCTCGAACGGCTTCGATCTATGTATTAGAAACTTTCATGAAGCTGGCTTTGCGCTGATAAGGCATTGTCATCTCGCAATACGCCATCACTGAGGTTGTATCTTGAGCGACTCCTTCGGTACTTAATCCGGCGTCTTCAACGAGAACATTCTTTACTCGTTGCCTGTCATCGCCTTTGTTACGTTTCCGGTTGCTTGGGTCAAATCCACAGGGTAAATAGATGAACGTTTACATGACACACCATAGGGTCGCGGGGGTGGCCATTCATCGGGTCTCTTACCCCGCGATCTTCGCGCTTGACTTCCGGTCCTGCTACGGGTGATCATAATTGGCGGTTAGAGCTCGCGAACATGTCATCTGTTTATGAATTGTGATCATATCCTATGGCCGCTTCTCAGGTGTTGCAGTTTCCACAGGTGAGAACTCAGAGGGAGATGATATCGGACCGAACAATGCATCTGCGAGCTATTTGATCCCTCAAGAGGTATATTGACTGCATCGTGCGATTGGTACGGGCGGAGTTCCTCATTACTACAGCTGTGACTGACACGATTGGAGTGAAAAGGACGCGAATCAGCGCGTCCAATATAGTTGCATCAGCTGTTGATTAGACATCAGAGGCCTATGGTATAATACAAGCAGGTACGCGAAGGCGACCCGGAAAACTGTGGCAGAAGACCTTCTCGAATGATTAGAATGAACACATGACAGTCGAGATTGATGAGGGTCAAACTTGGAGGCTCCTTAATCTTGCATTTATCCTGATACACTCCGAATCAAATGTTGGGGCGAACGAGGGACCTGGTCAGCATTATAGCCAAGTCTCGTTACCGATTCAATATGCCTGAACAAAAGTCGTGTGATACAGGATGAGCGCCTATGGTAAGATTCTAGAAAGCGGGGACCGAGAGAGCTTCCGGACACGAGCGGCTGCCTGGTTAGAATAGATGAGAATACGGTAGGATGCCGCAATATGGAGAGCCGCACGAAGGCGCATTGTACCGCTGTGTAAGAGGCTTTTCGTGTCAACAGCACCACGTATTTTCCCCGATCTCTTGTCGCACTGGATGAATGCCAGCACACAATCCCATGAGAGGACCGCGCATGACACCTAGCGCTACCCGCGGTATGGTGAAGTATTCAAATTCGGTCAGCTGAGAAGTCGTGGGAAGGCATCGTATCACTGCAGTCTATGTTCGAACTCGACGGCACGCTTCTCGGTACATCACTTCCACTACCATGGACGGGCGTGTGTGAAAAAAGAACATCCGAAACATCGAAGGCAGCGAAAGATTTGGAAATGCTGCAGGGCGGTAGCAGTAGCACTCGAAGGGTAAAATGTGAGTGGTTGAGGAAAGTGAGGTGGTTTATATTCGTGGATGCCGGAGTGGTCGGATAATTAGAGTTAAGATACGCTAAAAGCGTGCCTATTCCAATTTCGTCGTAGTGCCAATATGAAGCTCTGCGCCATTGCCTCGCAAGCCTCGCGCTTGAGGAGAATTTCTGAGCTTGTGTGGACGTCTGAAAACCTTGAGATGATGGAGAGTCTCTGAAAAACATGTGTATCGTAAGTAGCCCAGAGGAGACTTCTACGGTGGCTTCCCTTATCGACCCTAACAGTCCTGCTGCAATCCAACAAAATCTTGAAATGACCTTTGAAGACCCCTGTGGCTCTGCGTCTGGGCATCAACCATATATCCATATCCGTTCTATATTGATGTTACCAGAGTTTGTGATCGATCACGTGCTCTCAGAAGGACCGAGACCTGGATGTCGGTGAACGGCACCAGTTACGGGTAGCACAACAGTATTAGTTATGTATATTATCTGCTCTTACCTAAAACCCATCTGTAGCTCTCTTTCGTCCGTCTTACTGTCACCCGTCTTGACAAAGACAGACCAATACCATAGCACGGACTTTATAGCCAGAGGAATGTTGTCGTACGCTCTGGTTGTCTACTTCCGGTAGCAATAGCCTCCCCCAAGTATCGCTCCAATGCTGGTCAAACGTCTGATTAGTGAAGACGGATCACAACCATCCCTTGTGATCTGGAACATCAGACGAGAGCCGTGAATTGGACTTTTCCACACGATACACCCCACAGGCTAGGGCACATCTCGCAAACTATCCTCCAGTATATTACATGCTGCTTCGGCAGCAGCAGAGAAAAAGGTGATCAAGGTTGTAGGCAGATGGATGCTTGGCGGGTTGTAGTGTGAAGGAGGGCTAACAAAGTCCTTGAATGGTGCACAGCCCAAGAAAAAATAGCAAAGGCTGGACCGTGAGTCGGAATCTAGCCTAGTGAGGAACGAGCTGGGCAACCAGCTAAGATGCAACAAGCACCTAGAGTTGTGGAAGCATGGGTTGTCGAAAACCTTCTCAGCGCCACGAGAAAGAAGCTGTGTTAACTGGAAAAAGGCGCTTCGGAAGTGCTCCTTCTCGATGGCCAGGCACTCTGAACACGTGCGTGGGTGCTTTGCCAACTATCGCTAATGCCACGCGGTTCCCTAGTCGTAATGAACAGAGTACTGTACTTCTTGACGAATAATGTTGTTCTCTGATCCTGACATATTTCTTTTCCTACTGGGAAGGGCTAAGTTTTTCGAAGGCGATGAGACTACAGCTGTGTTCTGAAGTGCTTCAGGCCTAAGCTTCATTCGCGTCACATGTTGTTCAAGACTGGATTCTTCCTGGGACGAGACTGTATCGATAGAGATGTCGTGCGCATTCGAGCGAGGTAGCTTGTTCCGTGATTCCCTCGTGTTTCTCGATGTAGCACTTCGGGCTGACAACTTGTATCCTTGAGACGACCCGTGTACGCGCATGAGCTCACCATGACCGAACCCGGTGCTGAGAGATTCCGTGAATCGCTTGAGCGCAGCGATTGTAGCTGCAGCGAGGGAGAATGAGAGTTCTATGGCCTGCCAGATGACCACCATCGCAGCTGCAAGCGGGATGTCGGACGAAGCAGCAAGTCTGAGTATCTCCCTCTGGCGAAGAGCAGAGAACAAGAGGGTTCTATAGGATAGTTAGCGGATATTACAGCACCATCAGACATCAAAACGTACGGTAATCGCAGCCAAAATGCTGATACAACGATGAATTTTGTTCGGAAAGTCATCTGCAAGTTCCATACCAGTTGAATGGGGAGAAATAGTAGAAGAGCCTCCGTCATGACGTCCAGAGCCGTTAGGGCATACCATCTTCTCTCCGCCTGGGGACACTCGGGGTTCGCGGCGGTTATGCTCCATGCCAGTTCGTACTGAGCTGAGCACTTTACAGTCAGAAGCAGGATGGACGTTAAACACTGAGCAATTACCAGAGCACCAGCAGAGTACTGAGATCTTCTGTGAAATGTAGTTTGTGTCGTACGTAAGAGCATGGCGACGATCGCGGCCTTTGAGACGCATAGCGAGATGATCCAAAGGACGTTGCTAGCTATCGTGTAGTCATTGAGTTTTTCGATAGTAGCAGAATTGAGATCTAGGTCATTTATCGAGTGACCAAGTCCCGCAGATATGGACGCAAAGACGATGCCGAAGAAACTAAGCGCGAATATCTATTTTGAAAGTTGTTAGAATAAGGTGTTCGATGCTCTCTAGTCACATCTGACAATGGAGACACATACGTACCCCCGATAGTAGCACGAAGAGATCATCAATACCATAGGCTCCCCATCGAATAAACCCGCGCAGACATGCTACACATAGTGTATAGCATAAACAGAGACCGATGGTGAACTTCAAAGTAGCTGCATGTCCTGGATTCCGCACGTTCGCGACCTCATAGTCTGCCATGTTGTTGTCGGACCAAAGTATGCCGAACAACGCTCAGTTCTTACGTTGTCACATCGGGGCGTAAGCACACAGGGCTGGTTGTGGCGTCGTCTCCGAAGCTGCGGTGCTGATCACAACCCCGTGTTAGTATTATATCCCAGCGACGACTTCGTTTCGCACGCAACCGCAGGCCCACCGAGCACTTTTTTTCAGTAGACTTCGCGTCGCGCCACCCCTTGATAGGTGCGTGGACCTTGCCTCCGCTCTCCAATCGTGAGTTCTTCCGTGTTTAACCAGTGGCCGAGGCCAGACCCTGTCCTGCGTCAGTCCTTTGATCCTTCGGCGCCACTGGGTCGGAAGACAGTGCATTGATCATGTTGCCAGTTGCACGCGCTAAGATGGGAGTACATGGTGTATCATGCCATAGGGTCCGCTATAGGCTGTCTATAACCATGTTAATATACCACTATATCGTGACGTGCCAGAGCCTATCGTTTCTCGACGCAGTGCTGAACTGCAGTACATTGAACCCAACACGTGATAATATAGAGGCTGCTATAATTCGACTGGCGAGCCTCACGACGTATTGGCAGTCACCCTACGCGGAGTGCTTGACTGCACCCGGACTCCCTTGACGAAATGACGGAGCATAATTTGCGCACGCTTAACTTTTACTAGCGCGGATCTGCAGCAAAAGTGACATGTCATCAATGAAACTGTAAGAGGTGTGAGGAGTCGTAGAAGGCGCGAAGGATTCGTACGCGGCTCGGGGAAGTGTGGTGTTGCTGTGCAAACAGGGGAAATGCGGTGGGTTGACACCGAGGCGCGTTTCTGCCTAGTACTGTAGCCACGGGACGGGCCCCCCACACCATCCACCACCCACTTGTTCGATCTACAACGCTGTCGTCGTCCAATCAGCTTACGTTTGTTGTATCAGTACTAGAATGCGCGAGTTGCAGGAAGCATCTGAAATCATACAACTCTCGATACACGACGTCCCTACCTGGGCAAGCTTCACCCACGTTGCCATGCACACAAACCGGCCTGGCGCATTGGGTAACCTCTTTGATAGACAGCATTGGCGCCCCTTGCGTAAACTGCATCTGAGTTGCGATCCCTGTATACTTAAGCCGCGTCCTAGGTGACATCGGTTACACAACGCTTGCATTTCCTGGATTGATTCGCTAAAGCCTCCACGTTCCAAATGGCCTGTCACATGAACCGGCGATCATCCCGAGAATGGCAGCTGATTCCCAGTCCTAGCACACGGCTTGCACCCATCATGTAAAGTTTTGCCAGTAGAATTTGCATCTAGGCCGCTTAAACAGCATCTGGGACAGGTTCTTCCGCCCAGCATCTTTCTCCTATTAGGATATCCCTTACCTTCGCTGATTGTCGATGGTCTGCAGTCCTGCGCTTCACACAATGGCAATTTTTGGGGAAGCGAAAATTGCGAATGCTGAAGAGTACGATATCGGAAGCAATGGTTCCAGCGCAGCGGATAGGATGCATGCCAGTGCGCTGGGAGGCACAGCTCATGATGCCTCGGACATGCACAGGATGGGCAAGAAACAGGAACTGCGGGTATTTTCACTTACCGAAACCTGTATGTAGTAGCTCTGCTGATTGTACAATCAGAGAAATTTCCGCCTGATTTCCATCATCGGGTTTGTGGTGGTCCTGCAGTCGACATGGGAAAGTGCTCTGTTGTAAGTTCTTTCCTGTTGTGACAATACTCCCCTGCTGACTTTCGGCAAGATCTGCGTATTTTGGAGTAAGTGGTAATTGTACAAGATGCAGATGAGATACGTACTGACTACATGTCTTCACCTCTGCAGCTGTTCAATGGCGGTACAGCAGGTGTCATCTGGATGATGATTATTACATGGATCTTCGTCCTAGCGATGATCGCATCTCTCGCTGAGATGGCATCGATGGCTCCAACTGCCGGTGGCCAATATCATTGGGTCAGCGAGTTCGCACCACCATCGTTCCAGAAGTCGCTCAGTTACATCGTGGGTACGTTGCGGACTGAGCTGCGTGACTGTGCCCAATGCACTAACAGTATGTCCAGGATGGTCTGCGGCCGTTGGATGGGTCAGTGGCATCCCCGCATGTGCGCAAATGCTTTCAAGTCTTGTCATTGGGATGGTCCTCCTCGCGTATCCAGACGCGGAAATCGGAAAGCTATGGCACGTCACGCTTCTGATGATGCTCTGGTTGATACTCATGGTTGGATTCAACATCTTCCTGGCACAACATCTGCCTCTCGCTGAAGGTATCGTTCTTGTCTTGCATGTGTTCGCCTTCTTCGCCTTCCTGATCCTTTTTTGGACCATGGCGGAGCGTTCGCCTGCGGAGGAGGTTTTCACGACATGGACGAATGGAGGAGAGTGGAGCTCGATGGGCGTGTCTGCACTAGTCGGCCTCTCAACCCCACTGTGGTGCTTCATTGGTCCAGATGCGGGTGCCCATATGTCTGAGGAGTTGAAAGATGCCTCCGTAGTACTTCCTAAAGCGATGATGTGGGCTGTCTTCTTCAATGGCATCTTTGGATGCATCATGGTAAGGAAACATGAGTATAATCCTGCATACGGCGCATATACTGACGTCATGTCCGCTGTTGTAGATGATCACTTTTGTGATATGCGGCGGCGCTCTCGACTCGGTCCTAGAATCGCCAACGGGACAACCTGTTCTCCAAGCCGTATACAACGCCACAGGCTCCATTACCGGCACAGAAATCATGGGAGCAGTGCTCGTCGTTCTTGTCTTCTTTGCAGCAGTATCTGTCACTGCGGCTTCTTCGCGTCAGATCTGGGCCTTCGCGCGCGATAAAGGACTTCCGTTCTCTGCGTGGATTGAGCGAGTACCAGCCGGCTGGGACATTCCCGTGAATGCACTTCTTGTTTGCCTGGGATTTTCGTGCGTGCTCGCATGCATCAACTTCGGTTCCGATGTCGCTCTAAACGCCATCGTCTCTATCTCTAACGCTGCCCTCATCTTCTCCTACATCATATCGATTGGATGTGTCCGATTGAAGCGTCTCCGCGGTGAGCCATTGCTGCCTCGACGCTGGAGCTTGGGCAAGTTTGGAGGCATCGTCAATGACCTTGCTCTTGCTTTCCTGGTAGTGTCCTTCATTTTCTCTTTCTTCCCCATCGTCCCGAACCCCTCTACTACTGACATGAACTTTGCGTCGCTCATGTTTGGCGCTATGGCGATAATCGCTACAGTCAATTATTTCGTTAGTGCACGGAACAGCTACATCGCGCCCGTCTCGCTCGTTAAACAGGACTAGATGGCAGATTTGTTGTTCTAGCGATTATGCGAGGCTTATAGATGAATAAATTAGCATTCTACACCGCACTGGGCAACCTTCAAGTTTCGCGTCGAGTGATTTTGGCACTAACCTCTTATAGATTAGCGCCTGGCCATCTGATTCCTTCTCCTGGGCAGATCTGCCTCCCAACCCAACTGCTGAACGGTAGTTAGAACGAAATTCCTTGATTCCAGGACCTCGCTACCCATTTCCCATCAAGTCCCTCTCATCCCAGCTTTGCCAGGGCTTCTTTCTCTTCGAAACAAATCACGATGCGGGGTATTTAGATGGGGGCAGCCAGTTGACTTGTACCGGCACAAACATTGTCAAGTTTTGGCTTGGAAAATTGATATATCCAACAATTAAGATGTCGCAGCCTTTGAAAGAGGCCGATATCATATTTCCGCATATCTCCAACACACCAAACCTCTCCAGTACCCTCTCTTCTCTACGCCGCTCAACACTATCAACGCAAAACCGCCTCGCCTCCATCGTCTCAGACAGTGAATTCATCACATCTGTCGGGTCCGCCTATGATCTGCCTCTAGTGGCGAATGAGCGGTGTGGCAGTTGGTATATTCCGCCCTCTCAGAAATCCGGATCTGTCTATTTCAAAAGCACGGACGGCCATATGGGTGAATGGAGCTTCAGTCTGAGAAGACTGAACTTACAGTTGTTAGATGTCGTAAAGAGCTATGGGGGTGCGGTGGTTGTAGATAGTACGAGAAGGGGGAAAAGTATGCCAGACGCGTTGAGCAAAACGATTCCCATATGGTGCTGTGTCATCAACAGGGCTATTTTTGGCAGAGAAGAAAAAGGAGAAGTGAAATTGTTTTCTCCGCCGCAAGCGGTGAGCGAAAGTGAGCATGCGCAGATAGAGACGAAGATAGATGGGTTCGTGCGACAATTTATGGTGCGTATATTGTCTTGACATTCTCGAGGATACCAATTGATAGCGAGAGAAGGAAATCTGCAAGCCAAACATCTCGGAACTTCGCAGTAAGCTACAGAAACCACTGAGGCCGATCTGGGCGACACAACTATCATCTCTTCCGGACTCAGCCCCTTCTTTTCCGGACTTTCATCCCATCGTGCTCTGCACAGCTTCACGACGTGTGCGCGGTGCCGAGGCATCAGAGAGCGGGTACATCCAGGGTGCCGCTGATGACCACGAAGCATGGTCGCACGGGCTGACTCCGACACTGTTCTGGAAGCATAAAGATGCTTTGATGAAAACGAGTGAGGAAGACGTGCCTGCCCTGATCGAAAGACTACTCAAAGAAGAGGGGGGTAGCAGTGCAGTCGCAAGTTTGATCAAGCCGACATCGAAACTGCACATCTCAGCTAGTGACCAGATGAACCTTGCGGGCTTCGAAGTGGTGGTAAGCTGCACACCGGAGCCGTTCGCCACCTCAAGGCTCAAGGAAGCTGGAGTCAAGCGCTATCTACATCTCAAATGTCAAGTAGGCAAACTAGGATCGCGTGATCTGCGTACTCAGCTGCCTCAGCTTCTACAATTTTTCTCATCATTTGAAACACCGACGACCGGAAACATCCTTGTATGCTGTCCAACAGGCAAAGATCTTTCTGTTGGTACAGCTCTGGCCGTATTATGTCTTTACACCAATGAAGACGGAAAGATAGATACAAGCAAGTCAAGAGAAGCAAAGGATATCGGAAAAGTCTTTATCAAGCAAAGACTGAGCTGGATAACGACAAGCAACCCGGCGCTGAACCCGAGTCGTACTACACTCCAAAGTGTCAATGCCGTTTTACTAGAAAGCCAAGATCCAAAGGCCTACTCGCAGACCAAGAATAATGGCATAGGTAATGGTAGCTTTACTACACCAATACCAATCAGAGAAACGAGGCAATTACCACAAGAACCAGAAGATTTACAAACAGGAGAGGAATCTCGAAACGAAAAGCCACAACAAAACTTGTCTTCAATAGCCAAAAACATCTTCGAGAGCCTACGTAACTCGGCAAACACATCATGGAATTTTCAACGCACGCTGCGCTCCTCATTACCCACACATCCTTCTGGCACCGTGGCAGGCATAGCGACATTCACGCCCTGCAACCTACCGGATAACTCTCCACCAACGCTTCTTTACGCCGAAGAAGGTGATTTCATCACCGACACGGGGCTGAAGTTCACTGCGCGGAGGAAATACGTTTATCAACTCAAACCTAAGAATGATGATACTGGGGGAGAATACATCGCAGTCCGCTTCTTCAACGACGAAAAGATGCCACGAGCGGATATTGAAGATGGTGTTGGAAAGGGTGGTGAAGGAATTGGCGGGCTATTTGTAGAGATGGGTGACCTTGAGGCAGATGGGCGTGAAATGAAGGCGAAGAATAAGTAAACACATCT
>Ga0265797_10002330_pt1 | contig 32090 bp, 21 predicted proteins | sample P2T30metagenome_FD_192433 | JGI IMG/M metagenome (GOLD analysis project Ga0265797, IMG submission 192433) | Plant litter microbial communities from East Loma Ridge, Irvine, California - P2 T30 | ecosystem: Environmental > Terrestrial > Plant litter > Unclassified | place: USA: California... | reverse complement strand
GGATCGTCAATGAGCGAAGGCATGTTGAATCGAGGAGGCGGAGGACGCGCTGCGTCCGGAGGTTTGGCAGCGGTACTAGGCTCCGAGTCCAAGTCTGTGAGTAGCGCTCGAGCTTGTGCCTCAATGGTCTTGAACAACAGGTTGTCCTGCAACTCCTCCGGTATTGGGAAACTCGGCAGATTCGACTTTGACGTGCTCGCTTCACCGTCGGCCGCAATCTCAGACGGCGGCTCTTCCGACTCATCCGTGCCGCTTCCGACAAGCAAGAGCAAAGAGCTGACAAAAAGCTCCTTGAGATACGCAAAAGTGAATTTCTCCGTGAGTTTAGCTACCACGTGGCAGATCTCTTCCGGAAAGTCGACTTCTTCCGAGTCGATGAACTTTTGACGCCAATAGTGGCAGTATGCGAGCCGCTCGTCCTCGTTTGGCAGGCTGAAATGGTACTTCCGGTCGAAGCGACTGGGTCTTTTGGTGACCGATGGATCAAGCTGATCAAGATTGTTTGTCGATCCGATCATAAGAATCCCATCGTTAGAGCTCAAGCCGTCGACTTCGTTCAAGAAGTAGCTCCGTGTACTGCTTTCGACAAGGCTGTCCAGGTCCTCCAGAACGAGAAGGCATGGAGCCGCTCGTCGGGCTTTGAGGAAGATCTGCTGGACCGACCATTTGGGACCGGCGCAAGCATCCAGAGATTTGACGTACAGTGTCGGGACCGGCGGTGAGCGTTCGGCCAGTGACTTTATGAGCGTCTTAATGAACAGCGTCTTGCCAACGCCGGGAACACCGTGGAAGATGATGCCTCTTCTCCAAGCCACCTTGGATTTTCGGTACAATTCGCGATTGCCAAAGAAGCCATGCACGTCGCGGTTCAGCCTCTGTCTGACTACAGGAGTCACGATCACATCTTCCCATGATGTCTCTTGCACGGATTCCCAGAGGGCCTTGTCCTTTGCCCACCTGGCGTTGTCGAACACCCAAATTTGCTGATGGGCTTCCGCAGACCACTGACCAGAGCGAAGAAGAAGCTCGTCGATGGCCTTTGCTGCGCCCGACTGTCCCCTTGTCCAGGTTTCACGCAGGACATACAGAACCCTCTGAACGGTAGCGAAGCGGTCAATGTAAGCCATCTCGTAGACGATGAATGTCCGCTCTTCCCAGACATACTCCCACTGCCCGAAGGCTATAACATTCTCGACTTTGCCGGTCTGGCCTTCGACTCGCGATGCAGGTGCTCGGTATACGCGAACTGCATCCTGGCCTTCCTCGAAAACTTGTTCTGCGGTGGCGTGCCCGGCTTTGGCGAAAGCAAGGAGGTCGCACATTTTGGGGCTTGTCCGAACGACGTGATACATTGGGTACGCTTTCCTGAGCAAGTCATGAGTGGCGGAGTCGGTCTCCTCCCTTTGTGCGCCTGTGTGCTCTTTCCACAGCTCAAGGGCAAGAGCTCGGCTGTGAAGGTCGTCGGCGTTCATCTTGTTTGCGAGGCCAGAAAAAAAATGGTGCTCATCGTGTGATGTGAAAGGAGACGGCGGAGGTATAGGGACGTAGGCGCGAGATGGCCAGATAGAACAGGAAGCATGCCTAATATAACAGGTAAGTGGCCATGGGTCACCCATGCATCAGCTACGTAATGTGGCATGCTACCGAACCGGTAAACGAGCTTGGCGGACCTTGCAAGACTGTAAAGTAGGGTTGTGACTGTCTCATCGCCTGGCTGATCACACTGGCAACAATTACACAAGCTCACAGACCAGACCGACCGACCACTCTTTGGATTCGATTTATTTACGCCTTACCTCCGCGCGGGTGGCGATCAACCGCCAAAATCGTGGTATCAACAACATCTTTACTGAGCCCCCACCGTACAGTCTGCATGATGTAATCGCTTCAATGCTCGATATGTTCCTCATTGTCGTTCCACGGCTCGACATTGATGGCCCCGAACCGTGCCCGATATTGCTTCCGCCACGTGAACATGCAATGGAGGATGTGCCACTCTCTCGTAGCAAAGTACCATCTCCCAGCCTTCGCGAATTCATCTATGTCGGTATTGTTGATGGGCACGAACCCAGACGCGTCAGCCGCCTCTGTCGAATTTCCAACGTCGAAATATGGCCAGGAGCCGTCTGCTCCAGGACCCGAAGCATCGAACTCAATGACGAGGTCTTTGTCGATGCACGAGTCTGGAAGCCAATCGACGGCTAAGTGATCATAGTGGCAGCCCATGGCAATAGCCTGCTCGTCCGTCGTTCCACACCAGCATGGAGGAGTCTCAGTTAGGAGTCTGCTGCCCAAGCTGTGAACCACTCGACCAGATACATCGACGAATCCCCATAGCGCAAGAGCGTAGAGGACAAGACGAAGACACGTCGTACCGCAGGACGAGGAATCGAGCTTGAGCCAGACTCTGGGTGATGTGTTGAGCTTGTCACATGTGTTGTCAAATGACGGCCTCGTGTCTTGGACTTCATCCGGGCTGTCAAACTCTTGAGCCAAGCCGACAGTCTCGGGATCCTGTTCAATGCAGTTAGTCTATGAACGAGGTAGCACGCATCCGTTGACCGACCTCATGCATGTTGGCTTTGTATCGAGAATTGAGCGTCTACGGAGATTACTCCGCCGGAATGCTTTGTGATATTAACGATGTGGCGTGCGCAACTCTATGTCAAGCCGGTCTGCCTAAGGCCCCATTCTGGATCGCTGTACTGCAAAGTAACGAAGAAGATACAGTTTCTGCAATGTTGAGAGTCGTTTGAGTTGTCGGGGGAACTCGGCTGATGCGGTAATAGTTGGGTTTGCTGGGCGACAAGAGATCGTTGATCAGACTCGCGGGATGGGCCCTGTGACCGATCCCAGTAAACTTATGCGTCGTGAGTTCGAAAGAATGAGTCTGCAACGTTGGATACTTGCCGAGCGGATGACTCGCCTCCTCGACGACGAGGTAAATTGAGGAGGTGCCTCGTCTACAGCCGCGGTGCTGAGCGTTATCTTCCTCCAGTACGGCGAGCTTTTCCCAAGCGAACAGAATGTCTTGCGCACGCTTCATACCAGAAAACACCACGGCGCCGTCAAGAGTGCGTAATGAATGCATTTGTACCCAAACATTGCTGGGGTTGTTCTGCAGGACTTGTAAGGGCAAGTGAGCTATTTCGAACGACTCCGACTCGCCTCGTAGGCGAGCACTGGGACCCCATGATGTTTGCGATTTCCAAGAGAAGTTGTCCGTGATGGAGATACAGGGATCCAGTAGGTAGATGTTAGGCGAGTAAAGCAAAGGCTCGAATGCATGCGGCAAAGCTGTGATGCGGAGAAAAGATATGAGCGTTTGCGGATCGTTAACGGCATCGAGTAGGCATTTTATTCCGTAATGCATTCTTGGCACGCTACTACTGCAATCCCTCCGCATTGTTGATATAACGGTACTACTCTCGCAGCGGGACACCTCATCCAGCTGCCGAGTCATGGTACCTACATGAAGAGAGACAAGACCGAGTCCATAGTCTGTCTCTCTCACCAAAAGTTCGGCATACTTGATCAATTCACTACTGTACTTGGCGACTAGGTTTCAACATACCATACTTTTCGGCAATTCTAGATTGCAAGGAAGATGGCTATCTTCTTTGCACATCGCTTGCGCAGTACTGACACTAGCAGGAGAGCTTCGTGCTGTCTCGCGGCGTTCGTACAAACGCTTGAGAAAGCAAGTGTCTGCAGAAGATGGTCAACATTGCTACATGGCAAGTTACCCGTGTGGCATCTTCGAAGCTATAAGAGAGTGGTCGCAGTCCTGATGATTTGAGTGTCGTCTTTGAACATCATCGTGAAACAGCTCACACAATCATTCGCTTACAGTCTACTTCCAATCGACCGTTCGAGCGATACTCATCATGAAGCTCACAGCATCCATTTCAGCCGCCATGGTCATTCTTTTCTCTGGCTCTCTTGCAGCACCGACGGTACGTCACGGCCGCGTTTGAGCGCTTTGTCTTGCACTGCCGACCAGATCACTACGTGATTCAGGAGGGTATTGCAACCTCCAACCCGCTTGTCGACTTTCCAAAGTTGACTGGATTTGATGGTCGCCCGGGCTTTGCTTTCGCAGACCCATACGGCATCTATCGCGGCTACCTGACCGACGGCACAATCGTCGACGCAGCACGCTTGACTCCGGATCAGATCCAGACCTGGGTCGATGCTCGGGCTCCTCATCTGTCGGAAGCGGACGCAGCCAAGGAGCGTCAGCTGTACACCGGCGTCGATAGCCAGAACGTCCCTGAAGCGCAGCTTCTGGCTCCGCCGGAGAAGATGCTGCCGAAGACACAGTTGGAATCTTTCGCTAAAGATGCGATCTCTGCTCGTGATGTGGGCCCGCTTGTTGAGAAACGACAAGTTAACTGTCCGACTTTTTACTGCATGACAAACTCCGCGGTTTGCCGAATCTACGGCTGCAGCTGCAACGGCGTCATTTGTGTCGTTTTTTGAGCGGGTCACATAGCAGTGTGCACTCAGTCGGTGAATGATGTCGACTTCCAGTTCAACGGCGAGTTCAGAAGGTGCGAGTTTATGCAAGAGGCTTGACGGAAGCTTGACGATTTCCGACGCCGGATTGTTGTTGGGTGGTCTGTTGATGTAGTCGGGATTTCGATGTGGATGCTGGCAACACGGAGTGTTACGGATTGGTAGTCCTCGGAAATGAAAGCACTCGTCTCCCCGACTTTGGAATTGCCGTCAAATGGCTTTCTCCGCCGGCGATTTGAACCGCCACCCACCTTGCGTGCTCATCAATTCCGTGAGCTTTCCCATCTCCGTTGCACGTCCAGCCCCTGTCGCGGCGATCAAATCGAGTCAAGTAGCGTCTTTAATCGATGTGCCACAATGATACACTGATGATTGTTCTCTGGCTGAAAGCCGCATGATCAGTCCTTGGGGTCTGGCGCTCGGTAGTCTCTTCTGGCGAGGCTGTAACTTCGTCTGTTACCAGAAACCTTTGAAGAATGCAGCAGCGCTCGCGCGGCTGATTCCAGTTGTCTGTGGCCGTGCGAAAGCGGTAGATCGGCCGAAATGGAATCCAATCCTTTCGGGCTAGACGTAGCAGACCGCAGGCCGACTTCTCGAAGAGCGGCAACGATATCGGCGTATGGGAGCAGGGCTTGCGGGTCGAGGTTCGAGCGAACGCTGCCGCGAAGGAGTATGACCTCTTGAGGGAGAGCCGTGATGATATTGCGTACTTGTTGGGTTGTGCTTTCCTAGTGAGTGTTGTCGGCAGGACAAGTATCGCTCGCGGAAAGCGTAAAAGCAGAATGTTGGAGAAAGCTTCAGTGCGGTCGAAAGAGCTCATTACTTCCGCATTGAGTTTAGAACTCGAAAGTCGCGTGAATCCTGCGGGTCGAGGACTACTCACCCACCATAATATGGCACATCAGGGGCAGTGCCGTTGTCGCGTGTGGTGAAAGCTCGACTGGCATGCGATGCATTCCAGACTCCGCAGCTGTCTATGTCAGTCAGCAGGCACACGACCGATTGTCATCGTATGCATGATAAGGCGTGTTGCCAATGCAAAGGCCAGATGTATGTAGATGGTAGGCGTGTAGAGGGGAAAGAACTGCCGAAATACATCTGCCAAGTTAGTGACCTCATAGAGATCTCCGCACTGAGAACATCAGATTTGATTGAACGTCAACTTCTTTTGAGTAAAACGTGCAGTAAGGTTGTCGATAGTCTCGGAGCACAAGCTTGGCCACCTATCAACAAACTACTGTCAGCTTTGGCAGCTTTGGCAGCTACAGCCGACGCTCGTTGTAACGATGAGCACGGTTGTACATTATTGGTATAACGGAAGTTCGCCTGTAGAAATCTCGTCCTTGCCACTCTCCTCCGCTGACCATTGTTCACACTGCAATTCTCCATAAATACACTAGCCCGAAACAAAACGAGAAGACAACATGTCCGACAGCGAGAGTAAGTTCATCGAAAATCATCATGTGCCTAAGCCCCGACAGCACTAAATTCAGTCTCAGACCATGACAACTCCTCGGCTCGAGAAACCTCAGGTTCTCCTACTCCGCCACCACAAAGCATCACCGTTCAGGATGCAATCAACGAAGCGCCAGCCACTGAACTACAGAGACTCCTGCAACACCTATTAGCAAACGTGCCAGAAGCCCGTCCATTAATCGAAGCGACTCTCTTGCGACCGCTCAACACTGGCGAGTCGTCAAGCTCCAACGGCCTCAAGCGAAAGGCAACCGAAGAATGCAAGAACTGCAAGCAGTTTTACCAGATCGAAGACAACCACAAGGGCGTCTGCAGATACCACCCTTGTAAGTTTTCTTATGAGTTGTCATTCTACAACCCTCCATTGTTGATGCATTTGCTTACCGAACCTCTTCGCCTTCGCAGCGGAACCAGAGGTAGATGACGAGTCGGACACGTGGGATGACCATGATCCGAATTGTCACGGCGAGCCCGAAGATCTCATGGACGATTCGGCTTATCAGGATGGCTTCATCGTGTCCTGCTGCTACAAGAGGCCATACGAAGCTGGCTGCGTCGTTTCGAGGCACAAGCCGAAGGTTGATGATTTGGCATCCAAGAGAGTGAGGACATGATCCCCCGTCGGGAGTAGATATCTTATTTGTGATGGTGTCGATGCTGTAATTTGTTGCAAACATTCATTGTCATTTATTTACACATTATAATGGAGGCGTTTGGGGAAATCCCTAACACAATTTCACATCTAGTACAGCTGCAGAGAGCGCTTGACGCCGCCGACAGTCTTGCGAACCTCAGAAACACTCCTCTTGGTCGTAGTGTTGCTGACGGGAGTGCGAGTAGGGAAGCCCTCCCAGGAAGTGGCGTACTTGGCGACAGCAGCGGCAATACCGCGAGCGTGAAGCAACCAAGCGCCCTCGTTGAGATTGTCAACCGTGTCGCCGGCCTGGTGGTAGTTCTGGTCGAGGATCTCGCCAGCAACACCGCCCCAGATCTTCTGCTCCTCCTCGGTCTTGACCTCATCGGCGCCAGTAGTAGTACCACCAGCAGGGATGTTGGCGTCAAGGAATGGGCCGTAGTCAGAGCGGCCGTTGAACTCGGTGGCGTTGGAAGGAACGCCGGCGCGGACGAAGTACTTCTCGTAGAACTCCTCGATCTGGTCGCTGCCGTCGGGACCGGTGAGGCCGTACGCGCTTCCGTCACCGTCGTAGATCTGGTGGACGTAGTTCGGGGAGGCGATCATGTCGAAGTTGAGGTAGGCGCGGATCTTGAGCGACTCCTCAGGGGACAGGCTCTCGACGAAGTAGGTTGATCCGAGAAGACCAGACTCCTCACCGGACCAGAAGCCGAAAGTAACGGCGTTCTTCACGTTGTACTTGGCGAGTGCCTTGGCAACGTTGAGAATACCGACCGTGCCACTGCCGTCGTCGTTGATGCCAGGTCCAGCGCCAACAGAGTCAGTGTGAGCACCGAGAGCAAGCTGGTTGTCCTTGTCGCCACACTTGCTGGTAGCCAAGACATTGTTGGTGGTGATGATCTGGATGTCAGTCAGAACGTCCAGAGTGGCGGAGACCTCGTCACCGCCGGAGAGCTGGGCGAGGTAGCCCTGACCCAGCTCCTGAGTAACGCCAACGGTCGCGACATAGGGACCCTCGGGGCGAGGAGGCGGGCCAAGAGTGGCGGAGACGGTGCCAGCGACGTTGTTGTAAACAACGGCACCGACTGCACCAGCGCCACCAGCAAGAGCAGACTTCAAGCCAAAGTCACAGCTACCGCGGGAGACGAGGGCGATGTTGCCAGCGAGGCCGGCCGGGTAGTCGGATGCTTCACAACCGAAGTTGCTGACGGCGACCAAGGGCGCAGTAACAGAACCATCGGTCGAGTTGGAGTACTCGAAGAGGTTGGCCTCAACGGCCGCTCCGTCGACGGTGAAGGTGTTGATAGTGCCATTCAGCATGACATAGTTGGAGAAAGGCTGAAGGGTGACATCGTAGTACGAGGTCGACTCAAGCTCCTTCTTCAGCCAGTTGACCGTGTCGTTGTGTGCGTTGCCGCCCATGATCCTGTTACGGTCTGGGTAGCTGTAGGCGAAGTCCTGGAGTTGCTGAGCGCCCCTCATGAGCTTCTTGGAGGTGATGTCGGATTCGAGCTTCCTCTGCGAGATTGTTAGTAATACTGAAGTCAGTAGTCTGAGGACATTGACGACCCACCGAGCTAACATCAGGCCTCTTGACACATGGCTTCGAGTTGTGGCCATCCTGACGTTCGGTGAGTTCAGACGCCGACGCAGCAACGGCGAGAGCAGCGATGGTACTTGTGACCTTCATGTCGACGATGTGGGATCCTGTGACTTTGGAGTTTGAGCTGTAAGGACGAGGTAGAGACTGGATTTTGAATTGCAGGTGAGTAGGCGAGCTTTATACTTCTCCATGGCGCAATCTGCCGTGGCATGTTCGCGTAACCCTGTTCTCGCGTGTCGGTTGCGCACCGTCAATCTCGACCGTTGATCCGAGCATGAAGCCCACTGCACATGCCTACCTAACCTACAATCGCGTGGAATCATACCGCTTAGTCCAGGGTCTCAATATCACCTTACTCTTATCATCAAGATCAGTGTCCACTCGCCATGCTTGATCAAGAAGCTCGCTCAACTCAAGCCCTGCCAATATCTGCTTCATCGCTCTAGGCTTTCTAGGCAATGGCTTGGCGTGCATGATACGTTGATAGTGGCGGGCGATTGTGGGTGTAGCGAAAGATGGAGATGGGCAATTGGAGGGAAGTCTGGAAGTCGGAGGCTGCCAAGAAGGCCGGGTGAAGACTGTTTAGGAAGGTGAGATGTGGAGCACTGCAGGAACGCCGCGGCTCTTCGGCCGTTGGCGGAGGAGGGGAGCAGAAGACTGTGTCTTCAATATGTTTACACTCCGAATTATCAATCCTCAAACAATACCACACCGGCCGTCCATCTGGAGAGATGCATGGGCTCGACCGCTCCAGAGCTATATGGCCTTTATGCGAGTTGCCTTCACAAGCGCCACACCGGGACTGCAGAACGTGATCCACCTCGGTCCCCACGACAGGCGACGGCGACAACACTTCTCTCCCGGAAGTCATGTTACCTGAACACGACACAACATCCCTCAAGATCACGTCTTGCTTCTCCTCCCCAAGCCAGAGTCGCTGTGTCTGCTTCGACATCTGGCGCGATCCAAAAGCGCAACTCTAGGAGCTCGAATTCTGGCTGCGTGTCGGTTCTGGGCTTTTGCGGTCGAATACCGCGAGCCTTTGCTGTGGCATGTCAGACTATGGTTTCTGTAAATGAGCCTGGAAAGGCTGAGAGAGAAGCTGACTAACTAAGAAGCCAGCTGGTGGCGGCTGTGATGCGTCTGCGCTTGTACCATGCTACCCCGGCGCCAAATACTGTGCCGATGACACCGAGAAGCTCAAGGGTATTTGACGTGCTCCAGGACATGGTGAGAGTATCCCGAGATTGTGGTCGGATGTGTTGGACGAGTGCTTGTCGCACAGTACATGCCGCGGCAGAACTCACGATACTTAGACTTCTTGCAATTACTGCCACCATACCAAGAATATCCCATGCACACTCAAACGATTCGATTGCGAGGCTCCATGCTCACAAGTCTGGCGATACAGGCTTCCAAGATGATAGCAATACGCCCAGCGCCTCACAAACGACTCGTTAATGGAGCGTTGGGTGTCTGCGAGTTCGACGTTTAGTTCGATGTGTATTATACGGTCATAGTAATACAGTGCGCAGGTACACAAGGATATCTCGGCTCTTCCGGGCGGTCAGCTAACAGCTGCTTGCAAGATATCGTTGTGTGTTTGCAGATTCGCTGCTGCACGTATCTGGCGGCTAACGACTCCTTAACGATTCGTTTATAATGGGCTTGGCTCGACTAGAGCCGATCCGGGCTGTGGCTGGGGCTGAGCCTCCGCCTATAGCTGAGGATGTACATGGGTACACACTTACGAGAACTTGCCTTACGGATATCCCAGACTCTCTAACCACCTCCTACGTGCGCCCTTCCTTTCTACACCACCCGCTGACTATCACAATCTCGTTTTTGATCTTACTGGCGTCCAACTCCTTTCTCGAGCCATTACGGACGGATCCATCCTGCCCCCGGTGATCACGGTCAAGGAGCATGTCTCTTCGCGTTGGCGAGTTCCGCAAGAAGTGGGCGGAGTCCAAAAATGAGCCCAACTCGACCTCTCTCGACTGTGGTACTGAGAGGCATGAGTCAACTCCGGCGAAGGCTGTTCCAGACCCAAAGAAACGGAGGCAGCGCGCTCGATCGCCTAAACGCTGCGAAAGCTGCGGCCGCGCCGAGACCCCAGAGTGGCGACGTGGGCCTGCTGGTCGTCGCACGCTCTGCAATTCATGCGGCTTACATTATGCCAAATTGACCCGTAAAGAGAAGAATGCCAACCAAAATGCGGCCGTGGGCAACTCCACTCTCCGACCCAGAGATTACTCTGCCACCCTGGCTGTCGAAACCCGTGCAAACGGCGGCAATCCCAGCAACGCCACTGGCACCGGCACGGTAGAGAATCTATCGAGTGCAAGCGACGATATCGTTATACACAAAGAAGGCTCACACAGCCTCAGTTGCAGAGACAAGGATGTCTACCGGGACCGTCTTACTGGTGCACAGCAGCTATTATCATTACCACCTGGAGCAAGTCTTTCACATCAGGATCCTTCTGGACGACCACCGTCTTATAGTCGCCCAGCCCCTTCGCAATACTTACGATACTTAACAAGGACGGTCTGGACAGATGAGTTGGAGTACGGCTTCGCTGGTTCAAACTCGAAGAAACTGAGGGATCACAACGAAGTCAAGAAAAAGGCCGACCCCGAGAACCCGGCTGTGCATGTCGCGCGCAGCGGCCGCGATGTCGTGAAGCGCGCGAGCGAGCCTCAAGTCGAGGAGAAAGGCGAGAACCACAGTGATGAGAAGAAGGATGATGGTGAGAAGAAGGATAGCGAGGACGACAAGAAGGACTCTGAGGAGAAGTCCGAAGATCAGTCCGAAGAAAAGTCTGACGACAGCTCGCAAGGACTCGGGTCGGGAGAGGACGTCTCGTCAGAGTACGCTGAGTCTCTCCCACTTTCTTCTCGAACGTCAACGGCCATTTTCCATGAGGCTCAAGCTGGGCTTGAGCGCCTACTTATGGACTTGCAGTCTTTTGACGACGGCGACCCCGAGGACGATCTGCCTGATGCGAGCGGATCTGACTCGGAAGCTTACTACAGTACTTCGATCACCTCCAGTGGAGACTCCGAACCAGGAGATGTCTGCGATGGAGACCGTTCTGAACCTGGTTCAGGAAAAAGTTCAGCTGGAAGCCAAGAAGCCTCAGGCATCGCTTTACAGGGCACTGGCGCCGATGGCCAAGGTCAAAACGGGGCGGGTCATAAGCGGCAGCGAGTCGATGATGGCAGCGATGACTGTTCACGTACCACCACTAAGACGAAGCGGAAAAGGGTAGCATCTGACAAAGAGCAGAGGCTCATCTGCTGCTTTAAAGACGACTCGTTAACCCCATGCTCCGGCACAGACAAGAGTATCTGCGAGGTCATCGAAAAGCTGGCCACATCTCACAACAGATTTGTCTGCAAGACATGTTATGTGTCGCTTGCCGAGAGTGATTCCGGTGAGAAAGTGCACCCAGCTGGTGTCGAGTGTATTGAGCAGTGTCTCTCGCCCCGATGCCTTGAGGGTAAACCGAGATCTGTCGACCAAAAGCATCGTTTCGATACGAAAACCTGCGGGACCAAGACCGGACGACCAAGGCCAGAGGACCGTGAAAGTATCTTCCGCTACATTTTCAGACTGGTGCACGCCAGGGAGGCCCCAGCCGACGTCTTCACAATAGGCAAAGCACCACACTGGGACATGATCCCAAGGCAAGGCAATCGCAAACCTACCAGAGACGAGCTCGAGTCGCGGGTCCGGAGACTCAGCGAGGAGCTCGAGGAGCTTAGCAAGCGGGATTCAGCGAGCACAAAACAAATCGACGTCTTGACACGCAATCTCGAGACGGAGCGAACGAACAACAGCAACCTTGCGGAAAGGATGCAAAGGCTGCAGGACATCATAGCCGACGCCATACGGCCAGGGACTCTCAACGATGAACACTGGCACCGCAGTATCCTCCAACGTGTTAGAAGGGATGCACCAGATGCGCTTGGCTCTGCTCAGCCACAACCGCAGACTCTCCCAACCCCACCTGCGTCAATGCGCGGTAGTCAGAAACCCAGCACAGCACCAACTCCGAACGTCGCCGTGTTGACGGAACAATGCCAATCCCTTCAAGAGGGCGGCCGGCGATTGTTTTTTGGAGTTTCCAACATGGCGCATGGCAACCAAGCAGCAGGCTTCTCTTTGCCGAAAGTGTATTTGGGCGAGCAGGTACAATATGACATACAGAACGGCTGGTGCGCTTACCCACAAAACCGTGGAATAATGCGCGACACCGCCACAATCCCCCCTTCAGCGCCTATCCTGAGCGATGGCGCAGGAATGTGTGTGCCGCAAGACCTCTCGGGTCTTGATGGGCAGTGGCGTCAAGACACACAGGGCGGTCAATGGGACTTCCCGGGGAGTTTGATGAACGCCGACGGCATTCAGAGTGGCGGCAAAGCAATTCCCTCATCCGAATTTATTGCAGATGCAGCTTGGGCCAACAACATATTGGAGTGATGTTTTGCAACGTATCCAGATGAGCAAAGCCGGATGCTGAAATGACCTCCCGCTACCGGCTCGGTCTTGAACGGCTTGTCAATATGGCCATACAAGTGTTTACGTGTTTCTTCAATTCTCAGTGTTCTGCAATTTCTAAAAACCATCTTTTCAGAATTACATACCTACCCCTCTGGCACAATCTCCAGAAGCCTCACAAATCTTCCTTGGCAACGACCTGCCCATCGGCAACATCAGCATCAGCAAGAACAACAGCGATGGCATTAACCCAAGCAGCCAGCCTCACTCCCGCACGCGCAATCTGCAGTTCCACAACCGGCGCCGCACCCTCGTAGTACTCGCCTCTGCCGAGATCATTCTCCTTGACCCACGCCAACCCGGGCGCGAGAACGTACTGGCAAACCAGCGCATTCGCCTCCGTCGCCCACTCGATCCCGCACACGTTCGGGTCCGCGAGATCGGTACACTCGTTCGCCAAGTCAAGGCCCAAAGCTGGTTCCGACTCTCCAGACGATGACGACGACAACGAAGACGACAGCTCGACCCTCTCGGCCAGTTCCGCTGCCCACTTCACAGCAGCCGGCTTCTCCTCCACGGCGTGCGCATCGAAACTCAGACCGTTGAGTTTTCGCGCGATGGAGGAGTCCCAGACCGAGTGCAAGTTCGTGCGCTGAGTTCGGTGGCCGTCGAATTGCACTGGGATATCGTTGCCGCCGCGTGCCAGGTCTTCGGTGTGCAGGGGCTGGTGGATGTCGCCGACGAAGTGCAGGATGAATTTGAGGGCTTCGTTGCGGGTGCGGAAGGGGTTGGTGGTGTTGAGGAGGAGGGAGGTCTGTTGTTGTTGTCAATGTTAATTTGGTCTTGTTATACGCTTGCTTTGGTACTCGGCGTGTATGCATAGCTCATGTTGACATGAAGAACGCGAGCGGATCGTACCTGGTTGGACAAGGCGGAGATTACGCAGCCTTGGACTGGTTTGCAGTCGCGTTCGAAATCGAGGTTGCAGCTCTCTGGCGGACTATCTTTGGCGTCTATTCATTCCATAGCATCAGCCACTGTATGGATGGATAACAGGGTGACGAAGTTTACACCGCTAGTTCTTACCGATAAAATGCCAGCCCTCAGTAAAAGGCTGACGCATGCGAATCGTGTCCGGCCAGACAGCCGCGTCACTGATATCGAAAGTCTCCGTGGGCTTGAGGAGATCTTGAATGAGTTGTGAGGCGTCTTCGGAGAAGAAGTGCTGTGCCAGGTAGCCGACGGTGCGATGGCCCAGGCCGCCCCATGCGGCTGCTTGACCCGTGAGGGCGAAGACGGTGAAAGATGTCAGAGAAAGCATTCTGAGTAGTCCACAGTGAGATAGGTTGTGGGACGCAAGAGACTGAGGTGGGTGTTTGTTGTTGTTGATGAGCATATATAGTACTGGTGGAGTTGACTGGAGGCTGGGAGTTGGAGGTTAGCGGCGGATGTCCGCATGAGATCGCCATATGCATGTGCGCGCGCATGCGTCGCATAGCGGATTCTAGTGGCTAAGAGACTGTCGAATCAGATTCATCCCAACAGTCGTATCTCGCAAGCTTCTTGTTTTGAGCCAGCTGGGTTGTGTAAAAATCGCGATGCCTTGATACATTTTGGCTTCCAGGTGTCGAGACGGTTGGCTGTGGAGGACAGGCGGGGCTGTGGCGTTTCAAGCTATACGCGTCAACACGATCGATTGCACACCTATGGTCTTTTAAAAGTTGATTGTGTCAAATAGACAGGATTGAGGAGGAGGGAAAAAGATTGAGAGAACGAACAATTGTTTTATAACTCTTTTGATTGTCGGGTATAAAAGGTAAAGGAGATGTATAGTATGCAGATTATGTACAAGGTGTGACGACGACTGGTCGTCCAGAATTGCCTTCCTCAAAAAGAAAAGATGCTAAGCATGCATCGAAGTCGTAGACATGACATTGCGTGTCCTGGTGTAGATATAAAAAGCGCTGGAGAGCAGATCAAAAGAAAAGTGTTGAGGTTTGCAGAATGTCGTGCCCGAGCGCCTGTAAACGCCGGGCTTGTAGTTGTCCTGTCATGTCATCCCATGGGATATTCAAAGAGAGCGCCTTGCTGTAGGTGAAGGGCTCTAGTTGGTGGAGGGGAGGACAGCAGTGAGCTGCTTGATCTGCTCGTCGCTGAGGGACGCAATGAGGTCGTGGACGTCGAGCTCCTGGATGGAACGCTTGACAACGCCCTCGACGACGTGGTCGAGGCGGAGGCCGTTCATAAGGCCACCGACGGTGCCGGACTTGAGGTTCAGGACGCTGGAAGAGTCACCCTGTGCGCCGGTAACGCCACCGATAGTGCCGGAGGCGAGGCCAAGGACGTCACCGGATTGGCGCTTGACGATGCCGTCGACAATGTGAGCAGCGTTGAGGCCCTCAGTGACACCACCAGCAGTGCCGGACTTGAGGCCGAGGACGCTGGAAGAGTCACCCTGGGCGCCAGTGACGCCACCAATGGTGCCGGAAGCAAGGCCGAGGACATCACCAGACTGGCGCTTAAGAACGTTTCCGAGGATGTGGGCAACGTTAAGGCCATCGGTGGCACCGCCAACAGTGCCGGAGCCAAGGTTGAGGGTCTCGTCAGAGTTGCCAGACTGGCCAACAACCGAGCCGACGGCACCAGAGCCAAGGTCCAGAGCGTTGCCAGAGTCACGCTTGAGAACGTTTCCGAGGATGTGGGCAACGTTGAGGCCATCGGTGGCACCGCCAACAGTGCCGGAGCCAAGGTTGAGGGTCTCGTCGGAGTTGCCGGACTGGCCAGTAACACCACCGACGGTGCCGGAGGCGAGGTCAAGGACATCTCCAGACTCACGCTTGACAACGTTGTCGAGAATGTGAGCAACGTTCAGGCCGTTGGTCAGGCCACCGGCAGTGCCGGACTTCAGGCCGAGAGTCTCGTCAGAGTTGCCAGACTTGCCAACAACCGAGCCGACGGTGCCAGAGCCGAGACCGAGGACAGAGCCAGACTCCTGGCGCTTGACGACGTTGTCGACGGTGTTGCCGAGGTTGAGGCCGTTGGTAAGGCCACCGACGAGACCGGAGTCAAGACCAACAGTCTTGTCAGCATTGCCGCTGTTGCTGCCGAGGAGGGAGCCGGCGGCGCCGGATCCAAGGTTCAAGGCATCACCAGAGTCACGCTTGACGACGTTGTCGACAACGTGGTTGACGTTCAGGCCGTTGGTGAGGCCACCGACGAGACCAGAGTTAAGACCGACGGTCTTGTCAGCGTTGCCGCTGTTGCTGCCGAGGACAGAGCCGACGGCACCAGAGCCAAGGTTGAGAGCGGAGCCAGTGTCGCGCTTGAGGCCAAGACCAACGCCGTCGACGGTGTCGGTGACGGTGTTGAGGAGAGGGGTGACGGTGCTGCCGACAAGGGGAAGGTCACGCTTGACGATGGGGAGGTCGAGGTTGCCAAGAGTCTGGTCGAGGTCGACGCCGGAGAGGAGGCTGTCGACGAGGGCATCGCGCTTGACGATGGGAAGGTCGCCGACAGTCTGGCCAAGGTTAAGGCCACCGAGGGCGTTGTTGAGGAGGTCACGCTTGGTGGCAACACCAACGTTGACGTTGCTGACGATCTCCTTGACCGAGTCGACAACGCTGCGCTTGGCGATGTTCAGGCTACCGAGAGTGTCGACAACGCTGTTAACGGTCTCACCGACGCCGCCGCCAACAACGCCGTTGACGAGGTCGCGGGCCTGGACACCGACCTTGACGCCGTTGACAGTGTCCTTGACAGTGTCGACGGTGCCAGAGACACCACCGGGAAGGGTGTTCTCGACGATGCCGCGCTTGACATCGAGGCCGAGGCCAGAAACAACAGGAAGGCCGCTGGTGACGGCGCCGACGTTGACAATGTTGTCAAGGCCGCCGAGAGCCTCACGCTTGGTGGGCATGGCCATGGTGGCCGCCGTGAGGGCAAGAGTGACGAAAGCGTACTGCATCTTGAAAAGGAGTGTGTGGTATTAACGAAAGTGGGTAAGTTGGTAAAAGAGAGTGTGGTAGAGAAGATGAGTTGCTTGTGTGTGGAAGAAGGAATCGACTTGAGAGCTGGGGGTGATCACTACATATACTGGGATGAAGTGTTAGCTCGTCGTTCACATGGCCTGCAGAGGGAGGTCATTGAGTCAGAACACCGTAGGCCTGGTCTTGGAGATATGGATACCAGGGCCCTCAAGCCAATGGAAGATTGTGCCTCGTCGCAATTCCAGTCGTGATCGTCGCGGAACGTTGACACGCATGGTCCGTCACGAGGTAGACTCGACACCAGCTGGCTAGCGACGTCCTTGCGCCGACTATCGCCAGGTTTGCCACCAAGGGAGCTGTCAAGGCTCGTGGACGAAGAATGGCTAGCTCGAGAATAGGGGATCACAATATTTCCCCCGTCAGATAGGATTGAGCTAGCTGTGTATAGCTCAGCGGTGGCTGCTAATCTTGCTTCTCCACCTGCGTGAATTCACCTGCGACGACATGGATGGTCTTCGAGCGAGCGATGACAGAACCTTGCCATGGCTGCCCAATATCGGAGGTCTCTCCATCGGCTTTCGTCTAGGTCTTCTCTTGCTGTGGCTTCATGACTTTCCTCCGTGGCCATAACTCGCGCTCATCGCAATGGTAATGCACGCTGTCGCATCCGCGGACTTGAGGTTGAGATGGCGTGAGCACCGACGTGCTGGCCTTGAGTCCACTTCGCTCAAAAGGGAACCCTGATGGCGGTCGATCATCCTGGGGCCGCCCGGCCGTGGGAGCAGAAGTGGGCCGTGAGGGATGCCGCCGGCTAAGGAGTCACGGCGCTGGGTTCCGTAGTCAGGTTTCACCAAGGCGTTCGCGCTCGTGCTAAGATCTTCAGGATGTAAACAAACACCACCACCTTGTTGATTTCGTTCGCGGTGTCAGATAGTCCCGCGGTATGCCTTCAGTGGATTGTCGCTGTCCAACACATTTGTCGGAGCGCTGTCCTTCGTGTTCGAGCTTGCTTCTTCCCAACGTCGCCGGTATGGTACAGTACTGCGATGATGGAAGAATTGGTGAGAGAGTGTTCGTCGACAAGGCGTCCAGGACCCATGTGCCATGACGCGCAATCCGTCTTCAAAGCACGTGTCACTTAGTCGTGTCCACGTTCTGTCTCTTGTAAGCTTCGGCAAGTTGCGAGTCGGAGCGCGTTGAAGAGCCAAAATCTCCGTGGTCGAGGGAAAGATCAGCACTCGACGCTGAAGACCAAATTTCACGCGTTCCCACTTCGTCCCCACACTCGCCAACTACACCTCCTAACCATGACTCAGCCCAAGGCAAGAATTAGGAGGTCGACCACCACAGCTAGGTACTACCACCACGACAGCATCCCGTCTTTGCCGACATACAGTACTCATCAAGGAAAGCCACAGCCCGGAGTACCACGGTACAGGATACTGCAGCACAGTGGAGTTCACTCATCCCACAATCCTGGCGAGGCCTTTTACCATCAGTCCGGCCAGCCATTGGTCCATCTCCAGGAGACGACTCCAGTCTCCAGCTATCTTGAACTTGTGGTCTGTCCACCATGTCTAGTCCAACGTCTTTGCCATCCCTGGACGGAGCTCGCAGAATTTCCGGTCTCCCCAGCTGCATCTGCACGACCATGGACGTCGATTACAATTCCGCTCTCGAGCCTGCGCTGCCTGCCACGCCTACAACACCTTTGGAGGCGCCAGCCTCACAAATCTATGACTGCATCTAACCTACCAAGCACGTTTCACCACAAACACTCTATCTTGAAGATCCGAATACCGACGACTCGCGGATAAGAGTGAATGATCTTCGCCTTGGCCCCGCGTGGCTGCGCTTCTCTGAGAATGCTTACTTGGCACATGACACAACTCTACAGATATGGTGCCTGGGTGCCGAAGGTCCCCGTGAAGCCTGCTTCTTCACCCTCGATTTATGAGCTGGCCAATGCGTTACGCTACAGCCACATCCCACGTGCGTATGGCCCCGCCACCCTGATTTGTTATTTTGTATACCAGGCATGTAAGGCCAATCTTACGACTTCACCGACTCGAGATACCAACCAGTCCGGCAAAGCGCTAGACCGGGTTCTTTCTCGTCATCCGCGATCGAGTCGCCGTTGGGGATCAATTCTATGAAAGAGCAAGCCCATTCCTGCCCTGCTCGAGAGCCTTATCGCTCCGACTCTTTGGTGTTGTGTCCAGTCACGCGATAACTAGACACCGCCCTCTCGGAATTTCCAAACAATGCCTGCCTTCGCCACCATTAAGCGCATCTTAAACGCTGTTGGTGCTGACGCTTTCGATGGGGAAAGTTGCTGATTTTCAGGACAACATGCAAAGGGAAGATGACGTTTGTCACAGACAGCCCGGCCCTCTTGGTCTGATGATATTATTGCACAGGGATGGCGGCATCATCCGAACCTTTACAGTCCCTCCTTCAGAGTGACTACAGCTATACTACTCGTTGATCTCGTTGACCACTTCCGCATTCGATGGTGCCAAGTGGCGAGCATGTTTCGCTCACGGAATACACGACATGAAAAACCGACATCCCACTGGCAATGGATGTTCAATTCGGATCACTGGCATGCACGCAACATTATCATATCTCGCTTCCTGCTGACTCTATTCTCAATCACTCGCATTCACCACAGTCTTCGTCGATGACCGATCCAGCATGCTGGATCAACCCCAGCTAACTCACTCACAAGCCCAAACGTAACAATCAGCGGACCACGCGCCACCAAATCAGTCGTCCAAGTTTCCGACAGCAGAAAGGGGGCTTCCAGATTCTTCGATCTTTTCATCGCAACAAAAATGTCAGTACGCAACACTCAAGACACATATCAACATCTGCCGCTCCGACACCAGCCATGGCTCAATACGAAGGCTTCAAGCCACGAAGCATCGCAATACCCAGGGCGCCGATGCCAAAGGATGAGTCAGTTACCTCCGCGACAACGCGAACATGCTGCTCTTGGACAGCACGAACCGGAGTCTGGCGCCGAAAGCTAAGAAATCCAGGAGTCAGTCTCGTGAACCCAGCGGAAAAAACGATAAGAAGAAACAGGAACACGTCAACAAGCTCCACTCACTTTGAAGCCGCCCGCTCACGGGAACGACGCCTCTTCTCGTCCAACTCTTGCAAATAATCCTCGAAATCCTCCGCAACCTCGATCATCTTGCGCAGCAGGCCGATCTCTAGATCCTTGCTGCCGATGGCACATTCGCGACAGCAGCAGTGAGGGATGGAGCTGATGCTTCTGTTACTGTGGCGGCTGCGTTCATACTTCATCAGATCGTCGTAATACCTTCTCGCAGCTCTCATGTTGGTGCAGCCTTGTCGACAGCCTGCGTTGCACTCTCGCTCCAAACGGCGAGTGAGGGAATCGATATTGGATTCAGCTGCTGCGAGCTGAGTTTCGAGGCGATCGAGCGTTTCGTGGCGGCGCCATAGGCGGTCGTTGAGTTTGTGCAGGCAGGTTGTCGCGTAGCAACAGCGTGACTTGGCGGTGGTCGGGCAGTGACTGCGGTGGCAGGGCATCTCGAGACCTGGCTTTGCGATTTGACTTGGGGTGTGTGGTGAATGTATGGTTTTGCTGACTGTAATGGCAAGTTACTTGACAGGTGAGGATGTTGAGGTGCGTGATTTTGCCTGAGAGTTTGAGGTGCTTTTATCTGGATGGTGGTGTCCTTCATCCTGACCTAAACAACGGCTATTCGTTGTCTCACGAAGACTGGCCATATCGCCTCTACTTCATTGTGTGAGAAATCTGGCAGACTTTTCTATGCAAAACACCCATCGCTGATTGAAAATTGAGACCAGTATCAACAGCACGTGCACGTGGCTGCGTGAGACAGTCGACAACAGCGAAAGAAAGTCACGAAGCGAGAATACAGGAAATGCGAGATTCTTGCTCTCTAGGTCTCAGACATCCCGAAAATACATGCAAGCTAACAAGTTTCGCTGACCAAAGCCGACAAACTCCCAAATTCCAAGACATACAACAGCACAGCTATTCAGTCGCCTGAAACATTTCGATGATGAGAAGTCGCGTCATCCTGATGACAAACGACCATAGCCAACAACACCCTCAGGTTCTACGCCTGACACTCTCAGGCACCCAGCGGTGCCAACCAGAGTGCGAGCGTTGCTTCGGCCTGCGAAATCGACAGATTAGCGAGAACCACCCCAGCACAACAGCACCGCAGTCGTAAGCAACAACGACAAACAAGAAACTCACTTCCTATTCCTCTCAGCCTCCACATCCCAGTCCCACCTAAACCTCTTCAGCGCCTCCAAATGCCGCCTCGCCTCCACATACTGCAACCCCAACAACTCGATCCTGCGATCCGCCATTCCAATCCTGCAACTCACACACCCACACCTGCCGGTCTCGACAACGCGCCTCATGACCTCCGCATACCGTGCGTAAGCGCGGTTTATTTCCCGGTTCTGCCAAGCGCGGCGGTCGCATTTGGCCCGGATGTCTTGGGTTAGGAGCCGGATGTTGGTTATTACTGGGTTGAGGGAGTTGGTTTTGGTCGTGAGAATTAGGTGTCTGCGCTCGAGGCGGGAGCTAAGCGCGGAGAGGCAGTGGCGGCGGGTGCAAGGGGGAGGGCGGAGGGGGCAGTGGGATTTGCGGGCGCAGGGGGTGGAGATGTCGGAGAATTGGGAGGAGTGGGCCGGCATATTTTTGTTGTTGGATCTTCGTAAGGGCGTTAGGGGCGCTCTCGGTGTTGGCGGTAGCAATGGTCTTGGGCCTGGCGACGGTAATGGTGGTTTTCTCGTTGCCTTTGCTTTGATCAAGGGAAGATGATGAGTGTGTTGGCGAGTCGGAGGAGGAGGACTTTGCAACGTCCTTTCAGTGGTGGTGGTTCGCAGGCGGATCTTATAAGTCACCATCGTAGTGGTAGCCATCTTTCATTGCCTGTGGCTCCCGTGGTATGGACTGTGTGATTTTTGCCGAGTGTCGGACTTGGTCACCACTGTGATGGACTTGGGAAATGATGTAGGCAGGCTGAGAGCGTGCAGCAGGGGACGAGTCTTGGTTTCACAACGGCCGCCTGATGCTGTGTAATGGATGTGGTCATGGGCGTGATCTATCGTCATGTTTCATGGTTGGAGTACTTGTGGAAGGTTGAGACAAATGCGCTGGAAGGTCGAGCTGTTGAGTCTGGATGGCACAACGTTGGATTGTAAGATTTGATGTAAGTGGCTGTCTTTTGTGCTTTGCTCGATGAACGTGGTATTGATATACTTCTAGAAGACTCTTCCATACTAGCCATGACTCTAGAATGGTTGATTGGGCAATATATGCCTGATAGAATGATATCTGAGTTGTTGAGTCGGGTTCTAGACATATTGACGTTACCCCAACCCTAACCCTCATGATAGACAAGAGTGAATTTGACATGGACATTTCCATATGGAAGAGGCTTGGTGACAACCAGTATGTGTTTCATTTATAGTGCAAGCACTTTCAGGGCACATACATGTACTGTCAGCATGCAAGTGAAGCGAACCATCTTGGCTGGACAATAAGAGCGACCCTTGGACCCGATTTGACGGCTTCCTGCCTCAACCCGAGTCCGTGACGTCGGGTTTGGCGACATGCACAAGCGCCTGGCTACCTACCTACTGCGACTATCCTTCCTGTCCATCCATCCATACCACTCTTTCCCCCTCCCGTCCCCTCCCGCTCTTATCTCACCCACAAGCACCCTGCCTCTCCCTCTCCCTTTGTTGCTTTGCGCCTTTTGTTCAATTGTTGTTCAATGCTCCACCGGCAACCCTCAATCTTGCCCTGCGTACTATCCAGACGTGGGGCCGCCGACCGTGCATTCAACTTGCGCGCATAGCTCAGTGGTGAAGCAGCCGCGTAGCTAACTTATTCGCCTTCTTTGCGCCGCAATAGGTATGCCTCGACCCTCACATGCGCAAGCCTCAATTCGCACATGCTGACAATCGCGCTGGCACAATAGCCTTGCACGTGCATTGTCGCCGCCTTTTTCTTTCATCAACCTTCGGGCTGCTTCGAGCGCACCCTGAATACTGCTACGGCTACACCATCGCGTCAGCCCAAATCGCGACCCTTGCCGGTCTATGAATAGCCCGACTTGACAATACACGACAACTTCGACCACACACAGAAAGAGAATAAACACTCCGCACCCGCGATGCCGTCGGCAGGCGCAACGGCCGAGCATGCAGACCCGCCTCCCGTCTCACGGCGCAGCGAAAGCGACCGCAATGAGCTCGACAAATTGGACGCCGCAGTGGAGCGCATGAAGAAACACACACGACCCGATCCTTACATCGTCAGAATTGAACGCGACAAAAAGGTCCAGTATGAATACCAGTGGAAATCGCAGGTGCATCAGTGGCTGGCCGGCACGGCATTCAGACCTGAAGAGGGTGAAGGAATACAGTACCAGACCTTTGTCTTTCAGGTTCCTGGAACGAATCTGCTGTCACTGCACGCGCAATACTACCCTGAAGAGCGCCCGGGAACTGCGGACAGCACTCGCAATGCGACTGGATCGCGTACTCCCGCGCAAGGTCCTAAGAAGGTCATCTCGTTCGGCGCATACAAGAAGAAACAAACTGGTGAAACCCCAACAAGAGAGAGCCAGGCTGCTCGTGATTTGGATAAGTCGGGCAAGCAGCCGGCGGTGAAAGGCCCTGCAGAGCGAGTCAAGCTGGAAGCGGAGAGCGCAGACATGCTGAAGGCAGTGGAGGAGGATGAAAGAGCGGAAGCGAGTCGGGGCACACAGAAGAGCAAGGAGCCATTGCGACGTGAACAGGCTTCGTCGAAGAGCCCTGAGCTCAAGAGGAAGAGGGTTGGCGACCTCGATACTGCGAACAAGGCGCCGGAGACGAACGGACATGAGTCCACACGACCGATTAAGAAAGTCAGGACCGATGCGCCGGTTCACAATGCAAACGATACGAAGAAGGCCAGAGAGCCATCACCTGCGCCTGAAAAGCGCACGGTAAATAAGAAGGAGGATGCCGAAGCCAACCTACCACCGAAGCTGTCGCCATTACACGATGTCCCTCCGAAGCTATCGCCTTTGCGTAACGAACCCCATATGCGATCGCCTTCTCGCGATGTACCACCGAAGTTATCGCCTTTACACGATGCACCTCAAACTCCGGACACTTGGGAAATGCCGCCTCGCATCTCGCCAGATCTGCCGGACAACATCTCTGCGTCGCTCAGAATGGCTGATGGTGAATCCATCACTGTCAGCCGGACGAACAGAAAGCGGGGCGAAGACCGGTCTGAGGGAGTGAATGGTGTTGTGGCTGGCAAAGGCAAGAACACGGAGCAAACCAGTAGTCAGCGGGTAGGGTCAAAATCCCCGGAGCGGCAAGTGGTGGAGCAGCCCTCGTTGGTTACGCTTGTCAAGGACGTGGTGAACGAAGTGCCAGAAGATGCTCAGGAATTACCCGACGGAAAGAAGAGAAATTCGCTTGTGGCGAAGATCAAGTTTAAGAAAGCGAGAAAAGAAGATGTTCAGCGCATCCTAAAGCTACCAGCGCGGCCGGACAAGCGCATTGCTTCGCTTTCCCCTTCGCCAACATTGTCTGACGTGGAAGACGATCTTGAGCCTGCTCCCAAACAAAAGGCGAGCTCGTCCAATACATCAAAGCCAACAGACAACACAGACCAAGCGCGACGATCAGGTAAAGGGGTCGCACAGAAGATCGGCCCTGCATCTAAGAAGGCAGAGGAGAAGAGGCCTGTGTCCGAAAAACGGCCTAGAGCAGAACCGACCGCAGATCCTGAGGAGAACTCGGAGCCATTGGGGAAAAGAAAAAGAGTCGAAGACTCGTTGCCAGAGCCGCCTTCTAAGAAGAGGCAGCCCGATGCTGCGGCCTCGCAAGCAGCCTCAAAAAAGAAAGCGCCTGGTGCGCTGGATTTGAAAAGGGCCCCAAGCACACCGATGCCGCCAGCGGTACCGTCTCCGGCAGTATCAAGCGTGCAAAAGTCTCAGCTGATGACACCAGTCGGCCGCAAAGATCATCTCCATCCCAAACGTGATGCTTCCGCTGAGAGCCAAATTGATACACCGTCTGGACATTCGAATACACCGAGCGACCACACCCGCACATCACAGCCAAATGGCACCACATCAAAACCACCCTCCAGCAACCCTCAGCCCACGAAAGCGCACACATCGCAAGCATGGGGAGACGAACAAAAGCGCCTCGAAAAAGTCGGCCGCGACCTTAAGCATGCCGCCTCTGATTTGCTCAACAATAAGCCCAATTCTACCTCACGCCGCACGGGCGCCGCAAAATCCCTGGAGTCGCTTTTCTGCTACCTCCTGGCATTCACTTGCTCTGACCGCGCTGCTCTCGCGGAAAACAAGAACATCCCATTGCGGTTCTGGCGCAGCCTGACACCCTTCTGCTCGTTTGTGGCAAAGGCAACACAGGACTTTGCAGCGCTCAACGGTCTCACTTCCAGTCTCTCCATGGTAATCCACGCGCACATCCTCGACATCGCAGCTCGATACCCTAGTGAGGGACCCAGCCGCGACTCCGTGATAGAGCTCAGCGGCGCACTGCACAAAGCTGCCACAGCCGCAGATGAGAAGCTTGATATCGACATCGTCATGTCGGCTTTCCCCAAAACCTGGGCAGGTCGGAGCAGAGCAGCCGTCACCGAGCTCGGCGGCGAGCCGAGAAAGCTGCTGCAGGGCGGTGGCTACAGGTTACCTTTGGGAGTCCAGACCGACCCTCTGCAGGCTACCCGAGCGGGCTTGACTATGCTGAAGGAGTGGTTGGCCAAAGAAGGGGTGGAGTATGATTTCAAACTCGTTGGATGATGAAACGAAGCGAGCGAGCGAGCGAAACCGAGGTTTGGAAAATCCCACGATTCTCTTCCTTCTTCTTGTCTACCCCAATTGACTTGACCTCCGTACGAGAGGGTTATCTTGGCTATCCCAAGGTGAACCGATCTTGGATCTTCGCCTCCACCTCCACCTTGACTATTCTCTTCTCTTTCCCTTCTTTTGTATTCTGATTACTCTTTCTTTTTACTTTTTTGGTCTCCGGACCGGCAGGCAGACGGGGGTTTGAAACGGCCGATACAACTCATGCGACGACCGCGGCGTACGCGGGTCCTACCAAAAATGATACCCACAGTTCTCTTTTATATCCGTCGATGGTACGGAGTCGTGCTTTTTCTTGATCATTGTTGGAATAATCCTATGATGGATTGGAAATAGAGCGGGTATGTTCTTGTCATGTGCCAGGCAGCGATTAGAAGATGCGGCAAAGGATGGGGTACCTATACTGTTGGAATACGAATTGATTTTTTTACTACTATTCGACTTTGCTACCTGCGCGCCGTAATGGATCTTCATCCTCACGCTTTCGCGGAACACGTAAACAGTAAACAAATCGCGAGTTGAGGATGTAGGTGCGGCGATGGAATGTTTTTCATCGTCAGAAAGATTAGATTTACAGGTTCACAGGTTCTAAACAATGGCCCTGTTTAATATTGACCGAGCGGAGCTGGAGGATGCCATTGCATACTGGTCGACCCGATGTCCTGCGACGAGCTTTCTGGCAGCCAATTGTCGTGGGTTGTAAACGGATCATGGTCTTGCAGGCCGCTGATATCGCCGTTCGGCGTTTCTCGAGCCCACTGGTCCGCGTTGAACTGATTGGGATTACGATTGAGTTGGTCCGAGTCGAAGTGGAAGGGGTTGAATTGATCTGGGATGGAAAACTGCGGTTGGGATTGATGCAGATCATTGAGTTGGTTCTGGTTGAAGTGATTCTGGTGGGACTGCAAATGCGGGTCGAACTGATGATGCGGGTTGGATTGATACCCGTTGGACCCCAGCGGAGTATCCCCCCCTGTGCCAGCAGATTTCGGGTCCATGGCAAACTCGAGATTCGTCGTAGTGTCGTGCAAGTTGCCCAGGCTGTTTGTGAAGGCGGATGAATCATACTGCGTTGCTGCAGAGGCGTGTGTATAAACGTCTGCTCCGGGCATGAGGTCACTGGAGGCATTGTTCCCTTGATAACCGGAAAATTGAGTGTCACTGGCCGCATAGTTGTCGAAATGGTGCAGGCCGACGTTTCCAGCAAGTTGGTCTTGTCTTGTTGTCCTGGTATCGTTGGAAGTTGGTATTACGCTAGACCTTTGGCTGGGTTGAGAAGACTCAGGCGGAGTGTGGAAGGCTTGCGAAGGCACCGAAGCAGAGTCTCCGGCCATCCCAGGCAGCAGAGCATCGTTTGTAATGTCCCGTAACTTTTGCATCTTGTTTCTCAAATGGGTGGTGGTCCTCCGTTCTGCGTCCAGATCGCGTGTTAGATCTCCGATCCGGTTTGCACGTTCCGCCTCCAGATCGCGTGTCAGAACTTCGATCCGGGTTTTGTTTTCTGCATCCTGCCTGCGAAGCTCTTCGACCTGCCTGCGAAACTCTTCAACCTGCGCAGTGAGCGCATCAGCCTGAGCCAAAAGCTCTGTTCGGTTCAGGCCACGCCTTGCCCTTAATCTCACGCCATTGTGGTGCTTTTCTTCTGGCATGAACACATTTTCTGGCTGCGGGTGAGTGGCTGGATCAGGGTGTACTAATCTGAATATGTAGCGATAGCTATCCTCAAGGCGTTGCTTTGATCGTTTTGAACACGGGTCCTGAACATACCGATGTCTTTGGATACTAGCGGGCGTCGGATTCCCTTTGCAATCAGCAGAGAGACAATGTTTAACACAGGCAGGACTTTGGTGCATGTCGTAACGACAGTCATCTCCAAGCCTGACGAAACATGTCCTGCAAATGTGTATTTTGTGGGTTATGCTCAGCGTCTTGATGACTTCGCAAATGTGTTTGTCTGTTCCAGGGCATGAGTCGTGGGACTCGTGTTTGAAACAGCAGATCAAGTACATCTGTTCGCTCTCGGACGTTGAGTCCTGCTGTGGTCTCTTCGCGGCGGCACGTGAACGATTGTCGTTGCCGTGCTCATTATTGCCGTTCTCGCTTCGCGGTCTTTTACGACCTGATCCATGATGTTCTTGATCACCAGCACCAGTGGATCGTGGAGTTTCGCCTGAACTTTGTCGACTTCCGCTTCCATTTCCATGTCCATCAAAAGGTTCTTCCGCCTCGAGATTTTCGCTGGAAGCAGACCCAGTGACCGACAGACTGTCTCTGACATCTTCTTCGAAAGACCGCAACTCCAGGAGCAGACTTTCAAGCTCCAATTGGATTTCTGTGAAGATGGCTTCCGATGTCCGAGAAGCAAGTGGCAAGTCTTCTTTGTGTCCTAGAAATCCAATGCCTGTCGTGCGAAGTCTTCCTAAGCCCTCATCTTCGACAGAGACATTATTGGTCGTCTTAAATGATGAACTGAACGCAGTGCTACTGCCTCCACAGTTCTCGCGATCTTCGCCATCGGGGCGTCTAGAAACAGCCGTCAAATCGACGCGGCCCAAGCTACTCGTTGGTCGAATGGTCGACATTTCTGCGTCAGAGCCATTTCCAAACGACTCCAGAGGCGTGTCGGTCGACTCGGTCCGAGGCTGTTCGTGCGACAGCGCGTCGTTACGCTCTGAGCGGTTGACATCCATGTCATCGTTACACGTTGACCACCGTTCGCGATGCCGCTGTTCAAGCCGCCCCACCACGTCGCCCGCTGCGCGATCAGTCCTCTGCAGTGGAACACTGCCAACTAAGTCGAAAGGCTCTGCTCGCAATAGCCACTGTAGGCGCTCCGACGGCGCAACACGATCACGCGGTGAATGGTCGACGTGACCAAAATCCTGGCGATCACGTGTATTCAAAGGTGGTGCAGAGAGCCAATCGGGTAGCGATACTTCCTGTGGGTACTGCGAGCTTGAGCCAGAGGTAGACGGGAATTGGATTTCGCTTTGCTGGAGAACCTCCGTCGATGCCAACGACAGTCTGGAAAAGTCGTGGCGATTTGGGCTTGAGCTTCGGCCCAGCTCGAATCCCTTGAGATATGCATCAGGCGTAAAACGATTCACTTGTGAATGTCTCGTAGAGCCAGTGGTATCGTGGGGCTCGACGTGTTGGTCGGGTTCCCCCTCAAACATATTCCCAATAAATTCCATCTCGCACCAATCTTATATCATGATATGAGGCGGTGTTGAAAAGTTCCCGCACGTTTCCCTGACTGAGGAGAACGTGATGCGTGTCGACGAATACCGAGTGCGAGGTGTGGTGGTCCGGCGTCTGACCTGTGAATCGTAGGAAGTAAGTAATCAACAGGCAGGCGGGAAGCTGTTCATTCTTCTAAAGCGCCTGGAGTATTCTCATGAGGGATAATAATAGCATCATCAAGCATCCCCGGAAGTACCAAACCCATGTACCTTCTGGGGCGGTGACTTAGCCTGACGAATCAGATGGATGGGCCAAGGCTGGCGTGCATAAACAAATCGTTAAGAGTCGTTACCTACTTGTTGCAACAGGAACGTAAGCATATGTCGTCTCGCCCTGGCGGTCAAGCGTCTGCCAGCTGATCATCGTCCTATTGAGTATCCGCATCTACATTTGATTGCATGGCGGTCTTTTCACCGTCAAACTCAAAGACATCCAGAGCCTGCTTGAACCAGTTATTTGCAAATACTGAGGTCAGCTCGCGAGTCCCCTACATGACTCCATCCACACAAGAGGACTCTTGGCCATACCGAGTGCGACGGATTTTGGATCTCGGGCATTCTCTTTTGTAGTTCTTCCTCTTTCCTTCCTTTTTTGAATGGATGGAAGTGGATGCATACTTGTAATGCGAGTGCGCATGTCCAGTCAATTCGATTATCTCCAAGAGCATTGCTTCTGAGTTCTAGTAATACACTCCTGTCAATCAAGGCTAGCTTCAACGCCCAAGTTCCTAAGCTGTGGGCAGGGCAGCTTCCGCACTGTCAGAACCAGTATCGGCCGCAACCTTGGTGTCTCCATCCATCATGGCCGGAACGTCCCTCTCTACAGCAGTAGATTTCTCACTGCTCCCGTCCGCGGCAGCATTCTCAGACGTTTTCTCCTCAGTCAGGTCTTTCTTCTCACCCTCTTGCTCAGCCTCGATAGCCCTCTGCGCCTCTTCTTCCTCACGCCTCCTGCGCTCAACTTCTTCCTCCATCAACCTCCTCTCCTCAGCTTCACGGGCCCGAACATGAGCTTCGCCGACACCCGGCCAGAAACTGGCAAAGAACAAGGCAGCGGCACGCTCGACAGGACGCAAGTGCTCTCGGATCCGATGCATCGGAGCTTGCTCAAGAGCCCGCTGTCTCTCCTCGATCAACCGCTGCGCCAATTCCTCAGGCGTAGGTAGTTGGCCGGGTCTCTGCTCGCCTCCCGCACCTTCGCCTTGCGCTCTCGGCTGCTGTCGGGGCCTTTGGTCGACGCGCACGATGCCGTCCCACCAACGCCTCGCCACGCCGCCTTCGCCAAAGAGACCAGCGCGGAGCATCCAGAAACCTAGACCAATGAAAGCTAGGGCCAAAGGGCGACGCCAGCCCATGTTGGTGCCGAGGATGAAGTAGGCGAAGATCGTGACGCGAAGCAGCAGCCAGAAGTGTCCGAGAATGGGCTGCATGGGACCAAGCGGGTTCTCCTGGACTTGAGGACGAGCTTGCTGGGCTTGATTGATCTGACGGGCGGCCTGCAGGGCGGCGGCGACTGCAGGATCAGCAGGCGCATCAGCAGCTCCTTGGGCTTGCTGGCCATTAGCTGGACCAGCATTGCCTGTGGGAGTCGGGGTGCGCTGAGTCGATGATCTACTAAAGCGTCCGACACGGCGCAGGCCAGCTGAGTAACCAGTACCAATCGCTGATTGAGGCGCAAAACTGCCAGTGTACGTGCCGTATTGAGGAGAGAAGAGAAGTGCTTGAGGACCTTGGGGTGATGACAAAAGGTAGCACGTCACGTCCGAGTTCGATGTCGGTAGTTGTTGCTGCCTTGCATGTTGTGAAAGGCTGGGTAGACTAGGGATCATCGAACTAGGCTGTGGGCGGGGTGGTGGTACAAAGGGACCAAGTCCAAGCGATGGCGAGGCCCGCATGCTCTGAGCCATCCTAGCAGGAAATGGTGATGCCGAACGAGATCGTGCAGTAGGACGGCCAACGCCGAAGGGATCAATGTAGTCGTTGATTGATTGGATGTGCTGCTGTAGTCGCGCAGTACGGGCTCGGTCTTCTTCCGTGGCGTTGTCGGTACGCATAGCGTCTACCATCTGCCTCATCTCGGCTACGTTTTGCCTTGCTCTGTCAAGAGCAGATGGACCATTGGGCTGCTGTGAAGGGTTGGGCTGGCGCTGTTGCTGAGCCATACCTGGTAAAGGGAATGGTAAGCCCATGCCAGGCACTGGCAAGCCGAACTGACCCTGCTGCCCAGGGAATGGTATGTTCACAGTCTGCTGGTGGATTTCGAACCGGTTGCCATCAGGACCCACGCCTTGCACATGGAAGCCTTGGCCGCTGACTGGGCGGCGTGGTGGTTGAGGCTGTTGGCCTGGGGCACCGTTCGCTTGGGTGGACTGGTCAGAATCCGTAGAGCCCTCGGGTCGAGTCGTATTCGCGGGTGCGTCTCCTCCAGCTCCTTGCGGGTCGTTCTGATCTGACCCTGCATGAGCTCCTGTAGGTACGCCTTGGTGCTGCGGAAGCTGCCCAGGCGCAAATTGCGAAGGGTGCTGTGGCATTTGTGGCATCCCAGCCGCAGGTCTGCCCGCCTGCATCTGTGGTACTCCCATGGCCGCAGCACGCTGCTGGAGTCCTAATTGTTGCATGTGCTGGGCAATTTGCTGCTGCGCTTGCCGTTGTTGGAGTAGAGCCAGGTGTTGCGCGTGCTGCAGGCTGTATGGTGGTTGCTGAGCAAGTTGCGGCAACTGTGGCAGACCTTGAGTGCCTTGAGGTGCCGCATCGCCCGGTTGAGGCGTAGCGCGAACATTGCTCCCTTGCTCTTGTAGCGGCGTAGAATTAAGCAGCCCAGCACCACCTCTTGATAAACCCGCGCTCAAGCGACCCGGCACAGTTGGTACGGCGGCAGCATCCTGATCGCCTCTGACTAGTAGATGAAGGACGTATTCGTTCTGGGTGGTATCTCTCCTCGTGTTGAAGGCAGCTGCCAGCGTTTGTTCATTGTCGACAAGAGCACGTCCGGCGTAGAGTAAGCGCTGACGGTCGGGAATTGGATGCGATGGGAGAAGCTGTTGGATCTGCTGGCGAAGGTCGCCTATGCGTGACGAGGCTGGGAGAAGACCTAGAGTGAACTCGTCGACACTGCTACCAGGGACGTGGCCGGGCGGGACCTTTACTCTGACAGTAATGTCGCTTGGTGGTTCGGCCGGAGCCATTGTGGCTGTTTGG
>Ga0265797_10002329_pt1 | contig 32098 bp, 27 predicted proteins | sample P2T30metagenome_FD_192433 | JGI IMG/M metagenome (GOLD analysis project Ga0265797, IMG submission 192433) | Plant litter microbial communities from East Loma Ridge, Irvine, California - P2 T30 | ecosystem: Environmental > Terrestrial > Plant litter > Unclassified | place: USA: California... | reverse complement strand
ACGAAGAATTCCTTGCCGTGCAAGAGCTTCAGGGCCTGGATGGCGTGGCCGGAGGATTTGCGTATCACGTACAGCTTGCGTTCCAGCGCGTCGGTCACCATGATGTCCGGGCCGCGGCCGATGAAGATCTGGCGGATCACCGGTTCCTTGGCACGCACGGTGGGCGACATCGGCATGCTGTCGTCGACCGGCACATTGCGCCAGCCCAGCACGACCTGCCCTTCGATGCGCACGGCGCGCTCGATTTCCTGTTCGCAGGCGATACGCGAGGCGTGTTCCTTCGGCAGGAAGACCATGCCGACGCCGTATTCGCCGGGCGGCGGCAGCTCGACACCCTGTTTTGCCATTTCGTCGCGGAAATACTGGTCGGGAATCTGGATCAGGATGCCGGCGCCATCGCCCATCAGCGCATCGGCGCCAACCGCACCCCGGTGATCCAGGTTCTTCAGGATCATCAGGCCCTGGTCGATGATGGAATGGCTTTTGTTGCCCTTGATATGGGCGATGAAACCGACGCCGCAGGCATCGTGTTCATTGGCGGGATCGTACAGACCTTGGGCAATCATATTCGGCTCTCCACAACTTTTTCAGGGGGTGAAGGCCGAGAATAGTGCAATGCAGCAGACGCATCAAGCACAACAATTAGGGTCGGAGTCGAATTAAGTTCTGACCTGTGCCATTCAATTTAAATGAGGGACAGGTCAGATTCGGCTTTTCCAAGCGTTTTTTGTTAGTACAAAACGTTTTACGGAAGCAGAAAATTGCGATAGCGGCTTGCGGCTCAACCCTCCTGTGGCGGCATGGCCTGCCTGGCGGGACGTCCCCGCTTGGCCGGCAGGATACGGCGCTGGGTCTGGCGTTCGAGGGCGATCTTGAATGCGTCCGTCCCCAGTGGCTGGCCTTTCTGGACACTGGCGGCAATCAGCGCCAGCTCGTCCGGCGCAATGCCCTGCTGGACCAGCTCGCTGTAGGCCGCTTCGCGCTGGAAAGGCGTATTCCCGAGTGCCCAGAACAGCGCATGGTCGGTGATCAATGGATTCGGGCGCAGGCCGGCGTGATGCGGATAGCTCGACCAGGGATAATCGCCGGGTTCCACGGCATGGCTTTCGCGCATGGGCGCCAGCTCGATGAAACGGCTGCACATCAAGAAGTGTCGGTCGGTGTCGACCACGGCCGTGCGGAAACGCCCCTCGAACAAGCCACCGGCACGCGCGTACTTGGCGTTATACCAGGGCACGTAGAAACGGCCGATCTTCTGCATCATTGCCCCCAGGCTGGCTTCGTCCGGCGGGGTGGCGAGCAGGTGCAGGTGGGTAGGGAGCAGGGCGTAGGCGTGGATCGCCACCTTGTAGCCGCGCGCGGCGTCTTTCAGCCAGCCGAGGAACTGCGTGTAGTCTTCGCCGTCGCGGAAGATCCGCTGCGGCTCGTTGGCGCGCTGCAGGATGTGGTGCGGCTGCTTGGGGAGGATGAGGCGGGGCTGGCGGGCCATGGCGGGGCTGGCAAGGGTTGTGATGCCGTATTCTAGCGCCACGCGCCAGCTCTGTCCCTATTTTTTCCTGGCCGGGATGCAAGTCCGTAGGGTGGGTTCGAGAACCCACCCTGCCATCAGGCCAGGGTAAATCCGGCAGACAGACTGTAGCCTTCCCCGTAAGCACTACGCAGCGGCAAATCCTGGCCCAGGCCGGTACGCGCCTTCTTGCGCAGGCGGTACACCAGCATGTCCACGCGGCGGTTTGCTTCCGGGTCGTCGCCGCCCATGCCGGCCACGATGGTGGCGCGCGGCACGGGCCGGGTATTGATCGTTAACAGGTGCAGGAAATTGAATTCCTTTTCGGTCAGGTCGATCACCTTGCCGCCGAGTTCCAGCTGGCGGGCGCTGACGCGCAGGATCCACTTGCTCGGCAGCGGCGCCGGTTCGTTCGGACGCACGCGGCGGCCCAGGGCCTCGATGTGGGCGGCCAGTTCCGGGAACTTGATCGGCTTGGTCAGGTAATGGTCGGCGCCCAGCTGCAGGCCGAGGATGCGGTTGTCGAAGGCCACGCGGCCGGTCAGCACCAGCAGCCCGATTTCCGGATACAGCTGGCGCATGCGCGGGATGACCGTGAACCCGTCTTCGTCGGGCAGGCCCAGATCCAGCACCACCACGGCGGCCGGGGTGCGCGTGAGCGCCGCCCACATTTCGCTGGCGGAGGTGGCAATCGCGACGTCATGGTCGAGTTCCTGCAGGAATTCGGCCATGTCGCCGGCGTAGTCGCCGTTGTCTTCAACAATCAATATCTGGGTCATGGATGGGCCACGTTCTTGGTTTTACTGGTGCCTGCTTGCGGCGGCAGGGCCGCTCCCGTGGAGTGCGGGGGATTATCACTGTTGGCTTGCGACGGTGCAAGTTTTCTGCCGGCGCCCGCGAGCGGCAGCCAGATGCGGAATTCGGCGCCGCCCGCGGCCGGCGATACCAGGCCGAGCGTGCCGCCATGGACTTCGACGATGGCGCGCGCCATGTACAGGCCCAGGCCGCTGCCCGGCAAGCCTTCGGCGTTACGGCCGCGGAAGAATTTCTCGAACACGCGCGCCTGCTCGTCGCCCGGCACGCCGGCGCCATGGTCGCGCACGGCCAGCTCGATACCGCTGGCCGCCAGCCGGCCGCGCAGCAGGATCGGCGTGGCGGCGGGCGAAAAGGCGATGGCGTTGTCGACCAGTATCTTCAGCGCCAGGCGCATGCCGTCCGGCTCGCAGCGCAGCGTCTCGGGCAATTCGCCGACCTCGACACTGGTGGCGCGGCCGGCGGCGCGCGCCAGGCTTGCCGCTTCGTCGAGCAAGGCGCGCGGGGCCACCGAGGTCGGCTTGCGCTCGCCGCCGATCTCGGCCATGCGGTCCGGGGACAGGTAGTCGTCGAGCATGGCGATCAGGCGGTCGGTGGCGACTGCGATCTTGCGGTAGCGCTGGCGCGTGGGCTCGTCGGCATCCTGGCAAGTTGCTTCCAGGCGCTGGACGGCGCCGTCGATGGTCGACAGCGGGGTACGGAATTCGTGGTTCAGCATGCTGGCGAAGCGCTTGCGCTCGGTTTCGCGCTGGCGCCGCGGCGACAGGTCGCGCACTTGGCCGACCAGCAGCAGCGGCTCGCCTGCGGCGTCGCACAGCAGGGCCGAGAGGACTTCGACCGGCACCATGTGGCCATGGGCGCCGCGCAATTCGGTTTCGCGCACCAGGCGCAGGCGGCTGCGGTCGCCCGCGCGCAGGCGGCGGATGCGCTCCGGCATGCCGGCGCACAGGGCCGCCAAGGCGCTGCCGGCATCGCCGAACTGGGCCGCGACGTCGGACGGGCTATAGCCGAGCAGGTTCTCGATGGAAGGGATGACATAGCGCAGGGCGCCACTGGCGCAGTCGATGCTGAATGCGATATCACCGCCGATCTCGGCAATGACCCGGAACTGCTCGGCCATGTCCGGACCGGCCGTGCCGGAACAGTCTGGGCTGGCGCTGCAGTTCATCACATCCGATCGAAGTAAAGATAGGTAAAAACTATACCCAGCCAGTATATCGCTGCCGCTGCTTCTTTGTATAGCTGAGTGTTGCCGTGCTGCCGATTAACTAAAATTGCCGATTTCGTAAAATAGTTAAATAATGTTAAATCAACGGGTGAATATGCCGAATCCTATTCATCCCGCATAGTTGACGGGTGACGACCTTTATCGACATGAAAACGCCCGCGCAGCGGCGGGCGTTGGACCGGAAAAAAGCGGCTTATTGCTCGTCGAGCGGCGCGAAGATGGCTTGCAGGTCTTCCTGCGTCAGCGCCATCTTGTGCGATTCGCCTTCGGCCAGGATCGACTGCGCCAATTCCGACTTTTTCTGCTGCAACTGCTGGATCTTTTCTTCCAGCGTCCCTTTGGCGATCAGTTTGTACACGAACACCGGCTTGTCCTGCCCGATACGCCAGGCGCGGTCGGTGGCTTGGGCCTCGGCCGCCGGGTTCCACCACGGGTCGTAGTGGATGACCGTGTCGGCGGCCGTCAGGTTCAGGCCGACGCCGCCGGCCTTCAGGCTGATCAGGAAGATCGGCACCGCGCCTTGCTGGAAGGCGGCCACCTGGGCCGAGCGGTCGCGCGTTTCACCCGTGAGAATCGCGTAGCGGATGCCGCGCGCGGCCAGCTCTTCCTCGATCAGGCCGAGCATGCTGGTGAACTGCGAGAACACCAGGATCTTGCGGCCTTCTTCCAGCAAGTCGTCGACCATCTGCATCAAGTCGGTCAGCTTGGCGGAGATGGCGGCGGTGTTCTTCTTCGACGGCATGGCTTTTACCAGGCGCGGGTCGCAGCAGACTTGCCGCAGCTTCAGCAGCGCTTCCAGGATCACGATCTGGCTGCGCGCCACGCCCTTGCGGTCGATTTCCTCGCGCACTTTCTTGTCCATGGCCAGGCGCACGGTTTCGTACAGGTCGCGCTGCGGACCGGACAGTTCGATACGGCGCACGACTTCGGTTTTTTCCGGCAATTCCTTGGCCACATTGTCCTTGGTACGGCGCAGCAGGAAAGGACGGATGCGGCGGTTCAGCAGCATGCGCCGCACCGGGTCGTCCTGGCGCTCGATCGGATGGCGGAACTGGGTATTGAAGGTCTTTTCCTCGCCCAGCAAACCTGGCAGCAGGAAGTGGAATTGCGACCAGAGTTCGCCCAGGTGGTTTTCCAGCGGGGTGCCGGTCAGGCACAGGCGGTGGCGCGCATTGAGCGAACCGGCCGTTTGCGCCGCCTTCGAGCGCGTGTTCTTGATGTAGTGCGATTCGTCCAGGATCACGAGGTGGTACTCGTGCTCGCGCAGCTTTTCCTCGTCGCGCGGCAGCAGGGCGTAGGTGGTCAGCACGATGTCGGCTTGCTCGATCTGGTCGAACATGTCCATGCGTTCTTTACCTTGCAGCAGCAGCACCTTCAGGCTGGGGGCGAAGCGCGCCGCTTCTTCCTGCCAGTTGGTCATCAGGCTGGTTGGCGCGATCACCAGGGCCGGACGGGTCAGGCGGCCGGCTTCCTTTTCTGTCAGGATGTGGGCCAGGGTCTGCACGGTTTTACCAAGACCCATGTCGTCGGCCAGGATGCCGGCCAGGTCGTATTCGCGCAGGAACTGCATCCACGACAAACCATCGAGCTGGTAGTCGCGCAGGGTCGCTTGCAGGCCGACCGGGGCGGCGACCTTTTTCACGGCGCCGAACTGGCTGAGTTTACGGCCGGTCTCGCGCAGTTGCTCGCCGCCGAACCAGCGCATCTCCACGCCGCGCGCCAGTTCTTCCAGGCGGCTGGCGTCGAGCGTCGACAGGCGAACCTTGCCCTTGATCTTGTCGTTGAAATAGAGTTCGCCGAGGGTGGCCAGGATCGGTTTCACGCGGTTCCAGGGCAGGGCGACCCGTAGGCCCTCGGGCAGGGTCGCCAGCATCTGGTCCTGCTCGCCATGGGCGGCCAGCACGGCCGGGTCGAAGTCCATCGGCGCGTTGCGGATGAGCTGCACCAGCACCGGCAGCAGCGGCACGCGCTGGCGGTTGACCACGATGCCCAGTTCCAGTTCGAACCAGGCCTTGCCGGCTTCCTCGGGCTCGTCGATCTCGGCATACCAGTCTTCCACCGCGACCACGTCGTAGCGGTATTTATTCGACTTTTGCAGGTGCCAGCCGGCATCGGACAGGGCGTCGAGGTCGGCTTCGGCAAAGCGCAGCCAGTGCGCCTGGCTATCGAGCTGCAGGGCGCCGGCCACACCCGACAGCGGGGTGGTGGCGGGCTTGCGGAAGCCGAGTTCGGTGAGTTTGTCCAGCGCCGCCGCTTCGGCATCGAGGTTGCGCTCGATGATCTCGGTGACGTCGCCGATCTGGCGCACCACGCGCTGGGCTGGATCGAAGGAAACGCGCTGGCCATCGTAGTCAAAGGAGAGCACGGCGAAATCCTGCCAGCGCTGGGTGCCGGTGTCGGCCAGGGCCACGGCATCGAGCAGCAGGAAGGGTTGCGGCGCGACGTCGGTGCGCAGGCGCTGGGTCAGCGGCTGCGGCAGCGGCATCAGTTCGTGCAGGCCATGGGCCAGCAGCAATTGCGAAACGCGTTTCTTGTCGTTGCCGGTGAGGATGGGCGCCTGGGCTACCAGGGCTTGCAGCTCGGCCAGCGAAATATCCACACCACCGCGGTTCAGTTCCAGCGGACCGCAGGACAAATTATCGATGTACCAGGGCGGATCGGTTGGCAGCATGTAGTCGATCAAATCGGCGCCCGGGTGGGTGGCGCCGTTCGCCGGCTCCACCGACCAGCCCAGCTTGGCGGCACGGCCTTCGTCGCGCCAGGCCAGGTTGGCTTGGCGGGCCGGACCGGCTTGCAGCGGATAGACCAGGCCATTCGACATGTCTTGCCAGGAGTTGGCCCACAGCAGTTTGCCCTGTTTCAGCAACATCTCCAGCAGGATCGCACCGACTTTGCCCTTGGGCTCGGTGGCGCTGGTGCTTTGCGAAGCGCCGCTGCGCATCGCGATGAAGAAGCGCACCAGGTCCTCGTCTTCGCCCTCGAGATAGGCGGGCGGCGCCGACAGCAGCGAAAACACCTCGTTCACCGGGCTGGCCGCGGCCACTTCGCCATTCGGACGCAGGCGCGCCTTGCACAGGCAGACCGCCACGTGGCGGCCGCCGCTGGTTGGCGCCATCACATAGACAAACTTGTACTGGACCGCCTTCGGATCGGCGACCTCGACGACCAGCTTCGGTTGCGGATGGGCGGCTGCCTCGACCCTTTGCAGCCAGGTTGCGACCGGCGCGGGCAGTGCGGGCGCGCGTGCCGGCGTCGCACGCGGTGCAGGAGCGTCGCTTGCGTGTTCGCGTGGGAAATCAACTGTGTGCATGGGGCCCTGGAGTCTGTGTGAAAAAGAACAACAACGGACATTATCTCTCATACGGACCGTTCAGTTTTGTTCGGAATCGCACGTAGCCAGGAAATCTTTACACAGTGAAATTTTACGATTCGATATTCCAACACTAACTTAGGTATCATTCCTGCTTGACTCACGGATTCCTGCATCATGCTGCCTTCGATCGAACAACGTCTCGCCACTGAACTTGCCGCCAAGCCGGCCCAGGTTGCCGCCGCCATTGCCCTGCTCGACGAGGGCGCGACCGTGCCCTTCATTGCGCGCTACCGCAAGGAGGCCACCGGCGGCCTCGACGATATCCAGCTGCGCCTGCTGGAAGAACGCCTGCGCTACCTGCGCGAGCTGGAAGACCGCCGTGCGGCGATCATCGAATCGATCACCGAACAGAACAAGATGACGCCGGCGCTGCTGCAGTCGATCGCGCTGGCCGAGGACAAGACCCGCCTCGAAGACCTGTACCTGCCCTATAAGCAGAAGCGCCGCACCAAGGCGCAGATCGCGGTCGAGGCGGGCCTGGCGCCGCTGGCCGATGCGCTGCTGGCCGACCCTGCGCAGAACCCGGAGGAACTGGCGGCGCACTACCTGCGCGAAGCCTTCAGCAATGCCTACGGCGTGACCAACCCGGGCGTGCCCGACACCAAGGCGGCGCTGGATGGCGCGCGCCAGATCCTGATGGAGCGCTTCGCCGAAGACGCGACCCTGCTGCAGTCGCTGCGCGAATACGTGCAGGACCACGGTGTGGTCGACTCGAAAGTCGTCGCCGGCAAGCAGGAAGAGGGCGAGAAGTTCGCCGACTATTTCGATTACGCCGAGCCGCTCGCCAACGTGCCTTCGCACCGCGCGCTGGCCCTGTTGCGCGGACGCCGCGAAGGCATTTTGGATGTCACCCTGCGCCTGGACACCGAGCTGGAAAAGCCGAAGTGGGACGCGCCGCACAATCCCTGCGAGAGCCGCATCGCCGCGCGCTTCGGCATCAAGGGACAGAACCGTCCGGCCGACAAGTGGCTGCTCGACACCGCGCGCTGGACCTGGCGCGTGAAGAGCTTCATGTACATCGAGACGGAGCTGATGGGCGCCCTGCGCGAGAAGGCCGAGCAGGATGCGATCGGTGTCTTTGCGCGCAACCTGAAAGCGCTGCTGCTGGCCGCGCCGGCCGGCCAGCGCGCCACCATGGGCCTGGACCCGGGCCTGCGCACCGGCGTCAAGGTGGCGGTGGTCGACGCCACCGGCAAGGTGGTCGATACCGCCACCATCTACCCGCACCAGCCGCGCAACGACTGGGATGGTTCGCTGCACGTGCTGGGCCAGCTGGCCGCGAAGCACAACGTGTCGCTGGTCTCGATCGGCAACGGCACCGCCTCGCGCGAGACCGACAAGCTGGCGCAAGACCTCATCAAAGGGCACCCGGAACTCAAGCTGACCAAGATCGTGGTTTCGGAAGCCGGCGCCTCGGTGTACTCGGCCTCGGAATTCGCCTCGCGCGAACTGCCGGACCTGGACGTGTCGATCCGCGGCGCGGTGTCGATTGCGCGCCGTTTGCAGGACCCGCTGGCCGAACTGGTGAAGATCGATCCGAAGTCGATCGGCGTCGGCCAGTACCAGCACGACGTGTCGCAGACCCAGCTGGCGCGCTCGCTCGACGCGGTAGTCGAGGATTGCGTGAACGCGGTCGGTGTGGACGTGAACACGGCCTCGGCGCCGCTGCTGGCGCGGGTGTCGGGCTTGTCGAGCAGCGTGGCGCAGAGCATCGTCAGCTACCGCGACATGCAGGGCGCCTTCGCCTCGCGCGCGGCGCTCAAGAAAGTGCCGCGCCTGGGCGAGAAGACCTTCGAGCAGGCGGCCGGCTTCCTGCGCGTGGTGGGCGGCGAGAATCCGCTGGATGCGTCGGCGGTGCACCCGGAATCGTATCCGGTGGTGCAGAAGATCCTGGGCGACGTCGGGCGCGAGATGAAGGCGGTGATCGGCGACGCGTCGCTGATCAAGGGCCTGAATCCGGCGAAGTATGCCGATGAAAAATTCGGCGTGCCGACCGTGACCGATATCCTGAAGGAACTGGAAAAGCCGGGCCGCGACCCGCGTCCGGAATTCACCACCGCCACCTTCAAGGAAGGCGTGGAAGAGATTGCCGACCTGCGTCCGGACATGATCCTGGAAGGCGTGGTCACCAACGTGGCGGCCTTCGGCGCCTTTGTCGACATCGGCGTGCACCAGGATGGGCTGGTGCATATCTCGGCGCTGTCGAACACGTTTGTCAAAGACCCGCACACGGTGGTGAAGGCGGGGCAGGTGGTGAAAGTGAAGGTGCTGGAAGTCGACCCCAAGCGCAAGCGCATCGCGCTGACCATGCGCTTGACCGACAGCGCGCCGGCAGCGGGTTCGCAGCCGCAGCAGCGCGGCGACCGCGATGACCGCAAGCGCGTGGCCCAGCACCAGCAGCAGGGTCGCCAGGAACGTGCGGCGCCGGCGGGCGGCAATGCGATGGCGGCGGCGTTCGCCAAGCTGAAGAAGTAAGCGATGCCGGCCTGCGCGCCTGTCGATCCCGATTGCGCCGAGGCACGTGCGCTGGCCGCAGAACTGGATGCGGCGCAAGGTGAATATCCGCGCGGTGGCGTTCTACGAAAAGCATGGCTACCGCGTCATTCCGAACTATGGCAAGTATGTCGGGCGTGAGGACGCCATCTGCCTCGGCAAGGCGCTCATGGCTGGGCTTGCGTAGGGTGGGTTCGGCGCCGGCCGCGGATCACCCAAAGAACTGCGCCAGCTCCGGCACCCGCTTGACCAGCACCCCGACGAAATACAGCGCCAGGCAGCCCATGCCGATGGTATTCATGCGCCGGCGCGTCATGGCCGGCACGCCGGTCTTCTTGATGTGCAGCGCGTCGTGCAGCAGGACCGCTGCGTAGACCACCAGCGCCAGCCCGGTGAGGAACACGCCGGGGCCGTCGCCGCGCACGCCGCTGACGAGATCGAAGGCGCCGATGGCACCGAGCACCGCGGCCAGCAGCAGGTTGAAGCCCGCCGAAGGGCCGGCGGAGGGACGTTGTTGTTGCATGAGCATGAAAGAAGTGTGTGGAATCGGGCCGATCATACCCGAAGCTGTCGCCGCATCGGAACAGCCGCCCCCAAAGCCGGCCGCGGGCCGCACCGCGGCAGTGGAATTCTTATAGAATGGCGCCATCTCACCTATTTCTTTCCGAAGGCAGAATCACATGAGCGACGTACAAACCTGGATCAAAGACACCGTGACCAACACCCCGGTCGTGCTGTTCATGAAGGGCACCGCGCAGTTCCCGCAATGCGGCTTCTCGGGCCGCGCCATCCAGATCCTGAAAGCCTGCGGCGTCGATAACATCGCCACCGTCAATGTGCTGGAAGATCCGGAAGTCCGCCAGGGCATCAAGGACTTCTCGAACTGGCCAACCGTGCCGCAGCTGTACGTGAACGGCGAGTTCATCGGCGGCACCGACATCATGAACGAGATGTACGATTCCGGCGAACTGCAGGCGATGTTCAAGAAGTAATGACTGCACGACCGCGAAGGATCATCGTCGGCATCACCGGCGCGACCGGCGCGGTCTACGGCGTGCGCCTGCTCGGGCGCCTGGGCAGCTTGCCCGGCGTCGAGACCCACCTGGTGCTGTCCGACGCCGCCTCGCTCACCCTGCACCAGGAAGTCGGCCTGCAGCGGCGCGATGTCGAGGCCCTGGCCCATGTGGTGCACAAGAGCCGCGAAATTGGTGCGACGATCGCCAGCGGTTCTTTCCAGACCGACGGCATGGTGATCGCTCCCTGTTCGATGAAGACGCTGGCTGCCGTGGCCCATGGCCTGGCGGACAACCTGGTCGCGCGTGCGGCCGACGTGGTCCTGAAGGAACGCCGGCGTTTGATCTTGATGGTGCGCGAAACGCCGCTCAACCTGGCGCACCTGCGCAATATGACGGCCGTGACCGAAATGGGCGGCATCGTGTTTCCGCCCTTGCCCAGCTTTTACCACCGGCCGGCGAGCATCGAGGAGATGGTCGACCACACCCTGGACCGGGTGCTCGACCTGCTCGGCATCGAGAACCCGCAGGCTGCACGGTGGCCCGGCATGCGCGGCGCCGACGGCGGCGCGCAAGTCCGGGATACCAAAGACAGCGCCTAGCGCTTGCTGCCGTAGCCGCTGTCTCCGGCTTTCTTTAATTCCCTTGCTTCCTCCAGCATCCTGCGCTGGGCGATGCGCTTGCGCATCACCTCGGCGTGACGGGCCGCGCTCATTGGCGGCGCCGTCATCAGTTCCTTCAGCTGGGCAGTGTTCACATAATTGCTTTTCATGGGCGGGCACGATCCTCGGCTGTGACGAGTTCGATTATGCGCCAGTGCAAGCGGTTTGTACTGCCTGATTTGGAAGAAAATTTGTAAGCGGGAAACCTCAAGCGAGGAAGGACCAGGCTTACTTGGCTGCTGGTTGATGGTTGACGCGCACCAGCATGCGGATGAATTCGCGTGCCAGCTGGCGGTGGTGCTCGTCCAGGCGTTGCAGGTCGGCGATCAGCTTGACGTCGGCCGATTCAAAGCGCGCGGCATTGCCGGTCTCGACCGCTTCGCCCGGGCTCTCGGAGCCGCCGAAGCGCAGCCAGTCGGCGGGCACACCCAGCCATTGCGCAATCATGCGCAGCTTTTCTTGCGTCGGGATGGCTTCGCCGACCAGCCACTTGCGTGCGGCGTGGACAGTAATGGGACGCCCCTCGAAGCGAATGTTAAATTCACGTGCCAGTCGAGTCGGGCTGTCTGGTGAGTAGTGGGCGTTCTTCAGCGCCTGTTGGAGACGCTCGCTGAAGCTCTCCCGTTCATTCGTGGAATTCATGATGGCACTATTTCATGCTGGACTATAAATGTCAGTCTCTTGTCCTTACAGACCAGTTGTGACAGTTTACGAACAGATAAGTAACAAAGAAGTGTGAAGTGGGAATGTGAGAGTTTGTGACATCATGCCACAAAATTTCCGTACAGAATCGACATATTCACCATGAATAACATTCGTGCAAATGTTTTGTCGCGTGAATGCCACGCACGTCTAGTCAATTGACGTCGAGTCAGCCGGGCGGGCTGGGGAAGCCCGCAAGAATCCGGCTCAGGCCGCTCAGATCAGTCGAAAACGAATGATGCCGTCGGCGCCAGTTACACGCTCCAACATACCATCATTCCAGAGTTTATGCAGGTGCGCGAGTGCTTCACCGAGTGCAAAGCTGAGTTGGTGGGCATCGAGTTGGCGCCGAAACATGATCGGCACGATATCGACTGCGCTGCGGGCTTGCTTGCAGGCTTCAAGCACCTCGTCCAGGCGCTCCACATGGTGCTGGCGCAGCTGCGCGATGCGGGTGTGCACACCGCGGAAAGGCTTGCCGTGCGAAGGCAGCACCAGCACGTCCTCGGGCAGGCCGGCGAACTTGTCGAGCGAGTCGAGGTACTGCTGCAGCGGGTTGCCTTCCGGCTCGATCGCGAACACCGACACGTTGGTTGAAATGCGCGGCAAGACCATGTCGCCCGAGACCAGCACGTTCAGTTCCGGCGAGTACAGCGAAGCGTGTTCCGGCGAGTGGCCGAAGCCGGTGATCACGCGCCACGCTGTATTGCCAATTGTGACATCTTGCCCATCTTGCAGGCGCGTGTAGGCCTCCGGCACGCTTGGCACCAGCGAGGGGTAGTAATTGCGGCGGCTGCGCATCTGCTCCAGCATCGCCTGGTCGGCCAGGCCATGGCGCTCGAAGTGGGGAATCGCCGAGGGGCCGTCGACGCCGGGCAGGGCGGCCGCCATCATGCGCGCGAAACCGTATTCGCCGGCGGTCAGCCAGAAAGGCGCGTCGAAGCGTTCGCATAGCCAACCCGACAGGCCCACGTGGTCCGGGTGGCAGTGGGTGGCGATCACGCGCACGACCGGCCGCCCTTCCAGCGGGCCGGCCAGTACCTGCTCCCAGGCGGCGCGGGTGGCGTCGGTGGCCACGCCGCAATCGATCACGCTCCAGCCCTGGCGGCCTTCGCGCTCGTCCTTCAATACCCACAAGTTGATGTGGTCGAGGGCGAACGGCAGCGGCATGCGCAGCCAGCCGATGCCGGGCGCCACCTCGCGCACCGTGCCAAGGGCAGGCAGTTCATCGGCAAAGGGATAGGTCAACTGGGCTTCAAGCGGATTCATGTTCAGCAATCTTTCGTATTCCATGCAGGACGGGCGCGCTACAATGGGTGACGTTAACGTAAACGGCAATGCCGGAGTCCGATTCTAGCCGTTTCCCCCAGCTCTTACCTGCATCTGTTTTCTTCATGGCCACCACCTATACCATCGCCGAACTGGCGCGCGAATTCGACATCACCGCGCGCGCGATCCGTTTCTACGAAGACCAGGGCCTGCTCAGCCCGAAACGCGAAGGCGTGGGCGGACGCAACCGCGTGTACACCCCGCGCGAACGCACGCGCCTGAAACTGACCCTGCGCGGCAAGCGCCTGGGCCTGACGCTGTCGGAGATCAAGAGTATCGTCGACATGTACGAGTCGCCGAAGGACACGGTGGCGCAGATCAACCGCTTCCTCGGCGTGCTGGGGCACCAGCGCGAGACCCTGGAACAGCAGCGTGCCGATATCGAGATGGCGTTGGAAGAAATTGCCGCGCACGAGGAGGAATGCCGGCGCCTGCTGGGCGAGGATGACGTGCCGCTTAGCGCCAGCAACGCCGCCTGAACAAACGCGCCTTTGAAGGCGCAACCGCGTCCACTACTTGACGTTTACGTTAACGTCACACGCGAGTATGATGCCGAGAGCTTAATCACACCGTTCACCGAGAGGACGACATGCTGCATCTTCCAGGCTTGACCTTTGACCACGGCGAAGACATCGCCGCGCTGCGCGAAGCAGTGCAACAATTTGCGGCTGCCGAAATCGCGCCGCGCGCTGCCGAGATCGACCGCACCGACCAGTTCCCGATGGACCTGTGGAAGAAGATGGGCGAACTCGGCCTGCTGGGCATCACCGTCAGCGAGGAATACGGCGGCGCCAACATGGGCTACCTGGCCCACATCGTGGCGATGGAAGAAATCTCGCGCGCCTCGGCCTCGGTCGGCCTGTCCTACGGCGCCCACTCGAACCTGTGCGTCAACCAGATCAAGCGCAACGGCACCGAAGAACAAAAACAGAAATACCTGCCGAAGCTGATCTCGGGCGAGCACGTGGGCGCGCTGGCGATGTCGGAGCCGAACGCCGGCTCCGACGTGGTGAGCATGAAGCTGCGCGCCGAGCTGAAAGGCGACCGCTACGTCCTGAACGGCACCAAGATGTGGATCACCAACGGCCCCGACGCCGACACCCTGGTGGTGTATGCGAAGACCGACCTCGAGGCCGGCCCCCGCGGCATGACCGCCTTCCTGATCGAGAAGGGTTATACAGGCTTCTCGATCGCGCAAAAGCTCGACAAGCTGGGCATGCGCGGCTCGCACACGGGCGAACTGGTGTTCGAGGACTGCGAAGTGCCGCTCGAAAACGTGCTGGGCGGCGTGGGCAAGGGCGTCAACGTGCTGATGTCGGGCCTGGACTTCGAGCGCACCGTGCTGTCGGGCGGTCCGCTGGGCATCATGTCGGCCTGCATGGACGTGGTCGTGCCGTATATCCACGAGCGCAAGCAGTTCGGCCAGGCCATCGGCGAATTCCAGCTCATGCAGGGCAAGATCGCCGACATGTACTCGACCATGATGGCGTGCCGCGCCTATGTGTACGCGGTCGGCCAGGCCTGCGACCGCGCCGAGAACGCCGCCGCCGTGCGCGCGCTGCGCAAGGACGCCGCCGGCGCGATCCTGTACAGCGCCGAAAAGGCCACCTGGATGGCGGGCGAAGCGATCCAGACCCTGGGCGGCAACGGCTACATCAACGAGTACCCGGTCGGCCGTCTCTGGCGCGATGCGAAGCTCTACGAAATCGGCGCTGGCACCAGCGAGATCCGCCGCATGCTGATCGGGCGTGAACTGTTTGGCGAGACGGCGTAAGACTTACATGAACAAATGTCGCCGCGGCGTTTGCACTTGCCGGCGGCGACGACCGTACGAGCGTATGGCGAGCCGAGGCAACGCCGCCATGGCGATCTTTTCACAAGCTCTACGGGTGACGTCGCAGGCCATTGCTCTCCACACCGCCCCCATTGCAACGCGCAACCGACCCACGCGAGACGAACGATGACCCGAGTGACGTTCCCGAGATTGGAAACGCAGCCATCCGCCCCCATCTCATGCAGTAGCGCGCAAACCTGCAACACATCCTCTTCCACCAGACCATCACCCATCGGCGCAAGCAAGCACTCCGCCCCGCGCCATCCTCTTTGGAGACCTAGAACATGAATGATCCAGTCGTTATCGTTGGCGCCGCCCGTACCCCGATGGGCGGCTTCCAGGGCGATTTTTCCTCGAAGTCGGCGAGCGACCTCGGCGCGGTGGCGATCAAGGCGGCGGTCGAGCGCGCCGGCGTCGACCCGCAAGCCGTCGAACACGTCTACTTCGGTAACTGCCTGATGGCCGGCCAGGGCCAGGCGCCTGCGCGCCAGGCGCTCATCAAAGCCGGCCTGCCGCTGTCGACCGGCGCCGTGACCCTGTCGAAGATGTGCGGCTCGGCCATGCAGGCCGCGATCTTTGCGCACGACCAGCTGGTGGCCGGCAGCGCCGACATCGTGGTGGCCGGCGGCATGGAGTCGATGACCAACGCGCCTTACCTGATTCCGAAAGCGCGCGGCGGCTACCGCATCGGCCACGCGCCGATGTTCGACCACATGATGCTCGACGGTTTGGAGGATGCCTACTCGCGCAACGAAAAGACCGGCGAAGGCCGCTCGATGGGCACCTTTGCGGAAGAATGCGTGGCGACCTACCAGTTCACCCGCGAAGACCAGGACAACTTCGCCATCACCTCCGTGAAGCGCGCGCAAGCGGCCAACAACGATGGCTCGTTTGCCTGGGAAATCGCGCCGGTCACGCTGGCCACCCGCACCGGTGAGCTGATCGTGGAAAAGGACGAAGGCCCGCTGAAAGCGAAGATCGACAAGATCCCGTCGCTCAAGCCCGCCTTCAAGAAGGAAGGCACCGTCACCGCCGCCTCGTCCTCGTCGATCAACGACGGCGCCGCCGCGCTGGTGATGATGCGCGAATCGAAGGCCAAGGAACTGGGCTTGACCCCGATCGCGCGCGTGATCGGCCACGCCACCCACGCCCAGGAACCGAACCTGTTCACCACCGCCCCGATCGGCGCGATGCACAAGCTGTTCAAGAAGACCGGCTGGATGGCGAATGACGTCGACCTGTTCGAGATCAACGAAGCCTTTGCCGCCGTGCCGATGGCCGCCATGCGCGACCTCGACATCCCGCACGAGAAGGTCAACATCCACGGCGGCGCCTGCGCACTGGGCCACCCGATCGGCGCCTCCGGAGCGCGCATCATCGTCACCCTGCTCGGCGCCTTGAAGAAAACCGGCGGCAAGCGTGGTGTGGCGTCGCTGTGCATTGGTGGCGGTGAAGCGACCGCAATGGCGATCGAGATGGTGTGATGTCGGTGACCGGGGAACCGGACCATTGAGGTTCCGGTTTCCGGTTACGATGTTTGTCTGGATACGTCGTACCTACGCAAACCGCAACACCCATCGGAGGAACACCACCATGCCCACCGCTCTGATCCTCGGCGCCTCGCGCGGCATCGGCCACGAACTCGCGCACCAATACCGCGCGGAGGGCTGGCGCGTGATCGCCACCGCCCGCAAGCAGCAAGACCTCGACGAACTGGCGCAACTCGGCGCCGAACCGCACCAGCTCGACGTCACCGACCCTGAAGCCATCGCCGGCCTCGGCTGGAAACTCGACGACGAAAAAATCGACACCGCCTGGCTGGTCGCCGGCCTGTACGGCCCGCGCCACGACGGCTTCCCCACGCAGGAAGACTTCGACGCCGTGATGCACACCAACGTGCTGGCCGCGATGCGCCTGCTGCCGATCGTCGCGCCGCTGGTGGCCGCCACGCGCGGCAAGCTCGGCGTACTGTCCTCGCGCATGGGCTCGATCGGCTCGCGCACGAGCGCCGGCGGCTCGCTCTACCGCGCCAGCAAGGCCGCGCTCAATTCCGTCCTCCTTGATACCGCGCTCACCTTCGGCCCGCAAGGCGCCACCTGCATCGCCTTCCACCCGGGCTGGGTCCAGACCGACATGGGCGGCGACGGCGCGGCGATCAGTGTCGAGCACAGTGTGCGCGACTTGCGCGCCACCCTGGCCAAGGCCCAGCCGCAGGCCAACGGCAGCTTCCTGAACCACGACGGCGACCCCATCCCCTGGTAAGCCGCCGGCGATAAAAACCACACACGAGACACCATGATCCTGACCGACGAACACCAGATGATCCGCGACGCCCTGCGCAGCTACGCGCAGGAACGCCTGGCCCCGCAGGCTGCCCGCTGGGACAAGGAACACTACTTCCCGAAAGCCGAACTGAAGGAACTGGCCCGGCTGGGCGCCTTTGGCGTGGCCGTGCCCGAACAGTACGGGGGCGCGGGCCTCGATTACGTGTCGCTGGCGCTGGTGCTGGAAGAGATCGCGGCCGGCGACGGCGGCACCTCGACCATCATCTCGGTCAACAACTGCCCGGTGTGCAGCATCGCCATGATGTACGCCAGCGACGTGCAGAAGCAGCAGTGGCTGGTGCCGCTGGCGCAAGGCGAGATGCTGGGCGCCTTTGCCCTGACCGAGCCGCACACCGGCAGCGACGCCGCCGCCCTGCGCACCACGGCCGTGCGCGAAGGCGACGAGTACGTCATCAACGGCACCAAGCAGTTCATCACCAGCGGCAAGCACGGCGACGTGGCCATTGTCATGGCCGTCACGGACAAGGCGGCCGGCAAGAAGGGCATCAGCGCCTTCTGGGTGCCGACGAATACCCCCGGCTACATCGTCGCCGGCCTCGAACACAAGATGGGCCAGCACTCGTCGGACACGGCGCAGATCGTGTTCGAGAACTGCCGCATCCCGGCCGCGAATTTGATCGGCGAAGAGGGCATGGGCTACAAGATCGCCTTGTCCGGCCTGGAGGGCGGGCGCATCGGCATCGCCTCGCAATCGGTGGGCATGGCGCGCGCCGCCTTCGAAGCCGCGCTGGCCTACGCCAAGGAGCGCACCAGCTTCGGCAAGGCGATCTTCGAGCACCAGTCGGTGCAGTTCAAGCTGTCGGAGATGGCGATGAAGATCGAGGCGGCGCGCCAGCTGATCCTGCACGCGGCCTCGATGAAGGATGCCGGCCTGCCCTGCCTGAAGGAGGCGGCGATGGCCAAGCTGTTCGCCTCGGAGATGGCCGAGCGCGTGGTGTCGGATGCGATGCAGGTGTTTGGCGGCTATGGCTATGTGGCCGACTTCCCGATCGAGCGCATCTACCGCGACGTGCGCGTCTGCCAGATTTATGAAGGCACGAGCGACATCCAGAAGATCCTGATCGCACGGGCGCTGTGATGGCGGCGCCAGCGATCCGGGCGGTCGCGCAGAACGGCAAACAGCTGGGCTACGTATCCATGCGCCGCAAGGCCTGACGTTCGCAGGGTGGGCCGGGCCGCGCTGGGCACTCGTGCTGACAGCTCTCTACATCACGCATCGACATGCATTTGTTGTACCGCGTGGGCTCGAGAGCCCACCCCAACAATGCGGCACATGTTTCCAATCTTTTCCATCAGGCAGCGATCACGCATCTTTCTGCGCTTAAGTTCGCCGAAGTGTGGCGCATCTAACAAACATCGATCGCCAACTCTGCGAAGGTAGCCGTAGCTGCGCAGCCTGCCACATGGCGGCTGCATGCACATTCAGGCGGCGCCACCACTGGCGCATCCGGCAAACCTCAACGATGGAGAAGACCCATGACGACTTCGGCAAACGACCACCTGAACGACTGGCTGCGCGACGCGCACGCGATGGAACAGCAAGCGGACAAGATGCTGAACGCCCAGGCCGAGCGCCTGGAACACTACCCTGAGCTGCGCGCGCGCATCGTCCAGCACATCGACGAAACCCGCTGGCAGCAGAGCCAGCTTGATGAAATCATGGCCCGCCGCGGCATCGGCAATTCGGTCTTCAAGGACCTGGGTGGCAAGCTGGCGGCATTCGGCCAGGCCGTGGGCGGCATGACCACCAGCGACGAAGTGGTGAAAGGCGCGATGGCCGGCTACGTGTTCGAGAACCTCGAGATCGCCAGCTACACCTCGCTGATCGGCGCCGCGAATGCCGTGGGCGACACGGCCACCGCTGCCGCCTGCGAACAGATCCTGGCCCAGGAAAAGGCGATGGCCGCCTGGCTGCTGGAACACCTGCCGCAAGTGACCCAGGCCTTCCTGGTGCGCGCGGAAACGCCGGGCGTCGAAGCCAAGAAATAAACCCGCTGGTAAGGGATGGGCGGCCGGTCAGGCGACCGCCGCCTCCAGCAAGGTCACCGTCTGCCGCTCGGTATCGAGGGTGGCCTGGACGCCCATCGGGATCGTGAACTGGTTGCGGATGTGGCCGATCGAATAGCCGGTCACGGCCGGAATCGGCAAGGGCTGCAAATGGATGTCGAAGGTCTGGTCCAGCGTCAGCGACACGTCCTCGTGCTCGGGTCCGCACTCGTCGCAGATGCCGATCATCAGGGCCGCCGCCTTGCGGAAACCGGTTGAAAGATCGAGCTGGGTCATCCAGCGGTCGATCCGGTAGGGCGCCTCGTTCACTTCTTCCAGGAACAAAATACTGTCGCGGAAGTCGGCCGCATACGGCGTGCCGGCCAGCGCCGCGACCAGGCTCAAATTCCCGCCAATCAAGCGTCCGGTCGCACTGCCGCCATGCACGGTGCGCATGCCGAAGTGCGGCTGCAAAATGGCGCGGCGGCTGTTGTCCAACGCCATGGGGATCGTGTACGACGGCTGCGGGTCCATCAGCACGGCGAGCATGTGCTCGCGCGCATAGTCCGACAGCGTCGACGAGGCCACCGGACCGTGGAAGGTCACCAGCCCGGTTTCTTTCAAGATCGCCAGGTGCAGGGCGGTGATGTCGGAATAGCCGAGCAGGATTGTCGGGTGCCGGCGGATCAAGTCGTAGTCGAGCGCTTTCAGCAGCGAGATGCAGCCCGAGCCGCCACGGATCGGCCACAGCATGCGCACGTCCGGATCGGCGAACATGGCGTGCAGGTCGGCCAGGCGCTGTTCTACCGTACCGGCATAGTTGCCGTTCACTTCGCGCAGGTATTGTCCTTCGCGCACCTTCAGGCCCAGGCCCTCGATATTCGCGCGCGCCTTGGCGATCGATTTTTCGCTCGTGTAGCCGCCTGGCGCGATCAGGCCGACGGTGTCGCCGCGACGCAGGCGTGGAGGTTTGATCAGGGGTGTCATGGGACGTTTCGAAGCAGGTTTGCGCGTGCGCGGCCTGGCCGCCGCGGTGCTGGATAGCGGCGTGAGCGCGGCGGCGGCAAGCCAGGCGGCAAAGGCGCGCCGGCTGAACTTCAGGCTGGACATACGTTCGGTTTCATCAATGAAAAACGGCCCGCGCCGTGGAAGCGCGGGCTTCCTTCGGCTGCGGGCCGCAAACGGAGATACAAATCAGAAGAACTTGTACTTCAGCAGCAGCGAGTAGGAACGGCCACGCGGGCTGGCCACGCGCGGATCCCAGCCGGCGCCCACGACTTCGTCGACGTTGTGCGCGGTGAACGGCGGGTCGCGGTCGAACAGGTTCTGGATGCCGAAGGTGAGCGAAGCGTTCTTGAAGCCGGTGTACTTGGTCGACAGGCCCCAGGTCGTGTAGCTCGACACGGTCGGGTCGAAGCCCGGCGGCGGCGCGCCGATGCCCTTGTTCGGCACCTGGTCGTTGTAGCCGGTGGCAAAGTTGTTGCTCAGCGTACCGCTCCAGTCGCCACGGCTGACGCTGAAGGTGGCGTTGTGCTTCCAGCGCAGGTACAAATCGCGCGTATAGAAGTTGCCCACGTACTCCTTGTAGGCCTGGCCCGCCAGCTCGGCGAACTGGAAGTGCTGGGTCCAGGTGCCGTCCAGGCCCGCGCTCCACTTCCAGTCGCCGATGCGGCCGTCGCCACGCAGGCCGAGGTCGGCGCCGCGCGTCTTCACGCCGCCGGCATTGATCCAGCCAGCCTGCACGTAATTGATGGTGCCCGGGTTGCCGTCGTTGTTGCGGATCACGTTGGCCGACAGGCCAGGCTGGTTCGCCAGGATGATCTGCGGCGTGCGGTTCAGGATCTTGTCCTGGGTGTTGATCAGCCAGTAGTCGATCGAGGCCGAGAAGCCCTTGAACGGCTCGATCACCACGCCCAGCGTGCCCTGCTTCGACGTTTCCGGCTTCAGGTTCGAGTTGCCGCCGCTCTTGTAGTCGAGGCGGGCGATCGCGCAGTAGGCCGGGTCGCCCGGGTTCAGCGGGCAGCCGACCGGGTCGATGGTGCCGTTCGGCAGTTCCTGGTCGAGCGAGGCCGAATACAGCTGGGTGAAGCTCGGCGCCAGGAAGCCCTTGTTGGCCGAACCGCGCAGCAGCAGCCAGTTGGCCGGCTGGTAGCGGAAGGCGACCTTCGGATTGGTGGTGGCGCCGATCACGCTGTAGTGGTCGCGGCGCAGGGCCAATTGCAGTTCCAGGTCCTTCACCACCGGCACGATCAGTTCGGCGTACACGGCCTTGATGTCGCGCTCGGCCTGTTTCAGGGCCGCATTGCCCGGCGCCTGCCAGACGATGGTCGCATCGGCGTCCTGGCCGTAGGCATAGCCCTCGCGGCGCAGGTCGAAGCCGACCGCGGCGGCCAGCGGGCCGGCCGGCAAGTCCCAGATCTCGCCCGATACCGAGCCGTCGAGCTGGGTCAGCGTGGTGCGGCCGTGCTGCAAGTCGCCGCGGAACTTGGTCGATTCGATCAGCGCCATCGCTTCCGGCGTCTGGCTCTGGCCTGGCTGCAGCCATGGATTGATCAGGCCGGTGCCCAGCGCCTGGTACATCGGCGTGGTGTAGGCGTAGCCGTCGGTCAGCGTGGTCTGGGTCTTGCTGATCGCGCGCGACAGGCCGACTTTGTAGTCGTACTTGCCGAGCGTGCCTTCGAGGCCCACCAGCAGGCGCGCGCCGTCGGTGGTGTTGTCCATCGTGCGGTTGCCGAAGTCGGCCGCGCGCCACTTGTAGATGATCGGCAGATTCTTGTTAAAGCTCGCGATGTAGGGCGACAGGTCCTGGTAGTAGGCGCCGCCGACCGGGTAGGCGCTGCCCGTGGCCAGCGAGGTCGAGATCTGCATCGGGGTCAGGATCGAGGTCACCTCGGAACGCGAGGCCAGGCCTTCGACGAACAGGCGGTGGCCCGGCGCGACCTGGAACACGCCGCGCAGCAGGGCATTGGCGCGCTCGACCGGCGGCGCCATCACGTAGTCGGCGCCGTAGTCGTAGGCGCAGGAATAGCGGCTGCGGGTGACCGGGGTGACGTCGGGCCAGAGCTGGCTCTGGTACTGCGACATCCACGGAATCGAATCGCACTTGCCTTGCAGGCTCAGCAGGCTGGCCTGCAGGTAGCGGGTGGCGTCGCCCGGCATCTGGAAGTTGGCGCCGAGGGCGGTGCCGGCGCCGGTCAGCTGGTTCGCGAACGGGGTGCCGGTGGTGTCCGGCGACAGGCCGCGCGTGGGCTGGAAGCCATTCGCAAAGTCGCGCTGGTGCGAGTGCAGCATGTTGTTCTTGTCGACCGTCAGCGAAGCCATGATGTTGTAGCGGTCGCTGTCGAGGTCGCCCTTGCCGGCCAGGATCGAGGCGCGGCGGGTCAGGCCGCCGCCGGCTTCGGTGGCGTTCACGTTGGCGCTGGCTTCGACGCCCTGGTAATCCGATTTCAGGATGAAGTTGATCACGCCGCCGACGGCGTCGGTGCCGTAGATGGCCGAGGCGCCGTCCTTCAGGATTTCGACGCGCGCGATCGCGGCCAGCGGAATCGAGTTCAGGTCGACCGCCTTGCCGCTGCCGCCGTGGGTGGCGATGCGGCGGCCGTTGAGCAGGACCAGGGTGCTATTCGGGCCCAGGCCGCGCAGCGAGGCAAACGACGCGCCGCCGCTGACGCGGTCGGCATCGGCGCCGAACACGTTGTTACCCGAGGTCATGTTATCGGCGCCGCTACCGTTGGCGGAAATGGTGCGGACCAGTTCCTCGGTGGTGTTGATGCCTTGCTGTTCGATCTGGTCGAAGGTGATCACCTGCACCGGCAGCGCGCCTTCCTTGGCGATGCGCTTGATGCTGGAACCGGTGATCTCGACGCGTGCCATCGGCGGCGCCGCCACTTCCTGTGCAAGCGCCGGGCTGACGACGCCGATCAAGGCAATCAGATGGGCTAGTTTCTTTACTTTCACGCGTCTCTCCTGAGGAATGGGGCGATGCAAGGGGGCGATTGATCAGGTAATCGCCTCCGGCAGCAGATCAATATTGTTGTGCGTAATGTCTTGGCATTACGTTATGTTTGATTCGAGGGTAAGCCTGTTTATTAGGCAGTATCCAATGAAATATCCGGCGGGAAGTATAACTTCCAGGAATGTTTATAGTTGGAAATTGACTATCTACTAGGGGCGCGTGCCTAGGGAGCGTGCCCTTTGCGCAACATCGACGTCCAGGTAGCGCCAGTTGGTGAATTCGACCGGGTGGCGCTTGTAGTTTTTTAGCCACGGCTGTCGGATATCTGCCGAGAGCACATGGGTCAGCGGCACCCAGGGGTTATAGGCGTGGATCAGCTGGTTCATCTCGGTGTACAGCTGCTGGCGTGCAGGACCATCGCGCAATTGGCGCGCCTGCTCGTAGCGCTGGTTGTAGGCCGGCAGGTTGAAGCGCGCGTAGTTGGCGCGGCCGGCGTTCGGACCGTAGAGCAGCTGGTAGAAGTTGTCGCCGTCGGGGAAGTCGGCGATCCAGTTACTCTCGAACATGCTTACCTTGCCCAGGCGCGAAGCCTTGATGATCTCGGTTTTCTTGTCCGACTTGAACACCACGCGCAGGCCGATCGCGTTCAGGCATTTGCGCCACAGCTCGTCACGCAGGCGGCCGCCGACCGTCGCTTCGCTGTGCATCGTCAGTGTCAGCGGCTTGCCGCCGGGTGCTTTCCTGAACCCTTCGGCGTCGCGCTTGTCGTAACCGTAGCGGTCGAGCAGGGCGTTGGCCAGGGCCGGGTCGTAGGGGACCGGGCTGCGGTAGGCCGGGTCGTAGCCGAGCACGTTCGGCGGCAAGGGTGATTCGGCCTTGATCGCGAAGCCTTTTTTTAGAAGCGCAATGTCCTCGGCGCTGTTGTAGGCCAGCGAGATGGCGCGGCGCAGGGCGATGCGGTCCTTGCCGTAGCCGCCCAGCACCGGATCGTTCATGTTCATCCACATGTAGTAGGTCTGCAGCACCGGAAAGCGCGACAGCGCCATGCCGCGTTGCTGCAATTCCGGTTTCAGGGCGCCGTCGCGGATCACCATCTCGGTCATCGTTTCGGGCACCTGCTCCAGGTAATCGTATTCGCCGTTCAGGAAGCCGAGCATGCGGCCCTGGAATTCCTCGGCGATTTTTACTTCCACGCGGTCGACGCGCGGCAGGCGCTGTCCTTCCAATGCTTTCGCGATGGCTTGTGCTTCGGGGTCATTGCCGGGGGTGGCGTGGAAGACGGCGGTCGAATACGGGTTCGCCTGCAGCACGATGCGGTCGCTGCGTTTCCAGTCGTGCACCAGGAAGGGGCCGGTGCCGACCGGGTGGTTGCCGGCCTGGCCCGGGTAGGCCTCGATGACTTCGCGCGCCACCACGCCGGAAGCTGGCGTGGCCATGTAGAACAGGAAGTTGTTGTCGGGCTCTTTCAGGCGGATGCGCAGGGTGTGGCGGTCGAGCGCTTGCAGGCCGGCGATCGGGGTATCGATGTCGAAGTTGCTCTTGAGGGCTTCGTCGCCTTCGAGCTTGCCGTCGAACATGTAGGACCACGGGGACTTCAGGGTCGGGTCGTACAGGCGCTTGATGCTGTAGACGTAGTCTTGCGCGGTCATTTCGCGCCCCTTGCCCTTGAAGGCGGGGTCGTCGGTGAAGTGGATGCCGGGGCGCAGGCGGAAGGTGTAGCTGCGGCCGTCCGGGCTGATGTCGGGCATGGCCGTGGCCGTGTTCGGACGGAGTGTGACCGGGCGCGCCAGGTAGTCGTAGCGCAGCAGGGGGTCGAAGATGTTTTCCAGCAGGGACAGGGTCGCGATGTCGGACGCGGCGGCGGGGTCGAGGCCGGTTTCGCTGGTGGAGAGGAACATGTGCAGGACTTTTTGCGGGGCCGGGCTTGCCGGCGCTGCGGGCGCCTGGGCGGCGGCGGGAAAGGCGAGGACGCCGGTGGCAAGCAGCAGCGCGGGCAGGGCGGAGCGAAGTGTCATGTGTGCATGTCCTGGTTGGGCGTTGCGTATCATAGGCGGGGTGCTTGGCGATGGCAAACGAAGAACCTCAGCGCGACGACCTGGAGTGGGCACCGAAGTCAGGAGCCGCAACCGTAGGGTGGACCGGGCCGCGCAAGGCACGGGGCGCCCACCCTACGGATGCAGCCGTCTGCGCCCATGACAGCGCTGGCAAAGCCTCGCATCTCCGTTCCCACCATAACTTTTCTGCATGGCGCGGCTGCATTCTTTCATCCTTGCAGCTTGCTGTGCGCCTATACTCTCCGCTGCACAATCGTGCGCAGGAATGCCGTGATGTCATCCGCGGCTGGTGAACGCGCGGCGGCCCGACCGCCCTTTCGGACTGAACATGGCATTAAATTACATCTGGACCGGCTTTTTCCTCGTTGGCTTCGTCGCAGCACTGGCACAGTGGCTGTTCCTCGGCGATACCGAAATCTTCAAGCGCATTGTTGACGGCACCTTTACTTCGGCCAAGATGGCGGTGATGGACATCGCCCTGCCGCTGGCCGGCGTGATGACCCTCTGGCTGGGCATCATGAACGTGGGCGAAAAGGCTGGCGCCATCAATGTGCTGGCGCGCTTCATCGCGCCCTTCTTTTCGCGCATCTTCCCGGAAGTGCCGAAGGACCACCCGGCCAACGGCCACATGGTGATGAATTTCTCGGCCAACCTCCTGGGCCTGGACAACGCCGCCACGCCCTTCGGCCTGAAGGCGATGGAAAGCTTGCAGACCCTGAATCCGAACAAGGACACGGCCAGCAACGCCCAGATCATGTTCCTGGTCCTGCACACCTCGGGCCTGACCCTGATTCCGCTGGCCATCATGGCCCAGCGCGCCATCCTGGGCGCGGCGAATCCGGCCGACATCTTCATTCCCTGCCTGATCGCGACCTATGTCGCCACCATGGCCGGCATCATCGTGGTCGGCATCCGCCAGCGCATCAATTTGTTCGACCCGGTGCTGGGCGGCTGGATCGGCGGCATGACGCTGGCCATCGGCGCCATGATCTATTACTTCAGCAATTTCCTCGACAAGGAACAGATCCAGCTGGTGTCCACCGTGGCCGCCAACCTGATCCTGTTCTCGATCATCGTGATCTTCATGGTCGGCGCGCTGCGCAAGAAGGTGAACGTGTACGAGGCCTTCATCGAGGGCGCGAAGGGCGGCATCCAGACCTCGATCACCATCATTCCCTACCTGGTCGGCATGCTGGTCGCGATCGGCGTGGTGCGGAATGCCGGCATCCTCGACTTCGTGGTGCGCGGCTTCGAGTGGGTATTCGTGCAGCTGGGCGTGAACACCGAATTCATCCCGGCGCTGCCGACCGCGCTCATGAAGCCGCTCTCGGGCAGCGGCTCGCGCGCCCTGATGATCGACACCATGACCACCTACGGCCCGGACTCCTTCGTCGGGCGCCTGGCCTGCATCTTCCAGGGCTCGGCCGACACCACCTTTTATATCGTCGCCCTGTACTTCGGCTCGGTGGGCATCCGCAAGACGCGCTATGCGATTTCCTGCGGCTTGCTGGCCGACCTGGCCGGCGTGATTGCCGCCATTTTCGTCGCCTACCTCTTCTTCGGTTAAGGATGCCCATGCTGCGCCGCCTCGCCCTATGCACCGCCCTGCTTGCCTGCCTGCCCGCCCACGCCCAGTTGCAGGGGACGCCCCCCGACCTGGCGCCGGCGCCGGCCGGCGTGCAGCAGCTTTCCGGCAATTTGCCGGAGCCGGTGATGGCGCTGCTGGCGGCAAACGGCATCGCGCCGGCCAATCTCAGCGTGCTGGTGCTGCGTGGCGACCAGGTGGTGCTGGCGCATGGCGCCGAGCGGCCCATGCAGCCGGCCTCGACGATGAAGCTGGTGACGACCCTGGTCAGCCTCGAGCAGCTGGGGCCGGTGTTTCGCGGCCGTACCGAACTGCTCAGCAATGGCGAGGTGACGAATGGCGTGCTGAAGGGCGACCTGGTGTTGCGTGGCGGGGCGGACGCCGATTTGTCGGGCGAGGTGCTGGACAACATGCTGCGCGCGCTGCAACTGTCTGGCATCAAGCGCATCGAAGGCAAGCTGGTGCTGGACCGCAGCCTGTTCAATCCGCCGCGCCAGGACCTGGGCCTGCCGCCCTTCGACGAGTCGCCGGAAGCGTATTACAACGTGATTCCCGATGCGCTCCTGGTCAACAAGAACATGCTGCAGATCGACATGCGTTCGACGAGCAAAAGTTTGCAGCTGGAGATGCAGCCGGAACTGGACGGCGTGCGCGTGGTGTCGGAGATGACCCTGGCCGATGCGCCCTGCGCGCGCTGGGAAGACGGCTGGAAATTGCCGGAGACGGTAAAAGGCGCCGATGGCCGCATCAAGCTGGTGCTGCGCGGGACCTTTCCGAAAAACTGCGTGCAGACCAACAGCATCAACGTGCTCGACCGCGACGATTACCTCGACGGCCTCTTCCGCATGAAGTGGAAACAGCTCGGCGGCAAGTTCGACGGCAAGACGGAAGAGGGCATCGCGCCGCCCGATGCGCGCCTGCTGGCCCAGCACACGGCGCGCGCCTTGCCGGAAGTCGTGCGCGATACGAACAAGCCCTCGGACAACGCGCTGGCGCGCACCCTGTTCCTGAGCCTCGGCGCGCTGGAAGCCGACCCGGTGCTGGGCAGCCGTCCGCTGCCGCTGGTGCCGGGGCAAAGCACCTATACGCGCGCCGACCAGGTGGTGCGCAACTGGATGCGCGCGCGCGGCATCGACGACAGCGGCTTCGTGATCGAGAACGGCTCCGGCCTGTCGCGCATCGAACGCATCAGCCCGCTGCAAATGGGCGGCCTGTTGCGCGCCGGGCTGCGCAGCAATTGGGCGCCGGAATTCCAGGCCAGCATGCCCATCGTCGCGGTGGACGGCACCATGCGCCGCCGCCTGCACGGCAGCCCGGCCGCCGGCCGCGCACGCCTGAAGACCGGCACCTTGCGCAATGTGGTGGCGGTGGCCGGCTACGTGCCGGATGCGGGCGGCGTGCAGAACGTGGTGGTGGCGATGGTGAACGACGAGCGCGCCGGCGACGGACGCGGCCGGGCCGTGGTCGATGCGCTGGTGGACTGGGTGGCGCGCTCCGGGGGGCCGGCCGGCTTGCCCCTGTCCGGGGTGCCGGCGCAGCCGGTATCGCCGAACGATACGTATTCGCCGATAAGATAATACTCCGCAGGCCAGCATTGGCCTGCGGCCGCGTTTTCGCGATGATGCCTGCACCTGATCAAAGGAGCATCTCATGAAACGTGTTGTGGTCACCTCCCTGCTCGCATCCCTCCTCGGTTTATCCTGCGCCACGGCGTCGGCGGCGGGCCAGTCGGCCCCGTCGCAGGCCAGCGCCAATTTGTCCGGCGTGGTCGTGTTCGGTTCCGTGCTCACCGTGGCCGCGGCCGGCAGCGTGGTCGTGGCCAGCGTCAAGACCGTTGGCGACGGCCTTGAAGTCGTGGTCGAAAGCCTGGCCGACGGCAGCCGCGCCACGCTGCGCCTGTCGGGCGCGGTGGCGGGCGGCTTGTCGGTTGCGGCCGGCACCGCGGTCGAAGTGGTCACCGCCTCGACCGGCCATGTACTGGTCTTGTCGGGCAAGGCGATCGCCTTTATCCCGAACGAAGTGGGCAAGGTCCTGCTGCATCACGCCAAGGTGAGCTGAGATGGCCCGCCTCCTTGCCGCATCGCTTGCCGCCTGCGCCCTGGCTTGCGCCCTGCCCGCCCAGGCCGGCCAGGCCTGCGCCGACAAGCCACTGACCCCGAACGAAGTCGTGATGTCGATGGACCTCGCCCAGCGCACTGTGCAGGCGCTCGACGCCAGCGGCGCGAAAATCGCGCTGGTGGCGCGCGCCGGCCAGGACTTGCGCCGCTACCGCCTGCGCTATTCGCACATGGGCGTGGCGGTGCGCGACCATCCGGCCGGCCGCTGGACCGTCGTGCACGAACTGAACGAGTGCGGCACGGCAGCTTCCAGCATCTACAACGAAGGCATGGGCAATTTCTTCCTGACCGACTTGTACCGCTACGAGGCCCAGCTCGTGATTCCCGGCCCGGCCGCGCAGGAACGCATCGCCCAGCTGTTCGCCACGCGCACCCCGCTGCGCATGCACGAGGGCCACTACAACATGCTGGCCTACGTGTACTCGACCAAGTACCAGAACTCGAACCAGTGGGTGCTCGAGTCGCTGGCCGCCGCCATGGCCCCGTCGGGCCAGGTGGAAACCCGCGGCGAAGCCCAGGCCTGGATGCGCTCGCTTCGCTTCCAGCCGCTGACGGTGGAAGTGCCGGCGGCAACGCGCCTCGGCGGCCGCATGTTCCGCGCCAACGTGGCATTCGACGACCATCCCTTCGATCGGCGCATGGCCGGCCAGATCGATACGGTGACCACCGACGCGATCGTGCGCTTCGTGCGGATGACCGACACGGACGTGAAGACCATGGTGATCGACTAGCCGGGGCCTGCCCACCAGGATTTCTTGGATGAAATATTATTTCATTGCTGCTCCTCGGATGAAATAATCTTTCGGCCTCAAGGCTTCGAGGTCTGGCTCGTGCGCGGCGCCACGCCGGACGGTTCGAGCCAGGGCGCGCCGGCCACTTCCGGCCTGGCTTCCACCAGCGCCACCTGGGCGTTGGTGGCTTCGCGGATCGTGCGCACGATGTCGAGCATGGTCTTTTCGGCGTACTTGTCCGGCGTGCCCAGCACATAGCCGGTGGCGCGGCGCGGCCAGTCGAGCCAGCCGCCTTCCTTCTTGGTGAAGGCGGCGTACAGGTCGAGGTGGTAGCCGCCCTTGTAGGGGAAGAGGCAGGCGACGATGTGCATGTCCGAGCTGCCGCGCACGTCGGGCGTGGCCCTGGCGGTCCAGCTGGCGCCGTCGCAGTTGGGGCCGCGTACCGGCACCGAGCCGGGCGGCGCGCCGGCGGGATCGGCCAGCCTGAAGCGGCCGGGCTGGTCCTGCACCTCGGCGTTCCCGGGCAGCGGCGTGGCCAGCGTGGCGTTGTTGACGTTGCGGCCGAGGCCCTCGCCGGCGGCGCGCGTGACCGTGGCGCCGGCGGCGTCGGTCTTGATGTCGAAGACGCGGATGTACTCGACCGCCCGGTCGCGTGACGCGAGGATTTCGCCGCTGCCGGTGCTGCAACCCGCCAATGCCGCAGCCATGGCGATGGCCATCATCGAAGCTTTCATTACGCACCTCTCTTGTCCGTTGGTTGGCGCGGATGAAGCGGCCTCGGGTGTCAAGCCGGGGCGTCACTTCTTCCGTCGGTATCCATTGATTCTCCGGGCGGGATGGAGGAGAAGGATGAGAAAGCTCAAGTGTGCGGGGGCGGGGTGGGGTGGCGTGTCTTGTCGAAGGGTGATAGGGAAGGCGCCGGTATCCAAACGGTGAAACGGTGGGTCCGAGAACCCACCCTGCATGGATACGGCCATGACATTACATCACCCGCCGAAACGTCGACCGTACCCGTTCCCGGTCGCCGCAATCGAAATGCCACCACTCGGTGCGTATGCCCAGGAAGCCCGCCTGGAACATGGCGTCGCGCAGCAGCTGGCGGTTGGCCACTTGCTGTTCGTTCAGCTTGCCGGCCGCCAGGAAGCCCTCTTCCAGCGCCGGATGCGACAAGTCGGTCATGTCGTCGAAGCCGGTGCCCATGTCGAGCTCGCGGCCTTGCGGGTCGAGCAGGGTAATGTCGAGCGCCATGCCGTAGGAGTGGATCGAGCCGCGCGCCGGGTCGGCCAGGTACATCTGCAGGCCGGTGCCGGCCAGCGCGTCCCACAGTTGCTGCTGCACGCGCTGCGGGCGCAGGGCGTCGAGCACCAGGGCGGTGTGGCCGGGCGCGTGCGCGGCCAGCCAGGCCACCGCCTGCTCCAGCGCGGCGGCGGCGTCGCGGTGCAGCCAGGCGCAGTCGAAGGGCGCATACAAGTCGCGGCCGACGAAATTGTTGGCGCTGGCATAGCGCAGGTCGACCTGGATCCCGGCGATCGACGACAGATGACGGAACTCCGGGCTGGCGGCGATGTCTTCGCTGGCAACCGTGCCGCCCGGCAGCTCCACACTCATCGGCTGCCCCGTTCCAGGCAGGCGCGCGCGGTGGCGGCGATGCAGTTGGCCAGTTCGCGCGCGCCGTGCGACAGCGGGGCGTGGCTGGCTGAGAGCAAATACATCTGCACCGGCATTGCCGGCCCCCACTGGCGGCGCTGCACCTTGTCGTGCGATGCCGAGGCTGCCGTGAACGGGTCGACCACCGCGATGCCGGCGCCGGCTTCGACCAGCGAACGCGCGATCTGGTAAGTCTGGACCACGGTGCGGAAGGTCGGCTGCACGCCTTGCGCTTCGCAGGCGGCCACCACGATTTCGCCGAGCGGGTCGTTGTCGGCCAGGCCGATCAATTCGCCGGTCAGGCATTCGGCGCCGATCGGCTGGGCGCATTCGGCGTCGCTCCAGGTGCCGGCCGGGGCCATCACGCTGAGCATGCCTTGCGCGATCGGTTCGGCCACGATGCCGGGATGGCGCGGATCTTGCAGCGACAGCGCCAGGTCGGCTTCGCCCAGGCGCAGGGCGTTCACGATTTCGCTGGTGTGGTAGGTGGCGAGCTCGCAGCGGGTCTGGGCGAAGTCGCGGCGCCACAGGGTCATGGCCTCGGGCAGCACGCTGATGGCGAGCGTGGGCGTCGAGACCAGGCGCACGGTTTCGACCGCACGGCCCTTCAGGCTGGCGGCCAGGCGGCGGATGCCTTGCAGGTCGCGGTTCAGCTTTTCGGTTTCGGCGAACAGGCGGTGCGCTTCCGGCTTCGGATACAGCTTGCCGCGCACGCGCTCGAACA
>Ga0265797_10002328_pt1 | contig 32103 bp, 28 predicted proteins | sample P2T30metagenome_FD_192433 | JGI IMG/M metagenome (GOLD analysis project Ga0265797, IMG submission 192433) | Plant litter microbial communities from East Loma Ridge, Irvine, California - P2 T30 | ecosystem: Environmental > Terrestrial > Plant litter > Unclassified | place: USA: California... | reverse complement strand
TTGATATTGATACCTACAGGGTAATTGAAACCGGAATTGAATACGTCTATAAAAACACAGCTTTTGCAGAAACAGGTTATATGCTCCCGGTTAAAATAGTTTCCTCTCAGAATGTTCCTGAAAATATTGACTTTAAAATAAACGGGAAGAGAATTGAAGTTATAAAAAACTTACCCGGTGATGATGAAATTTTCAAGGACTTAAAAAAGCCAATTCCATATGTTGAGATTAAGAAGATTCAACAAATAAGTACTGACTCGATTGAGTTAAGAATGTTCTTCCCATCTACTAATTCTGAGTATTGGATGCACATGAGAAAAAATGAAGACAATCATAAGAAAGTAAGATTAACAGCAGACATCCAATATTAAGATGACTTTTGCTGTTTTTGCAGTTCTTATTAGTTGAAACATCATGTTAATACCATGAATCAGATTCGTGATTATTTTGAAAGAACAACCAGGATGACCGATCGGGACTGGCAGATTTTTTCTTCAAAACTTAAAAGACGGGAGTTTCCTAAAAAACATATTTACTTAAAGCCGGACAGACCGAGAACCATCTTTCGTTTATTGAAACCGGCATCGTACGCTTCTACATTCCCGCTGAGGCCTATGACCTGACATTTTCCTTTGCATTTGAAAACAGCTTTGTAAGCGGTTATGACTCCTTCCTGACACAGCGACCATCAACATACCAAGCCGAAACATTAACCAAAACCACTCTCTGGCAGCTCACCTACAATGATCTTCAGGAAATTTACAACGAAACAGAAATCGGAAATACGATTGGCCGTAAAGCCGGCGAAGAGTTGTTTCTGAAAAAATCCAAACGGGAACTTTCACTGCTGCACGAAAGCGCCGAACAGCGTTATCTGAATTTATTTACAGAACAGCCGGAACTGATCAAACAAATTCCGTTGAAATACATTGCCTCCTACATCGGTATTACCCCACAGGCTTTAAGCAGGATCCGGAAACGCATTTCTTAACCCCGGTTCATTTTTTTGCTTGCATGCGTAAACGACCTTTGTGGCAAACAAACTACCAAATAAAAATGAAACCACTAATCGTTTTGCTTACTGTATTTGTCGTTTCCTTATTGGCGACCAAGCTATTACAAGGAAGCTATGATTTTGCCTGGTCGGGCAGAATGGCGATGTCGGCCATGCTTGTATTCACGGCCATTGCACATTTTGCATTCACAAAAGGGATGACGATGATGCTACCAGACTTTATACCCAATAAAACCGCAGTCGTTTATCTGACCGGAATCATCGAAATTGCTGCTGCCATCGGACTTCTTATTCCCGGGCTCCGTGTTTTAACTGCCTGGCTTTTGATCGTCTTTTTCATCCTGATACTTCCTGCGAACATTTATGCAGCTGTGAAAAACATCGACTACCAAAAGGGAACTTCGGACGGAAACGGACTGACTTATTTGTGGTTCAGAATACCGCTGCAGGTAATGTTCATCATCTGGACATATTTGTCGGCTATTAAAGGCTGATTTACTAAATAGCGCCACTTATTACGGCAACCTGCTATCTTTGAATCAGTAGGTTAGCCTAAAAAAGTGCTTTCATAAAAAGTATTTCCTGGTATTCATTGTATAGATTTTCATTGTCACAATGCATAAGCTTGTATCATGTTTTGTTGTGAAGCGCATGATTATTTTTAGTCTCAGATAATTTAAATCAAATATGAGTAAGTCAAAATTTGAAATTTCGCTGGAATCCGGCATCCATCAGCACATACATGCCATGGTAGGTGTGTGGGAAGGCATGACCAAAACCTGGTTTGAACCGACCGTCGTTGCCGACGAATCGCCCATGAACGGAAGCATTCAGCCAATTCTGGGCGGCAGGTTTTTATTATACCAATATCAGGGCAGCATGGGCGGCAAGCCATTTGAAGGTTCAGCAACGATTGGCTACGACATCAATAACGGCAAATTCCAGGTGTCCTGGATTGACAGCTTTCACATGGGAACAGCCATTATGCTCTCCGAAGGAAGCTCGGTGGAACACGGATTTGACGTTCTGGGAAGTTACGGCAGTCCGGATATTCCGGTTCCCTGGGGCTGGCGGACGGTCATTCAGCTCAGCGAACCTAACCAGCTCACCATCACAGCCTACAACATCTCTCCCGAAGGCCAGGAAGATAAGGCGACTGAGACGGTTTACAGGCGTGTGGATTGATGTTGCAAAGTACATTTTTAGAAAAAAAACATATTGCAAAAATTTTTAAATTTGACGCCGATATGCATAATTATAAATAGATCGAACTTTATGACGTTGGATATTAAGAAAATATTGATACGTTCAATAGGTGTAATTCTGTGTTTATTTTTTTTCGTTTCTGCCCGAAAACTTAATTATGACAGCAACTACGCAAATCCCGGACAAAAGGAAATATATGTATGGATTTTATACGCTTTATCTTTTGGTAGTCTTATAATTATCGGGAAAAAGTCATGGTTTAATATTTTAATTATTTTCATCTGTACATTCCTGATGTACTGGTTTTTTGTCAGATGAATTTAGGCTGTCAAAGCTTAAAATTAAGTTACATATTTTGTTTCGTTAGTGAGAGCTGTAACCGAATAATTATATCTCAACCTATATTCCATAGGAGACATACCTGTAATTCTTCTGAATACTTCCCGAAACGCTTTTATATCCGAATAGCCGGTTTCATACATCACTTCCTTGATATTTTTGCCGCTAGTTTCAAATGACTTTTTTGCTGCTTCCATTTTCACCCGCTGTGCATATTCGGTTGGCGTGTTGCCGGTTGCTTTAATAAACCTTCTGTCGAAATTCCTTCGGCTAACTGCAAATTGAGAGACTAATTCATTAATGGATATTTTTTGATGGAAATTGCTTTCGATGTAAGTCTGAGCCTGCATGATAACTTTGTCGCCATGAGACTTTTGCCCGGCAAATATGATAAAAGGCGACTGGCTATGCCGGTCCATATCAATCTGAAATACCTTGGAACAGAAAATAGCAGTTTCCCGGTCAAAATATTTCTCTACCAGATAAATCACCAGATTAAGGAAAGAATAGGCACCGCCATTGGTATAAATACCGTTTTCATCCGTAATCAGCCGATCGGGTTGCAAATCTATCTCCGGGAACATCTTTCGGAATACCTCTGCAAACGCCCAGTGCGTAGAGCAGGATCTGCCATCCAGCAGGCCGGATGAAGCCAGCAAGAAAGCACCTGTGCATACACTGGCGACCTCTGCGCCGTTATGATATTGATCCCTTATCCATTCAATCAGGAGGCTGTTTGCTTCTATCGCGCTTTGGTAATGATGATTCAGTGACGGTATGATGATGAGATTACTTTTTTTGATCTCAAAAATGCTGGTATGCGGTTTAACGGAAAACAGCCCGTCGTGAAAATCTACCTGTCCGGAAATCCCTGCCAGTTCAATTTTATACAACTCCCCTTTTCCACTTTCATGGTGATAGGTATTGGCCCTTGAAAGGATTTTGTAAGTTCCTAAAATGCTGCTCAGATTATTCTGTCCGTCTGGAACAAGGATCGTGATCTGCTTCATTTTTTTAAGGTAAAGATACAGTTCTGTTTTGTCCATATCAACCCGTCAGATTGTCTATATTGCACAGCTTCCAAGTTCGCTGAGTTTCATACATTTGATTCCGAAAAAGATCATTTAAACTTTAAACATTAATTAAGACAATGGCAGATATCTTACACCGGGTCGGCATCAAATCGTCATCTATGGACGAAGTATACCAGGCACTCACTACACAGGCCGGACTTGCCGGTTGGTGGACCAGCAACACGACTGGCGAAGGTAATGAGGCTGGAAATATCATCCAATTCCGGTTTGGAGCAGGAGGCTTTGATATGCGCGTGACAGAACTTATTGCGCCGTCTTATGTACAATGGCAGGTAGCGGAAGGCCCGGAAGAATGGATCAATACGGTCATCAGTTTTGAATTAAGACAGGAAAATGATTACGTAATCCTGCTTTTCAAACACAGCGACTGGAAAGAACCGGTGGAGTTTATGCATCACTGTAGTACCAAATGGGCCTTATTCCTGATGAGCCTTAAAGCACTGATAGAAACCGGGAAAGGAGCACCAGATCCTAACGACGTTAAAATAGATAACTGGAATTAGTGGCCATACGTATTAACTGTTTTGGAAGTTCAGGTATGGTGCTCTGATAAACCATTTCAAATTCTGCGTATGCCAGGCTTCGGGAATAGAAATTGTATGAACATGCTTAGACTATTTATACAATTTTTTATGGCTGTCCTGAGGTATAACTTTAAATGGCATTAATGAAAAAAGAGTATTTGCCTCAAAAATTATGTGCTGTTTGCAGCAGGCCATTTACCTGGCGAAAAAAATGGGAAAAGGTATGGGACGAAGTTAAATACTGCAGTGACAAATGCCGGGGCAATAAAAACAGCATCCATGCAGGCAGTTAATATTATTTTCCCGCATCAATTGTTTGAGAAAAGCCCGGTAATAGAAAATGGCTTACCTGTTTATTTGCTGGAAGAGACGCTTTATTTCAGGCAGTTTGCTTTTCATAAACAAAAAATTGCTTTTCACCGGGCAACCATGAAGTGGTACGCCACATTTCTGCAATCCAAAAATGTAGAAGTAATTTATATAGATTCCGAAAACCCGCTTTCGGATGTACAAAAAATGGTGGCTGATTTAAAGTCAAAAAATGCTAAAACCATTCATTATATTGACCCGACAGACAACTGGCTGGAACAACGCCTGGCCTCCGCTGCTGCCAAAACAAACATTGAAATCATTCAGTATTCAAGCCCGCTTTTCCTGAATAGCAAGGAAGAATTGGCTGTGTTTTTTAAAAAGGAAAAGAAAAAGTTTTTCCAGACTGAATTTTACATCCAGGAACGGAAGAAACGTAAGATTCTGGTAGATGACAAAAACGAACCGGCTGGCGGGACCTGGAGCTACGACTCCGATAACCGTAAGAAATATCCCCGCAAAAAAGAGCCGCCGCACATCAGCTATACTGAAACAAATGAATTTTATGAAGAGGCCAAAACGTATGTTCAGACCCATTTTAACAACAATCTTGGTTTACTGACTAAATACAATCTGTATCCGGGAGATCATGCTGCAGCAAAAAAATGGCTAACCGATTTTCTGACAACCCGTTTTCAGGAATTCGGGCACTATGAAGACGCAATCGTTAAAGAGGAAAGTATTTTGCATCACGGCATGCTTACACCCATGCTGAATGTCGGGCTGATCACGCCGCAGGCTATTATTGACGCCGTACTGGAATATGCTGAGCAGGAAAATATCCCACTGAATTCAACCGAAGGATTTATCCGTCAGATTATTGGCTGGCGGGAATTTATGCGTGGTTTTTATGAATGTAAAGGCTCCGTTTCGAGAACAAAAAACTACTGGAATTTCAACAGAAAAATACCAAAATCCTTTTACAACGGAACGACCGGAATTGATCCCGTAGACAGCACCATTAAAAAAGTGCTGGAACGGGGTTATTGCCACCACATCGAGCGGTTGATGGTTTTAGGAAATTTTATGTTGCTATGTGAGTTTGACCCGGATGAGGTGTACAAGTGGTTTATGGAATTGTTTATTGATTCCTATGATTGGGTTATGGTCCCGAATGTGTATGCCATGAGCCAGTTTGCAGATGGCGGTCTGATGGCCACCAAACCTTATATAGCCGGCAGCAATTACATCATGAAAATGAGCAATTATGAAAAAGGCCCGTGGCAGGAAATATGGGACGCGCTGTTCTGGCGTTTCATGCATGTACACCGCGGCTTCTTTCAGCAAAATCCGAGAATTGGTATGCTTCTGGGTAATTTTGATAAAATGGATAATGAAAAGCAAAAAGCTTTGCTGAATGCGGCGCATAAGTTTTTACAATCTCTGGATTGATCAGGTATGTATTCAAACGAATCATCAGTCATAAACATTTGTTATTCAGTGTCAGCTATACTACCTAAATTGTTCACGTAGTTTTCCATTTGACTATCAGTCAGCCCATAACAAAAGGAAATTACAGGTATAAAAACCCCAGTTGAAGAATTTGGATTTATGTAATAAGCACGCTTTTGAATAAGTATTTTTAGGCAGCCTTTATCGTATATCCAGTAAGATTTTCCATAATGTTCTTTTTGGATGTACTCCCCTGGATATGTTAGTTTCAATTCCCGAATGATGCCTTTCTCTGTCTTATGTTCCTCGTTGTAAAGTAGCATTGACACCCCATAAATTGCCGCAGTATGCATATAATTGTCGGTATTATAAAGTGGTTCGTTGGTATCATGACTGTCAAAATACCAGTAGATTTTCTCACTACCTATTAATGAGTCAGTCTTGATCCATCCCTTGATATACTCAATTTTACCGGATGCAATTTCGCTTACTTTTCTTCCTGACAGCGGAAATGTGAATTGGAGATTACGAAATTTAACATGCTCGGTTGTTTCACAAACACCATTTTTTTAAGAATATCACAAGAAGATAAAAAAGTCAAGAACACAAAAAACGAACAAAATATTCTGATTTTCATATAACTAAATAATTAACGACAATGTGAACTAAAGGTATCTGAAAACCAATAACCTGTAAAAATTTGGTCGCATGTTTTAACTGAATTTATGAGGACTATCTTTTGTCTGGATTTCAAAATTATAGACGCTATTACTTTTTAAACCCTAATCAATTGGCCAGGGTTTAAAAAGTACATTTCCTTTAATTAATAAGTCTGCTGCCAATATGACCTAATGATTTTGCATAATTCTTTACCTGTTTGTCAGTAAATCCGTAACAAAAAGAAACAGTAGGTATTCTTATAGAAGTAAACTTTGAGGTCGCCATCAAGTCTCTTCGTACAATAATTGAAAGGCAATCCGTATTATATACATAATATGGAAAGTACCTATCTTCAATGTATACAAATTCACCTGGGAATTCTTTTTGCAATTCTTCTATGATCTCTAAATCAGTTTTTTTTGATTCGCCTTCAAGAAAAATAGTAGCTGCATAAATTTTAGATTCTGCCAGAATAGTGGTATCAACGTGATTAATCGTATCCGTTCGATTCATAAAGTACCAGTTTATTGTACCCTGACTGCCCGGAAAATCTGTTCTAATAACCCCGGACATGTTACGCACAATACCTGTACCTTTTTTAATTACATCTTTTCCGGTAATCGGAAACTGAAAGGATAGGCCTCTAAATTTAATAAGTTCAGTATTTTCACAACTACCTATATCATTTTTTTCTCCGCAAGAAAGGAAAACCAATACAATAGTTATAATAACATAGTAAATTTTCATGGTTAGATTTTTCAGAAACAACCTGGATCGTAGTTACTTGTTGAGACAATAGCTTCACTGGAATTTATAAACACAAAACCTCTGCTTTGTACGTCGAGCTCATATCTAAGCTTTTGAGGCCGAAATATTCATTTATCTCACAAAGCCTTATTGAGCAAATTTACTGCATGTTAGACTGATTTTGTATGTCGCCGACAAAAATCAAGGTGATCTGATGCAGTAGTGAACTATATTACGGGTGACATGATTAAAAATACGTATTTTTGATTATAACTGATGAATAAATCAGAGGTATTTATATTTGCAGTGGTGATTATGTGAAACACCCTGAAACACGTCAACATCCCAGCATTTGAAGACACCCCACTTCATAAAATACCAATTCATAAAGCCGGAACCGGAACTTTCTAATTTTGTTGAAAGTGTCTGGATGCTTGAAAACACAGCCGATGTGGCTCACGACATTGTTGTGTTGCCAAATGGCAGATTCGACATCATTTTTCTGATTTTACCAAACGAACCCTATCATGCCGCACGGATTGGTTTGGAAACGGAACCCGGACATTCTTCCCTTCCGCCCAAAGCGATACTGTTTGCAATCAGCTTCAAATTACTTGCCATTGAATATTTGCTGGATATAAAAACGGCATCCATCGTAAACACAGCTGTTCCTCTGCCCGCTGATTTCTGGGAAATCACAGCAAACGATCTGAATAGTTTTGAGCACTTTTATACAAAGGTTTCGGCAAAAATGATCTCACTGATTAAGCCCGATATAGATAGCAGAAAACAAAAATTATTTGATCTCATCTATTCTTCAAAAGGTGTGCTTTCTGTGAAAGAATTATCGGAAAAGGTATTCTGGAGCAGCCGCCAAATAAACCGGTATTTTAAGGAGTACTTCGGGATTTCCTTAAAGGCATACTGCAGTATTTTACGGTTTGAAGAATCTTTACCGTACATCACAGCCGGAAAACTTTTTCCGGAGCTGAATTTTACCGATCAAAATCATTTCATAAAGGAAGTAAAACGATTTTCAGGCGTAGTGCCAAAGGAATTGTTCCGGAACAAAAACGACCGATTTTTACTATTCCATCCCCTGCCGAAGAAATAGTTTTGCATCCACAAAACAAATTTCAAAGCATGTTACTACAGAACAAAAAGATAGCAATTATAGGTGGCGGCCCGGGCGGACTCACTTTAGCCCGCCTTTTACAACTTAAAGGAGCGGATGTAAAAGTCTATGAAAGAGATACAAACAGAAATGTCAGGGTGCAAGGCGCAACCCTTGACCTGCATTTTGAATCCGGATTAAAAGCACTCCAGAAAGCCGGTTTAATGGATGCATTCAAAGCAAATTACCGACCCAATGCCGACCGGCTTCGCATTGTTGATGAAAACGCCAAAATTTTCTTTGACGAACATACCGAAAAATCAAACAGCGATTTCGGAGATGAATGGTTTAGGCCCGAAATTGACCGTGGACCGCTAAGAGATATTTTATTGGACTCTTTACAACCTGATACCGTTGTTTGGAACAGTCATATTATTTCACTGGAACGGCAAACCATGGAAAGCAATGATAACACCTGGAAGATCATTTTTGAAAATGGTAATACGGTTGTTGCTGATCTGGTTATTGGAGCAGACGGAGCTAAATCCAAAATTCGCCCGTTCGTCACTCCCATCAAACCTTTTTATTCCGGGGTAACCGTATTGGAAGGACATATTTTTGACCCGGAAAAGAACGCCCCCAGAATCCATGAATTATTGCAGGGCGGAAAAATTATGGGACTGGGCGATTCAAAAACAATATCAGTAAGTGCCAAAGGCGATGGAAGTCTGGATTTTTATACCGGCTGGCGGGCAGATTCCAACTGGATTACAGACAGCGGTATCGACTTTAAAACGGGCGCACAGGTATTAGAATGGTTCAAAGCAGAATATGCTAATTGGGCCCCTATCTGGCTTGAATTATTTGAGGCTGAAAACACCGTTTTTACACCAAGACCTCAATATTGTATGCCGCTGGATCAAAAATGGGAAGCTCAAACCAATGTCACATTGATCGGCGATGCAGCGCATTGGATGCCACCCTATGCCGGTGAAGGTGTCAACATGGCCATGCTGGATGCTTTGGAGTTAAGCGAAAGTCTGACGAGTGAAAAATTTATGGATTTGAAATCTGCAATAGCACATTATGAAGCGCAGATGTTTGCAAGATTTGCAGAAATAGGAAAGGAAACAATGGACAATACCGAATTTATGCACGGACCCAACGGGCTCAAAAAATTGCTGGAAATGTTTCATCAAATATCCTGAAACTGCTGATATGACACCGTCTGTATACATACGCTTTTGAAAATATTTCTGATTTTTATACATTTAGTATATTTTCCAACTTAGCTATTTATCAATTGGACATTTTTACGCAGTCGTTCAGTTTACAAACCCTCACAATTCTGCTGGCCGAAGATGACAATGACGACATATTGGTTTTCAGGGAAGTCATCTCCGACTTTCAGATAACTATAGATCTCCAGCTTGCAAAAAACGGGCTGGAGACAATTCGCCGGATAAGTACGCTTCCGAATGTTGACATCGTTTTTCTTGATATCAATATGCCATTAATGAACGGTCTTGAATGCCTTGCCGAAATTCGTAAACAATCCTTGCCCATCTCCGTTATTATGCTGTCAAGTTCCAATAGCGAGTATCATATATCCCAGGCTAAAATGCTGGGAGCGAACGGATACATCACCAAACCAGTTTCACTGAGCCAGTACAGGCAGGCTATTAAACATGTACTGACAACCGACTGGACAAAAGACCAGACTCCTTTTTATGCCAATATAGCTTAAATGATTATCCGTAAAAACCGCCCCCTTAACTCATCATTTTTCAAAACAAAAAACCTCATAAACGACATCTTTTGAGATTAAATAAAATTCAAAAAATCAATAAAATTTGATTGGGAACGATGGCTGAGCCTGAGTTTTTCTACAAAAGGGAACTGCATATCATTCCTGAAAAACACTGAATACAATATTGGTAACTGAGCAACTGCTATTATTAAAACTTGGGTTTCAAATTAAAGAGCCTGATATTCGTTACATCTTCTCTGCATGTCATAAGCTAACCTTTCACAAAAAAAATGATTTTTTAGAGCCTGTTTAAAATTCATTCTGTAATTTGTTTATACCTATTTTTTGGCTACAACCGCGCTAAATTTCTTTTTGATAGCCGGCTATCCCTTCAAAAATTGATCTTGTTTCGCTCAAAAAATAACCATAAACAATTTTGCATTCTAAATTTAAACAGGCTCTTAATCTTGTTGGAATGATTTTTACGAAAGACATCTGCAAACAGCTAAAATTATGAAAACGGAAAAGAAAATTGATGATGAGACTGCAAAAGCTGCAGCAAAAAAGGCGCTCGCCGAAGGCAGAAACGCCAACGATAATTTCCAGAACCACGACTCTGATGACTACGGAACTTCCGATGATGATCAGGGTGAGATGACAAAACGGAATGATATAAAAGGCGGAGCCGGCCAGCATGGCAAAGGGCGAAACAGAAACGATGATTTTAATACAGAAGAGTAAGCCTACACTGTCAGTCTGATAGTAAAACCGGATCTCTGGCTATATAAAATTCGGTTAATTAAGATAATATTGCCTTCTGATCGAGCAACTAATATATAATATGAATAGTCAAACGGAGTCAGACAGTCCAGATAGTTCAGATAATATTAAACCTGCACAGACAAATAATCGGTCCGGTAATGATAACGCATTATGGCAATCCGAAGAGAGCTACCGGGCGCTTTTTAACAGCATTGATCAGGGTTGTTATCTGGCCGAAGTTTTATTTGATGCAAGAGGCAATGCCATTGACGTATTTTATCTTGATGCTAATCCGGCTTCGGTCGGTTTGACCGGACAAGATTTCAAAGGCAAACACCTGCGGGAAATCAATCCTGCTTATGAGGAGTACTGGTACAAGATATTCGGACGTGTTGCAACCACTGGCCAATCTGAGCGTATGCAAAAGTTTGCAGCAACATATGAAAAATTATATGACGTCTATGTATTTCGGATTGATAGCAGCATGCATCGTGTTGGCATTATATTTCAAGACATAACAGATCGGGTACGGCGCGAAGCAAACCAGGCATTTTTAGCCAAAATTACGTACGACCTTTCACAGTTTTCGACAGCTGAAGAAATTGTTGCAATAGTTGGTGAAAAGATCGGTGATTATTTAAATATTGCATCCTGCATGTTTCTGGATGTGGACGATGAACGTGGTGAAGTTACCATTTTTGATACCTGGAATGCTCCGGGCACACCAAGCCTGCGTAATCAGACACATCTTCTTTATAATTATGTAGATAAGGATTTTCTGAGAGCAAACCGTGTCGGTGATGTTGTTGTTATCCGAAATACACATACTGATTCACCGGGCAAAGATAATGGCTATTCCAAGTTCGGAATCGGAGCTTTTATATCCATTCCTTTTCACCGCCATGGTGTGTGGACGAACTACATGGCGATTACAGATACACAAGTCCGAAACTGGCGCCCGGATGAAATCGAACTTCTTCGTGATTTATGCAACCGCATTTTTCCGCGCCTGGAACGTGCCCGTACCGAAGAGAAAATGCGCCGCCTGGAAGACCGGACGCGGATAGCTATTGAAGCTGCCAATCTGGCAACCTGGGAATGGGACCTGGTTACGGATCAGGTTTATTGGAATGAACAGCACTTTCATTTGCTGGGGATCCCGATAAATGAAGATACCAAATTAAAACCTAATGAACCACTTCCCTCGGATGCATTCATGCAGCATATCCATCCGGAAGACTTTGAACGTATAGAAGCCGATTTAACCAGAGCTATTAAAGAAAAGAGTCTTTATGACGCGGACTTTCGCATTGTACGCACCGACGGGACAGTAAGATGGATGAGCGGGTATGGTCGCATCACTGCTGAAAGCGAAGGTAAAGCCACCCGGTTTAATGGTGTAATGTTTGACATTCATGCGCGAAAACAGGCAGAAGAAGCATTGATAAAAGCAGACAAAAACAAGGACGAATTTTTGGCTACGCTGGCTCATGAACTGCGCAATCCGCTGGCTCCCATTCGTAATATGCTTCAGGTTCTTCATTTGACAGCCGGTGAAAATCAAACCGTCAATTCTGCTGTTGACCTGATGAACCGCCATGTAGATCAGATGGTACATCTGATCGATGACCTGCTTGATGTTAGCCGAATCAGTCGTGGCACAATACAACTTCAGCTGAGGCAAATTGATCTTAATCAGGTAATACAACAGGCGATTGAAACAGCCCGCCCGCTTTACGACACAGGCCGGCGCACACTGTCCGTCAATCTGCCCGCGGCACCGCTTTATATGCAGGCAGATTGTACACGACTGATCCAGGTTGTCAGTAACCTCTTAAACAATGCTGCCAAATTCACATATGAAGGCGGGACAGTCGAACTAAATGTTATCCAGAACCAGGTAGAGGCAGTATTGACTGTTCATGATAATGGCATAGGGATTGTAGAGCAGGATCTTGAACGAATTTTTGACCTCTTTACTCAGTCCGATGCAAGTTTGGAAAAAAGCTATGGAGGACTTGGATTGGGATTGACGCTGGCAAGGCAACTTGTAGAGCTTCATGGAGGACGTATTACAGCCAGCAGCCCCGGACATGATCAGGGCAGCACATTTACAGTATATTTACCAATAGCTACATCTTCACCTGAAAACAAAATTAACTATGGACATTAGCACAAAGTCTGATTTTGGCGGATACAAAATCCTTGTGGTGGACGACAACGTTGATGCTGCTTTTACACTTCAAATGTTGTTAAAGCTCAAAGGGTATAAGACAGACATTCGTCACAGTGGTCAGGAGGCTATTATTGCCGCTGAAAAACTACAGCCTGATGTGATCCTTCTGGATATCAGCATGCCTGGCATGAACGGTTACGATGCCTGCCGTCTAATCCGTGAATTGCCTTTGGAAAAGCGGATTACAATTGTAGCACTGACAGGATTTGGAAAAGAGGAGGACAAACTTCTTAGTCGCGAAGCCGGTTTTGACGCCCATCTGGTAAAACCTGTTGATATTCAAATATTAATAGATACACTAAACAGTTTACTGCAGGTTTAACTTTTCTTCTGGAAAGTATAAAATTCCGGACGTTCCGCAAAACTGATTCCAGATCATCCTGAGACAATAGTTATTTATTCTATAGTCTGGATAGCATTTACCATGTAGTACTTGTAAAAGATCAGGTCTATGAAATATAACTATGAACATCATTATGTGAACGGACTGATGCTGCACGTAGGACACCTTGGGCCCGTAACAGGTGAGAAGATTATATTTCTGCATGGTTTCCCGGAATTTAGTCAAAGCTGGATGCAACAGGCAGAGTTTTTCGCAAATAAGGGTTATCATGTTATTGTACCCGACCAGCGTGGTTATAATCTCAGTGAAAAGCCGGGTCAAATTAAAGATTATGTACTCACCCATCTGGCCGGTGATATTGCAGCGTTAATTACATCGCTTACAGCATATCCTGTGGCAATCGTGGGGCATGATTGGGGCGGCGGAGTTGCGTGGGCGGTCGCTCAGTTTCATCCCCGGCTGATCAGCAAGCTCGTTATCCTCAACATTCCGCATTTGCAGGTTATGAAGGATCAAATAAAAACCAATCCGGTTCAGATGCTTAAAAGCTGGTATACGATGTTTTTCCAGCTTCCATTTATCCCGGAACAAATATTCAAAGCATTTAACTACAGTTTGCCGGAATTGAGCATGGTTAAAACTGCCAGACCCGGTACTTTTTCACATACATATCTGATGGCTTGTAAACAGGCATGGCGGCAACCAAATGCGTTATCGGCAATGATCAACTGGTACAGAGCTTTTTTTCAGCATCCTGTGGACACCGATGTAAATATTGAAGTTCCGGTACTGCTGCTTTGGGGAGCAAAGGATACTTTTTTAAACATCAAAATGGCGGAGCAAAGCATAAAACGCTGTCGGGATGGTCAGCTGATTATACTCGATAATGCTACACACTGGCTGCATCACGAAGAACCAATGCTGGTGAACGGATATATTCACACTTTTCTCAACAAGGATTAACAATAAGTTAGCTAACTCGGTTATTCAAATCTGATCCTGAATATCGCATTCTCCTCATGGATTATTGGGCATATACCTGAATATACGGTGTAAAATAATCTACATAAACCATAACAGGTTCTTTCAAAAACGCCGCAATTAACGTCTTCTGCTCAGGCACAAACTTTAATACAATCTGCCATCATTTATTGCTCACTTTGATCCGGAAAAGTTAACAGCAATGCGTATAGGATCATTGACAAAATAAGAATCATCTAACATCTTAATCATGAAAAACAATCACTACAAGCTATTATTCCGTCTAGCACTGAGCATTGTCGTGTTTTCAATCTTTATCGTTAGCTGTAAGGATGGAGACAACTTTTGGGACAGCATTATTCCCGAAACTGATAAAGAGACGACACAGTCTGAAATATCCGGTTATGTTTTCAGGCCGGCACTTCTTCCTGCAAGCGATGAAAATGTAAATCAGTTGAAAGTTCCGGCAGGATTTAAACTAAACAAATTTGCCCAGGATCTTGGAAAGCCAAGGATTCTGCTCGCAGCACCTAACGGAAGAATTTATGCATCTGACCGGGATGCAGGCATTGTGATGCTGCTTACTGATGCCAACGGTGACGGAATAGCTGAAGACAAAAAAACAGTAGCCAATCTCAAACAGATTCACGGTTTAGCCATTCATGAAGGTAAAATGTACATGGTTGCTGTAAAAGAGGTTTATTCAGCAGATATAAATGCCGACGGAACGCTGGGAACTCCAAAGATTCTCATCAGCGATTTGCCCGACGGAGGTCAGCATCCTAACAGAACAATAGCTTTCGGGCCTGATGGCAAGATGTACTTGACTGTTGGAAGTACCTGCAATTCTTGTCCGGAATCCAATAAAGAAAATGCAACAGTCTTACAGGCCAATGCGGATGGCAGCAATAGAAAAGTGTTTGCAAAAGGACTTCGAAATACGATTGGCTTTGGCTGGCATCCTGAAACAAAAGAAATGTGGGGAATGGATCATGGGATTGACTGGCTTGGCGATGATGAACAAAAAGAAGAGGTTAATCTCATTAAACAAGGAGCAGATTATGGCTGGCCATACATTTACGGCGAAGGTAAATACAATCCCGGAAGCAGGCCGGAAGGTGATTCAACTTACCAGCAGTATCTGCAAAAGTCTACTTTGCCAACTCTGACTTATCAGGCTCATGCTGCTCCGATGGGGATGGTATTTTACACCGGCTCACAGTTTCCAGAAGAATATAAAAATGATGCTTTCGTTGCTATGCGTGGCTCCTGGAATCGTAGTACGCCGGTTGGTTACAAGGTTGTGCGTTTGCATTTTGAAAATGGAAAGCCGGTACGTTTCGATGATTTTTTAACCGGTTTTGTAGTCAATAATAATAAAGCCCACTTTGCCAGGCTAGTCGGACTTGCTATCCATAGCGATGGATCTTTGCTGGTTTCTGATGATACCAATGGTGTAATTTATCGTATCTCACGTCAATAAGGCCGGGCGGTATAAACAGCTGGTTGTATTTTAAAGCCGCATCATTATTGTGGAAATTACAATGGTGATGTGGCTTATTACGTATTACATGCGTTGAAAAATTATCTCAATGATTCAAGATAGTTTTTAAGCTCTTTCAAAAAGGGCAGATAAATCTCTTTGCTATTTGCCAATTTCCCAAAGTTGCGGATTCCCCAATAACCCGACATCACAAACATCGTTACCTGCATTGCATTCACATCCATGTGTACAAATCCGTTTTTCTTTCCTCTGTCAATAGATTCAGACATCGTGCTGATCCACTGCTCCGTCAGATCGTTTAGTGCAATATTGAATTCGGCATTCCAGGGTGACATTTCATGTGTTAAATTTGAAGCCGGGCAACCGTATTCTACTTTCAGGAACTCATTTTTTATGAGCAGATCATACATTAACTCATAGATAGCTTCCACCGGATCGTTATCATTTTGCAGCGGAATTATAAACCCGCTTGTTAATGTAGGTTTCATCAGTTCATTGATGATCGATATTCCCATTTCATCTTTATTCTTAAAATGGTAGTAAAAAGCACCTTTGGTTACACGGGTTGTTGCAATAATATCATCTACACTCGTTGTCTGGTAACCTTTGACATAGATCAGTTCAAATGCTTTTTCCAGAATATTCAACCGGGTCAATTCAGCCTTTTTCATTTTTATCTTAACTAAATAGCTTTCAGAAATTCCTGAATCTTAATTGAACAGTTTTAAAATTGAAGTCCTGATTCTTTACTAATTTAATTATTTATTTCTGTGAAATGGCCTCCTGCGGTTTGAGAATATGCTTATCAATGTAAAAAGTACCAAAAGGAATCATACAGGCAAGTAAAACTTTCCAGGAAGTTTCTGTGAATTTCCAACGATAGGTTACCGCTACGTTCAGAGTTGAAAAAACAAATAATGTAAATAGGAGTCCGTGAATGGGTCCTATCAGTTTTACCAGGCCCGGCTGTTCACCCCAATACTTTAAAGGGACCGCAATAAAAACCAACACGATCAGCGAAATCCCTTCCAGAAATCCAATGATCCTTAAACGTCCTAACGGAGTTTTAAAAAGATAAAACATAATTGCAATTAAAATTAGAATGAGCGGAGATAGGGTCTGTTCGCCAGGGGTGAGAATGGCCACGGTATTGCGATAAGTATAATAAGCAACGCAACCGAAAACCAAATCAGCATGGTTTTGTATTTCAATCTGTCTGTTGATTCACGTTTTGCCCTGGCCGATCCTATTGTTAGTACAACTACGGAAATGACCATCAGAGCAATATGTATGATTCGAAAAAACAGATGATCACTGACTACGTTCGTAATTGCTGCGTTCGCTACGCTAAACTTTACGATCGGACTTATCATGTACAAATAAAGGCCAAGCATTAATTGTACATGGGATATTGTTGCTGTAAGATGCCTTACCGTATTGGCAGAATCTGTAAATATTCTGTTAGTCCTGAGGCCAATCCATGAATAATAAATGGCCAGAACCAGGCTTGTTATTACCAGCCATCTATTGAGTGAATGTAATGTCAGGAGCGTATAATACATTGTTGTTATTTGTTAGGTTACAAAAGTATTCAAAAACATACTAATCAGTATGTTTTTGAAGAAAATATTTCACAACACGAAAAAGCGCTCGTTATTTTTAAGTAATACTACCTTGCAGCTGATTCATTTGTTTCAGCCAGGTCCATTACAATATTTCTAATTGCCCGTTTTTAAAAGAAGAAAGCATCGGGGAGTCGCAAGGAAGCTCTGTGATCAGGTAATCGATTTCCCGCAAATCGGCTACTTTCATTTTCATGACCGAATTCAATTTTTCGGAAATAGAAAGAACCGCAACTTTTGCAGAGGCCTTGATCATCGATTTTTTAACCTGAACCGTTTCCCAGTCTGAATCGGTCAGTCCACCCTGAGTGTCGAGCGCGTTGGTTCCAATGATACACAAGTCTGCTTTAATTTCCGATAAGCGCTGATGTACCTCACCGCCTACCATCATTTGGCTGTAACGCGAAACCTGTCCGCCTATAAGAAGAATTTCAATATTCGGCTTATCCAGCAATTCCACGGCAGTTAGCGGGTTTACAGTCATAAAAGTAGCTGAGAAATCATCCGGAATGAGTTTAACCAATTCACGGATCGTTGTACCTCCGCCAATCAGCACCAGCATACCCTTCTTTAACAGTGTCAATGCCTTTCGGCCAATAATTTCTTTTTGGGAATGGGCATAAGTCTCTTTGAGACTGGAGGAATGGTGATAGGCCTTGGACATTGCACCACCGCGGATCTTGATAATGTCACCCTCTTCTGCAAGTTCATTCAGATCACGCCGTACCGTATCTTCAGAAACGCTCAGTTTTTCAGTCAGTTCGGTCAGGGAGATGCGTGTATGTATGTTGATTTCTTTCAGGATCAGATCTTTTCGTTCTTTTTTTAAAAGGCTAACAGACATGAGGGCTTAAATTGTTAAGGGTGATGGCTCATAACAAAGGTATAAAAAATGCAGATTTCTACTCATCATACAGCCAAATGTGCAAATTTTGCAACTTTTAATAATATTATAGCTACCAGGATACTTTATTTAGAAATTTAATTGCAAATTTTGCGTTAAAAATAAAATTATATTTTATGTTTGCTATTATTATGCAATATTTTGTTTGCATAATTTGCAATAAACCTAAAATATAAATCTCTTATACCTATGAAAAAAAGTCGACAATCAGAAGATACCAGGAGCCTGTTAAATCTCTCTTTTGCGGGATTTATAGCTTTGAGCGTCTTTGGAGGTATTGCAGCTAATGGAAAAGCTACGGAAGCAGTAAAAATTTCCCGGCATGTCTTAGTAGCGAAAGAAATTACAGGTAATGTTATATCTGCAAAAGATGCAACACCAATTATTGGTGCTACCATACTTGTAAAAGATAATCCCGGTACAGGTGTCATTACTGATGTAGATGGCAATTTCAAACTTAACCTGCCAGACAGCTATTCCGGAAAGCAAGTTGTTCTGATTGTAAGAAGTGTTGGTTTTGAAACAGTTGAAATTCAGGTTGAGGAATCCCAAAGCATGCTTTCAATCAAGCTCAATGAAAACGCAGAGCAGCTTGGAGAAGTTGTCGTTACTGCGCTTGGCATGAAAAAAGATAAGAGAGCAGTTGGCTATGCGGTTACAGAAATAAGCGGATCGCAGTTTACGCAAGCACGGGAAAATAACGTTGCCAATGCCCTTACCGGTAAAATTGCCGGGGTAAATGCTACCGGGCTGTCTACAGGGCCAGGCGGTTCCAGCCGGATTGTAATCCGTGGCAATGGCTCTTTGACAGGGAACAGTCAGCCTTTGTATGTAATAAACGGTATGCCGATTGACAACAGTGTTCCGGGTGGATCTTCTACGGTTAACGGGCTTGGAACAAAAGCAGGCACCGATCGAGGTGATGGCATTGCGGCAATCAACCCTGACGATATCGAATCAATGACGGTATTAAAAGGTGGCGCAGCTGCTGCGCTGTATGGCTCGCGTGGTGCGAATGGTGTTATTCTTATTACTACTAAAAAAGGAAAAGCGCAAAAGGGAATTGGTGTTGAGTACAACGGTACTTATACCATGGAAAACGTTTCGGTATTTCCTGACTTCCAGTATGAATACGGACAGGGTGACGGTGGTGTAAAACCAACTACCCTTGCTCAGGCACAAGCTACCGGCCGCCGTTCGTTTGGTTCAAGAATTGATGGTTCAACAGACTATATGGCCGCCGATGGTAAAACACATCCCTATCTTGCCCAGCGGGATAACCTTAAAAATTTCTATCAGACCGGAACAACAGCAACCCATTCGGTGGCATTATCGGGAGGAAACGATGCAATAGTGTATCGCCTTTCACTTGCTGATCTGAATGCCAAAAGCGTACTGCCTTCCAATACTTACAACCGTAAAACAGCCAGTCTGAATATTTCAGCAAAACTCAGCAGCCGCCTGCGTGCAGAAGCGGTAGTTCAGTACAACCGTGAAAAAGGTAATAACAGACCAATTGCCGGTGATGCACTGGGTAACCCAAACTGGATGGCCTATGAAGTTGCTAACACAGTTAATGTACGCTGGCTGGAACCGGGGCATGATGCGAATGGAAATGAGTTACTCTGGAATGACGCAGGTATTGTTACGAACGGATATTTCTTCGTTAATAAATTTAAGCAGGCCGATACCAAAGACCGTTTTATCGGGCAGGCTTCTGTTTCTTATGATATCCTGAAAAACCTGACTGTGAAAGCCACAACGACCCGTGACTTTTACAACTACAATTTTTCAAGTATTATGCCTACCGGCGGACAGTATATACCTCAGGGACAGTACGACGGAATTAAGTCGGACGTATCAGAAACCAACAGTATGATCACGGCTAACTACAATACTAAATTTGGTGATAAAATCGGCTTCTCAGCCATGTTGGGGGCTAATGGGCGTCAGTTTCACAACAATCAGTTTGACTTTACAGGTCAGGGCTTTACAATACCCTATTTTTACAGCTATTCCAACCTGGCCACTTCCTCGGCTGTACCAACTGAAACCAACGTTAAAACCAATTCCGTATTTGGTTCCGTAGACCTGGATTATAAAAACATCTGGTTCGTAACTGCAACGGGCCGCCAGGACTGGTTCTCCACTTTAAGCCCAAAGGCAAACAGCATTTTTTACCCCAGTTTTGCGAGCAGTCTGATGCTTTCGGATATTTTCGAAATGCCCCGGGCAATCGACATGCTGAAACTACGCGCTTCCTGGGCGCAGGTAGGTGGTGGCGGCCCTGATCCTTACGCAATTAACCTGGCGTATAGCAGTGTTCCAAGTTCAAGTTCTGTTCCGTTGCAGAACGTAAGCTCTACTTCGATTACGAACGCACAACTCAAACCATTTACTTCTACCACCACTGAGTTCGGTTTGAATGCCCGTCTGTTCCGTGGCCATGTAAATCTGGATGTAGCTGTTTATGATAAAAAATCAACCAATGATATTGTCAGCGTACCTATTTCGGTTGCATCAGGTTATAACAATGCAATTCTGAACTCAGGTGAGCTAAGCAATAAGGGTATCGAGCTGTTACTAGAAGTAACTCCGCTTAAAAATGAAAATTTCTCATGGGATGCCGGATTCAATTTTGCCTATAACAAAAGTGAAGTATTAAAACTGGCCGACGGGATTTCAACTTTCTCTATTGGTACTTCGGCAAATGGAAACGCTTTTATTAACAACCAGGTAGGAATGCCTTTTGGAGGCATCTATGGTTATCGTATGAAGAGAAATGACCAGGGAGCTATTATTTATGACACTAATTCTAACCTGCCTGTACAAACAGACAATAATCAGTATCTCGGTAATGGTGTTCATCCCTACACGATGGGCCTGACCAATACTTTCAGGTATAAAAACTTCTCTTTGGATGTACTGGTGGACGGTAAGTTTGGCGGAGATGTCTTCTCCGTTATGGAGGTTTATGCAACCCGTTTGGGACTGATGAAATCAACATTACCCGGCCGTGAAAACGGATTACTGCTGGAAGGGGTAACGGCAAGTGGTGCTGAGTATTCGCACACGGTCCCTGTGGCCAACCTGCGCAGCGCTTATTACAACAACCTGAACCGGTATACCGAGTTATTCGTGCATGATGCAAGCTTTGTAAAATTACGTCAGGTAATCCTCTCCTATCGCCTGCCGGCAGGCTTTATGAAAGCAGTCGGTGTACAGTCTGCAAATATTTCGCTTGTTGGACGTAACCTTTTGATCCTCTATAAGAAAACAGACAACTTTGATCCTGAACAGGGACTGACCAGCGGCGCTGCACAAGGTATCGAATCCATTGGTTTGCCCCGTACCCGTTCATTTGGTTTAAACCTGAATCTGAAATTTTAATCACCGAGAAACAATGAAAAAATCATTTTTAAAATATACATTATTCGCAGCATGCAGCACACTTCTGCTAAGCTCCTGCGATAAGGATTTTGTTGAAACCAACACAAACCCGAATGCGGTTACGATTCCAAACACACCGTATATTTTTAGTAAAGCAATTTACGATGGTGCAGCCAACAGCGGTAACAAGGGTTCTCTATTATTTGGTCTGATGCAATATACAACCAGCTACAATGATGTGGAAGGCTTTGGTTCCAAGTACGTCGCATCACAGGTAAACGCCACCGGCGGTGTTTTTACCAACGCATACCCGAATCAGATTAACGAAATAGGCGAGGTAATAAAAGCAGTAAAAGACGATCCGGCCCAGGTTAACCTCTACGCCGCTGCACGGATCTGGCGGGTGTATTGTTTCAGTCGTCTGACCGATTTGTATGGTGATATCCCTTACTCCGAAGCTGCACAAGGTTACAACCTTTCTATTTTCCAGCCTAAATACGATACACAGAGTGCCATTTTTGCAGATATGCTGAAAGAACTGGAAGCATCTGCAACCAGTTTCGATGCTACAAATAATGTTACATTCGGCAGCTCAGACCTGATCTATCAGGGCAATGTTGTCAAGTGGAAAAAATTTGCCTATTCTCTGATGCTGCGCCTGGGGATGCGTCTGACAAAGGTTGATGCGGCCGGGGCTCAAAGCTGGGTGAACAAGGCAGTTGCAGGTGGTATCATCCGCGACTACGCCGATATTGCAAAGGTAAGCTATTCGTCAGGCGGGCAAAATATTAACAAAAACCCGGTTGCCTGGCAGCTGCTAAACGACAACTACCTGCGTGCAGACGGCATTAACAATACAGAGGGCGGAAAATACCAGGATGTATTTATCAAGTCTCTGAAAGCAAACAATGACCCGCGTTTGGGCGTACTTTCCGTTGTATATGTCAATGGCGTAGCCAGTTCGGATGAATCTATTCAGAAAGGGATGCCGGCGACAATTAACGGAACCAAACCCACTGATTTCGTAACATATTCGGAGCCTAAGCAAACTACCGTATTAAAGGTGGACGCTCCGTTGCTTTTATTCACCACAGCTGAATCGAACTTCCTGCTGGCAGAAGCGGCCCTTAGAGGCTGGTACACAGCTGAAACCTCCGCTGGCTTATACGAAAAAGGTATTCGTGCCGCTATGCAGCAATGGGATTTAATCAGTGGGGCAACAAATACAATCAGCCAGGCCCGCATTGACAGTTATGTAACAGCACATGCGTTTAAAACCGGCGGAACCCTGGCTCAGCAAATGGAACAGATTTATAACGAATTCTGGGTAGGCCTGTTTCCGGATGCTCAGGAGGTTTACAACAATTATCGCCGTACCGGTTATCCTGCTTTGGTACCAAATGTATATCCGGGCAATGCAACTGGCGGAAAAATTTTCCGAAGATTTCTGTATCCGGTATCTGAGCAAACACTTAACCGCCCGGCTTACAATACGGCGGTTCAACAACAAGGCGCAGACGATTTACTGACCCGGATCTGGTGGGATAAGCAATAATAAGATATCATTTATTAAGTTTACAACAACGAAAAATCAGATTCCATGAACATTGAAGCAACAATAAACAGCCCGGAAGAGGCATTTGAATCATTAAATTTATCATTGCCGCCAGCCCCAACGCCACTAGGCGTATATAAGCCGTGTTTAATCGACGGAAAATATTTGTATCTGTCAGGGCACGGACCTGTACGGGATGACAAAACCCTGATTATCGGCCGGATTGGAAGTGAAATAGATATTGAACAAGGAAAACTTGCGGCCCGCCAGGTTGGATTAACAATGCTTTCAACAATTAAGGATAATCTTGGAAGTTTAAACAAAGTAAAAAGGGTAATTAAAATTCTGGGAATGGTGAACTGTACTGCCGATTTTGAGCGCCATCCTTTTGTGATCAATGGCTGCAGTGAGCTTTTTGCACAGGTTTGGGGCACAGAAAACGGAATCGGGGTAAGAAGCGCAATAGGCATGGGATCGTTGCCCGACAATATCCCGGTAGAAGTAGAAGCATTGTTTGAGCTACATGACTAATTAGAAAGCGTATGTTTATTTTTGATGCCCATCTTGACCTGAGCATGAATGCCGTAGAATGGAACCGCGATTTGCGGTTGCCCATTGCGGAAATCCGGGCAAGAGAAGAAGGTATGACAGACAAGCCTGACAGGGCAAAAGGAACCGTTAGTTTTCCTGCATTGCGGGAGGGGAATATTGGAATGGTTGTCGCCACGCAGATTGCCCGGTTCGTAAAACCGGGAAGTCCGATTCCGGGCTGGAATTCACCGGAACAGGCCTGGGCAATGACACAGGCGCAGCGGGCATGGTACCAAAGCATGGAAGAATGCGGGGAGATGGTTCAGATCCATAACCTGGAAACACTTGAAAAGCATCTCGCGCTCTGGAACAACGGAACACCCAACACCAACAAACCGATTGGCTATATCCTCAGCCTGGAAGGAGCTGATTCGCTGATTACGCTGGGGCATGTAGAGCGTGCTTATAACGATGGTCTTCGCGCCATCGGACCGGCACATTATGGCCCCGGGCGCTATGCACAAGGCACAGACGCTACCGGTTTTATGGGCAGGCCGGGGCAGGATCTGCTTAAAGAAATGGAGCGGCTGAATATTATCCTGGATGCTACACACCTTTGCGATGATAGTTTCCGGGAAGCCATGGACCACTTTAACGGACCAGTCTGGGCTAGTCATAACCTGTGCAGAAGTCTGGTTAACCACAACCGCCAGTTTAGCGACGAGCAGATCCGGGAACTGATTAGCCGCGGTGCGGTGATCGGTGGCGCACTGGATGCCTGGATGATGGTACCCAACTGGGTACGTGGGCAATCAACGCCATTGGGTATGCAATGTAATCTCGCTGTGATGGTAGATCATCTGGACCATATTTGTCAGCTGGCAGGAAATGCCTTACATGTCGGAATCGGCTCAGATCTGGACGGCGCCTTTGGACTGGAACAAAGCCCTTTTGATTTGGACACCATTGCAGACTTACAAAAGGTTATAACTATTCTGGAACAAAGAGGATATTCCCCAACCGATATAGAAAACGTAATGCACGGAAACTGGTTGCGTTTTTTAAGAAAAAACTGGAAATAATAAAAGGCAGGATGTTTTTGCCTATACAAATATCAGTATCATTAAAAAGGATCAAACCACTCACAAAGGTCGTGACGGTTCGATCCTTTTCTTTCCTATACCCTTATCTGCCAATCAGACGCCGGTGTATTTGGCTTTTTCTTCCGTTGTACGGATTATGGAATAAATATCCGTTCTCCTGTCTTTTAAATTCCGGACACTTCCAAATTGATTTAATTCTCTTAGCATATCAATATCAACATCGGCAATCAGGATCATTTCTGTATTCGGGGTGGCTTCGGCTTTTATTCCGTTGGTAGGAAATGAAAAATCGCAGGGTGTAAAAACCATGGATTGGGCATATTGAATATCCATATTATGCACCTTCGGCAAATTACCAACGCTGCCGGCAATAGCAACATAACATTCATTTTCAATCGCTCTTGCCTGCGCACAGTTTCTTACCCTTGAATAGCCATTTTGGGTATCGGTAAGAAAGGGCACAAATAAAATGTTCATTCCTTCATCGGCCAAAATTCGGCTCAACTCCGGAAATTCTACGTCATAGCAAATCAGAATACCTATTTTTCCGCAGTCCGTATTGAACGTCTTTAATGAGTCTCCGCCCTGCATACCCCATACTTTCGCTTCATCCGGCGTTACGTGCAGTTTTTCGAACCGTTCAATTCCTCCATCCCGCTTGCATAAATATCCCACATTGTAAAGTGTGTTATCAACAACTTCCGGCATACTTCCGGTAATGATATTTATATTGTATGAGATAGCCAGCTCAGAAAACCGGGCGACAATTTTGTCTGTATATTCTGCTAACTTTCTTATAGCATCCGGTTCTGCCAGATGATTATAATCCGACATCAGCGGAGCATTGAAAAACTCAGGAAAAAGGGCAAAATCACACCGGTAACCCGATACTGCATCCACAAAATATTCAACCTGCTGCATCAGCTCGTCAAAGTCGCTGTAAAGCCTCATTTGCCATTGTATAAGGCCTAACCTGATAATTGACTTTGTAAAGGCAGCCTGGTCCGAGCTTTTCTCATAATAAACATTGTCCCATTCAAGCAGTACGGCATATTCATTGGAATCCTTATCGCCTTCCAGGTATCCCTGCAGGATCCGCGCGGGGTGAAAATCATTGGATAACTGAAAGTTTAAAACCGGATCATGAATATCCTTGTTCCGAACCTTTTCGATATATTCTTTGGGCGACATAACATCGGAATATTGATGATAATTGGGAATCCGGCCTCCAAATACAATTCCTTTCAGATTTAGTTTTTCACAAAGCTCTTTCCGGTAGTCATACAAACGCCGCCCCAAACGCAGGCCACGAAATTTGGGACTTATAAAAACATCAATCCCATATAAAACATCTCCTTTTTTTGTGTGGGTGTTAAAGCTGTAATTGCCCGTAATTTCCCGGTACGTATGCTTGGAATCAATTTTGTCGTAATCAACAATAATGGATAATGCACATCCTGCCAGTTCATTATCCACTCGTATTCCTACCTGGCCCTCGTGAAAAATGGTAGTCAGCGTTTTGATATGATGTTCTTTCCAGTAAGCATCGGGCATACTGGAATAAGTTTCGATCATCATTTCCTTGATCTCCTGGTAATCTTCCGGTTTTAGAAAAACCAGCTCAATATTTTCAATTGATTTTGAGTCCTTATTTGTTTCCATAATAGTTCACTCCGCATTACCTGCTTTCGCAGAATGAATGCCGGAGGTTGGTTTTTGCTGTTGCAGCTGTTTGATTTAAAATGATTTATTTGTTGATTGCATTGTAGGAACAAACGGCGATTACCAATGCTTAAACGGCCGGTCGCCGTTATGATCTTCCCATCTTTTTTGTGTGTTTGTCCAGAATACGAAAAATGCCCTCACTAATCACAGTATGGGCATCTTGCAGAGGGAGAAATTCGAAGCAAACCCCAACCCTTCTTATTTTCAGCAACTTACAACGTCCAAAATTTACCTGCTTCCGTATTGCTCACTTGATTTAGAATTTAAGCAAATTTACTATATAATTTACTCATTGTCAATGATTTGCAAATTTTATTTTTTTATCTGTGACGGTTCAGGCTCTTCCGGGAATTGAATTCTAAATTTTATACACTGATATTCAATATGTTAATTTGCACCTACATGCATAATTGGTATATTTTCGGAGAAAATGACAGGTTATAAATAACATTAATTAATTATCCATCCACCTACACTGAGTATTCCGGAGAAGTTCACCACCGGATTCCATGGCAAATTGATCACCAAATTAGCTGGCGGCAGGTAGCAAAATGCAGAAGCGCTGCGTCCGCAACCATCCCCCCCTATCACTTCATGCCATTTAGAGGTAATTGAGAAGTAATGTAGGTGATATTTTGCCATGCCTGATTTCAATGATTTCCATCCAGACCTTTCCCGCTTTTAGCATCAAAGGTCTGGATGCTAAAATCGCCCGTGCGGTGCTGGCAATCGCTTTTCTGATTTACTCCGGATGGCTGTCTGTCCATACCATTTTGCTATCCTGAATGTATTACCACTTATGCTGTCAGCCAGTATTTCCTTAAAATAGTGAGGACTATTGTAGACCACGGAATGAGGAATTTCGTCTACTACAACACAGCTAAATAAATACGCAAAATACTCAAAATCAGATACATAATTATAGATTAAAATTTATACCTGTTGAAAATTAACTGGAACATTGTTTTCCTATGCCCGACCTCAGATTTAATTACTGCACCTATTACCGAATCAGCATCTACTTTATTAAGAATGTAAAGCGGTCAGGCGTTGCAGTTTCCATGTACTTAAATGAAAAGCGATGGCAACAATCAAAATCACTTCTTCTGAATTCATCGATCGCGGTGTGATCAAACCGCTGCCGACGGGTTCATCTTACATCAATGTCGGCTCTGCTGAGCGTGTCGTATCCGCCGCCGCGGGTCTTGCATTAATGTATTTCGGACTGCGAAAATTTTCGATGCCTGGCCTGCTGGTGGGAGCCGCTGGTGCAGCCCTACTCGAAAGAGGCACTTCGGGCTATTGTCCTGTTAACAATCTCGTACAAAAGAATTCAGCAAAGCGGCCGGTCGATTCATCAGAAATCACTAAAAGCCTGACCATTAACAAGCCTAGAGCGGAAGTTTACCAGTATTGGCGCAAACTTGAAAATTTGCCCAATTTCATGCAGCATCTTGAATCGGTAAGTCAGACTGACGAAAGAAGATCTCATTGGGTTGCGCCGGTCCCAGGTGGTGTTGGCAGGATTTCCTGGAACGCAGAAATTGTTGAGGAGATTGAAAATGAAAAACTAAGCTGGCGATCAGTTCCCAACGCAGCAGTTGACAATTCGGGAGAGGTTTTATTTAAAGATGCACCTGGTAACCAGGGAACGGAGATTTATGTGATCATTAAATATTTACCACCAGTTGGGGCTATCGGCACCACCATTGCAAAGGTTTTCAATCCAGCATTTAAACAAATGGTAAAGGAAGATTTGAGGCGCTTTAAAAGGCTCATGGAGACAGGCGAAATCCCTGTAAGTGAAGCACAGCCCTCGGGAAAGAAGCTGACATTTAACGATACTACTCACGATAAAATAGAGAAAGAATATGAAAGCCCTATGTTATAACAGTGTAAAGGACCTCCGGGTGGAAAACGTGCCCGATCCTGAAATCATTAGCCCAAAGGACATGATCGTGCGCGTAACATTGTCCTCAGTATGCGGTTCGGACCTGCATATCATTAACGGCTTTATCCCAACCGTTAAGGCTGGCGACGTGCTTGGCCATGAGTTTATGGGCGAGGTCGTAGAAACTGGCCGTGATGTCAAAAAGTTCGTCAAGGGTGACCGCGTTGTAGTGGCTTCGGTCATTGCCTGCGGCGAATGTCATTATTGCAATGAGCAGTCGTACTCGCTTTGCGATAATTCAAACCCAAATGCCTACATGCCCGAGAAGTTATACGGAGATACCATGGCTGGTATTTTTGGTTACACGCATGCTTTCGGCGGATATGCGGGAAGTCATGCACAATACATTCGGGTTCCTTTTGCAGACAATGGTGCCTTCAAAGTTCCGGAGGGCCTCAACGATGATTCTGTTATATTCTGCTCGGATGCTTTTCCAACCGGTTACATGGCTGCGGATATGGCAAACATCAAACCGGGAAGTGTAGTGGCAGTGTGGGGAGCAGGTGGCGTTGGACAAATGGCTATGCAAAGCGCATGGCTGATGGGCGCTGAAAGAGTGATAGCAATAGATCGCGAGCCGTACCGACTTCAAATCGCCAAAGAAAAAAGCAAGGCAGAAACGCTCAATTTCACAGAAGTTGAGGTTTTAGAAGCTTTGAAGGATTTAACGGGTGGCCGCGGCCCCGATTGTTGTATTGATGCGGTGGGGATGGAAGCGTCGGGGTCCGGCTTTGGTTACGCTTATGACAAGGCCAAACAGTGGGCAAGGATTGAAAATGATCGTCCGCTCGTACTGCGGGATGCGATTATGGCTTGCCGCAAAGGTGGTACGGTTTCCATTGTTGGCGTTTACAGTGGCTTCGCGGACAAGATTCCTATGGGCGCAGCGATGAACAAGGCGCTTACTTTCAGGATGGGACAAATGCACGGGCCAAAGTACATTCCAACCTTACTTGATTATGTTCAAAATGGAGATGTCGACCCATCTTTTTTGGTCACCCACAAAATGGGCCTTCATCAGGGACAGCAAGGGTATGATATGTTCACAAAAAAAGAAGACAACTGCATGCGTGTTGTTTTTGATCCGCAAATGAGCATGCAACCAGCTTAATACAGCAAAAGCAATTGGTAAATAAGCGGAAAGAGGGTGTCTTACTTTAAAATGAGACACCCTCTTTCCGCTTCAAAATCTATTTCAAATTACCTTCTCCGGCTCATCTTTAAATGGCTGATTATAATAACGTCTGCCTTTCAGTTTATAGAGTGCGTTGGCTACTGCACCAAATACCGGTGGAAAAGGAGGTTCCCCTAATCCGGTGGGGTCGAGATCATTCCGGACGAAATGTACTTCAACACTTTTCGGTGCTTCGTTCATCCGGATCATGCGGTAGTTGTGGAAATTACTTTGCTGTGCAGCACCGTCCTTATGGGTAAGTTGCCCATATAATGCATTCCCAATCCCATCAACAACAGCCCCCTGCACCATGTTGCTGGCGGCATCCGGATTGATGACTATCCCGCAATCCATTGCGCTGAAAACGCGCTCCACATATGGTTGTCCGTCGCGCGTAACCATATCCACTACATGCGCAGCGTAGGAATTGTGACAGAAATAGGCAGCAACACCACGGTTGAATTTCTCGCTACCCGGTTTGTTCCAATTGGATTTCTCACGCACTAATTCCAGCACACCGGCATAGCGGTCCGCATCATATTCGTTGTTTTTACCAACAGGCTTATCTTTAGCCCTTTTCAACAGTTCCAACCTGAATGCAATCGGATCTTTGCCGGCTGCTTCTGCTACTTCATCCAAAAACGATTGCTCGGCAGCTGCGTTGAAATTGGAACGCGGTGCGCGGAAAGCGCCTATTGTAATGTTTGACGCGATCTGCCAGCCTTCTGCCAGGTAATTGTCAACAGCCCCGGCCGGGAAACGATTGGCATGGATCGGATGCTCTGGAATGCCTCCTCCTTTCACATGAAAAGCGATCAGGTTTTTATTGGCATCCAGAGCAGCGCGGTAAGTGGCCGTGTACATCGGACGGTAAATGCCGTAGGTCATGTCATCCTCGCGCGTATACATCAGCTTCACCGGCGCTTTCATTTTTTTAGAAATCAAGGCAGCTTCGTAGAGATAATGACCATAAGCCCTGCGCCCAAAGCCGCCGCCCATGCGTGTCATTTGAATCTCAATCTTGTCGGCAGCTAGGTTTAACAGCTTGGAAAGCATTGGTTCTGTCCATCCTGGCGCCTGTAACGGTCCTACCAGCAATGCTTTTTCATCAGTCACATGGGCGAAGAAATTCATCGGTTCCATGGTATTGTGCGCGAGGAAAGGCCCGTTGTAAGTCCGCTCAATCACCTGGGCAGCATTCTTAAATGCAGATTCAGGATCGCCGTCCCTTCTCAATTCCTGAGCAGGTTTTGCTGCATATTCCTGCATTTGCTGCATTTGGGTGGTTGTACTTTCCAGCGCTCCCGGAACGGTAACTTCTTTCCTTCCGCCTCTTCCTCCCATTATTTCTTTCAAATCACCCGCAGGTTCCCAGTTGGCGACCAGCTTTTTACGCGCATTCATCACTTCCCAGGTGCTATTGCCGACTATAACCAGCAGATCATTGAATGTACGTGTATCAAAACCGCCTTGTTCCAAATCATCTGCATATAATTTTTGGGCAAAAACATCTTTAATACCAGGCATCTTTAATGCTTCTGCGGCATCAAAAGATTTAAGTTTCATTCCAAAAGCAGGCGGGTGCTGGATCATGGCAATCAGCATGCCGTCTACGCTATAATCCAATCCGAAAAGCGGCTTGCCGGATGTGATCTTTTTAATTTCAACATTCTTTTTAGAATTTCTGATAATCGTAAAATCCTTCGGTGCTTTCAACTTCAAATCTTTCGGCACGGGAATGCTGGCTGCTTTATTGGCCATATCACCATATTTCACCGATTTCCCACTTGAATGTGACAATACACCTGCCTTGGTCGTCACTTCGCTGGCCGGCACGTTCCAGGTTTGGGCAGCAGCTTCACGCAGCATTTGTCTGGCTGCCGCACCGGCCTCACGCAGGGGTTTCCAGTACATGCGTACCGAATTGCTTCCACCCGTAAACTGCGCACCGAGCTTGGCAGGATCATGCGGCCCCATTTCGACTGTTACATTTTTCCAATCCACATCCAGTTCTTCGGCCAGCATCATCGGCAGGGAAGTCATAACATTTTGCCCAAATTCAGGATTAGGACAAATGAGCTTGACCTTATTATCGGGCAGAATATGAATGTA
>Ga0265797_10002326_pt1 | contig 32107 bp, 30 predicted proteins | sample P2T30metagenome_FD_192433 | JGI IMG/M metagenome (GOLD analysis project Ga0265797, IMG submission 192433) | Plant litter microbial communities from East Loma Ridge, Irvine, California - P2 T30 | ecosystem: Environmental > Terrestrial > Plant litter > Unclassified | place: USA: California... | reverse complement strand
TGTGGTCTAGCAGCTAATGCGAGTCATGATATCTGGAACCCTGTCACTCAGCTGAATGTCTCTTGAGAATGCGCCAAAAGTGGGCCGCGCTCACCCAGTGGTCACACCACTGTGGTGTTGTCGAGAGAAATTGCTGACCGTGGCACGGTGCGGGGTCGGTACGAACCTTTCCGGTGGACGAAGCCACCGTGATACTTCTACGTAATAGTGTCACTGATGCTCCGATGTCTCAACATGCTATACGGTGCTCAATCGCCAAATTTCGATAGAGAGAAGAAATGTGTACCTGGTTACACGATAGTCCTGGAGATATCATATCACTACCATTACCTCACGATATTACGCGTATCCTGTTGACAAGAGCGCGATTCCGCTGCTATTACTGCGATCAGAATCAAATCATGCATGGAAATGTTGTCATGTGCGAACACGTTAGCCACCACACCATCACGATTATGTGGAGTTGCCTCACCTCAGTTGCGGGTTGAAGCACGGCTGGCGTGATGCACACGGTGTGAGCTGACATTCCACCCCAAGTCAACATATGACTACGCTGCAATTCCACGCTACTCAACTTTGGATTGATGTTGAAAACATATTCGCCCAACCAAAAAGCATAAATATGGCGGAAATCGGATGCATCGGGTTTGCCTTCCAGATTGTCGGCATCACTATACAAATTACAAACGATCTACCGTCTATCGTTCGACATATAACATCCGGGTGTCGAGTCCACCGAGGATGATCCAGGTGGTGAGTGCGGTCCTAGCACGCAGGATCTCCACGAGGCGAAGCGCGAAAATGCCGGTGACGAGAGAATGGCGACAGAAGTTCAGAACCGACTCTTTGCGCATGCGGCTTCTAGCGATTGTCGTGAGTCCTTCGAGAGGCGGCGGATTCAAGTCTCCAAAACATGGCGACCTTCCGCTCAGCAGTCAGCGGACAGTATCGAGCAGCAAAGAGGCAAAACATACAACAGTAGGGATTTTGTACGTGATCACCCACCGCACTCATAAACTACCGGTTGACTGTAGTGTATTAACGATACTACAGCTAGAGGTACAGTCTCAGATACAAACCTAAGAGCTACACGGGCATGATTACCCAATATCGACGAAGTGTTCTTCGGGCTTTGCGTCGTGGCGCATACCCAGGCACGAGTCCTTGCGAGCGAGGCGCTAACGCCAGGTTTCCAGACAGCGTGACATCAGGAGACCTCCACTCACTCTTCCAGTCACAGGAAGGGCTGCAAGCCCATACCAAGAAATCGGTGGCGTGAGTCGGCCAGACTTCTGGGCGCGCTCGCTCGATGCACGAGGTTGCTGGAGACACGTACTATAAGTAGTCATGGCTTTGCCTCGTGTGCGAACGTCAGACACTACTTGTCAGAATGCGTCGTCAAGTCCGGAATGGTCTGGGACAGCTTCCTGGACTTGAAGCCTCCTTCGCTATTCGAGCGCGTATAATACTGGGAACGTCTACACTGGTCGCACCTTCTCGGCGGTTGACAGCTTTCTCTTCCTTCCGACCCGTCTCTCGCACAACCAAGCCATTCCGCCCGACGCCGCTCCCCGGGGCAGCGCTTAATACTGACTCATCGCATAGCTCAAGGTCCGCTTCTTCATGGAACAGGAGATGCTTGAGCAGTGGGGTGACCGCGGCTGTACCCGAGGCAAGGCCCCACACATCTTCCAGTCTTTGATTCCAAACTAAACAAAATTTCAGGCTAGCTCGTTTCCATCTCTAAAATTGTCCGTCACTTCTCCAGAGGGAACATCGAGTAGATATGTCGTCGATGTAGACGTAACGTACGACAAAGTCGTTCGACCCGCGGAGACGAGCGGCGAGGATGTCAGCCACGACGGGTCGGACCCGACCACGAGCGTTGGAGCAGCCAACAACCAGACAATAGAGACGCGAGCAACAGCTCGCTTCCGTCTAGACGATCATTTGCGTGGTGACATTACATTGAACGATATGAAGTATCCTTCAACTGTCACTGTCCAGGTAAGTCGCCATGGTGCAGCCGCAAGACATCCTTTGACCTAGGATTAGGTCCTCGCATCAGATGGCATCCCACGCGCCGTTTTCAACCGGGACATTACCAAGGCGGACGAAAAGGGATTGTTCATTAACCTCGTAGATTCGGACGTCAAAGCAATCCTTGCCCAAATCAGCCCACCGGCACAGCGACCTGACATAATTACCCGCACTGCGTCACTGACGGAGATAGCCATCGGGAGTCTGCAGACACCTTCGTTCGACTTCACTCGAGCACGCTTGCTTGTTGCGCCATTGCAGTTCTCTGAGGAAAATAAGCAGTCCGTCTCGGAATGGGTGAAATATGGGTTTGCAGCATTCTTTAGCGATGCAGAGGATGGTCCTCGCAGCGTCTCAGCCGCTTTCACGAAGCCGTTGCCATACGCAATCACCTCTTTGCGCTGGAGCAGCGTTCGGGTGGCCGTGGACGGCACCTTTACGGCTTCGTTCGTTGTACCAGAGGAAACATCTTACAATGCATGGTCTTGGCTCCTGACCGGAGGCGGTAGAACAACTGGCATGCTCGGCGTGATATATCCCGATAATCTCAAGACCAAAGACCAGGACTCGCAAGCGCGCTCGGTCGTGCTTCCGTCAATAACTAACGGGCATGTGGAGACTGGCGAGCCACCTGAGGCTTCGCATGTTTCGGATGGCGGGTCTGGGAATCTATCAGGCGGCTGCAGCGGACCTCTTGGGCGAGTCCCTACAGTCGCGACCGAGAAGGAGCTGGCGGACAATCCGACCGTCTACACTGAGGACCCTGGAGCATTTTGCACGCCTTTCAGAAACCCCGAGCGCATACTGTCTGAACGATCATTCTACAGTATCATCCGCATAGAGCAGCCCGAAATTTCTGCGCGCGCGAGCGAAGTCATCAGAAGACCTGCCATTCAAATTCACCCTGACATATTTGCCAGAAATGCCACTCGATTCCATTCATTCGATACCCGGGCTTTGGCGTTCAATCCCACCCTAGTGGCACCGCCATGGCAAGGGCTACTGGCAGGACTGGGAAGTGGCAGACATGTCATGGACTCGCAACATCCGATGCAATGGGAGGGAGATAGTCTGCGGTATCAAGCAACAACCGTAGCGAAAGGACACATCTTGGAGTTTCGAATGCGCACCAGAAGCAATGGATATAGTCTCGGCGGTGTTGCTAAGACCATGACTCTTGCACCACGGCAAACTAAGCGTAAGTCTCGTGGAATTAACAAGGGCCGTTTTTTTCAGCCTCTAATACTCAATGCCAGGAATTCAAAAGATCGAATGGCAGAGATCTGAGCGAGCCACAAGAGTGGAGTCTCAGCGTCAAGCAGATAACACCAGCGACGACATGACTCACGATACATCGTACAATGCCTCCGCTGCGGCAAGCTTGAACGAGTGGGCGCAGGGAAGCTCGCAGTCGAGCGTGACGGCTGCTGCTGCAGGTGGCGGATTTGCGTTGGGTCCATTTGTCGCTGGCGGTGGCGTTGCGCACTCGTCTTCACAATCTTCGTCTCAACAATCTGGCGGTCGTAACACTACCGCCGCCGAGGAATCGCAATGGCGGGATGCGATTCGTAGACATGGAGATGCCTTGCGAAAATTTGAATCCACGGTTGTGCAAGAAGTCATACAGTCCGAGGCAGTCACTGGCACGACCGAGGTGATCCGCAACATCAACTATGCGCACAGTCTCACGGTCATCTATCACAACATCTTGCGGCACCTCAAGGTCGACACTGAGTTTGCAAGCGTCCGAGAATGCTTGTATGTGCCATTTGCAATACGGCCATTCACACTTGAGCGTGCAATACGATGGCAGGAGAGCATCAGCAAGATATTGCGCAAGCGATCGCTGTCACGAGCTCTGACCTATCTCAAGGATGTCGTGACGAACTTTGCTAATTCATCGATCCCCCCTGGGCGCCGATCGGACCACCCAGTCAAGTCGCTGTGGGGCTCATTATACATCGATCTCGCCATAGCGCGCCCACGAGACAAGGACGACGGGAGATACAACGAGGCGAACTGGGCAACTATATTCACCTTTCTGCCCGCCCCTGCTCTGTCGATCTTTGAGCAACTGCTGGCAAATGATGCCGCGGTGCGAGATTTGATCTTCCAGCAGCGATATGCAACGTCAATCGCAACCAAATGGTGTGATAAACTCCAAATCAAGGACAAAAGTGGTGTGCTCAATGCGGATTTCACGCTTGCCACCCCTTATCGATTCAACAGGACGGTCAGAGTGGACTTCCAAGTCGCAACTTCCAATGCCGTCACCCGCGAAACCTTAAGCAACATCGTTGTACTGGCACAGAATGCCCTGCCACCCAGCTCGACAGCTAACATGCGGAGTATCAATTACAACTACGAAACAGATTACGAGCGAGGCTCTGCGACTGTCGATCGAGGCATCAACGAGCTCATCACGGCGGAGACCGGAGCAATCGACGCTCAAGGCGCATCTTTCGACTCGGTCCCTAGTGCTTACGAGCGACAGGATCTGCAGCAGGAGCTCCGTCTGGCTGCCAACGATCTCTTGAATCATCTCAATGAGTACGTTGAGTACTACACCAAGGCTATTCTCTGGAACATGGATCGTGATAGACTGTTCATGCTGCTCGATGGATTCACCGTGCCTAGCCTGAAGGAACAGGTTAGTATCGCCAATGTAGTAGAGCGCGATCCGGTTGCAGTGTGTGGAAATTCACTTGTCTTCCGGGTATCTGCTGGTGTGTTTCTGGGCTCGCCGGAGCTGAAGCTAGACACACCAGAGGCGATGCACGACTACTACAACGCGAACAAAACCATTTCTGAGCCGATGTACATTAGTCTGCCGACAGATGGACTGTACGCCCAGACGATTATGGATGAGTGCAATGCGCTCGAAGAGCACTACGGCAACAATGACTGGGCATTAAACGATCCTGACCCCGATCTGGGGACGCTTGATGCGAGCCTCTTGCAGAGTCGAAGAGCAGACCCTGGCAAGCTTGAGCCGTCGAAAATGCCGGAGACAATTATCCAGCTGTCGAACGGGCAAGCCGCTCCACAACCGCAGGGTCTTGCTGAAGTTCTCGGGGCAGTCCAGAACGCGAATGCTTTTCGTGACATGGCTGGCTTGGCCGGTACGCAAGCACTGGCACGGGAAGGATTGCAGAATGCTGCATCATTGGCAACGAGTTTCGGGGGTTCAGCCGCCGCATTGGAAATGACGAAGATTGCAGGCAAACAGCAAGCTACGGCCGACGCAGACAAGAAGCTTGCATCCGTGCAGCGTGCCAAACACAAGGGCCTGGTGAACGATGATGATGCTTCCAAGCATGCGAACAAGATTCTCCAGGATGTGACTGCTCCTAGCAAGGATACGGCGCTAGCACCCCATGAGGATTCGGACATCAAGCAGCATTTGTTGGCCCAATTTGATGAAGGAGACCCGGACACACCGCGAAAGTTAGAGGCTAGCAATTCTGAAGGAACAGTGAAGTTCGCCGTCGGTGAGAGCTCGAATGATGACTTCCAGCTCGTCTCATCTCGACCTCGAGCCTCGCTCCCGGTTCGGCAGCGCCGACCATTGTGGACTGCATTCAACTCGGTCTATTGGAAGTATCCCGACAAAGCATCATCAATGGTGTTGGCGGCCATCAATCCAATGTGGGCTACGAAAGCTAAGTACGCGAACACATGCACGATGCGTCTATCACAGGCGCTCAACGATATTCGAACTCCCATTACGAAGAATGTGAAGAACATCCCTGGCGTGGACCCGCGTGGGCCGGAGTACTCTTGGCAAACGCGTCAACGGTATCTTATCCGAGTGGGCGATGGGAGAGCATGGCTCTTGTATAATTGGGGACCTGCAGATGCCGTACTCACACGAAACGATATCCAGCAGACATTGCAAGTCGGGCAGCAGGTAAGGGACCATGTCAAGGTCAAGAATAGACGCGGTGTACTTGTCTTCAACATCGATTTCACCGACGAAGCAACCGGCCACATTGACATCTTCAACGGATCGCAGTTCAGCCATGAAATGACTGGTGGATGGAATGGCCGCGATACTAATCCAACACAATACTGGGACATGGCCAATGATATTATGTTCTGGGAACTGAAAGATATCAGTAGTACAAGAGGGGGCGGCGGAAGAAGCCCAGGTGGAGGCAGCGGAGCTGGTAGCGAAGGCGTCATTGTTGCAGAAGGTGACGAACCTGCAGATCACGACGGTGGAATTGTATGACGGAGACAATCAGGAGTGACTAGGAAAGCTCTTGCCAGACTTCGTTGCCGGACTTCGTTGCCGGATGGCTACCGAACGACTTCAATCGGGCCATCGCTCTCCAAACCTGTGTTCTGTGGTCACCCACAATTCAGCCTTGGCATGATTACAAAAGTTGATTTCTCGAGACTCTACCCGCAAGTTTGTCTGTTTGTTTGTTTGATTCAATCAGGCTATTCACGGTGACCGTATGAGCCGTCCCTTCAGTGACCTTACATATCAAATTGTGCTATAAGCACATCGTAGCCTTAAAATCATGAAAATGCCCTAGGCAACAGTAAAAGGCGGCCCACTATGGCACTTCTCCATAAACCGCCACAAGCCCGCTGCCTAGCTAGTGTATCCGCACTAACTCAGAGATGTCTTCGTACATCCAACCAAAAGTGAACTTCCTGACCTCGATAGGTAAAAAACCTCACGGTGTGAGGAAAACCTAGGTTCGACAGCCAAGTCCACCCCGTCGTTACCCGAGAGAGCTTGACAGTGGGTGAAATCGCCTGGTCTATAGCGCCGGGTACTATAGCCATGTCCTCTGTGTACTGCTGCTCCAGCGTAGTCGAGTCACTACTCCTACTACTCTTAAATAGCCCTTTTTCCGCTAGGTGAGGACGCCTAGCGTTTGTTCGTGAAGACCCTGTTCTTCACCTAACATTCAACGCCTACGGGCCCAGACCCCGTAGCGCTTCTCCTGCTGCTTTGCTGTGCCTGCCTCAGAGATAGCCCTCGTGCTACCCAAACGTGACCGCCTCGGCCAATTTCTGTGCCCTTCCTCTACCAGCACCAGGTGGACAAATCCTAGTGCGAACGGTAGAAGCAGCCTTACTGCTAGCCGGGCGTTCTAGTAGCTAGCCAGCTCTGGTGCTATCTAAACGCGGCCATCTCTTGACCGATCGATATGCCCTACTCTTACTTCCTAGCAGGTGGAGCAGGCCTACTAGGTCCCTAAGAGCGCCTTCGCTCCCCGTCGGGCCTGCGAGGAGTTACGACATATACTGTTCTCGCATCAGGGATGGGATCTCGCGCCACCCGAGCGTAGCCACCTCGGCTAGCCTCCATGCCTTCTCTTTTTCCATCTTCTTTCCCTTCTCTTTTGCCGTAGTACGGCGCCTTATGGTAGCGGCTTGAACTCGTTCTGCTCGTCATGCCGTCGTGCCTCTATCGAGGACTTTCGTTGATCCCGCCTGAGGGGAGAGGTCTTCCGGCTACTGCTTTCGGTGTCGTAGCATCGGTCGTCGGCTGGTGGCAGAAGCCCTCGGGGGCCTTTTGTTAGTGAGATCTCTCGGCTCTCTAGGTGCGTAACACCTAGAGGTTCCCAGGCGACACCACATTCAGGTGGATCTCGTCGTCGCCCCTGGGTCTGTGACGTCTATCATATACAGCCATAGTGCTTGATTTCTGATCTGATAGATCAGGAACCTGATTTGATTTGATTTGACTTTGACTTTGATTTCGCTGTTTTTTGATTGATTTGATTGAAATCAAGAAATCAGAAAATCAGCGAGTTTATCAGTCCGCTTCCGGGGTACAGCCTCAAACTTGGGTTTTCAACTTTGGTTTCAGGGTTTGAACCAAAACTGATAGCATATGTTTATCTACATTGTCATAGCAGTCTGATTTCCGCTAATCTGATTTGATTTGATCAGGAATTGAAATTATGCAGTAAAGAGACTGAATGGAGGGTTGGAAATCGAGGGTGACAGGAGAGTCGAGACCGAACAGACACCCGATAGCCATGGCCACACTCGCAACTTGCTTATACCATATATGTTGATAATCCCATTCGACATGACTACTGCTTTGATATAGTTCAACACCATCTACTTCGGTTTCATCCGGCTGCGTACGCGAGTACGGTGGTTATGAAACGACCGTGCCTTATCAACTCCATCCCGAACACGTTGCACCAAGCTTTTGTTTGGGTACTTGATATCGTTCGTAACCCCAAAAGTTGCGTTCATGACGGCATCGACGAAGGGATTCTTCCTACAGTGCCGTAGTCTTTGCCGTTCGATTCCATGGCATTCCGGGCCATGCTTCTTTTGTGCATCGATCCCCTGAGACTCGATGTCCGTCGGTACCACTGCTTCGGACAAAGTCTTGAACTCTTCTTCCGAGCGCCCCATGGGCTTGTGTGAAGTGGTGAGCTTCGCGGCTCTGGTTAATTTGGTGAAGGCGACCAAAGTTGAAGGGTGTAGTCCAGCTCCAGTAGTGGAAACATCACGCTGAAGAGGTTTCTCCGAATCACCAGGACTGCACTCGTACTCTGCACGCAGTCTCCGCTCATGAAATGCCTCCGGGCTCAAGGAACAGTTTCGCAAAATTTCCCACGAAGTGTCGGCATGTTGATCATCTCGAAACTTCGGTTTTGCTCCATCGGTGTTGAAACTATCCACGCGGGACGTCCGGCGACCTCGGGGTATCTCTCCGAGAGCGAGAGGGGGCAGCGATGGTTGATCTAGCAGAGTTGGAGTGACTGATGAGCTTTCACGGCTTGTAGATCGTTTGCCGTTCATCGTGAATAACCAGGAAGTTCGAAAGACGTTAGTCATCGAGTTGATGTTCCGTAATGGAACAAACTGCTCAGTGTGCTCGGTTTGTAACGTCCTGTTTTTACAGCCACGTAAGTATCCTGAATGAGGAGGTGGCCATTGGGTTACAACGTAAAGCAGGCTATGGTTTGACGAATGCAAAACTCTCACCTGGTGGCGCACTACGTACCCGAATGGGGCATGTTGTGCCGTCGTCCGACATGAAAATGGTATGCCATACATCCGATGGAGCCAAACCAGTCGACCTTCCTAGCCGTAAGCGATCACGCAATTGCCTTTTACATCACACCACTTTGGAGCCCACTAAAATTCCTACAGCCGGCGAGTAAAACAACATCATGTAGTCTGGTGTAATAGGTTGAGGCGACGTCGAGCTCCCGGTTGAGGATTCGAAACCACCGCAGTGGTAACGGGCACCATCGCTCCAACATGCAATGATAGCATGTGCTTGTTGAGAGGTATATTTTATGAAACATCAAGGACTTCCCTATAGCCCGAGCCGAGTAGTACCGGACGCGTCATGCTAGCGAGACTGCATCTCGCGTGACTCGCGGCGGGGAACGCTCCGACCTCGTGTCGATTGACGTGGGTCGTTCATTTGCACGTGGCACGACACAATAGCTACTCATGTCATTGCTGTAGGCTGGCTACTATGCTTGCCACGAGGTGCTAGTCTCGCCTCCTGCGAGTTGCGTGTTGTGATTTGTTAGTCTGAACCCCACCGGAATCCTGTCGGAGTGTTCCCCGTCATCAAGCCCCAGGGTCGTGTGAGTTGTTTAAGGCTTGGTCAGCTGATCAGAAGTGTATGATGGCTTGAGAACATCGTCATCACCTGACTTCGCCCGTAAACCGCAGCGCTGTGATCCACGCAGAGAGAGAACATCGGAAGCTCGGGAAGGCGCAGTGCCGATATATCGGCGATGGATAGGATTTTCGATTCGACACACGATACAATCATCTCGCAAGACGACAGCCTTGTCGAGTTCTATCGCGATGGAGTGCGGCTTTACCTAGCTTATAAGATCGATCTTGCTGTTCGACCGGTAGCACGTGAAAGATTATATTGCTAAACAATAATCGACCTTAACTCCTTCTTTGTATCAACTCTACTCAGACAATCAGTTTTCATGAACGTGCAGACTGCCGTTCCGCAGCTGTTGTCTACTGTAAGGTCATTCGCAGGTCACCTCTGATGACATTGTAGTTGCTCTTTGTACCTTTGATCCTGCCCATGTCGATAACCGCTGCCCTCTCATCTTACACCTGTGGCTTTCCTTGCGGACCCGTGAATTGCCTGCAGATGTAGACCTGGTTCGGGAGGTCTGCAAACCCAACGACGTGCCATATCTGTGGTGACATCACTGTACGTCCGATGGTTCGTGTTATCCTGGATTGGTACCCGCGAAGCCTTGATCTCCTCGCTCTATGTCTTGAGCGTCTCCATCAGCTCCTTATTGCGGTCCAACATCGCTTTGTTGCTCTCGAAGGACACCGTTTGGCGTTCAGCCATTGTCTTCCGGACAGGCATCAGTTGCTCAATGGTTGCTACCATCGCTGTCAGCTTGTCCTTGACACTGTCTTCAGCCCTCCTCTTGCGCCCCACAATCGGGGCCACCTCAGAAATCGATACGCTGCAAACCCCAATTTGCACGAGACTCCAGCGACTCGGTCGGCTTGCATGGCGGTATATCCCAATCTCAGTCAAACACATGTCGCCATATCATCACATTCCTTATTGCGCATCTCGACACCCTTGTCTTTCGATTTGGAGGCAGGAAATCGTGAGGTAGCCAAATATTGCACATTCGCTAGAGTCTCGTGATATCCTTGTCTAACAGCTGGGTGCGTCACCGACGGCCTTCTAATCCTTGGTGCGCTGAGGCTCATGTGACTAGGTTATATATTCGGAGATCTTCGACATGAGTTCCCGGATGGTGAAAGGCTTAGGCAGAATCGAATCGACACCTGCGTTGAACGCCCTGATCCGCTGTTCTTCGCGAGCATTGGCCGTCACGGCGATCACTGGGAGACGCCTACTACAGCCGATGCCGTGCTCTTCCTCGAACCTTCGGATCAGTGTCGTGCATTGTATTCCGTCCATGACCTGTTCGGGAGAGAGAGAGAGCTGTCAGCAAATCTGATCTGGGATTGGAGACCGAGAAAAGGTGCTTACGGGCATCTCGATGTCCATGAGTACTACGTCTATGGGTACTGAGTCCGTCTGTTTTTCATTCTGCATCAGATCATCGACGACTTCCTGTTGCCATCGACCGCTCTTTTCCAGAATTGCAAGGGCTTCGAAGCCTTGATTCGCGACTGCGACTCTGCATCTGGCGTTCTGCAACTGCTTTGCAAGCACGCGCTGATTGATCAGGTTGTCTTCAACTAGGAGTACATGGATGCCCTCGCGTTGTGGCGCCGCTGCATTAAGCACCATCTTGCCAGGACGAGCCTGCTCGGTAGATCTCATTGCTTTGGTCTCGAGGTAGAATCCAAAGACAGAACCTTCCCCTTCTCTCGAAGCAACGCCTACCCTTCCGCCCTGCTTCTCAACAAGTTCTCGGCAGATGTACAGCCCAAGGCCGCTCCCACCGTATGTTACGTTCGTCGTCATCGTCGCTTGGGAAATCCGCTGAAACAAGCGTCGGATCTCCGCCGGTGCAAGTCCAGGACCGGTGTCCTGCACCAGAAAGTAGACGTAGATTTGCTCCGCGTCTGACTTCGAGTCAAGCAATGCAGTGTTTGGCCTTCCAAGGTTTGCTGAAGGCGCCCACTTCAGGTCACCAAAGCAGGTTTGGAAGTGCGAGGGACGCTGTGCCATTACACCATACATCACCGAAATCTCGCGCTTGGTCTGCGAGGCAGTGAATTTGATCGCGTTGCTGACCATATTGATGATGACCTGGATCAGGCGCGAAGTGTCAACAAAAACGTGGCACACATGGATTAGATCGAGCGCATCACTGACTCTGCCCGCTACGAGCCTGATGTTCTTCTGTTTAGCGATGCCTTCGAACATCTTCATCGCGCTATCGAAGACCGTACTAGGGCTTGCAGAGGTTGGTGTGATGGATAGCATCTGCGAGTCAAGTCGGGAAAGTACGAGGACATCATCGATTATCCTCTTCTGGTGTGTCGCGCAAGCAAGGATGGTAGAAGCTGCCTCTGCGCTCTCCAGAGCGATTGCCCGAAAGCTGTGAAGCCCGGACTCCGGTTTCGCATCCACGCTCTTTGCAATGGAGTCGGCCAGCTGGATGATCGCGGTCAGGGGGTTTCTGAGCTCATGTGAAGTGACGTCGAGAAAAGCTTCCGCCTTCACAGCGTGTCGCGTCTGCATATCTTCAGCCCACTTTTGCCGGCTGATGTCCGTGACGTATCCGAGGAGCATCTTCGTTGCGCCATTCTCCATCAAAGGTAGAGTCACAGCGAGTATCCAGACATCTGCGGACTCCGGAATATCATTGTCTTCGCAAGGCGGCGTCCACTTTCTGTTCAGACGAATCTCCCGTACCGCCCGACTGGATTCGCCGAGCATCTTCTCGCTCAGAGCAAGCTCTCTTACACGCTCGTCAATGGCCAGCGTCTGTATGAAGTGGGTCATGGCGGGCTTCGAACGGTCATGTCCAGTGATCTCGTAGAATTGGTCGTTTGCCCATTCGATGTTGAAGTCCAGGCCTACTTGGTACATGCCGAGTGGTGCATTTTGAGCCATGTTGCGTAAGCGATTTTCGCTGTCCGTAGCCCGACGTTCGAGAGCCTGCTCGCGAAGGTGTGCTTGCTCTTTAGCAATCGACGAAGCCCACTTTGCTCCTAGCTGCGTTACCATATCTGTGATGCTCCTTTCGGCGGCGACGTCGTACATGCTCCGAGGATTGGTTCCCTGCACATAGAATCCCAAGACATCACCACTGATATGTATGGGAACTATGACAAGGGTGCGTGAAGGCTCGCCAAACCCCTGCCATTCAATGCCATCGAACAGCCCTCGAGGAATGAAAGCGTCGTCCTGATCGAGGCTAAGCACATACAGCTTGCCTGTGGCTTTAACGTGGCGGAGGAGTGGGATCAGACCGCCCTGGCCGGTCTCTAATCGCGCACGTTGAAGCGCACAGGGGTGGTCTTCCGGTACACCCAAGGTTCCGCGTAGATGCAGATTTTCCTTACTGTCAGGTGCAGACTCGTCGAACGTATAGAGTATCGCAGCAGTGATGTCGTGGGGATTTGTACGCAGGGCCTCGAAGAAAAGCACGAAAGCCTCGTCTAGAGAACGCGGTACACTGACAGCAATGTCGTCGGCAACTCTTCTGCGCCGTTCATGCAAGACTCGTGATGTCGATTCGAGACATGTATTGTAGAAGCCCTCAATCTCACCACTGTCTCCTCGCAGCGGTATGAATTGGCCAACGAAATATGTTTCCTCCAGATAGCCGTTTCGGTTGACGAACAGTTGTAGATCTCCGATGTCCATGGTAGTGCCTTTGCTAACGGCCGCGTCAAACACAGGTGCGATATATTGTGTCAGCTCGGGGAAGGCCTCATTGAATCCGTGGCCCATGAGAAAGGGATGCACTTTCTCACACATCACAGCAAAGCTCTCGTTGTAGATGGCTACCTTGTTGGGGCCCCAGTAGATGCAGGCGCCCCGTGAGTCCGCAAAAACCATAGTCGTATACGCTCGCAAGGAGAGGCCCCATTCTGACGTAGGGCCGAGTGTGGTCTGACCATAATCGCACTCCAGAAAGATGGCGTTGTGCTTTGTCTTTGGAATACAGTCGGTCCAAAGTGGTGTCTTGGATACTTGGTCTGCTGAACCTGAGGGTTTTGCCGGTTTCTTGGTTGTATCTGACGGTAGTGATGAGGGCGCGTTAGAGTGCGCGGTTTTCTCCCTTGGTACCTCGGTCATAGCGACGATGTCCAACGATAATGAGCGAGGCGCGAAACTCTGGGCATAGCACACCTCGTCCCCGATGTTTCTGCCACTGCGGTATTCGAGGAGGCTTGTGCAATTCCGTGTTCCGAAGCTGCGTGTTCCGTGCGTGGATTAGAGAGAGATGGAGAAACGCAAAGTTTGGTCACAGGCTGGTGAGATTCATCCATCGCCCTGGAGTCTGACCACGGAGAATTGCGTGCGAGCCGTCTTGACCGAATATGCACTTTTAGAACTATTGATTGAGAGACATGTATGGGCAAAATCAGGCAGATTTGTCAGAACGGGGCCGAGTCCGAAGGCTTATAAAGGAGGTTTGGCCACTAGCTGAGAGCTTTTACTTTGGCAGCATGCGTTTTCGTGCGGCGCATCTGGCATGAGAGAGAAAGCCACCGGTCGAAACCTTCACAGCAGGCGGAAGCGACGAGCCGTTGGATCCAGCGAGCGCGCCTCGTGCTGCGGGCTTGCAGTAGGGACAACTCCATGTCGAGAAGCAATGCTTCATACGGACATAGCACCACGAGTCACGACCATTGATACTTTACTGCCAGATCGTACCAGGTCTACAAAGTCACAACGTACCGGCACGGTAAGACCAGGATCTTTCGCTCCAAGACGAAAGATCGCTTACTACCGAATCTGACACCCCGCCCGTGATTCGAAGAATTTGCGCTAGAGAGCTCTCATGCTTTGGAAAGCCCCAGACCCAGAGGCTTGTTTTTTGCAAGAACGACAGGGAGTTGGACGGACAAGAATCAGTCCTGGAGTTACCTGGTCATCGAAAATTTGATATTAGGGAGCGAGTTTGGTGGCATTCGCTATCACAACGATTGCCCTAAGCCTGTGAGAGAAAGATAGGTTCATGTTCTCTTTATAGTTCTTAGGTACTTCCACGTGATTTCAGCGGCGAGCACTGAGCTGACGTGGGATACAGGGTTTGCATAATCTGGCAGAATGCTATTATGCCTAATGGCGCAGTTGAAACAAGATATCTGACACGATCAACGAATGAGTTGATATGGTCAGACTCTCCGGCGCTCCCCGCCTCAATGTGGTGTGACACGGAAGATTGACGGGGGTAGGGGGATGGCGTGACGTCCGATGGCCTTATCAAGTTAGTCCACATCTCATACGACTTCCAATGGATTGCCCAAAAAAAAAGGCCTCATTTGATCGAGCAACACTGTCGCCAACAAAAAGCTTTTCGCCGTACCCATCACAATACAGACTGGTCAAAAGTCATCTTTGCAGACGAGTGTTCTGTTGAGAAGGGAATTGGCAAAAAGAGGACCTGGGTTTGGGGTGGTCCTGCTCACGAATGGGACCGAAAACTGATTGAGACCTTCCTCAAGGGGAAGCAGGTTTGCATTATGGTTTGGGGTGCTATCTGTGAGAGATAAACAAGGTCCTAATCTGTCGTAATGAGAAGTGAGAACATATCTCCGTCCATTATCAGTGGAGTTATCTGAACATGAAGTCGTGATGATAATGCAGCTGGAGATGCCAAGGACCCGTATGTTAGCCGTGCGGGGCAATTTGTAGGGATTGCTTGCGACAGTGTCGGTAGTGCAGTAACAGCGGTACATTATCGCGCCAGGCTCCGCAACAGTCCGATAATCTGACTGATGAGACTGATTCGATCTGATGAGAATTAAGTCGATCAGTGAGATTATCTGTTTCATGAGGACAATGCCATCAGATCTAGCGATCTGATTGATGAACTGATGCTTGTGAGGCCGTGCGTTGTATTATAATAGATCTTGCCGTGCACGCTCCAGAGCCTCTAAGGCGGCGTTTGTACTGTAGATTGGTGAGGTCGCCGCCTTGCACGCTCCTGCTCCTGCCAGTGTTTCCCGCTCTTGAATGACACCGTTGCCGCCGTGGCTCGATTAGGAAGGATATCGGACTCTCGGTGAGGCTGGCACGCGCGCGATCGCTGTGAGGATGAAGTGAGAGGTAGACGCCGCCGCGGAGTCGTGTTTGCGCGTTTGTGAGGTTGTAGATGCCATCAAATCGAGCGGCAGAGTGATGAAGTAGTAGGAGCCGCTACGCGCGCCCGCAATGAGGATGAAGTTGTATTAGATCGCGCCAGATCGCTGCTGCCGGAGCCTGAAGAAGTCATGTGCGGTCGCCAAGCCTCCAAATAATGCTGTTTTTTCAGAATCAGTCGCAGCGCAGATAGGTCGTGTTTGGGAGTGCTTTTGTGAGCTTAGATCGGAGCGTCTATTAGCTTGTAGTAACTTACAGTCTGACATCGAGCTCTCATAGATTAGCGTTCTCTTGCATAATCTGAGGCTGTCGGACGGCTCCATTCAATTTGAGTAGATTGAACCACAGCCTCTCTTGTTGTAGGAAAGTGTGTAGAAACCCTTCCCTCAAGGATCGCCCAGATGTTCTCAATTGGATTGAGAACTGGTGAGTCTGTAGGCCATAGAATAAGATCTATCCTAGAGCGTTCACAGATGGCCATAGTAAGGCCAGCTTTGTGAATAGGAGCATTATCCTGAACAACTAGGGGCTTCTGATTGAATAGGGATTCGTGAGAATACACCTGTTCAATCCTTTCTAGTTGAGGTAGGATTAGAGTCCTACAAATATGACCATCCACTCTTCCTTTTACAAAAACCATAAAGCGGAACAGAATTTTAGCCTCTTTACTTCGATTTCGATCTACTACTCGCTACGATAATGCAATCCCTCTCACTCTCAGATATGCTCTCCTTGATATCTTCTTCTTCCTCTTCCTCGATTTCGGAGTCGTAGCTCTCGTCGTTCGCCTCTTCCTCGTCTTTCTCTTCGACGCCTCTACTTCCGCTTCCTCGACGAGTTTGAGGATTTCGCTTCGTCTGTGCGTCAACTAATTTGATAGTTGATTGTTGCGGGCATAGGGTAGGCAGACGAGGTCGATATTCTTGTCGAGGCAAAAGGCGATAAACCTCGCCGTAAGGTGAGACCCGTATCCGTCGAGAAGTAATAGCCTTCGTTTACTATCTATTCGGCGCGTTTCGGGCTTGAACAAGGTAGTTGACCACTCGTAAGCGTGATTATCGGACGTCCACCCGCTATCAGACGTTGAGAACTTCCGCTTCTCGGGCTCAGAGGCCAGTATCCACGCAGTGTTCGTATTTTTCGCCTTAAAGATAAGAAGCGGAGGTAAAGCAACTCCCGAGGCTCCGATATACTCGATTACCGTTATCCACTCTTGTCTTCCGCTTATCTTCTTAAACGCCCTAGTATCCTCTCTCTTTATAAGTACTTTCGAGGGGAAAGTAGCACCGAGGGCGAAGCCGGTCTCGTCGACGTTAAAAATCGCGTCGGAAGGGTAGGGGTCCTCGAGGAAAAGGTCGGTAAGGGCGTCGAAGTAAGCGTTTACGACTAGATAGTCAACTCCTTCGAAACGGCTCGCGTCTAGGGCTCGAGAGTAGACTGTCTTTAGTTCGGGGTATCGTTTTCGGAACTTATCGATCCACCGTTTACTGATAGGAGGGTAGGAAGTCGGAGCCGAGCTTAGGCGGAAGCAGGAGAGTCGGATTTCCTCGGCGAGATCTCTCGTTAGCTAGAGGGTAATAGGACAACCCGACTTCGATAGTCGAGTAATAAGCTTTAAAAGAGTCTCTTCTTCGGCGGTCGAGAGTATCTTTTGCGATTCGTGTGATTTAGAGCGAGAAGTTCGAGTTCTAAGCCGCTTTGAGAGAGTCGTAAGCGGGATATTAAACGCGTAGGCGCACTTCCGGATCGAGGTATATTCGCTATTACGGTAGGCCGTAATAGCAGTAGTAAGGTCTTCCTCAGAATAGGTGGGCGTATATAGAAAGAAAGAACGGGCGTCGCGTAAGAATGAGATAATAACGGGAAACTTACACGCGGGCGTGTTCCGCTTCTAGGTCAATGACGTTAAGTAGGTAGTTATTCAATTGAGCCCGAATATCTGAACTGATCACTCGACCTATTTGCTTGAACATCCAGATGTTCCTGCGTGTAAGATGCCATTGTCAGTTATTATGAAGCAAACAACCATGTTTGGAAAGAAGCATATCTCAAGAAGGCACTCACTCTTACACCGGACTCCTCGAGAGCGTATCTGGTAAGGCTTCTTTGCCAGTTTCCTTCCATGGTAATATCGTTTGTTGGCATAGCGGACATCGATATATACCCGCGACACATATCTGATCAAAGCATGCATCGTGGAAGAAATGCATACATGTCAAGGTGGCAATGCAGGAATCCAGTTCCACCGCATCCAAGCAGATGACGCTATACCGAGTGGTCAGCTTATGACTCTTGTGTCATGTGCTCCAAAGCGGACCTGGTAGCTTCCTGTCTGCAAAACAACATGTACAAAAGCTTCTTACCAAAGCGGATCTGTCGGAATCAGTCCAGGAGACGAAATCCCAATCCTATCTGCCCAGAGTTGAAAGGTCTCACGTATCGCGCTCTGTTTGATTTTCTGGCTCGTTTGACTCTTGATCCGTTTAGCCTCTTCATCTGCCGCCGAATCCGCGTGGTGTGGCCGCTCTTGGCCAACTTTGCGGCTGATGATGCTGAGGATGTCAGCAACGTCGTCATTTTGCGAGACCAAAGATCTCATACTGCTTCAGGTAACGTACTAACATAGCACAAACCAGCATTGATAATATCATAGCGCCAGTGATGCAAGCGAAGACGATTGGGATCCATGGCTTGCCCACCGCTGGTTCGAATTCCGCTGTTGTGTTGGTTGTATCGGAGACTTGCATCGGGGGAAACGTCATATACGTTAGTTGAAGAGCGGTGACTAGGGTTTATAACAGATGAAGGAGCAGATAATTGTTGTGTTTCAATGTTCGCCAGCAGTCATTGGAAAAGTCGCTGTGTATCATCGTTTCAGGCGCCGACCGCATAGCTATTCTCTTTCGACATCGACATCTAGGGATATGGATTCTGACTTCCGTAGAGCGGCTTGTGTTGTGGTGCGATACGTGCCATAGTGTGGTGAGATCAACGCTCCCGTTTATTAACTCAATGATTGCCTTGACAGGGCGCACTCGCTTAAGTGGTGTGACCAACACGACACGGCCGCAAAGGTGGTGAAATCAACAAGATGAGTCCGCTTGAAGTGGGACAGTTCGTTGACACATCTCGGATAACTCAAACGTAAGTAAGGGCAGTACGGAGAGACAACAACCGCCAAAGTCTGGTGTAAGGTGACAGTAAGCATCAGGCCGACCTCGAGCATCGCTTAGTTCGAAACTTACGAGACGGTTAGGCTACCATAGTGTAAAGCGCTCGGTCCATGTATTGTGGTCGTTCGAAGAATACTCTGCGGAGACGATCGGTCTTATTCGCTCATAGTTGTCACGTCACGTAAGTGCAGGAAATGCAAGCAGGGTTTACCAGGTGTCACCTATGAATCTAGAGTCGATGAATGGCAGCTGGAATGACATGACAAGATATGGATCTGATTCCTAGTGTGGCGTGAGGTTGCATGGTGTGAGGTGGCATGAGAGGTGAAGTGACATGATGTGTAATTGCGCGCACATACGATGGCGTGTATGTGGGATGGTGATTTAAGCCCTAAAACTCTGAAATCATGGAAGCGAGCCACTGTCATCCAGGAACAATCGATTGACATGATAGCGCTACTTCAGAAGATGACTGCATTCACATGATCAAAAACGAGGGCTATCAGACCACGTCCCACAAGACGAATTGTCACTCTCTGTTGGTTTTTGACAACGACTAGGGCACCATGTTTTGGCTTACATAGTGGAGCTATTATTTAGTCGCTCTTCATTGCAGTTTTCCAGACACCTGTCCAGATGCATTGGCTCTTTTCGGAACATAAGACTAAAGACCAAACGACACAGGTCACTTCGTCGGACAAGTTTCACACGTTGCGATACAGCCATGACGACCGCAGAATCCAAGCACACCACTCACACTGCAGAAAGCGTGACAAGTACGCAGGACTGCGCGGTGGGCTCAGTCAACGGAGGCAACAGCGTGTCTGAGATTGAGCAAAAACTCAATCCTTCTGGATCGAATCCTCGTTACTCATTCCGCAGTGAGCTCATTGCAGTTTGTAACCTCAACAAGGCTCGATTCCAACATCTTTTCTGACACTGACACTATCGCAGTTTCTCGGAGAATTTGTCGGCACTTTCTTGTTTCTGTTCTTTGCTTTTGCTGGGACTCAGGTTGCCAATAACACCTCTAGCAGCCTGGATACCAGCGCACTTCTGTACATCTCGCTAGCGTTTGGGTTCAGCCTTACTGTGAACGCTTGGGCTTTCTACAAAATCAGTGGAGGTCTTTTCAATCCTGCCGTCACTTTGGGACTATACCTTTCTGGATCCCTCACGTGGTTGCGGTCCCTTGTTTTTTTCACGGGACGATTGCTCGGATCGATCGCAAGCGCTGGTGTTGTTTCTTGTTTGTTTCCAGGCGTAAGTCTACGAGTCCCACCTAGATACTGGGTGACTGACAACTACAGAGGCTCAATGTTGCTACTAAACTCACCGGAGGAACTTCGATCGCGCAGGGCGTATTCATCGAGATGTTCCTCACCACAGAGCTGGTGTTTGTCATTCTGATGCTCGCTGTCGAGAAGCATCGCGCGACTTTCCTAGCCCCTGTCGGGATCGGTCTGGCTTTCTTCGTTGCAGAGCTATCGGGCGTCGCTTTTACAGGAGGCAAGTACGGCTGGCTCGTTCTAGCTGGGCAGAGCTTGCTAATCACTTTTCATGTAGGGTCGTTGAATCCTGTTAGATCAATGGCACCAAACATCATCCTGGCTTCATTCCCCGGCTATTTCTGGATCTATTGGGTCGGCCCTTTATTGGGGGGAACATTAGCTGCTGGTTTTTATAGGTTAGTAGTTTGGATCCTGGGTTATGGAAACTGTTGTGTGATGACTGACCGCCAGACTCGTCAAATTCCTCGATTACGAAGTGTACGGCGCATCGACGCAGGATTCTCGCCGTCCTCTTCCCAAAACCAGACCTAACATATATCCTGTTCGAAGTCGCAGCGTCTTCGATGCCAGCTCGGTAGCGGAAGCGCAGATTCCCGCGCAGGATGCCAGAAATTCTTGATCAGCCAGAGGTGGAGAAACGCAGGATGCTATAGTCAGATGCTAGCAATTCGGCCAGTATCAACATCTGGGAATCTTGTGAACGTGTGTTTTTGGCGAACATATGTAAATTGTGTGCATACGTAGTCTCTCAATTACCTTCTGTCCCACATACGATTGAGATACAGATTTTGGAAGCCTTGTCGTCAAAATGTAACAGTATTTTCGCACTCGAGATCTAAGAACCAGATCGGTACACCGTTGATCGGGAGTGCTGCCTAGTTTCGGAAGGACCTCCTCACTTCCGATCTACTGTCGGAGCATCGCGATCGTCCCGAAAAGGTATTGCTGTAAAAGACGTGCACTCATAAGACGAATTCTGGCACATACCCCTAGTCATCACTGATATGCTGGAGCCTGGCTTCGTACTTGCTGATAAGTCTTTGCGCCTCCTCACGTGCCGACTCCCATATCCACTTGCCGTTGTAGCAGAACCCTAGCTTTTTGAGAAGCTGATCCACGACATACGTCCAGCAGATGGCGTTCCCTACGATACTGACTTCGTCGCTCACGTTCTTGCACGCAAAATCGCTGATCTCAGCATATCTCTACTTGTTGTCAAAGAGAATATCGAGATATTCTGCTACAGCTCGAATGTCGGTTTGCGGATCTGAGGCGTGCATAGTGGTCTTAATCTGAATTGGACTCAATAGGCATTATGAATATCCACATGAATCTAAATCTGAATTCTGATGTCTGAATATCCAACATACATTCAGATTATTCAGATTGTCTTCAGGGTCAAGGTTGGAGTTTCAGCCTCACAAGTCATCTACTGACTTTCGCAAGCATACTCTGGGGTCCTACAAGCGTCGCGAGTCTGCCGCTTACCGTATCAGGTAAGGCGTATATGTCGCAGGCCGAGGCACTTTGGGAATCCAAGTCGCAGATCGCAGGACAAGCTTGCCAAGACACTAGATAGAAAGGCCCGGTCTACCAGGCCGCGCACCTAATCAAGAACAACAATCTATCGACCCAAAAATATATATCAACGAGAGGTCACCTTCTCGTGCAACATCTAATCTGTCCCAGTCAGAATCGATGTGCTGCGCGACGTAAGTCCGATCTTGGCAAGCACTTCTATGGTGCGGGCCATCTGGCGCGCGCGCTTACAACCCTGGCGCAACGGTCACCAACGGTTGCTGACCGCATGCAGCTAGACTGAGTGCGTTCCACTCTCGCCGCAGCGAATCTCGTGCATACTGTTTCGACCCCAGCGACGCAATGAGTGGTTTGTGCGCTAAGCGAGAAGCTGGGATGAAGGATTGACAACAGCGACGAGCAGACCGACGATGCGACGTATTGGGTACATGAGATTACCGCACCGAAAGAGGACGTGCGGAAAGAGCTGGAAAAGATCGAGAGATCGCTGATAAGTCTATGCTCTACCCTCTGCTTCTTGTCATTTGTCTGCAAGATGGACGTGGGACACAGAGCCTGCGTCGTAACCTAATCTTCGGCGTCGCTTCGCCGAGTTTGTGAGGAGAACGGCCCCGCAGCTTCGTAATGCAGGGAAAGCGGGTTACCGTACTCAGAATTGGCACCTCTCAAACACGTACCAAGGCACCCAACGATGTAGCCCCATGTATCTGGTTCCACGGGTTGTAATCGAGGCCTGCAATTCTCATATGCAGCCAATTATCAGAGAACCTCTTGACACGTGTTGATCATGCTTGCAGCTGCGATAGTCATTATCCAGACGCTGGCGACGCCAGTCTTGATTCGAGGGTTGGTAGGTCGTAGTATGAGACGTTTCTTGATCGAAGAGCGATAGAGCAAAGTTAGAGTCTACCGCTGCCATTGAAAGAAGCCAAGACTCTAAGGTGAGACGTTTTACCAGAGAGTAATTGTGAGAAGACATTGCGCATTGATATATCATGTTCCGGGCAGTTTTATGGTGGCGAAGCCGAAGCTGAGGAACCCCACGAAACTTGGGCTGAGATGGCGTCGAAAGCCACTACATGCTCAAGAGAGTATCGACTGGAGGGCTGGCAAAGTGAAATAGGAGGGGTGCAGCTGCGTCAAAAGTGTAAGCGGTGATGGACTAATGACGTCATGCGATGTAGGAAAGGCACCCTTCGCTTTTGCAATAGTCAGGCCGACACTTACAGTGTGATTCCGTTGGCAAGTTTGCAAGTACGGGCGCCTGCGGATCGTGCTGTGCTGCTATCATGTAACCCCATATGATGAGTTCACGCATGCGACGAGTCAACAAGTAGATCAGACTGACTATAAGATGCGTGTGAATTAACTGAGCCAAAGTCCAATCAAGACCTTCATCACAATTTGTTGATTGCACAGTGCTTGGCCGTTCTGTTCCTTGCATAATATGATACTCTCTGGCGTTCGGCCGTCGAGGTCGAGGTCGAGTGAAGGAATCACTAGAGCGATAGAAGGGTGAAAACAGCGGTAGGATCATGAGTGCGCGTACCGGCGTCGAAGTGGCTGGGAGCGGGATCTCATGTCTTCTGCGCTATTCGGGATTGTCCCACAGCCCAAGCCGATAGACGATGGCGGGGCTGCACCCCAAAATCTCACGCGTCTGACAACGGGGAAACCTCCGACCTCGTGTGCCAAAAGGCGTTGACCTGCATGCTCACGTGGCGTGGCACATAGCAGCACTGCACACTTCTGCTACACTCACGCTACTACTGCACGGCTGGTACCTACTAGCTGCACACTAGACGTCGGCGACCAATGCTTGGGCCCAGGGGCAGGCATGGTTGGCTAATCCGTACCATCTGGACCGGCCGGCCATTGCCGCGATTTTCTGTCCGCCTTTCCTTACCGCAGACTGCTGATGCCGCCATATGGTTCCGCATCCAAACATCATCGAAACCCTGTCGGATTGCTCCCCGCTGTCATGTTCTGGGGTCACGTGTGTGGCTCCAAGGCTTCGAGTACTGCTGTGTAGTCTACCACGGCTCAGTAACGTGACTCTCTCATGATCTCGCCTGCTTGGTTGCAGCTCTGTCATCCGCACAGATAACGTGCATGATAGTTTTCTGACGCTCTCCTCAGCGACGCAGTAAACACAGCGGTGTTACAGATTTCTGACCAGCACATATAAACCGACAGGCGTGACAAAGACTTCGCTTAGCCGCGACGCTCTTTGCTTAGCGTCAGTAAGCCATCAACTTCTCTAGTCATAAGAAAGCTCGGATGGCATACTCCAGAACTCAAAAAGAAAGAAACAGGAAAGCGTTAATATTAGAATACATTACTCGTCTTGATAGCATTGACAATCGGCTCGCTAAGATATCAGCAAGAGAGAAATGAACAATCAAAATGAGACACTATCCTCAAGCGAGGCCGTCGAGGAAATCATTCCCTTCGCTTGTAAGCAGCGCAGGATAGAGCAGTCGTCGCAATGGACCAATTTCTGCAAACCTTCAGTCTGCTCCTGCAGGTTCCGGATAAAATCAGCCTTCTTCTCATTGTCTCGCTCGAGGTGCTCGAGATGCCTAGCGGCGGCGGCGATGGCGGAAGCTTTCGAGCGGTTCTTGGTGACGGTGTGATTCGCGTTCTCGATGTCGATGCCGGTCGAAGCGGAAGCGTCGAGGTCCCAGCTGGGGACTTTGGAGGTAAGGTTGCCGATTTCAGACTGCAATTTGTAGCGGTAGCGGCGCTCGATGAGGTTGTGGGGGGTTTGCGCCGACGATTGGGTGGCGGCCGGCTTGGGGTCCTGAGTCTTGTTGCTTGACGATCTGCGAGACATCTTGTCCTTCGGGCTTGCTGGACAGCGGGTGGCTGATGTTGCCGACTGGGGGCAGAGTTGTTCGTCCGTTGAGGTCGTTCCGTATCGGTCTGGCTGAGAATAAGGCCGCATTGTCATCGATGACGCCGGAACAGGTCGCATAGGATCAGACAATCCATTCGCAGTAGATTATGCAGAAGTCTTTTCGGTCGGTTGCTTATTGGTTGGTGCGTGAGATGGCCATGCTAGCGACGAAGACGATGCAGTCTTCAGATATGAGGGTACTAGCGCAGAGTCTTGGTTGTATCGGATCGATGGTGCTGCATTTCGGTCAAGAAGTCGATGGTCATAGTATGGAGGGCTCAAGTCCTGATTGCTGTTCGCCGGTACGCGAGGCCTGAGTGAAACGAATCTGTCTCTTGACCACCCACAGGCAATTTATAGCAGTTGAGCTCAATGTGTTGACAAACGCGTAGAAAGTTACAGCCGGTATCTCGTTGTTCCAGCCAACATGCCTGCAGCACGCGCGTGCGCGACTTGCAGCGCTGCAAATGTACCGCTACAGCAGTGCGCCCGTTGCAAGTCTGTCTCGTACTGCAACAAATCGTGCCAAAAAGCACATTGGAAGGCTCATAAGCAGGCTTGTGCTCGCCACGCACAAGGCGGCCATCAGCCGTCTATTGAAACCAAGACTAAGCAGCCATTCACGGCAGGCGATCAAGACAAGATGCCGTTCACAGCCATTGACCGAAACGTCTTGCTACACGACCGCACCGAGGAGAAGACTTATCAGCTCCTCATCGATACCTTACGCATGCGTCAGGAGGACGAGTACGCTCTCAACGGCGAGCTCATGAGTGGCACCATGTACAACCAAGAACCGAGTTCTGAGAAGGCGTTCCAAGCCTTGATTCGAAAAGCGAAAGCCGTGCCTGGCCTCTTGCCACCGTGGTGGGATGAGAGGTCCACTGAGAAATGTCTGAGCTATGCCCGCGACTCCGCACAATTCTCGCTCGCCCACGCTTAAGAGAAACACGACATTCAAGAAACATGGGGCGATGCTAAGATGCCTATGAAGCTACGGATGCTAGCGGAGCGAGTATACGGGAACACGCCTGGCGGTCACAGAAGTGACGCGATGCTGAAAATGATGATGGGAATGAAAGGCGACGATTTTGGCATGTCTTCCACTACTATCGACCCTGCTACGCTCATGAGGAGCGCCAGTTGAAGAGGTATAGTCCACCATTGACTACTTCGATGTTCAGGAAGTAGTAGCGTCTGTCACGGGCGGGTATCGGGAGCGCAGGCGGTGCGTAGGTATGGTAGCAGACGGGTCGGATACAGAGCTATGTACGTACAGATAGGCAACCCCATGGTTGGCTCTATTGACAGGACGTAGCTCAAAGAGCTACATCAGGATGCAAAGTGCGAAATCAGGAGTAAGCCGAGTCCTCGGCTTACCTACCAGACTGATCAGCATGCCTGAGGCATACATCAGGAGCTGTCACGTTCTGACCGTGACACTCTATCCACGCTTCCTATTACCTATGTAAGGTGAGTATATACTCTCGTCGACGAAGCATGTCTAGCATTACTCCCAAAACAGCCCCTTTGCATGCCAATATGAGCAGAGCATCTTATTGCGTTATATTACGTGCTTCCTTGTGATCTTATGTGACTAGCCAGCTTGGGTAAGTAGTCGACTAATCGAAGTGATACTAACTTCGATGTCGCACCGGTCGAATAGGTAGTAGGCTATCTCATTGAGTATAGCAGCAAGGTGATCGTCAAGGTATATTAGGAGATCCTACTGCGTGTTAGTAACGACCTAATAAGTAGGTAGGTGCATATACATCTCTCTGCGTATTAGTAAGTAGTCTCGGACGGCCTTGCATAACACTCCTGGGAGTGAAGGGACCCCCAAACAACTGGTATTTGCGCCTCCACCGCCGCACGGTTCTATCAGTCACTTTAAAGCGTGCCGCAATAGCATCGAGTGGTAGGCGCGGTCCGAATAGGAGTTGTTTGAATACGACGATGTTAGCTGTGGTGAGCTTCATGGCCGGCGGCAACGGCGAGCATGCCACCAAAAACGACTCCGAGCACCTGAGAACAACGCAATACAGGCTCACTAACGCAATGGAGCTATACCACTGATTTCAAGGCTTCATTTGCTTGCTAATGCTGTATAGAAAGGATACTGTCAACCTCACACCAAATCTTGGTGGGAGCTCACCACCGAGCTTCCCCGCGGGGCCACCGAACATTTTTTTTGAGAAGTATTGTAACTAGATGGAAAGAGTACTGGAAGATATCAGACTCAACACCGATGAGAAAACGTTGGACACTACCGATCTGGTCGAGCTTCATGGCATTCTGCTCTCCGCAATCCTTACGGGTTCAATCATGGCAGGGCGAATCATCATTACACATGTGGGATCCTATCTGGCTCCAACCGACCCAGCAATGCGCCGAAATTCCGGTCTGTTGGTCGCACTTAGCCCAGTCGGCGCCGCTCGATGCCGCACCGCGAAGAAACGCGACACAGCCCCCCACACAGTCGCTAGGGGAGTTCCAATCGCTGCCACCTAGCTGAAAGTGGTGGTTGCCGCAGTTCCAGCCGTTGTTGTCCCAATGTGCTGCGGAGCAAACATTCAGTATACAGTTGGATCAAGGCCGAGGTATCCTCAGGCCTAGGCGCAGTGGGAAGGTATGGGAAGTTCCACTTACGATTGGCCAGCAAGTTGGCCACGCAGAGTTGCAAGACTTGTGCATCACCAACAGCGATCAAGGGGCCCGTGAAGATCGTGACGCCCGCCCTGGATAAGCGTACGGCGAGAGCAGTCAAGGCAAGGGTGGTGAGATGCATCGTACTTGATGGTCCTGTGTACGTCGGATCGTTCAACGACGGCGGGTACTTGGGGTTGATGATCTGTTTGCAATTGGACCTTTAGTCTGTCCGATGCTTCAGGAATTCGTTATCGGGTATTCTTTTGACTTTGAGATACGAAGAAGATGGGAGAAGGCCGGAGGGGGTGATACTTTTTGAGTATGATTTCAAAGACTGACATGCTCTCTTGCGTCAGCTCTATGCCTCCTTCTCGGAGAATTAGTAGCTTCGTTTGGCTTGACAAGCTCTTGCATCTTACTACAGCTCTCGAGATTATGACCATGCAAGTCGACAAGGTTAGTCTATTTATCGGCGATCCTCGCTCCCAGAACTGTTATGCTCGACAGTTGACTCTGACTGTTAATGTTTCCTGCCGGCGCCTTATGGCCGCTTTTTGAACTTAATCTTGACGAATGACCTGCTCTCACGTCAGCTCTGCACCTCTTCGTCAGGGATGCCATTATGTACAATTGGCAAAAAAACGCACCGTTGTGGTTCGACATCGCATGCTATACATTCAGTGTCTATCTCATGTCATATTACAAGATCTTAACAAGATCTAGCATTATTCAACGACAGGAAACCCTTCACGAGAGTTTCGCTTACTATTATATATCTCTCGTGCTTAACATAGATAAGCAACATCTTGCCAGTATTCCTTCAATGGCCAGACGGCGAGGTAGGTGGTCCATTCGGTGGTCTTCAATTCGAACAATTGCTGTCAAGTGGTGACTTCGTGTGATACTAAGGCGCGATTTATCGATTCCCACGCTGTTTTGTAGCATACCTTGAAATCAAAGCATCTGCATTTAACTTATCTATACTAGTTAGGCATCAGGTGAAGCTATTTGTTCTCCACCTGCTGTTCTGATTTCCCCAAATGAAAAAGCACAGATCATGAGATCAGAGATCATGGTCCCTGCGTTGACTACACCTCTGCCTCGGACGAGCTACTACAAAATGCAGGAAATGCGGTATTACGATTCTCAGCTTCATGTTCGTAGTCGAGGCGATCACAGTCTTGGTCTCGAAAGCCCATTTGATGGCGATCTCACCCCAATACGCACCAAACAGTAAATTAGTTGATAGCTTGCGTGCACTACGCGCTCAGCGTCGCGCCTAGCGATAATTTTGATCACACGTGTCCATTCTTTTGCACTGGTTAAAAATATTTCAAACCACATTGCATACTGCGTTGCTGAAGAGGGAGTGCCGGAAGGCCATCTACACGATCTGTGCGGATGACAGAGCCTCCCACTGGCAGGCAAGATCATAAGAGAACCACGTTACTGAGCCATCGTAAACTATTGTGAGATACTTCCAAGCGCTAGAAGATTCCACAGGGTGTTATATTAGGGTTCAGAAGACGATTTATCATATGCTCAATCATATCAACGTTGCTGCGCTCGTCCACGGTTTTATTGCTCTCTTAATGCGTCTGTCGCCTCAGTGATCGATTCTTCCAAGCTGGAAGTCGCCGCATGAAGGCAAAAGTAGTGGCATATAATGGAAGGGACAGATGAGATCAGCGCTATCTTTCGAGCCAATGGAGATGGAGAGACATAGCTGATAGTGTTCAGCACGCATGACAATCATCGGCTAGTCCAGATCAGTGGTGTCAATAATCAATCAAGTTTCAATCAATTCAAGGCTAACCCTTTCAAAGCCAATCAATCAAGGCTGAGTTGGCTTCAATCAATCAAGGCAAATCTTATCAAGGCTTGCAATGCCCTTGTAATAAGATCACTTCAGTCACGTGACCTGGATCTTAGCTGGATTGAGACTAATTTCCCCAGCTTTCGAACCCTTATCTGCAGTATACACCCACTTCAGCCCTATTTCTCGCAAGGCAGAGCTCCCGTATCGTTTATTCGTGGTCTACCCGTTTCTCTAGCCTGATCTGGACGTCCGCTGCACTCCTCTGGAGTCAATCTCGTGTTCGGCTTTTCCGCGATAATTACCTCTTAGAAATCACCAACCTCCAAACATGGCCTCTGACATCTCTAGCTGGCTCACATCCGCCACTGCTACATCTAAGTCCAATGCTCCTACTGAAATCCAGCGAACAAACGACTTCCCAAGCAACTGCACGACTACCTCTAATGATACACCAGAAATCCCTACCTTACTGGACATCGACTGGAGCTGGCTCCGTGGCTATGAACACCCACCACTGTCACATAAGCGCTTGAAGGGAAAAAGAAGCATCGTTTGGCAGCACGGCTGGCGCTTACACAAGCCTGAGGATGGGAAGGATTACTGGGTCTGTAGGCACTGCCATACAGGTCCCAAAAAGCCTTCCAATCCGTCTAAATCTGCTTACTTGTGCACAAAGGCAACGTCATCTGCTATCCAGCACTTACAAGACCTTCATCAGTTAGGACGCCACGGCCGCATTACTATAGAGCGGAGCCAACCGTCGACTCCTTCACAAGGCACACAGGGTAGGCTCGATGCCTATTGTATAGCTGGCGCAACAGCAGAGCGCAATCGCGCGGCGGAGGCCTTCGACTACAAGCGCTTCAAAGGTCTCGTAACGCGTCTATTCACCGTTGAGCAGATCCCACTTCAGAAAGCAGACTCGGCTGCTTTCAGGGATCTGCTTATCTATCTCAATCCACGTTGCCGTGGTGTGTTGCCAACGCGCAACACCCTAAGGTCCTACATTGCTACTGCTTACGCGCACGCTTTTGAAGCCGTCGAGTCGGAGCTTAGAGCGGTTCGCACCAAGATTAACCTCTCCTTTGACCTTTGGACATCCCCAGGCCACCGGCTGTCATTGCTTGGTGTTGTGGCACACTATCTCAATGCACAGTATAAACCGCGAGCCATCCTATTAGCGTTGCCGAGCATGAGTGGCGCACACACGGCTGCCAACTTATCTGATCAATTCTCGACGATTATCCATCATTTCAACCTCCAAAGACGATTTGGCTATGCCATCACTAACAAGGCCTCTGAGAACCGCGCATGCCTCAACCTCCTATCAGAGAATCTTGCACTCGATGTAGGCAAGCGGCACGTCCTCTGTATGGGGCACATCATCAACCTTGTGGCTTATAAGGTCCTCTTCGGCTCGGATGTCGAAGCATTTAAACACGAGCTTGAAAGCAGTGTTACGGCCGAGCTTGTAGAGCTTGAAAGCTGGCGTCGCAAGGGTCCAATCGGCAAGCTTCACAATCTCATTAGGTACATCGGCACCAACTCTACACCGCAGCAAGCCTTCATCCGTCTACAAGAGGTAGCGATTGAGAACCGCGGAGCTACACCGGACGACCCTAGGCAACCACCTCTCTACCTCATACGTGACAATATCACGCGGTGGAACAGTTGGTATGATGCCGCCGAGCGTGCGATCAAACTCCGTGAATTCGTCGACGATTTCACTGATGACGAGCTTGCAGATTATCGTGCAAAGCTAGCGCGCCACAAGGCTCGCACTAACACACAAAAGGACCCTCCAAAAGCGCCCTCATTGCGCGAAGATAAGCTAATTCCTGACGATTGGGAAGTCATTATCACCTACGTGACCATCCTCAAGCAGAGATGTCAGCAATCAAGGCAAGGCGCCTTGAATCTTAAATTCTGGCCGTTACGCTAGTGCTTTCTGACTACAATAGGAAGCATAAGTGGTACACGAAACTAGTACGGTTTGGCGTTTCAAGGCGGCCTTATATATACAAGTCCAGCGTTATAGTCGGACATTAAGCTTAGATCTGCATTTTCCTTGAGGGTCGTTTAGAACTAACATTACCTAGATGATTTACACGGTTTACGCGTGTGCGTATATGCTTCGCGTAGAGTACTTGCACTAGCGTAACGGCCAAAATTTAAAGCCTTGCCTTGATTGTTGACATCTCTGTCCTCAATCCCTGTAAGGATGCAACCATAAAGCTCCAAGGCAATGTTACTACCGGAGTTACGAAGGGAACGATCTGGCAAGTGTTGCCGGTGTTTGGTGAGTTCTTGAAGGGGTTTGAAGAAGCACACCAACGTCATCTGCCAGTCGAGAGTCAGAATGCACAAAGTCCACCAAAGGAAACAACCCTATCAGCTCTATCATCACCACCTACACAGGCCTCCTTACGACTAACCAACAACCGGAGGCGCCAGCATCAATCTGTCGGTAAAGCCTTTGCCCGCAAGTTTGTTTGTTTGTTTGTTTGATTCAATCAGGCTATTCACGGTGACCGTATGAGCCGTCCCTAGAGAGTGACCTTGCTTATCTAATACTAATTCAAACGCCTTTGCTCAAAAACGAGAGTTGTCCAATCTTACTAGGCCTCTACCGCCTGTGGGCGGTAGGTAAGCCTTCCAGTCTGTTCGAGGAACTGAATTGTCGCTTTAACGACCTTCAAGTCCGGCTTCCATTTGTCCCTTGGGCCATCCAATAACTCATCTTTACTGTCTTTCCTTCCCCCCCATCCTCCTAGAAGGAAGGGCACGTCTCCTGCCCTTCCCTCTGCAGCTGCCCAGAGTCCTTTACGCTCCTCTGCCCACTGCGGGCATGATAAGATAACGTGTCGAATTGTCTCTTCATCTTGCTTGCATTCGCAAAGAGCACTTTCGACTAAGCCGCCCCTCGAGAGGTATTGGTTCAATCGACAGTGTCCTGTT
>Ga0265797_10002324_pt1 | contig 32114 bp, 24 predicted proteins | sample P2T30metagenome_FD_192433 | JGI IMG/M metagenome (GOLD analysis project Ga0265797, IMG submission 192433) | Plant litter microbial communities from East Loma Ridge, Irvine, California - P2 T30 | ecosystem: Environmental > Terrestrial > Plant litter > Unclassified | place: USA: California... | reverse complement strand
TGGCCGGCGTGACGGACGACGCGGGCGGTTCGCCGTTCTGGGACGCCCTCGGCCGCAAGTTCTTCAAGATGGATTTCCTGGATGCCGAACGGGTCATCGGCGGTGCCCGCAACCGCACGCTGATCGTCGAACTGATGCCGCACTATCCGGTCTACGTGCCGCTGCTGCCGGGCGACGCCCAGGCGGCGATGGGGCAGATTCACCCGTCCGGCGAGCTGGCGTTCAACCTGCTCACGGCCGAAGGGTTCGAGGCCGACGAATACATCGACATCTTCGACGGCGGCCCGATCCTGCAGGCGCACAAGCACGCGCTGCGCACGTTCACCAGCTCGCAGACGCTGCGCGTGCGCACGGCCGACGGCCAGCCGGTCGAAGGCGCCACGGTCCACTATGCCATCGCCAACAGCGCCGCGCCCGCGTTCCGCGCCGTGACGCTCGCCTGTCCGGAGCTCGAAGGCTGCGAGGCCGTCGCGTTGAGCCCGGAAGTGCAGGACATCCTGCGTGTGGCCGATGGCGACAGCGTCACCTGCGTGCGCATCTGAAATCACTTTGGGAACCCCTATGCTAGTTGTACGCGCCATCAATGAGAACGACCTGGACGCCCTGTACAGCATGGCCACGCAGGTCGGTACGGGCATGACCACGCTCAAGCCGGACATGAAGATGCTGGGCGACCGCCTCGCCACCGCGTGCGCGTCGTTCGCCGAGACGATCCCGCCGGAAGAGCGCGACTACATGTTCGTGATGGAGGACACCACGAACGGCCGCATCGCCGGCGTCTGCGCCATCAAGGGCGCTGTCGGCCTGACGGAGCCGTTCTATAACTACCGCATCGGCACGCTGGTGCACTCCAGCCGCGAACTGAACGTGTTCACGAAGATGGACACGCTGTACCTGTCGAACGACCTGACCGGGTCCTCGGAACTGTGCTCGCTGTTCCTGCACCCGGACTACCGGCAGGGCCACAACGGCAAGCTGCTGTCGAAAAGCCGCTTCCTGTTCATCGCCCAGTTCCCGCACCTGTTCACGCAGAAGATCATCGCCGAGATGCGCGGCTACCAGGCCGACGACGGCAGCTCGCCATTCTACGAAGGTCTCGGCCGCCATTTCTTCAAGATGGATTTCAACCATGTCGACGACCTGACGGCGCTGGGGAAAAAATCCTTTATCGCAGAACTGATGCCGCGCCAGCCGCTGTACATCGACTATCTGCCGCAAGAAGCGCAGGAGGTGGTCGGGCAAGTACACAAATCGACGGCGCCCGCGCGCCGCCTGCTGGAGCAGGAGGGCATGCACTACGAGGGCTACGTCGACATCTTCGACGCCGGCCCCGTGCTGCAGGCGCGCGTGTCGGAACTGCGCGCCATCCGCGACAGCGATCTCGCCACCGTGGCGCTCGACACCGACATGACCCACGCGTGCGCCCCGGCGCATCCGGAACCGACGCTGGTGTCGAACACGATCCTGAAGGATTTCCGCATGATCGTCACGCAGGCCACGCCCGTCAACGGCGCCATCGACCTGTCGACGATGGACCAACAACTGCTGCGCTGCCATGCCGGTGACACCGTGCGCACGCTGCCACTCAATGTGAGGAAGCACAATGTCTGAACAAGCCCTGAGCAATTTTATTGACGGCCAGTGGAAGGCCGGCAGCGGCGTCGAACTCGTCACCGTTAATCCGGCGACCGGCAAGCAGACGTGGGCCAGCCGCGAGGCAACGACGGCCGACGTGGCCGCAGCCTGCGCCGCCGCACGCAACGCATTCGAGGCATGGGCACTGCGCCCGTTGGAAGAGCGCATCGCCATCGTCACGAAATTCCGCGACCTGCTGAAGGAAAACAATGAGCAGCTGGCGGCGCTGATCGCCGAGGAAGTGGGCAAGCCGATGTGGGAAGCCCGCACCGAAGTGACGACGATGGCGAACAAGGTCGACATCTCGGTCCAGTCGTACAACACGCGCACGGGCGAAGTGCACAACAAGGTGCCGGACGGCGAAGCCGTACTGCGCCATCGCCCGCACGGCGTGTTCGGCGTGTTCGGACCATACAACTTCCCCGGCCACCTGCCCAACGGCCATATCGTGCCGGCGCTGATCGCCGGGAACACGGTCGTGTTCAAGCCAAGCGAATACGCGCCGCGCACGGCCATCAAGACGGTGCAGCTGTGGGAACAGGCGGGCGTGCCGGCCGGCGTCATCAACCTCGTCAACGGCGGCCGCGAGACGGGCGTCGCGCTGGGGCAGAACCAGGACATCGACGGCGTGCTGTTCACCGGCAGCAGCCAGACCGGCGCTGCGCTGCACCGCCAGTTCGGCGGCCAGCCGGGCAAGCTGCTGGCGCTGGAAATGGGCGGCAACAACCCGCTCGTGGTCTGGGACGTCAAGGACATCGACGCCGCCGTGTTCATGGCCATCCAGTCGGCGTTCATCTCCGCCGGCCAGCGCTGCACCTGCGCGCGCCGCCTCGTCGTGCAGACCGGCGCCCAGGGCGACGCGTTCGTGCAGCGCCTCGTGCAGGTCGCATCGCAGATCCAGGTGGGCGAATCGCACGCGGAGCCGCAGCCGTTCATGGGCCCCGTGGTGTCCGCCGCCGTGGCCGAACGGCTGGTGCAGGCACAGCAGGATCTCGTCGCCAAGGGCGGCAAACTGCTGCTGGAAATGAAGCAGCTGCAGCCGGGCACGGGCTTCGTCTCCGCCGGCATCGTCGACGTGACGGACGCGCAGGGCATCCCGGACGAGGAATGGTTCGGTCCCCTGCTGCAGATCTACCGCACGGACGATTTCGACCAGGCCGTCCGCATCGCCAACAGCACGGAATTCGGCCTGGCCGCCGGCCTGCTGTCGAATGACGAAACGCTGTGGAAGACATTCCAGCTGCGCGCCCGCGCCGGCATCGTCAACTGGAACCGCCCGACGACGGGTGCCGCCAGCTCGGCGCCGTTCGGCGGCGTCGGCAAGTCCGGCAACCACCGCCCCAGCGCATACTATGCGGCGGATTATTGCGCCTATCCGGTCGCCTCGATCGAGAACAGCGCCCTTGAAATGCCGGCCAAGCTGTCGCCCGGCCTGACCTTCTGAAGACGATGAACACTGCACGCGAATTCAATTTCGATGGCCTGGTCGGGCCGTCGCACAACTACGCCGGCCTGTCGTTCGGCAACGTGGCGTCGTTCAGCAACGTCAAGAGCGCGTCGAACCCGAAGCAGGCCGCATTGCAGGGCCTGGCGAAAATGCGCGCGCTGGCCGCCCGGGGCTTTGCCCAGGCCGTGCTGCCGCCGCAGGACCGCCCCAACTTCCGCCTGCTGCGCAGCCTTGGCTTTACGGGCAGCGATGCGGACGTGCTGGCGCGCGCCTTCAAGGAGTCGCCGGTGATCCTGGCCTGCGCGTATTCCGCCTCGCCGATGTGGACGGCCAACGCCGCCACCGTCAGCCCGTCGCGCGACACATCGGATGGCCGCGTCCACTTCACGCCGGCAAACCTGAACAACAAGCTGCACCGCGCGCTGGAACACGTGCAGACGGCGCGCGCGTTAAAGGCGATCTTCGCCGACGAAAAGCACTTCGCCGTGCACGACACGCTGCCCGCCACGCCGGCGTTCGGCGACGAAGGCGCGGCCAACCACACGCGCCTGTGCGCACAGCATGGGCTTGATGCGGTCGAGATGTTCGTCTACGGCCGCGTCGAATTCGACCCGAACGCGCCGGCACCGAAGCGCTATCCGGCCCGCCAGACGCTGGAAGCGTCGCAGGCCGTGGCGCGCCTGCACGGCCTGGCCGAGGCGCGCACCGTCTATGTCCAGCAGAACCCCGAAGTCATCGACCAGGGCGTGTTCCATAACGACGTCATCGCCGTCGGCAACGCCAATGTGCTGTTCTACCACGAGCAGGCGTTCGCGGACGAGCAGGGCGCGCTGTTTCAGCTGCGCCAGGCGATGGCCGGCGTGGATGCGGAATTGACGCCGATCCGCGTCGAGACGGGCATGGTGTCCGTGCAGGACGCGGTGCACAGCTACCTGTTCAACAGCCAGCTGCTGTCGAAGGCCGATGGCCGCATGGCGCTGGTGATCCCGCAGGAATGCCAGGAAAACGCCGCCGTGGCGCGCTACCTGGAAGGCCTGGTCGCCAGCGGCGGCCCGGTCGATGAACTGATTCACTTCGACCTGCGCCAGAGCATGCGCAACGGCGGCGGGCCAGCGTGCCTGCGCCTGCGCGTGGCGCTGACGGACGAGGAAGCGGCTGCCATGCACCAGGGCGTCGTCATGACGGAGGCGCTGTACCACACGCTGGTGGCCTGGGTCGAGAAGCACTATCGCGACAAGCTCGAACCGCAGGACCTGGCCGACCCGGCGCTGGCCATCGAGGTGCACACCGCACTGGAGGAGCTGGCGCGTATCCTCGGCATGCCGGGGCTGTATGATTTGTAATTTTGCAGTTTGCAATCCTTTCAAGTGACCCAAGATGGGGCTGAGCGATCCTCGGCCCCATCGGCCAAATTGGCATGATCGCAGGCGCCCGCCACAAGCCACGGCCCGCGCGAGACAACAACTATCTGGAGAAGCACGATGACCAAAATGCCACAAGAACTGCGTAAAGAGACGCTGGATCTCGTCAATGCCGGCAAGCCGGCCGAAGGTAGCCAGGAGGGAGGTCAGGCGCGCGCGCTGATCGCCGCCTGGCTCAAGTCCCTGGACGATGAAGACCTGGCGGATACGTCGCCCGACAGTCTCGCGCCGGTGCTTGTGGAAGGCTTCACGCAGGCCGCGCGGCGCACCGCGCCCGGCCCGCAGATCGCTACCCTGCGTTACGCCGACGGTCATGGCGGCATGGCCACCGCGCTGCTGATCCTGAACGACGACATGCCTTACCTGGTCGACTCCATCGTCATGGCGCTGCGCAAGCAGAAAGTGATCGCCAACGGCGTCCTGAATGCCGTGCTGCCGGTCACGCGCGACGTCAGCGGCATCGTCACCGCCGTCGGCGAGAGCGGCAGCAAGCTGGAATCGTACGTCCTGTGCCTGTTGTCGGAAGAGCTGGATGCCGCGCCGCTGCAGGAGCTGGTCGCCAGCATCGAAATGGTGGCGCGCGACGCCGCCGTCGTGAAACGCGACCTGGCCGCGATGAAGGACCGCTTCACCGCCGTTGCCACGGCCGCCGCCGCGCAAGGCGAAGAGGGCGCCGAAGCGGCCGCCTTCCTGCAGTGGGCGCGCGACGAGGGCTTCGAAGTCCACGGCTATGCCTACTACCACGTCAAGCCGGGCGTGAACGAACTGGAACGCGATATCCCGAGCCGCATCGGCGTGCTGCGCGATACCGGCCATCCTGTCTACGGCACTTGCCTGGCCAATATCCCGGGCGACCTGGAAACGCTGTCGAAGCGCGCGCACGTCCTGTCGATCGTCAAGGCCGACGTGGGCGGCACGCTGCACCGCGACCAGCAGCTCGACTTCATCGGCGTGCGCGCCACCGATGCCAACGGCAACCTGCTGGGCGAGCACTGCTTCATCGGCCTGTTCACCCGTGCCGCCATGCTGACGCCACTGGCGCGCCTGCCGTTCGCGCGCGGCCGCATCGCGCAAGTGCTGAAAATCGCCAACCTGCGCCAGGAAGGCTTCCGCGCCGAGAAGTTCATCGAGATCCTGGAATCGCTGCCGCGCACCGAAGCGCTGGAAGCGGACCCGCAATGGCTGGTCGAAGTGTGCGGCTCCGTCGTCTCGCTGTACAAGCAGCCGCGCACCAAGGTGTTCGCGCGCCGCGACGTGTATGCGCGCCACCTGAACGTGCTGGTCTACCTGCCGCGCGAGCGTTACAGCGCCAGCGTGGCCAACGCGCTGTCGCGCGCACTGCAGGAAAGCTCGGGCGCCACGCACGTCAGCTCGCAGACGCTGGTGGCCGACGGTCCGCTGGCGCGCCTGTACCTGATCGCACACGCCGCCCGCAATCCGCTCGACCTGGAAAGCGACATCCAGCGCCCGCTGCTGTCGATCCTGGACGGCTGGCACAACAGCTTCTCCGAACTGGCCGACGCCGTGCCGGACGAGCCGCTGCGCAACGACATGCGCCGCCTGTGCGTCACGCTGCCGGTCGATTACGTGGCCGGCACGACGCCGGCGGTCGCCTTCCACGATATCGACACGATCCTGCGCAACGGTGAAGATGGCCGCGTCAAGGTGCGCCTGCAGCTGGGCACCGAAGCCGATCCGCTGACGACAATCCGGATTTATTCGGTGGACAAGGTGCCGACGCTGTCGTCGATCATGCCCGCGCTGCACAACGCCGGCGTGCTGATCGACCGCGAACGCTCGCACTCGATCCGCACCGCGGACGGCAAGCGCCATTACGTCACCAGCCTGACGGTGGACGCGGCCAGCGCCGAGAAGCTGGCCAAGGACGGCGTGGCCCACGTGGCCGAGGACCTGTTCAGCGCCCTGTTCAACGATGACGTGGAAGACGGCCGCCTGAACGGTCTGGTCGTCGAGGGCGGCCTGCACAAGCACCAGATCCAGCTGGTGCGCGCCTACATGAGCTACTGGCGCCAGACGGGCACGCAGTTCTCCGTGCGCTACATCGCCGAAAGCCTGCGCCGCCAGCCGGCCATCGTCAAACAGATCGTCGACGCGTTCGAGCAGCGCTTCGATCCGAAGCTGGACGATGGCCAGCACGAGTCGGCACGCGATACGCTGACGGGCCTCAAAGGCCGCCTGGCCGCCGTCAACCACGCCGATACGGAAGTGATCCTGGCCGCGCTGATCGACCTGATGCTGGCGACCGTGCGCACCAGCTACTTCCAGGCCGACCAGGGCGACAAAATTATCTTCAAGATCGACACGAGCAACCTGGCGCTGGTGCCGGAACCGCGGCCGTACCGCGAGATCTACGTGTTCTCGCGCCGCTTCGAGGGCGTGCACCTGCGCGGCGGCCCGGTCGCCCGCGGCGGCCTGCGCTGGTCCGACCGGATGGAAGACTACCGCACCGAGGTGCTGGGCCTGGTGAAGGCACAGATGGTGAAGAACGCCGTCATCGTGCCTGCCGGCGCGAAGGGCGGTTTCGTCTGCAAGCAGATGCCGGCCGGCGCGCCGCGTGAAGTCGTCGCGGCCGAAGGCGAAGCGGTCTACCGCCTGTTCATCGCCAGCCTGCTGGAAGTGACGGACAACCGCGTGCTGGGCAAGATCGTGCCGCCGGCCGACACGGTCCGCTACGACAACGACGACCCGTACCTGGTGGTTGCCGCCGACAAGGGCACGGCGACGTTCTCCGACATCGCCAACAGCATCGCCGTCAAGCGCGGCTTCTGGCTGGGCGACGCGTTTGCGTCGGGCGGCTCGAACGGCTACGACCACAAGAAGCTGGGCATCACGGCGAAGGGTGCGTTCGAAGCGGTCAAGCGCCACTTCTACGAGATGGGCCACGACATGAACACGACGCCGTTCACGGTTGTCGGCGTGGGCGACATGTCGGGCGACGTGTTCGGCAATGGCGTGCTGCTGTCCCGGCAGATCAAGCTGCTGGCCGCGTTCGACCACCGTCACATCTTCCTCGACCCGAACCCGGACACCGCGTCGTCCTTCGCCGAACGCCAGCGCATGTTCGCGCTGCCACGCTCGTCGTGGGAGGACTACAACAAGGCGCTGATCTCGCAGGGCGGCGGCGTGTTCCCACGTTCGGCGCGCACCATCGAACTGTCGCCGGAAATCCGCGCGGCGCTGGACATCGCCGAAACGTCGTTGACGCCGGAAGAGCTGATGCACCGCATCCTGCTGGCGCCGGTGGACCTGTTCTACAACGGCGGTATCGGCACCTACATCAAGTCGTCGAACGAGACGCATGCCCAGGTCAAGGACCGCGCCAACGATCATATCCGCGTCAACGGCAATGAGCTGCGCTGCAAGGTCGTTTCCGAGGGCGGCAACCTGGGTGCGACCCAGGCGGGCCGTATCGAGTTCGCGCTGACGGGCGGCCGCATCTTCACCGATGCGATCGACAACTCGGCAGGCGTGGACTGCTCCGACCACGAGGTCAACGCGAAGATCTGGCTGGACGTGGAAGTCAATGCCGGCCAGCTGACGGAAGAAGAGCGCAACCGCGTGCTGAACGACATGACGGGCGATATCGAGCGCCTGGTCCTGCGCGACAACACGCAGCAAACGCGCCTGCTGGTGCGCGAGCATCAGGCCCAGACCGAGGGCTGGGTGCAGGATGGCTATGCCGCGCTGATCGCCAGCCTGGAAGAAGAGGGCGCGCTGTCGCGCGAGCTGGAACAGCTGCCGACGGTGGCCGAACTGGCGCGCCGCAAGGTCGACAACCGCGGCCTGACGACGCCGGAACTGGCCGTCGTCATCGCCAACGTCAAGAACCGCTACAAGCGCACGCTGTCCGTGCTGCCGCTGACGGAGGAAAGCTGGGCCGAGGCCGTGCTGAAGCCATACTTCCCGGACCTGCTGGTGGCAACCCGTTCCGCGCTGGCACACCCGCTGGCCAACGCGATCCTGGCGACGGTGCTGGCGAACGAAGTGGTCAACCGCTGCGGTCCGCTGATGATCCGCCGCCTGGCGGCCGATCACGGCGTGCCGGAAACGGACGTGATCCTGGCGTGGGGCCAGGCATGGTCCGCGCTGAACCTGGCGCCGGTGTTCGATACGCTCGATGCCGACGCGCTGAACGTGCCGCGCGACGTGTCGATGAAAGTCGATGCGCGCACCCGCGGCATGCTGCGCGCGGCGATGGAAGGCGTGCTGTCGGTGCCGAAGGTGCAGTTGCACGATGCTGCCGGGATGGCCGAGCTGAAACGCGTATTCAGCGAGTCCGCCATGCTGGCCAAGCTGATGCCGGCCGACGCGAAGTGGGAAGCGGAAGGCCAGACGGCCTTGCGCGCCGAGTTCGTGCAGGCGTGGAAGACGGTCGACGCCATCGAAAACGTGGCGGCCTTCCTGTTCGCGGCGCTGTCGGTGCGCCGTCCGGCGGGCATGGACCTGCCAGGCTTCATCCACGTCGGCATGGCGCTGCGCAGCCGCGCCGGAATCGACATGCTGGAGCATGGCCTGAAACTGCCGGCCGCCAGCCGTTCGCAGGAACAGCTGCGCAGCTACGCGCAGCAGGCGCTGGGCCGCACGCAGCAACGCCTGCTGTCGCAGGTACTGGCGCAGGGTGGCAGCGAGCGGGCCGTCGAATCGGTCGTCAGCGCGTTGCGCCTGCCGGCGTTCACCGCGCCGACGGACCTGGAGCAGGCGATGCTGGACGTGTGGACGCTGTCGGAAGCGGCCAACGGCACGCAAGCCAGGGCTGCCTGAGATGACGGCAATGGAAGCAACGCTGCCGGCGCCCGTGCGGGCGCTGGCGCAGGCCGACTTCTCCGCCGTTGCCCGCAGCTTCGGTGACGCCGGCTTCACGGTGGCCGAACCGGCGGACGGCATCCTGACGATCCGCCGGCCGGGCAGCGTGCGCCCGGCGGTGCTGCTGTCGGTGGGCGTGCATGGCGACGAGACGGGGCCGATCGAACTGACAGCCTACCTGCTCGACGCGCTGGCGCGCGAACCGGACAAGCTGGCGGTCGACCTGATGGTCTGCGTCGGCAATATCGGTGCGATCCGCGCGGGCAAAAGGTTTATCGACGCGGACCTGAATCGCATGTTCCGCGTCGAACGGGGCTCGCTGGCCGGTACGGCGGAAGCGGCGCGGTCGGACACGATGATCGCCGCGACAACGGCGTTCTTTGCGGAAGCGGGACCGCAGCGCTGGCACTTCGATCTGCATACGGCGATCCGGCCGTCGGTCTACCCGACGTTCGCCATCGTCGCGGACCTGATCGAACCGGGGGCCAAGCGCGAGCTGATCTCGTGGATGGGCGAAGCGGGCATCGGCGCCATCATCATGAATCCCGAGTCCGTCGGCACCTACAGCTTCTACAGCGCCGAGCACCACGGCGCCGCCAGCACGACGATGGAACTGGGCCGCATCGGCACCCTGGGGCAGAACGACCTGTCACAATTCGCCCAGGCGTCGCGCGCACTGGACCGGCTGCTGCGGGGCGAGCCGGCGCCGGCCGACGTGACGATGCCGCGCGTGTACAAGGTCGCCCGCAACATCATCAAGCTGTCCGACGGGTTCACGATGGCGTTCGGCAAGGACACGCAGAATTTCACTTCCTTGCGACGCGGCGACGAGATCGCCCGCGATGGCGACACCGTTTATACCGTGCAGCACGACGAGGAGCTGGTCGTGTTCCCGAACCCGGATGTGCGGATCGGCTTGCGGGCCGGGATGATGGTCACGCGCGCTGACTAGGCACTCGTCGAACGCCCAAAACAAAAAGCCGCCCTCGGGCGGCTTTTCCATTGGCGCAGCTCAGATTACAGGCGAGCCTGGCGCACGGCGGAGACAGACGACGCCCGCGCGGCCGTGGCCGGGCCAGGCGCCGAAACTGTTGCGTACCCGATCGGCAACGCGTCCGCGTCACCTTGCGGCTCCAGCGCGTCGGCGCTGCGCGCATCCGGCAGCCAGCGCACGATGGCGGCCGTCGCCACGACACTCAACACAATGACTGCAAGCGCCGCGCCCGCCATCAGCGGATGGATCCGGGTCGAGGTGGTCGGGATCTTCTGGTACATCGTCATAGGGTCTCCTGTCGGCGTGTTGCGATTGGGTTAGTGCAAGATTAGCCAATCGACATGGTGCAAGCTACCGTTTCGCTGTATCAAAAGTAAGCACTTGTAACCATGACTGAAAGTACTGGACAGGTGCGCCGGACGAAACCTCGCTACACTCGCAGCTATCGAATCAGGAGGAACCATGAGCCAGCTGTTTTCGCCCTACGCGTTTGGGCCGCTAGAATTGAAAAACCGTATCGCCATCGCGCCGATGTGCCAATACTCCGCCGTGGAGGGGCTGGCCACCGAGTGGCACATGATCCATCTGGGCAGCCTGGCGCTGTCCGGCGCGGCGCTGCTGATCCTGGAGGCCACGGCCGTCTCGCCGGAAGCGCGCATTTCGCCAGCCGACCTGGGCCTGTGGTCGGACGGCCATCAGGCCGCCCTGGCCCCCGTCATCGACGCCATCCGTCGCCATTCGCCGATCAAGCTGGCTGTCCAGCTGGGGCACGCCGGCCGCAAGGCGTCGTCGGCCGTGCCGTGGGAAGGCGGCGCGAATATCCCGCCGGGCGACATCGGCTGGCAGACGGTGGCGCCATCGGCCATTCCCCATGCGGACGGCGAGACGGTGCCGCTGGCGCTGGACGAAGCGGGCCTGCAAAAGGTGAAGGACGATTTCGTGTCCGCCGCGCGCCGCGTTCATGCGTTGGGCATCGAAGGCATCGAGCTGCATGCCGCGCACGGCTACCTGCTGCACCAGTTCCTGTCGCCGTTGTCGAATCAGCGCACCGACCGCTATGGCGGCTCGCTGGAAAACCGCATGCGCTTCCCGCTCGAGGTATTCGACGCGGTGCGTGCGGCCATGCCGGCAACGATGGCGGTGGGCGTGCGCATCTCGGCCAGCGACTGGGTCGATGGTGGCTGGGACGTCGAACAGAGCATCGCCTTCGCCAACGAACTGAAAACGCGCGGCACGGATTTCATGCACGTCTCCAGCGGCGGCCTGTCGCCGTTGCAGAAGATTCCCGTCGGTCCCGGTTACCAGATCCAGTTCGCCGCGCAGATCAAGGCGGCGACAAGCCTGCCGACGATCGGCGTGGGCCTGATCACGGAGCCGGAGCACGCCGAAGCCATCATCCTGCAGGGACAGGCGGACGTGGTGGCGCTGGCGCGCGGCATCCTGTACGACCCGCGCTGGCCGTGGCATGCGGCGGCGAAGCTGGGCGCGCAGGTCGATGCGCCGCCGCAGTACTGGCGCTCGCAGCCGCACCAGTTCAAGGCGCTGTTCGGCAATACACGGCTCGGGCAGCGGTGACGCCATGAACGACGCGCGTCCGCCCGCGCAGGTCACCGCGCGCGGCTACGACCTGTGGATCTTCGATTTCGACGGCACGCTGGCCGACAGCTTTCCGTTCTTCCTCGACGTCTTCGACCTCCTGGCGGACACGCACAACTTCCGTCGCCTCGACCGCGACAATATCGACATGCTGCGCGGATGCGATCTGCCGCAGCTGCTGCGCCACCTCGACCTGCCGCGCTGGAAGCTGGTGCCGGTGGCGCTGCAGTTCCGCTCCCTGATGGCGCAGCACATCGCCCGCATCCGGCTGTTCGACGGCATGCGCGAGGTGCTGCACGACCTGGCGCTGCGCGGCACGCAATTGGCGATCGTTTCGTCCAATTCGGAGGCAAATGTCCGCGCGGTGCTGCACGACGACGCGCGCCTGTTTTCCCATGTCGAATGCGGGGCGGCGCTGTTCGGCAAGCGCCGCCGCCTGCGCCGCGTGGTGCAGGGCAGCGGCGTGCCGCACGCGCGGGTGTTGTGCGTGGGCGACGAAGTGCGCGACATCGCGGCCGCGCACGCCGAAGGCCTCGACTTCGGCGCCGTCTGCTGGGGCTACAACAGGCCCGAGGCGCTGCAGGCGCTGGCGCCCAGGCTGATGTTTCGCAGTGTCGCGGAGCTGGCCGCCAACGTCGCCTGGTGAGCGCACGCTGAACGTAAACTGCAGCCCGTGGTTGCAAAAACTTCCTCACCACTTGTCTTTTCCATACAAACAACCGTAGGGAAGTGGCGGGTTCTGGCCCTATAATCGTCAGGTTTTTTTACCCAGATTGCGTCAGGGAAGCGCTGATTAATTCTAGATCAGCGCTTTCCCAGGGATGCGGCGCTACGAACGCCGCAGCAGCCGAACCACCCGAAAAGGAATGCCTGTGAGCCAAACGCTGGTCCAGAAACTGACCCGTACCAAGCCTGTCGATACCGCCGCCGAAGAAGACCATCCCTCGCATCCCGGCGGCCTGTCCCGGTCGATCGGGCTGTTCCCCCTGACGATGATCGGCGTGGGTGCCACGATCGGCACCGGCATTTTCTTCACGATGGTCGAAGCCGTGCCGAAGGCCGGTCCCGCCGTCATCCTGTCGTTCCTGATGGCCGCGATGACGGCCGGCCTGACGGCGCTGTGCTACGCCGAACTGTCGTTCCGCATTCCCGCTTCGGGCTCGTCTTATTCGTTTGCCTATGCGACCGTGGGCGAATTCCTCGCCTTTATCATGGCGGCCTGCCTGCTGCTCGAATACGGGCTTGCGGCCAGCGCCACCGCCATCGGCTGGTCCGATTACCTGAACAACTTCCTGACCAACGCCTTCGGCTGGCAGATACCGACGGTGCTGCGAACGCCGATGATCGTCTCGACGCAGGAAGGCGTCGTGTTCAACTTCGGTCATATGAACCTGCCGCCGATCATCCTCGTCTGCCTGTGCTGCGTCATGCTGATCCGTGGCACGAAGGAGTCGGCCACGATGAACGCGATCATGGTGCTGGTGAAGCTGGCGATCCTGATTTTCTTCGTCGCCATCGCGCTGCAGGGCTTCGACATCAATAACTTCCACCCGTTCTTCAAGACCGAAAGCGCCGCGGGCCTGGTCGGCATGACGGGGGTGACGGCGGCCGCGGGCACCGTGTTCTTCTCGTTCATCGGCCTGGATACCGTGGCAACAGCGGGCGAGGAAGTGCGCAACCCGAAGCGCAACGTCCCGCTGGGCATCCTGGCCGCACTGGTGATCGTCACCGTGTTCTACCTGCTGGTGGCGGTGGCCGCCGTCGGCGCGCAGCCGGCGCACATGTTCGAGCACCAGGAAGCCGGCCTGTCCGTCATCCTGCAGAACGTGACGGGCAAGGCGTGGCCGGCGCTGGTGCTGTCGGCCGGTGCCGTCATCTCCGTGTTCTCCGTCACGCTGGTGACGATCTACGGCCAGACCCGCATCCTGTACGCCATCTCGCGCGACGGCCTGATTTCAAAGGTCTTTCACAAGGTGAATGCGCGCACGGCTTCCCCCGTCAGCAATACGCTGATCGTCTGCCTCGTCGTCGGTCTCGTCGCCGGCTTCGTCGATGCCACCTTCCTGTGGGACATGGTCAGCATGGGCACACTGACGGCATTCATCGTCGTCTCGATCGCCGTGCCGGCCATGCGCCGCAAGGAGCGCGCGATGGGCACGTACAAGAAGGGCGGCTTCCGCGTGCCGTTCGGTCCCTACTTCATTCCCGGCCTGTCGATCCTGGCCTGCCTGTACATCATGAAGGACCTGTCGCACACGACGCGCGTGATCTTCACGATCTGGATGACGGCCTCGATCCTGACCTATTTCGCGTACGGCATGCGCCACTCGCGTCTGAACAAGGGCTAGGATGAGAATCAAAGCGATAGCCGGCGCGGCCTTCCTGGCCGCGATCGTACTGACCGTCACGTCCGTCCACGCCCAGACGGCGCAGCGCGACTACAAATTTGTCGCCCTGAACCCGGACGGCACGCGCATCGCCGCGCTGGAAAGCCTGGACGCCAACGTGCCGGGCAAGAAGGCGCATCCCGTCGTCGTCGTGCGCGATGCCCGCACCGGCAAGGTACTGAACGAATACGACCCGTGCGGACATTGCGGCTACGATCGCCCCAGCTGGTCGCCGGACGGGCGCAGCGTCGCCTTCGTCGGCAGTGAGCAGGGCAGCGCGATGCTGTACGTCGCCACCAACGGCAGGACGCGTGCTCTTACCACCGTCAAGGGCGTCGCCAACTCGGCGCGCTGGGCGCCGGACGGCGGCACGCTGGCGCTGCTGGCCACCGTCGGCGCGAGCAAGGAAACCGGCGCCACGGCGGCGGGCGCGCGGCTCGTCGGCGAGATCGGCACACGCGAGGATGCGCAGCGCATCGCGACGGTGCCGACGGCCGGTGGCACGTTGAAGCTGCTGTCGCCCGACGACACCTTCATTTACGAATACGACTGGACGCCGGACGGCAAAGGCTTCGTTGCCACGGGCGCCAAGGGTAACGGCGACAACAACTGGTGGGTGGCAAAGCTGGCCCACGTCGATGCGGCGACAGGTGTGCTGCGCGTGATCGCCACCCCAAACACGCAGCTGAACATGCCGCGCGTAGCGCCGGATGGCGCGACGGTCGCCTACATCGGTGGCCTGATGAGCGACTTCGGCGCGATCGGTGGCGACATCTACACGGTGCCCCTGGCCGGCGGCGAGCCGAAAAACATCACGCCCGACTTCAAGGGCTCGTTCAACGGCCTGGCGTGGAAGGCGGGCGGCATCGTCGCCACAGCGCTGATGGGCGACCAGCTGACGGCCTTGAGCGTCGATGCGCGCACCGGCGCCACGAACAGGCTGTGGTCCGCCGCCGTGACGGGATATGGTTCGGACGGTCGCCTGTCGTTCAGCGCGGACGGCATGATGGCCGCTGGCGCGATCGAGGATTTTACGACCGCGCCGCGCATCGTGGCGGGACGACTGCCGCAGCTGGACGCCATCACGCACGATAACGACAAGCTGGCCGCGCAGGTGGCGGTGCGGAACGTCAGCTGGACCAATGAAGGCTTCAACGTGCAGGGCTGGCTGGTCGGGCCGCTGCAGCCGGCGGCCGGCAGGAAATATCCGATGATCGTGCAGGTGCATGGCGGCCCGGCATCCGCCGTCACGCCCCGCTACATCGCCGCCGGCGACGCGGGCAACCCGACCGTGCGGGAACTGGTCAACGCCGGCTACTTTGTCTTCATGCCGAACCCGCGCGGCAGCTTCGGCCAGGGCGCGGCCTTTACGCGCGCCAACCGCCGCGACTTCGGCGGCGGCGACCTGCGCGACATCCTGACAGGCGTCGATGCGGCAGCGCTGGTGGCACCGGTGGATACGGCGCGCCTCGGCCTGATGGGGCACTCGTACGGCGGCTTCATGACGATGTGGGGCGTGACGCACAGCCAGCGCTTCAAGGCGGCGGTGGCCGGCGCGGGCGTGGCCAACTGGATCAGTTACTACGGCCAGAACGGCATCGACCAGTGGATGGTGCCGTTCTTCGGCGCGACGATGTACGACGATCCCGCGATCTACCGCCACCTGTCGCCGATCGAATCGGTGAAAGTGGCGAAGACGCCGACGTTGGTCTACGTCGGCGAGCGCGATGTCGAAACGCCGGCGGCGCAGTCGATGGAATTCTGGCACGCGCTGAAGGCGCTGAACGTGCCGACCTCGCTGATCATCTACGAAGACGAAGGCCACGGCATCCGCAAGCCGGCGCACCAGCAGGACTTGCGGCGGCGCACGGTGGAGTGGTTCAACCGCTACTTATGAATAGCTGAGAACGGTGGCTGTCCCCGACGTCAGTACCACGCATAAAACAAAAGCCGGCAAACGCCGGCTTTTTTTATGCGTGCAAAGCAGCTCAGTCGCGGCCAGCCAGGTTCCGCAGCTCGGCAGCCTGGTTCGGCTGCGACTCCTCGAACTGCTGGGCAAAACGCAGCAGGCCGGCGCGGTCGCGCAGCAGGCTTGCTTGCGAAGCACTGCCGTGCGACGTGGCGGCGGCGGCAGGCGCGGCGGCGACGAGGGCACGCAGGAAGTTCAGCGCGGCGCGGCCGATGTTGTCGAGATAGCCGCCCGTGGCCTGGGTGGTGATGATAGCGGTGGACATGACTGACTCTCCTTTAAGACCCGGCAACCGGGTAATTCGTTTCGACCTTTGATGCAGTGCAGTATAGGTCGGGGTCAGTCATAAGAAAACTTTTGATTTGTGATGCCTCCCATTCACCATTCATATAGATTGGCGAACGATATCTTATTGCCTATGCGCAATTCGTATAACTTCCATTGCGTCAAACGGATAACTGTCGACAGTCCTGCGATGCCCGCCGCGACCCCGGATCAGTGGCTTGTTGTATTTAATCTATCGGCAGGTACCGCACCAGCTGGACACGACCGCGTACCTTGACTTCAAGGGGGACCGGCGTAGAGTCGATTGTCTGGCACCCATCGTTGTATCCTGCAAGGAGTCGAGATGAACTTGCTCAGCCGCTTATCCAGCATCGCAATCGCAACAGCAATCGCGTCGGGCTCCTCTGGGCCCGCGCAGGCAACCGCCTCTCTGGGCGGCGTCGTAACCGCCCTGTCCGGCCTCGGGGCGTGCCATGACACGCACAGCATGCCGGGCGACACCTTGCAGGACACCCTGTCCCTCAGCGCGGCCATCGCATGCCAGGGCGGCTCGGCCGGCGGCATGGTGACGGGCGACGCGGCAACGGGCTCCGTTACCATCTCGGGCTATTCGATCGGCAGTTCACCCATTCCGGGCAGCAGCCAGGTCGCTGCCCAGGTTCAGTACACGGACCACTGGATCATCAATGTGCCGGCGGGTACCGCCGCGGGTCTGGTCAATCTGCCTGTCGTGCTGAGATTGGACGGCATGATCTCTCCAGCTGCCCTCAGCGGCTTCAGCCGCTATTTCGACTACAGCATGAACATCCGCGACCTGTACGGTTCGCTCAATCCCGATCCTCCGGACTCGTCCATCCTTTCGTCCAACGGCAGCATCACCGGCACTGGCGCGTTTTCCAGCACCGTCACGGGGAACCTGAATTTCCACTATTACGGTCCCGGTTCGGCCTTGCCCACGACGGCTGAAGTCTCGATAACGCTTGGATATCCTGGCCTGAACGAGGGAATCATCGATTTCAGCCACACCGCGGCGATCTCGATGATCCTGCCGCCCGGCTATTCGGCCATGACATCGTCCGGCATCGTGCTGGACTTCGCACCGGCGGTGCCCGAGCCTGACCGCGTCGGATTGCTGCTGGCCGGCCTGGCGGTGGTCGGCTGGACGGTTCGCCGCCACCGCACGATCTAGCGTGCCGCGCGTCGCGCTCCTCATCCGCTAAGATGGCATCGGATGAACAGCTGAAGGAGCCGCCATGACCGATCGCGATGCCACTGCCCGGCTGCTGCCGTGGCCCGACCTGGTCGACGCGTTACGCACCGCCGTCGTGGAGCTGGCCGACGGCCATATTCGCTGTCCCGCCAGGCAGGTCGAGCCGCTGCAGGGCGGCGGGGCGCTGCTGTCGATGCTGGCCACGGCACCCGATTGCGCCATCCATAAACTGATCGCGGTCGTGCCGGACAATCCGGCGCGCGGCCTGCCGACGATTGCCGGCCACGTCAGCGTCGTCGATGGCGCCACCGGCGCGCTGCGGCTTGTGCTGGACGGTGCGACCGTGACGGCGCGCCGGACGGCCGCGCTGTCGATGCTGGGCATCTCGACCCTGCTGGGCCGCCCGCCGCGCCACGTGCTGCTGGCAGGGACGGGCACGCAGGCGCGCCACCACGCGCAGGCGCTGGCCGAGCTGTACCCGCAGGCGCTGCTGGGCATTGCCGGCCGCACGGCCGAAGCGGCGGTGCGCTTCTGCGCGGACCTCGATGGCATCGATGCCCGCCCGGCGCTGCTGGCGCGGCCGGAGCCGGACGTGGACGTCGTCATCACCTGCACCACCAGCCGGGAGCCCGTGTATACCCAGCCCGCGCAGGCCGGCCGGCTGATTATCGCAACCGGCGTGTTCCACCCGGATGCCGCGGAGATCGGCGAGGACACCGTTCGCGCCAGCCGCCTGTATGTCGACGACCGCCACGGCGCCGCGCATGAAGCGGGCGACCTGATACGCGCGGGTGTGGACTGGAGCCATGTGCATGCGATTGCCGCCGCCATGGGCCATAACGCGTCGGCGGACGATGAGCCGGTGCTGTTCAAGACGGTGGGATGTGCGGCATGGGATCTGGCCGCGGCCAGGGTGGCGCTGGCGCGCCTCGAATACGACGCCGTCAGCGGCGACTGAACAGCCGCCCGCCAAACATCACGCAGCCCAGCGCCAGCACGATCAGCGCGATGCCGGACCACTGCCACGCGGTGATCGATTCGTCCAGCACCAGCATGCCGGACGTGATGCCGGCCACCGGCACGCCAAGGCTGAACGGCGCCACCTTATTGGCGGGGTAGCGCTTCAGCAGCGTTGTCCACAGGCCGTAACCGACAACGGTCGCCATCCAGCCCAGGTAGGCCACGGCGCACCAGGTAATGAGCGGTGCATCCTGCCACTGCCAGCGCGCGGCCGGCGCGTCGAACAGCAGCGACAGGGCGACGAATGGCAGGATCGGCGTCAGGCTGCTCCAGACGAGAAACGCCAGCGGATCGAAGCCTGGTGAAATGCGCTGCGCATGGCGCACGACGATGTTCGACGCCGCCCACATGGCCGCGCCGGCCACGCACAGCGCGAAGCCGGCGGCCGTCGTTTCCGTTCCCAGTGCCGCCACGCCCACGTAATTCATCCCGAAGCAGACCAGGCCCAGGGCAGCCAGGAACAGGCCGGCCAGCAATTGCCGGCTGGGCCGCTCGCCCAGCAGCAGGAAGCCATACAAGGCGGTGAAGAAGACCTGCGTCTGCAGCAGCACGGAAGCCAACGACGCCGACATCCCGACTTTCAGCGACAGGAACACGAAGCCGAACTGGCCGACACCCTGGAACAGGCCATACATCGCCATCCAGCGCGCCGGCAGCGCCGGCGGGCGCACGAGGAACACCAGCGGCAGCACGGCAAACACATAGCGGCCCGCGCCCAGCTGGAACGGCGTCAGATGGCGCAGGCCGTATTTCATCGCGACGAAATTGGTGCCCCAGATGATGACGACGGCCAGTGCCGCCAGCAGGTCGCGGGGTGCCATGCGGTCGGCGCTCATGTTCACTTACCCCTGCACCACGTTGCGTTCGATGGCTTCGCTGTGCACGATGATCTTTTCCGCATCGGCCTGCAGCAGGCGGATGCGGCGCTGCACGACGGGCCAGCCCGGCCAGGCCACCGAGCCCGCGTCCGGAATGACCGGTTCCGTCGTTGCCGTTTCCGGCAGCGTGACCGTCACGCCATGGCGCGCCAGTGCCGTCGTCAGGGTGCGGCTGACCTGCGCATGGCTGGTCTCCAGCATAGCATTGACTTCGCGCGCCGGAATGTCCTTGACGTGGCGGCGCAGGATCGCGCGCAGCGCCGCCACGTGCGCCACCAGCAGGTAGTTCTGCACGATGAACAGGTTGATGTCCTCCACCGCGCGCTGCTTGCTGGCCGGTTCGTCCAGCATCCGCACCAGCGCCGCCGACAGGCCGGCCAGGCTGTCCATCAGTCCCTTGCGCTGGATGCGGTACGGGAAATCGTTGCGGCATTTGCCCTGCAGCAGGTCGAAGCTCGCTTCCACGTAGCGCATATTGGCCGCCAGCACCTGCTGGATCAGCTTGGGCAACGTCTGGTATTCCCAGCTGGCCAGCACGAAGCTGAACACGGTGGCAACGGCCGCGCCGATGAACGTGTCGATCAGCCGCTCGGTAATGACGTTATGGCCGCCGCCGGCTGCCATGTGCATCTGCAGCAGGATCATGATGGAGACGGCGATGGCGGTGTAGCGGTAGCGCAGATAGACGAACGTTGGCGTCGCCACCGTGGCCACGATCAGCACCGTCAACGTCACGGCCGGATAGTCGAACCATTTCAGCAGGATGGCCGTGATGACGCAGCCGATCACCGTGCCGACGATGCGGTCGCCCCGGCGCTGCTTCGTCATCGAGAAGCTGGGCCGCAGGATGATGACGATGGTCAGAATGATCCAGTAGCTGTGCGCCGCATACGGCAGCAGCGTGCCGATGGCGAGACCCACGGCAATGGCCATCGCCACCCGCAGCGAGAAGCGGAAGATCGGCGAATCCATGCGCAGGTGCGACAGCAGCACCTGCAGCTCGTACTTCTGCTGCGACAGGAAGGGCTGCATGTCCGCGTCGATCCAGAACGGCGTGCTGTCGTAGGCCTTCTGGCTGGCCACGTGCAGCTCGCCGATCATGTTGATGATGGCGCGTACCTTGTTGCGCTGCGCGCGCAGCACGGCCAGCGCTTCCTGCTGTGGCCTGCCCGCATCGATCTCCTGCTGCAGCCGCACCAGTTCCGCCTCGATGGCTTCCAGTTCCGGCGCATAGCTGATCGACGCATACGACACGCGCTTGCGCGTCACGGCATACGCCACCGACTCGATGTCGCGGGCGGCCTTGAAGGCCAGGTCGTGCAGCGATTTCAGCGCCGGCGTGTCGACGAGGTGCACGCGCAGTTGCGCGTAGTCCGTGTGCGTCGACAGGATCAGCTCATACAGGTCGAGCATGCAGACGTGTACCTGCACGACGATGGCGTCCTTGCGGTTCTGGTGCGCGCGCAGGATCAGGTCGCGCGAGGCCTGCTGGCGATCCGCCAACAATGCCTGGTGGCGTACCAGCTTGTTGAACTGCTCCGTCAGGTTGTAGCGCGTGTCGTAGAAGTCGGCCTTGATGTCGATGTACGCGGCCAGCTCGAACAGCGCCTCGGCCAGCACCTGCTGCTTGATGCGGTGGCGCAGCAGGTACGACACGCCCATCGCGTAGCCCAGGTACGCCAGGCCGCCCAACATGAACAGGCCGGCATGCGTCAGCGCCTGCGTCGGCGTCAGGTGGTGTTCCATCGACATCGTCATGATGAACAGCGTCGCCAGTTGCAGCGGCATCGACTTCTTGCCGTAGACGACCATCATGCTGGCAAAGAAGCTGAGCGACACCAGCACGACGATCAGCAGCCAGAAATACGGCGCGCACAGGCTGACGAGCAGGGTGACGATGCTGCACAACAGCACCGACGCCAGCATCTCGTTGAACTTGTGGCGCAGGGGACTCGGAAGGTCCATCAGGGCCGTGCACAGCGCACCGATGCCGACGGACAGCGCCGTCGGCATGTTCGATACCGCCAGCGTCAGCCAGATGATGCCGATCAGGCCAGCGCCGAAGCGCAGGCCCAGGTGAAAATAATGACTGTAAAAGAAGGTGCGTGGATTTAAGGCGTAGTGCATCGGCTGATGCAGGTTGTCACGTGACGCGGCCATTTCACGCGATCGCCAGCACCGGATAACGGCGCCATTCGGGTTCGGCGTGACGGGCGCAGTTGTGCAGGATGAAGTGCAGCACGGCGTCCTGGTCGGACAGCTTGTCCGGATTGGCCGCCTTCCACGCGTCGAATTTCGCCTTCAGTTCCGGCTCCGTGCGCAGCAGCTCCGAAGCGGTGTCCTCGAACACGTAATCGGAAATGGCTTCCTTCTTCTCCAGCACGGAGTTGAAGAAGCCCCAGCGGAAGAAGCTGTCGTGGCCCTGCGGCTCCAGCGTTTCGACGGCGTAGCGGGCGTTCTCCTGGTCCAGCGGCACGTACCAGTCGCCGGCTGCCAAGGTGAACGTGCCGGTGCGTTTTTCCACCTGCACGTCGTCATGGAACATATGGCCTTCGTACGCGGTCGCGCGCGTGGACAGTTCGCCGATATGGTAATACTGGGCCGTGACGGTCGTCGGCGCCTCGATGCGCGTCATCGTCACGCCGTTCCACTGCAGCCGTTCGACGACTTCACGCCAGGCCTGCGGCACGACATACGCCTTCGGCACCGTCACCACGGTGTCGGCCACGAAATTGCTGAAGTACGGGATGTCCTTCTCGAACTGCTTGCTGCGGTCGTACGACAGGCGCGTGTAGTTCCCCAGCACGCTGGCGTGGCGGCGCGCCTCGTAGCCGTGGAAGCGGAAGGTGGTCGGGTTGGCTTCGTCCATCTTCCACGTGACCGGCCATTCTTTGCGGCGGCGCTGCTCGGCCTTGGCCTGTGCGCGCAGGGCACGGATCTGCGCTCCGTGCCGGACGGTGAACTCGCGCGTCACGTCGATCAACGTGCGCATCGACTCGTAGCGGTCCCTGTACGGCTTGAGCATGTGCGTCTCAGGCATGAAGCCGATGATGTTGTGCAGCGCCGTGAAGCCCGTCGAGAAGCGTGGCACTTCGAGGAATTCGGCGATGCCGTCATCCGGCGTGTCCTTGACGGGGTTGACGTACGGGCAGGTGGGCCAGCCGCGCGCCGCCATCTCGCTGAAGATATGCGGCAGCATCGTCGAGCGCAGGAACGGACCCAGAGGGGCACCCAGCTTGTCGGCCTGCGTGTGGATGAGCGTCATCGTGTACGTGTAGTCGGCGCCGTTGGACGTGTGCGTGTCGACCATCACGTCCGGGTCCCAGGCCGTGATCAGCTGGTTGAAGAAGCGCGCGTTCAGGGTATCGCACTTGACGAAGTCGCGGTTCAGGTCCAGGTGGCGGCTGTTGCCGCGGAAGCCGAACAGCTCCGGGCCGTCCTGATTCGGCCGTGACGTGCTGGCGCGGTTCAGGCAACCGTCCACGTTGTAGACGGGGACGAACAGCAGCACCGTGTCGCCCAGCGCCGCGAGGCGCGACTTGTCGAAGCACAGGTCGCGCACGATCGCCATGCAGGCGTCGATGCCTTCCGGCTCGCCCGGATGGATACCGTTATTGTTGAAGAAGACAGTGCGGCCTTCCCGTTTGATCTGCTCGCGATCGAACACGCCATCGGCGCTGACAATGCCGACGTGCAGGGGGATGCCGCCGTCCGATACCCCGGCTTGCTCGAACTTCAATACGCTGGGAAAGCGCCGTGCCAGCGTCTCGTAAAAGGCGATGCAGTCGGCCCACAGCGTGGTCTGGTTCTGGTTGCCCTGTTCGTAGGGCGTGAGCATTTCTGGGTGCATGTTCTGGATCTCAGGTGCAAGGTGGAAGACGGTCCGCCGGGTACGCGGCCGAGAGCGCGATTGTAGCACTGGAGCATTGTCCGGCCGGCGGTGGAACCGGGCGGAAACGTGCTGCCGGACGGGACGGCAACATGTTATATCTGGTGCATTCAGACCCGGGAGACCCGATGAAACGGCTATTCATGATACTGGTGCTGCTGATCGGCAATCTTGCCCATGCACAGCAAGCTGCCACGCCCCGTTATACGTTGAGCCTGCCTGCTGCCGAGGCGCCGGCCGCGGACAGTTCCGTGCAGTTCATCGGCACGGCGACGGTGCTGATCCGTTACGCCGGCCTGACGATCCTGACGGACCCGAACTTCCTGCACAAGGGCGATCACGTCCACCTGGGCTACGGGCTGACGTCCGAGCGGCTGACGAATCCCGCCATCGAGTTCGAGGCGCTGCCGCCGATCGACCTGGTGCTGCTGTCGCACCTGCACGACGACCACTTCGACAAGCTGGTGCGCGAAAAGCTGGACCGCAACATACCCATCGTCACGACGGCCTCCGCCACGGCCAAGCTGCGCGAGATGGGCTTCAAGAAAGTGTATGGGCTGGAAACGTGGGAGGCGCTGCAGGTGACGAAAGGCGCGGCGTCGCTGCGGCTGACGTCGATGCCCGGCCGGCATGGTCCGCTGGCCGTGGCCGCACTGCTGCCGTCCGTGATGGGCACGATGCTGGACTTCGACGGCGCCGGCAAATACCGGATGTATGTCAGCGGCGACACGATGGTCTACGACGATATCGACGAGATCCCGCGGCGCTTCCCCGGCATCGACCTGGCGCTGCTGCACCTGGGCGGCACCCGCATCCTGGGCATCGTGACGGTGACGATGGACGCGAAAGAGGGCGTGCGGATGCTGCGGCTGATCGCGCCGCAGCGGGCCATTCCGATTCACTACAACGACTACACGGTGTTCAAGTCGCCGCTGTCGGATTTCCAGCAGGCCGTCGAGGAAGCGGGGCTGGCCGACAAGGTGAGTTACCTGAAGCACGGCGAGACGTACCCGTTCACGCCGCGGCGCTAGGGTTTGCGCCAGGTCGTCCCGTGGCGGCCCTGCGCGTGCTATCACGGCTGCTGGTCCACCACCGGGAGCGGCAATGAAACGCTGGACGATTGCAACGCTGTTGTTGCCACCGCTGTTGCTGTGTCATGCGGCCGACATCACGCGGGTGACGATACCCGACGGTCCGGTGCGGCCGCCGGCTGGGGCGCCTGGAGCGATGCTGTACGTGTACGGGCTGGCGCTGCTTGTCGATCCGCGGCCCGACGCCAACGTGACGGCCGATCTGGTCCTGCGCACGCAACCGCCCGCATGGCGCGCAAGTACCGGGCAGGAGGGGGCGCTGCAAACGTGGGACAGGCTGGCCGTGCGCAAAGGCCGTACCCGTCTGCACGTCACGGCGCTGCCCGATCCGCACGGAGAACGGGCGGCGCTGATGCTCGATTTCGGTCCCACGTGCCGCATCCTTGTCCACGGCGGGACGCTGGACATGCCCGCTATCGAAACGATCCCGCGCCACTATCCCGGCGCCCGGCTGGCGCTGCTGCGCGATGCGGACGGCCCGCTGCTGATGACGATCGCGGCGGACGGAACGCAGGCGACGCTGCAGCGCGGCGCGCCGCTGCGCACCGGTCCTGCATGCGGCGGCAAAGCGCGCTAACATGATCCTTTGACCATTCACCGCAAAGGACTCCGCATGAGCAATTCCATCCTCGACATTCCGCTGCAACGCATCGACGGCAACACCGATACGCTGGCCAGCCACCAGGGCAAGGTGCTGCTGGTCGTGAACGTGGCGTCGAAATGCGGCCTGACGCCGCAATACGAAGGGCTTGAAAAGCTGTATCAGGAAAAGCGCGGGCAGGGCCTGGAAGTGCTGGGCTTCCCCGCCAATAATTTCAAGGAGCAGGAACCGGGCACGGATGCGGAGATCAGCTCGTTCTGCTCGCTGAACTACGGCGTGACGTTCCCGCTGTTTTCCAAGATATCGGTGGTGGGCGCGGACCAGCATCCGCTCTACACGGCGCTGACGGCCGCGCGGCCGGTCGCCGAAGGCGACGGCCCGTTCCGCGAAAAGCTGACCCAATATGGCATCCAGGCGGCAAAGCCGGACGACGTGTTGTGGAACTTCGAGAAATTCCTGATCGGCCGCGACGGCACGGTGGCGGCACGCTTCGCGCCGGATGTGACGGCGGACGATCCGCGCCTGCTGGCCGCCATCGACGCGGAACTGGCGAAGGCGGCGTAAGCGCCGCCGCCAGCGCCGGTCACGCCTTGCCGGCGTTGGCCTCCACCCATTGTGCAAAGGCGGCGCCGAACGTTGTCAGCAGCTCCGTGGTCTGCTCGTTGTTGACGGTGCCGTCATCGGCGAGAAACTTCGCGGAGCCGCCGATGTACATTTCCGGCCCCGCCATCACGGGCGAATTCAGGGCGACCATCGTCTGGCGCACGTGGTGGTTGGCGCCGAAGCCGCCGATCGCCCCCGGCGACTGCGAGACGACCCCGGACGGTTTCTTGTCCCAGATACTGTGACCCCATGGGCGCGAGCCCACGTCGATGGCGTTTTTCAGCGCGCCCGGGATCGAGCGGTTGTATTCGGGAGTGACGAACAGCACGGCGTCGGCACTGCGCAGCGCATCGCGGAACGCCGTCCACGCGGCCGGTGGCGTGCCGGCATCGTCCAGGTCCTGATTGTACAGCGGCAGGTCGCCCAGCCCGACGAACTCGCACTGCAGCGATGGCGGCAGCACGGCCGCGATGGCCTGTGCATATTTGCGGGTCAGCGATTCCTTGCGCAGGCTGCCGACGAGGACAGCGACTTTTTTGGTCATAGAGCCTCCAGTGTGGTGGGTGTGATCTTGCAATGTACCCGATGTCGGCGCAATACGCAGCGCACCTGCTGCCGATGTATCTCCTCAGCTCTTCAGATGCGCCGCAAAGCCGCTCACTCCTGGCGCCACGTCCTCTTGCAATGTCAGTGCGGGGATAGCGTAGTCTCCCCCGTTCTGCGGCCGGAACGGTATCGGCGCCGTCGTCGCCAGCGTATCCAGTCGCCGGCCCAGCTCCGCGCAGATGGCGCCATAGCGCACCTCGTCCATACGCCCGGTCCGATATGCCACGAACGGCGGCAGCACGTCGAAGCCGGGGTAGTACAGGATGCCGTGCTGGATGGGGAACAGCAGGTCGTCGATCGGGCCGTTGATGCCGCGCGCGCTGTAGTGCGATTCCCAGCCGCCCGTGGTGACGACGAGCATGGCGCGCTTGCCGGCCAGCGTGCCTTCGCCATAGCGGTCGCCCCAGCGCGCATCCGAATGCTCGCCGACGCCGTACGCGAAACCATACGCATACACGCGTTCGACCCAGCCCTTCATGATGGCTGGCATCGAGAACCACCACAGCGGGAACTGGAAGATGACGGTGTCGGCCCAGCGCAGTTTGTCCTGCTCGCGGGCGATGTCGGGGCTCTGGCGATCGTTTGCATAGGCGCGCTGCGAATCGAGCGACGGGTCGAAGCGGGGCCCGGCCGCGCCATCGAGGCTGTCGGAAGCGTCGAGCTGCGGTTTCCATCTCATCGCGTACAGGTCCGAGACCTGCACGGCGTGGCCGGCCGCTTCCAGATGGCGCACGGCGAAGTTTTTCAATGATCCGTTCAGCGAACGGGGCTCGGGGTGGGCATACACGATCAGGACGTTCATTGGCAATCTCCTTGGTCAGAGCCGACAAGATAGGGCGGGGCGCGGTATAGTGGAAATGAATACTGCCAATACGAGCTATCAACCCGACTGATGCCGATGAACCAGCTGCGCCGCCTCGACCTGAACCTGTTACTCACGCTCGACGTGTTGCTCGCCGAGCGTAACGTCACGCGCGCGGCGGAACGGCTGCATTACTCGCAGCCTGCCATCAGCACGCATCTGGCCCGGCTGCGCGAAGTGCTGGGCGATCCGCTGCTGCTGCCGGGACCGCGCGGCATGCGCCCCACCGCGCGGGCCGAGGCATTGCGCGAGCCGCTGCGGCTGGCGCTGGCGGCGCTGGAGCAGGCGGTCGCCCCGGCGGCGCCGTTCGATCCCGCCACCGCCACGCAGACGTGGAAAGTGGCCGCAACCGATTACAGTGAATCGACGGTGCTGTTTCCCGCGCTGGCGGCGCTGCGGGTGCAGGCCCCCGGCTCCCGGCTCGCGGTGGTCGAGCTGAATCCGCCCCGTCTGGCGCGCCAGGCGGAGCAGGGCGATATCGATCTGGCTTTTCACACAACGGAGGGTGCCCCGCCGGGACTGCGACGGCGTGCGCTGTTCACGGAACGCTACGTACTGGCCGGCCGGGCAGGCCATCCGCACCTGCGCCGCAAGCCGACCCTGGCGGGATTCTGCGCGCTGGAACACGTGATCGTCTCGCCCGATGGTGGCGGCTTTCATGGCGTGACGGACGACGCGCTGGCCGCCGTCGGGATGACGCGGCGCGTGGCGCTGTCGGTACCGCATTTCCTGTTCGTACGTGCCGTGCTGGAATCGACCGACCTGGTGGCAATGCTGCCGGAGCGGCTGCTGCGCGGCAGTACGCTGCGCACGGTGGCGCCGCCGGTGGAGGTGCCGGGCTACGAGATGTCGATGCTGTGGCACGAGCGCGTCCACCGCGACCCGGCGCACCAGTGGCTGCGCGAGACGATCGCCACCGCCGTATAAAAACGGGGTCAGGTCCGACATTCGGACATTGCGCTGCGCCAATGTCCGAATGTCGGACCTGACCCCACAAAAAAAAATGCCACGCCCGAAGGCGTGGCTGCATGCGAAGCGAAGAAAACTTATTCCGCGCCCATTTCCTTCAGCAGGTTGTCGGCCTTGTCGACGTGCTTCATGTTCCACAGGATGTAGCGCAGGTCGACCTGGATGTCGCGCGTATTCGCCTTGTTGAAGTCCCAGTCCGAGATGATCGAATCGAGCGTGCCGTCGAAGGCCAGCCCGATCAGCTCACCCTTCGCGTTCAGCGCGGCCGAACCGGAGTTGCCACCGGTGATGTCCAGCGTGGCCAGGAAGTTCACAGGCACCGTCTTCAGTTTCGGATCGACGAACTTGCCGAAGTCACGGGCCTTGATGGCTGCCAGCTGCGGCTGCGGCGCATTGAATTCGCCTTTGCCCGTCGCCTTGGCGGCGACGCCGTTGACGGTGGTGAAGGCGGTCCACGTGGTGCCGTCGGCGCCCGTCGGGCGGCCGGCGATATTGCCGTAGGTAACGCGCAGGGTGCTGTTGGCGTCCGGGTAGACGGCCTGGCCGCGGCTCTTCATGAACGCGATCTTCGCTTTCATGTAGCTGCCGTATGCCTGCTGCAGCTTGCCGGCCAGTTCCTCTTCTTCCGCCTCGTCCTTCATGTCGGCGTCGAACGTGGCGACGGCGGCCTTGATGAAGCTGTCGCCGCTGTTCTTGAAGTCGGCCGGCTTCTTGTCCAGCCATGCGCTGCGCTCAGCGTCGTTCCCCAGCTTGCTGCCGGCGTACAGCTTGTCCAGCGCGGCCGACAGCTCGGCATCGCTCATGCCCGGCTTGATGCCCAGTGCCGCGTTGAAGGCCGTTTTCTGCTCGGCTGCAGGTTGCGCCAGGTAGTTTTTCAGGTGGTGCATGGCGATGGCCTTGTCGACCTTCGCGTCATAGGTGCGCACCAGTGCCGCCACGCGGGACTTGATGCGCGGCAGGTCGCGGGTCTGGTAGCCGGCCTTGCGCTCCGCATCCGGCTTCTGCGACTCGACGGACAGGCGGTACAGCATGTGCGCCATCGACAGCAGTTTCGGTTGCGCGTAGCCGAAGTTGAAGTTGCGCTTGACGGCGGCATCGCGCTCGGCGATCAGGTGCTCGACCTTGCCGATGTCGGCCGCGTATTCGCCCTTGCGTTTCGCATCGGCGTTGACCCAAGCCTTCAGCTCTTCGTGCTGGGCCGTCTTGCGAGCCAGGAAGTCGCTGCCGGCATAGGAGTCCAGCATGCCCTGGCGGTTCTTGTAGTAGTTGTTGATGCTGGCGACCTGGCCGGCGTATTTCAGCGCGACGTCCTTGTTGTCCTTCGTTTCGCGATCGATGATCGCCAGCGTCTCGCCGGACGCCTTGACGAAGGCCGGGTAGGCCCAGTCGAACGTGAACTGCACTTCCGACGGCAGGCGGTGACGGTTGGTGCGGCCCGGGTAGCCCATGGCCATGACGAAGTCGCCTTCCTTGACGCCTTCCTTCGCCAGTTTCAGGAAGTGCTGCGGCACGTAGGGCACGTTGTCCTTGCTGAAGTCCGCAGCCTTGCCATCCTTGCTGACATAGGCCCGGTAGAAGCCGTAGTCGCCCGTATGGCGCGGCCACATCCAGTTGTCGGTATCGCCGCCGAATTTGCCCACGCCCGATGGCGGCGCGTGCACCAGGCGCACGTCGCGGATTTCCAGCTGCTTGATCTGGTAGAACTCCAGCCCGCCGTAGAACGACGGCACGGTGCAGCGATGGCCGGGGTCCTTCTCGCAGGCCGCGACGAGGGCCTTCTGGTTCTTCTCGATCGCGTCGCTGCGGGCCTTGCCGGACAGCTTCGCCACGTCAGGCGTCACCACCTTGTCCGTCACGTTCAGCACTTCCTTCGTGACGAACACACGCGAACCCGGCGCGGCCGGCAGTTCCTCGGCCAGCGAGTGGGCCACGAAGCCGTTGGCCAGCAGGTCGCGTTCCGGCGTGGAGTTCTGTGCCACGCTGTCGTAGACGCAGTGGTGGTTCGTGATCACGAGGCCCTGCGGCGAGACGAACGACGCGGAGCAGCCGCCCAGGCTGACGATGGCGCCGGCCGGGAATTCGGTCAGCTTCGTCAGGCTGGCGGGGTCGAGTTTCAGGCCGGCGGCCTTGAGCTGCTTGGCGATCTGGGGCAGTTGCTGCGGCATCCACATGCCTTCGTCTGCATGGGCGGACGTGGCGGACAGGACGGCAAGCGCGAGAAGGGATTTTTTCATGCTTATCTTTGAATGAGTGGAGTGGCGCGCCGAAGTATCCGCACGACGTGCCAATTCGTCAATCTCAAAATATGGTCGGGAAACTGAAGGAAATTCGGCGGCGGGGTGCTGCGGTGCAGCATGGCCAGGTGTGAAAAAGCCAACGCCGAAGCGTTGGCTTTTGTATGGGGCTGGGGTAAAGCTTGTTTGGGTTAAGCTTTTTTAGCGCGCTCGTCCGCGGAAGACCAGGTTCACGATCGCCAGCAGGATAACGGCGCCCAGGAACGATACCAGCAGAGACATCGGGCTGAAGTCATCGCCGTTGATGGTGCCCGTGCCGAACAGAGGCGAGAGCAACCAGCCACCCAGCAGTGCGCCGACGATACCGACAACCACATTCAGGAACATCCCTTGTTGGGCGTCCGTTTTCATCACCAGGCTGGCGAGCCAACCGATAATGCCGCCGATCACGATCCAGATAATAAAGTTCATGCTCATTCCCCTTATGTCGTTGAACTAAGAAGACCGGGCACTTTGCCCTGCCGTGAGAAAAAGTGTAGGCGTCGCGGCATGCCCGGTCCGTGCGCCAGCGAACGAAGAACACAACTTCGGTTTGCCTTGCAATCCGGCAGCTATGTCCTTGATTCCAATAGTAAATAATGCCCCTGTGGAAGAGCACCGGTAGGTGCGGAAACGAACAGAAGGGGGGTAGGACGGCAGGTATCGTAGTGTCGTACTTCCAGCCAACCAAGAAAGGAACACCATGAATAACGAGACAAAAAATTCCCGCCTGGTTACGGGCCTGTTCAACGACCGCGCCAGCGCGGAGCGTGCCTATCAACACGTAACCTCGCGTGGTTACGGCAAGGATGACATCAATGTGCTGATGTCCGACGACACCCGCAAACGCCACTTCGGCAGCGACGGTGTCGAAACCGAACTGGGCAGCAAAGCTGCCGAAGGCGCCGGGATCGGTGCCGGCGTGGGCGGCGCGATCGGTGCCGCGCTGGCGGCCGTTGCCGCCGTGGGCACGACGCTGGTCCTGCCGGGCCTGGGCGTTGTCGTGGCGGGCCCTCTGGCTGCCGCCCTGGCGGGTGCCGGTGCCGGTGGGGTGACGGGCGGCCTGCTGGGCGCGCTGATCGGCGCGGGTATTCCCGAAGAACGTGTCAAACATTATGAAGAAGGCCTGAAATCGGGCGGCATCGTGATGGGCGTGAATGCCCGTTCCGACGAGGACGCCGCGCACATCGAGTCGGGCTGGAAAGACAGCGCAGGCCAGCACGTGATCGGCACCGGTGTCGGCGCGGCCGGCGGTGCGATGGCGGGCATGGCGGCGGGAACGCCGGGCGGCCCGGTGGGCATGGCCGCTGGTGCGGTGGTCGGCGGCATTGCCGGCGGCCTGGCCGGCAAGGGCGCGGCCGAAGTGGTCAACCCGAAGAGCGGTGACGACCTGTCCGACCACCACATGGCGACCGGCGTTGGCGCCGGCGGCGGTGCGATGGCCGGCATGGCAATGGGCGCCGCGGGCGGCCCGATCGGCATGGCGGCAGGCGGCGCGATCGGCGCGCTGGCGGGCGGCATGGCCGGCAAGGGCGTCGGCGGCCTGGTCAACCC
>Ga0265797_10002323_pt1 | contig 32121 bp, 25 predicted proteins | sample P2T30metagenome_FD_192433 | JGI IMG/M metagenome (GOLD analysis project Ga0265797, IMG submission 192433) | Plant litter microbial communities from East Loma Ridge, Irvine, California - P2 T30 | ecosystem: Environmental > Terrestrial > Plant litter > Unclassified | place: USA: California... | reverse complement strand
CGAGGTCAAACTTCTTTCGGTGGAAATCGAGCGAGTTCCATCGGTTGGGTTGCAATACTTTGCTAAATACCGTTGCGACCAAACGCAGAGAATAGAGCGACCCGACTCCCAAAAGATCCCCGGATCTCGTAAGACAGCCAGCTGAAGCGCCAAACCAGAGAAAATATTCGATACCCACCACCAAGACAAAAACGCATAAGCTCGCAGCAGATATCTGCGAATCCTCACCACCGCAACTCAGTCACCTCACCAGTACGCATATCAAAGCTCCTCGTCCTCGTCATCAAGTCCGCCCTCAAGTCCTGCCCTTGAGGTCGATCATGCACACAGTTGACGTAAGCGGCTCCCCAGCCTGGGAGCCTGTGGTTGTGGTCGACAATACGACCTCCGATACCCTCGCACTCGGTTCTGAACACTTTGACCTTGTTTCTGTTGCCGTAGCTGGCGACGCGTGCGTCGATGCATCCGAAGATGTACGTGAACAGGAGCACTCCGCAGATTGTGATGAGTGCTGCGAGAAGGCACCCGAGCGGCGTTCTAGGGACTGCCGAGCACTTGCGCTGCTTCTGCGCATTTGAGATCTCAAGGGCTCCTTGTCCTTCGGTTTCGGTGAAGTTGATGTTTTGTGGCATGTTGTTGTTCAAGTTGTTGTCGTACATGTTGGTGTTGTACAGATTGTTGTTGAACTGGGTCGCCATGGCTGATCTTTTAGATTACCAAAATTTGGTCTTGATGAGAAGTGTAACGTATATTGAACGAGCGAGCCGATTTTGAGGGGCGTTTGAAAAGGTATTCGAGAACAGACGCCGAGTTGTGATTGATCGCATCGAAAGAGGCCACCACTTCGAATTATGTACCTACCAACTCGTCACAAGAGATTATTCGGTGGGTGTAGTCATGAAGCCAACTACGTGGAGCTTGGGCGACATTGGTGCACTGCCACCCGCATGTGCTTAAGTACCTACATGTACATCTCGAGGCTTAGGAAGCCATACAAAGCTACCACGGTTCTAGAGCATCGTGATCACATGCCGCAAAGCGACAAACTTGTGGATACATTGCGAGAACTCGCAAAACTCAAAAGTCGCAATGGACAGCTGCGCCTGACCGTCGAACACGACACATTTGATGGACTAATGAGTTATACGTGGCGGAGTCATGGCGAAGTCGAAATTATATTTTGGGTGTAATCTTTAGCAACTTCCCGCGTTCATACTTCGAGCGAAATGCCACCATAAAGATCAAGAAAAACAAAAACATAACTAGGGCGAGGTGTGGAGAAACCTTGAGGGCGTCGAAAGCCTCGTACCATGTTCGCGTCGTGTTGTTCGGGATGTCGATGTGTTTTTGTTAAGAAGTGGTGAATTGGTGTATTCATGAAGGCAAGGTTTCCGTGGTTGGTCTGTATACAGACAGCTGCGATGCTGCGCCGCAACGGCCAAGTCAACATCTTGAGGCTGTACCAAAGAAACAGTAAGGCTTCAAGCGGATAGTAGGTGTAGGTAACCGGCGACGGTTCAGAGTTTGGGTAAGATGTGTCAAAGCTCCTGGAGTTGCTCAAGACGAAAGTCATGTGGACCGAGAGAGAACCTAGAACGATTGTCGAACGGTAATGGATGGCTTCGATTAGTGGGTCTGCTTACCTATAAGTTCACGCCAAAGGCTTGACATATTGGCTAATGTGACAGTCGAAGTCAGTGATTAATTGATTGTCTAGATGACATAAGCTAATTATATGGCTGGCGAATACTTTCTTCGCTCATCGTCTTGGCTCCCTCGTCATGACCTGGAATGGATGGTAGCGACTGGAATACCTGATAACATTGGATCTTTGGCTTGCTCTTTCCAGAGTCTCATGATTGAGTTCCCACGGGCTCGTTGGTCTGTATGTGGCTCAAGTTGAAGTATCCAGAGACCAAGTGATGGATCTCGTGCCGTTTACCTGAATAGCTAGGCGGAGCATTGAAGATGTGAATCATGCTGGAGCACTGCGCTAGACTTCCCCGTAGATTTGGGTGGCTTCAAATCTGTCGGAATGGTGGTTGAAACGGTTCTGACGGGCTCATGTGTGTTCCGCCCGTACAGCACTCGATAACTGACAGTGGTCCAGTGAACCACCTCACAAGTCTGTGCAGGTCTTCCGCCACAACCACCGCCGAGAGACAGAAACGCACAGACTGTATGCGGATAGTGACTCCCGTCACAGTCATCGTCTTAACCCGCATGCGACACTCCGGGCGTATCGTGCTGGACGATAGTAACAGGCAAATCGACTTCCGCTCTCGCCCAGCGGATCAAGTCATGCCACTCCTCTGGGCTCTCTGCCAAAGCCATTGAGCATTCGTCTACCAAGGCTTTTCCTACACCTTCTGCCCACCACTTGTGCGAGACCCTCGCTAGCAGTGTGCCATAAACCATTGTGCTCAGCAAGGCCCGCGGCACGCCTTCCTCCAGCAGAAGAGCGAAGTCGTTGCCCATTGTCGGAGCCCAAGCCATCGTATCATCGAAGGTGCCTGTCGCCAAAATACTTTCGAAAGCTTTACGCATCAGCGACACGCTTGAACGGTAAATGTTGGCGTGTTGGTCTTCTATTTCTTCTTCGACAGCACCAGTGCTGGGTCCCGGTTTTTCGATAAAGGTTTCAAGTTGCGAGAGTCTTGCGTCGATCTCTGGGTCTAGCTTTGCCCCCTCGCTATCCGGCAGCTGCTCGTTGACACTGATGTACACTCTGGCGCGAAGGGTTTTGGCTACGTCGATGATGGCCTGCGTGCCGCGCCACAGCTGCGCGGTCTCGACGAGCATGCTAATGAAGGGTTTTGCCGTCGAAGGTCGTTCGGAGTGGGCAATACTCAAGCGCTGCCGATTCAACACCACTACCATAGACATGGTCAACATGCCGGTGATAGCAGAGAACCAAAACATTGCGAACATCTCGCCCTCCTCGGCGGTGTTCTCGAGTTGAAACTCTCGCATCGCCGGAGCCATACGCTGCAGTCCTCGGTCACGAAATGACACCGCTGCTGAGAGGTAGTATTCCGAGGTTTGCGGGTCCGCGTATTTCTCGTAGGCCAGATGGAGGGCGGTAAGAGCGAATACGGCGTCTAAGAGATAATCATACTTGAGCGCCAAGCGAGGCAGGCCACTTCGCATGAAGTCTGGGTTGCCGCCTCTGTCATATGCCATGCTCAGACAAGTCGATGTCGTCCATTGGAGCATGAGTTCAAGTTCGAGTAGCTGGCGGACATGCTGCTCGGAGGAGCAATCGTGAGGCGTACTATTGGAGCGAGATATTGGCGAGTCCTGCTCAGACGACTGGGGCTGTGTGAGAAAGGAGCACTTTTCGCCTCGCTTTATGCATCTAGTGCATGCTGGTAGTTGTTCGTCGCACTGCGTGGGAGAGATGAAGTTAGTCAGGCCTGGCATAGACGGCTTTCAGACGACGGAAGGCACAGTAAGAACTTCATGGGTCGGGCGCCTGTCCGATGTGAAGTGATGTACTGTATGTATACAAGCATGCTTTCTAGCGCGCGCAAAGGACTGCACATTAATCGCAAGGGCCCAGGGTCAAGAGTCATGGCAGACCAAGAAGACAGCAAAGGGCCAGCACTTGCGGTGAGCGTCAAGTAACGGAAGGTAACGAACAAGGACTCACTTTAACACGTCGTACTTTACACTGACCGCACCCGAGGCGGCTCTTTGCGTGGGACCTGCGCATCGGCATGACAGGCAGGCGGGAGAATGGCAGGGGCAATGTCGGTGGCTCCGGGTGTATGTCCGTTGGGCGCATACGAAGTCGATACGAGGTGTTGGTTTTTCCCATCCTCATCCATCCACAGAGATTCCAGGCCCGGCCAACGCGACGACCCGTAGAACGAACCTTAATTGACTGCCCAAAATGTAATCCCGGTCTGCAAGCGCCCTTAGCACGCTGCTGATATGAGGCAGGTAGGTGCTTTTCGTTCTGAGACATCAACATCATCACAAGTTCCAGTTCCGTAGATTTACAATGCCACCAAGTCTATGCTAACTATGCCCAAAAGCCTCTTTTCTCCCTCTCTACATGCAGCTTTGCCCGAAGAAACGCTAAATAGTGACAACTCGAAATGCCTGCAGGTAACTTGGCTTGGGGGATTCTACACTCGTGAACTGTAGCCTGCGCTTGCTCCTCTCCCCAACCCTGCAACGCCGCCTCTTCGCTCCCACCATTTCCTCGCCTCGTCAACCCACAACACCGAACTCGCCATGGCGACGAGCTTAATCAGATCAGTCAGACCGAGCGCTTCAGTCTGGAACACACCCTGCAGCGGCGGGAAGTAGATGACCAAGCCCTGACCCAGCAGACTGCCAAGGACAGCATAGTTGAACATGTTGTTCGCGCCTTTGCCCCACAAGGGCACTTCGCCCGCCAGAACGGATTTCGTGGCGGAACGGCAAGCGAGAGCGTTGAACATGTCAAAGAGGACGAATTGTGTGAAAGTCAGTGTTGTGTCGCGGTCGGAGACAGAGTGCTCGAGCAAGTCTTCATTCGTTAGGTTGGAGACGTAGGTGAAAAGTGTGCCGAGCATAATCACAACTGCAGATTGCAGGACACGACGGATCAGGCGGGGCTGCAGAACACGGGCGTTGCGTGGGCGAGGTCCTTCGCGGAGGAGGGCTGGGTCTACGGGTTCAACGCCGAGAGACTGCGCAGGTGGGCCATCCATGAGAATGTCTGAAGTAATCACTGTTAGCTGATGATGTAGAATGCCTCGAAAGTGTTACAACTCACTAATCCAAAGAATCTGCATGGCATTGAGTGGGTTGCGCCAGCCGCCGAGACTGCTGAACATCACAAGACCAAGAGCCGCAGCGCTGGTGCTCAGCTGGAATGTCAGGAAGTTCTGGATGTTGTGGAAAATGCCCTTGCCCTCTTCAATCGCACTGAGGATAGTGCTGAAATCGTCATCAGTGAGGATCATGTCAGCGGCTTCCTTTGCGACATCTGTGCCAAGTTTGCCCATGCTGATACCGATGTCGGCCTTTTTCAATGCAGGAGCGTCGTTCACGCCGTCGCCAGTCATTGCCACGACATCGCCTCGGCTTTGCAATGCCTGGATGATCTTGAGCTTGTGGTCCGGGCTGGTTCGTGCGAAGATCGAGACTCTGTTCATGCATTCCGCGAGCTCGGTCGCACTCATTTGGTCGAGCTGATCACCTCGGAGAACTGGCGAGCCAAGCGCAGAAGACATGTTGATGGGCATTCCCAGTCGTTTAGCAATGGCAACAGCCGTGACATCGGCATCGCCTGTGATCATTATGACCTTGACACCACCAGCCATCAATCGGCGGATGCTGCGGGCGACACCTGGGCGTGGTGGATCAGACATTCCGACCAGACCGGCGAATGTCAATCCTTTGTAAATCGAGTCAGATGACGATTGGTCCTTCGCAGCCGTTCTGCTGGAGCGCACAGGTCCAGAAGCAAATGCTAAGACTCGAAGACCATCTTCTGCCATCTTTGTCGCAGCATCGTTCACTTCAGCCTTGCGTTTGTCGTCTAAAACGACCTCGTTGCCTTCTTTAGTCAAGTAGGTATCGCAGCGGTCGATGACTCGTTCCAGGGCGCCCTTGAGGTAAGCGACGTCTTCTCCATTCTGTCCGTCGATGACACAGCCCATCCATTTGCGTTCACTGGAGAATGGCGTTTCCTGTTTGCGTTCGCCGATGCGTTCCCGCACGTCCGACTCGCCGAACGCATCGATGAGATCGAGACAAGCGACGTCTGTAGGCTGGCCAGTCCATCTGCTTCTCACGTTGTTAGCATCGTCACCACCAGTGCTTGCTAGCACAGCAGCAGTCGCGGCAGTGGTTGCGCCGCCTGAAACACTGTTGTTTAGGCGCGCGTTGTTAACAATGTTGGCGACTCTGATGATTTTCTGGGTCTGCGGTGTGTTCGGTGTCTCAGTGTGAACAGTCTTGGCTTCTTTTGGCACGTCGTCACCAAACGCCCACAGCTTAGCGACAGTCATGTGGTTCATGGTAAGCGTGCCTGTCTTGTCGCTGCATACCACATTGACGCTGCCCAGAGTCTCGACGCTGGGCAGTCGGCGCACGATGGCGTTGCGCTTGCTCATACGAAGAACACCAAGCGCCAGGGTAACGGTGACAATGATCGGGAGGCCTTCCGGGATTGCTGCCACTGCGAGCGAAACACCAATCTGGAAGAGCTCCAAGAACTTCCTGCCTCGCCACATGCCAACAAGCATGATTAGTCCAATCACGCCAAACGACATGTAGCTCAGATCCTTGCCTAGACGGTCCATCGAAAGCTGCAGAGGGGTCCTGGGACTTTCAATCTCTTGGAGAGACGCACTGATGGCACCGAATTCGGTGTCACCGCCTGTGCTGATCACAATACCCTGCCCATAGCCTGAGCGCACAAGTGTGCCCATGAATGCAATGTTGGTTTGTTCGTTCAACCGGAGATCGGCCCCGATTCTCGAGCCAGGGTATTGCGGCGAGAGCGAACCGTTGCTAGAAGGTGCCGAGAGTGTGTCTGCACCTTTTTCGACAGGCTCGTTCTCTCCCGTGAGATTGCTTTCGTCGATAGTCAAATCAGCAGCGTGAGTTATCCGGATGTCTGCAGGTATGCGATCTCCAGTGGAAAATAAAACCAGATCGCCAGTGACAAGCTGGGAGGCAGAAACATCAGAGCTTGCCTTTTCCGCTGCTGGGAAATCTGAGATCCCAGGCCCTTTGGCATGTCCGTTTTCTTGCGCAGCTGGTGCCTGTCCACTCCTTCCGGTGGAAACGTTGCTTCGGATGACATGTGCAGTGTGTGGAACCAACTGGTTCAGCGCTTCCAAGCTCTTTTCACTTCGGTATTCCTGGACAAAAGCCACGCTCACCACGATGGTCACGGCCACAGCAATACTGACTGCGTCTTCGTAGTTTCCCATGATTGCAGATATGGCCGCGCTCGCCAAGAGCAGCAAAATGAGCGTCTCCTGGAACTGCTTCACAAAGCGCAGCCATAGTGGCTCTGGTTCCTCGTGCGGCAGCTCATTCGGGCCTTGTACATGTAGCCGTGTTGTTGCGTCGGACGGATGCAATCCATGTGTCAGAGAGGTCGCATGGCGCTCGGCGACCTGGTCGGCAGGAAGGAGAGCATTCTCGGATGTAATTGACTGCTGCCCGGTGACCTTCAGCCTGCTCTTTGCTCGTGTGTGTCCACCTCGTTGTCGCTCGTCGGAAGGATTTGGTGTGAGTGATCGTGAGGCGTGAGGCGGTGGCTGCTCATTGTACTGCGGCAGCGAGTGCGACGAAGATTTGGACATGGTCTCGCGGCCATCCAGGCCAGGCAGAGGGAATGGCGGGATGCTACTTCTACAACAAGGCGAGGAGAGACAGGAGGCGGAGTGGTAGAGGATGCTCGCTTCAGCCAAGAATTGAGAGGGTCGCCTGAATGAAAGTCGAGGCCTAAAGCCAACACGCAACGGTCGCTAAAGGAGACAGTGTGAAGAAGCGGAAGTGAAGAACGATTGATTCAAGTGCATCTGTGTAGATTCCCAAGTTATCACGTTTACATTACTTCGGCTTAGTTTTAAACCCCCCGGTCCCAACTCGTTCTCGCAGGGCACAGGGCTGCACTTCAGAGAACCCTAACTGCCGGATGCAGCCAGGGCTTAGCGGGTCAAGATTAATTGAGACATGATGCTGCTGATGTGTCCGATATATGTCTCGTTTTTTCTTTCACAATCGACTCGGGGATCTGTATGTAGCAGACGACGATCAGGGTTGTTAGAGTACGTAGAAACATACATGTAAGCGTTGGATGATAGCCATCGTTGTAATCAATCTGTTTGAATACATGTACATGTATCGAATATGTTTTGGTTGATCACTTGCAGTGCTATTATATCATATCATGTCGATTGATTACATTTGCGAGCGAGTTACCAATGACAACATATCAATGTACGGAGCATGAACGTCGACAGCGAACTCTTGCCATACATCTGTGCATGTATCTATCGAACAAAATCGTGAGAGTTGTTGGTAGCCTCGTCTCTGTCGGTGAGCATGAGGCGAGTTGCTCCTTTCGTGAACACCTCCGTGCAGTACTCAATTAACGGAAAAGGTTTTCATATGTACTGTTGCTTGATACTTGAAGCCAATGGGCAAAGCTCTACCGTGCTAGCAGTCAACCGTGTACTGTTACCATATCGATCGTCGAAAAAGGTGTTCAGCCAGTCCATCGTGTGGTTAGTGTATGAGTGGCCATGATGATGACATGATGAGGCTGTGGACTCGAGATGCGCTATAAGTACGCTGTCGAATTGTTACACAGTTAGGTGTTGAATGGGAAAAAGGCATGTCGACATAGTAAATCGTATCGAGGCTGCCATCTTCTCTATAGGCAGGCACACCATTCTGTGATTCGCCATTCACCGGCCAACGCTTAGCCGCAGTTCTGCCGGCGCGCTGTTCCCAGCCTTAGACATCCCACTTGACCAGCACCGCATACGCCAACCACCTACCTCCAGTGCGCTTCTTAGTCGTTTCCTTGTTATCATCGCAGCATTGGTTGCAGATTCATACTCGGATTACAATCGAATTTAATTGCCCGCGACTCAATCAGCGCGCGCCGGCGGACGACAACACACGCGACCTCTGCAGGCGCGTCAACAACACACATTCGCGTCGCGTCTCACCAGGCGCAAAGACAGTTGCCCACCAACACCGCCCTTTCCTGGGCCGAACTTCACATTGATAGGGTCGTCGAAACCTACTCCAACTCCTAAGCGCCAAAATGTTCTATTCAGAGTCGCTCTTGGCCAAGACCGGACCTCTGGCGCGTGTCTGGCTGGCTTCCAACTTGGAGCGTAAACTCACAAAGCAAAACGTGTTGCAGTCGGACCTCGAGAACAATGTAAAAGACATCATCGGCCAGGGCCAGGCGCCCATGGCGCTGCGCTTGAGTGGACAATTGTTGCTGGGTGTTGTCAGGATCTACAGCAGGAAGGCTAGATACCTTCTTGATGATTGTTCCGACGCGCTCACCAAGATCAAGCATGTCAGTATATGCTCTTCAACCTCTACTGGAACGACTGCTAACTCGTATGTAGGCTTTCAAACCTGGCAATGTCGATCTGCCTGCCAACCAGTCGCACACTGCCGCCGCGGGAGCACTCACACTACCCGATACCCTCACAGAACTTGACCTTCTTGCACCTTTGCCAGACCCGGACCTCCTGTTACGTGAGCCAGCCAGTGAACTCGGCGCCGATACCACGATGCTCGATTTCGACTCCACTCAGATGCTCCCGGAAAGCCAGACACCCACCGCCAAGGGCAAACGATCAATGCTTACATTCGACGATGACGATGACCTCGGTCTTGACCTTGGCCTGGAACCTGATGAGCAAGCGGCGTTTGATGAGCCAAGCATTGAAATCGGAAGACGCGCTACTACTCCGAGGCGTGACGAGCCTACTATGCTTGACGACGACGATCTTGGAATCGACTTGGGCTTCGGAGATACAACGATTGGCCGGGAGAGCTCGGTTCCCAAAGCACTTCCTTTCGACGACGACGCCCCTGTAATCAGTATGGAGGACGACTACCCTCTGCCAGCAGACGAGGACATTGCAGCCGCCAACGCCGCAGCGCTCGCTCGAGTTGATGCCGCTGTTGAACAAAGACTTCGTGACTCTGAATCCCCACTTTCCGACGCAAGATCAAGCGTCGAACGTGAACTTGAGCCTACTTTCCGCCTGGATCAGACCGCCATGGAAGAAGAAGACCCCACGATCATCCAGGCACAGCAACAGCGCGTCAAGCGCCGTCGCGTGATCGGACCTGACGCCGAGACAGAGATTGAAACTGCACAGATCAAGAGGCAGCAGGACGACCGCTCAGCTATCACCCGTGCTCCTCAATCTCTGCCACGTGACCCTCTTCTTCTACAACTCATGGAAATGCAACGCAACGGTGGCTTCGTCTCGAACATTATGGGCGATGGTAGAATGCAAGGCTGGGCACCCGAGCTTCGTGGCGTCCTAAGCATCGAGGTCATCCGCAGGGCTGGCGAAAAGCGCAAGCGCGATAATGGAGCTACAAATGTCGAGACTGCGAGCGAACGTCAAGAAACTCCCCGTCTCGAATTGCCCGAAGATGATGAGGGATTCCAGGCAGGTGCTGGCGCCGGTGGTTTCGGCATGGACACAACCCTTCGCTCAGACGCCGCGGCCCCTCTCTTCAGCGATGGACTGCAGGCTCCAGCCGACGAACAGCCCGCAAACCAGGACGACGAAGAGGATTTCGTTGGTTCTCCTGGCCAGCCTTTCGACATCACCGAAGCACCTCTCCTTCACCCCTCGCAATCCGGCCCCGTCTCACTTGGCACCAAGACCACAGTTCACCTCCTACGCCAGCACTTCGCTCCCGACTACCCAATCACTGCCACCGAACCTCCAACTCCCAGCCAGCGCACGAAGTCTGAGGCCTTCTTTACCGACATGTGCCCCGAGTCAACAACAAGCAGACAAGACGCGACCAAGCTCTTCTTCGAGATGCTCGTGCTCGGAACCAAGGATGCCATCAAAGTCGACCAAGCGAGCGAAGAGCTCGGTGGTCCTATCAGAGTCCGAGGCAAGCGTGGTCTCTGGGGCGACTGGGCAGAGATGGGCGAGAGCCAAGCTGCTGAGGTCGTCGCGGCTTGATCATTCAGCGCGCTATCATTGCTACTTCCTCCTTTTATTATTTTCTGGCGTTTACGAACAACGAACTTTTGGCGCTTGAGTACCGCATCCCCAAATTGAGGGCTAGGCGGTTCGGGGGGAATTAGTTGTTTGCTCTTTCTGGTCAGCGAACAGATATGGGGTTCTTGGGTGGGTGTCTCGTTGGGTTTCTATTGATCGTTGCTGCTGTTATGATATCCAGTTGTAGCACGTACGCAAATGATGATCTTGTTCTCCAAACACTCGCTTTTTGCAGTGATTTCTGATGAAGTGTTCATTGATTCCATTCACTCACATATACCTTGTGAGTGAATGATATGTATGCATGAGTGTCATCTTAGAAATCAACGCTTGAATTGGTCTTGATACGAGAAATGTTCTGTAGCTCTCCTCGTCGGTGAAAGCATCGAATATATTGATGATTGATTACTGGATCTCAGAAAGTTGATTGAATTGGGATATCCACATAAATTATAGCCATATCATTTGAATATCATCGTTGACCCGGTACTGACTGACCGGGTTAGTGCTAGGGCTGAAGAGTCTAATCGACACTAGTGTGAGTGCTTTGTGCGCTTTTGCGCGCTTTCTGCGTTTTCTGCGTCGCCTCTAACGCGCCTGACAAACAAAAAAAAGTGTGGCGACCAGGCGCACAGCGACCAGAGGGTTGCAATGGTCAAGTACAAAGAAGCAAGTTTATTGTGCCCAGTTCCATCTTTTCCCCTCCCACAGCCATCGCACAATCACACGAACAAGCATGGCACCTTCGCCAATTGCACCCCGTCGTCAGACCACCTCCTTCCTCATCCCAAATCTTCACTGTCCAACATGCGTGAGCCATGTAACCTCCATCATCGATGACCTGGACCCGACTGCGGCCATTCGGGACATCTCCATCATTAACCATGTGGTCACCATTGCCCACGGAGTCGCAGTCTCGTCAATCAACACGGCGCTGACGTCCGCTGGCTATGAGATATTCGACATCATATACGACGCAGCATCCACCGAACAGCTTGAAGCATCCACATCAGCACAGTTGCAAGAAGCCGTACAGCGATGGGCTCCGCAGCGACACTCGGAGGTCGACGAAACCACGCGTCTCCTGCACGACACCAATTGCCAAATGTGTGCAGCTTCCAACACGCAAGGTGGACTGCAATCTGTCGCAGCTGAAGCTGTGGACAAGATGCCGCTGTTTGTGGCTACTCTGTCTGTCGAGGGAATGACTTGCAGCTCCTGCGTTGGCAATGTCACGAAAGCCCTCGATCTGCCCGGTGTTGAGCGAGCCGACGTGTCTCTTATCGGCCATAGTGCCAGTATTCATTTCCGAGCCAACGAGAGCCAGGACTTTTCCGAAAAACTAGTCGAAGCTATCGAAGATGCAGGATACGATGCGCAATTGATGGAGGTACAGTCAGGCCTTGGCGCAGACCTACGAAACCAACCAAAGGATGCATCCGGAGCGACGAAAGATGCAGCACGACACACACGCAGAACTGTCTCTCTACGGATAGAGGGTATGCACTGCCCGCAATGCCCGAAGCGAGTTGTCGACGAAATACAGAGCTTGGGAGTCGAATTACAAAAGCCGCCAACTCTGGACTCACCTATACTTACGATCTCATACGCACCTAAAGCTCCCTCGTTCACTATTCGACGCATCCTGGACGACATCCGCGCTCTAGACCCTTCTTTTCGCGTCACCATTTACAAGCCTGCTTCGGTTGAGCAGCGCTCCCGAGAGATGCTTGCAAAGGAACGAAAGGCGATTTTCTTGCGTGCCCTGCTCTCGACGATCACAGCGATACCCAGTCTGGTCATTGGGATCGTCTATATGAATCTGGTGTCGAAACACGACCCTGGCTACATGTGGCTCATGCACCCTCTGCACGGTGTAAGTCGAGCAGAATGGGCCATGTTTGCTACGGCGACTCCGGTTTACTTCTTTGCCACAGACTACTTCCACCGGCGTATGATCAAGGAGATCTACTCGCTTTGGAGACCACGGAGCCCGGTCCCTATTGCAAAAAGATTCATTCGTTTCGGAAGCATGAACTTGCTCATCAGTTTCGGCACTACAATCGCCTACTTTTCCTCACTGGCGCAGTTGATCATCTCTGCCACAAGTACGCAAGACATGCCGGAGAGCTCCAAGATGTCTTACTTTGACTCCGTCGTCTTCTTGACCATGTTCCTCCTACTCGGACGACTTGCAGAAGCTCACATGAAGACCAAATCCGGCGATGCCATATCTGCGCTTGGAAATTTGAGGCCGACCGAAGCGATCCTAACAACATTAAAGGAGGGTGAGACTGCATTCTCCACCAGCTCGAAAGTCGACGTTGATCTCATTGAGATTGGTGACACTGTAAGAGTTCTGCATGGATCAAGCCCGCCTTGCGATGGAACTTTAATGGACGAAGAAGCGAGATTCGACGAATCAAGCCTTACCGGAGAAGCGCGCCTGATTCGAAAGGTGGCAGGGGATACGACTTTCTCCGGCACAATCAACAAAGGATCAGCCATAACGATCAGGGTCACCGGCCCAGCGGGCGCCTCCATGTTGGATTCGATCATTGCTGTTGTTCGCGAAGGACAGTCCAAACGTGCACCAATGGAGCGCATTGCAGATCTCCTCACGGCGTACTTCGTACCTGTCGTTGTACTCATCGCCATCTTGACCTGGCTTGTCTGGCTTACGCTTGGTCTTTCGGGTGCACTGCCTAAGAGCTACTTAGACAACGGCGTCGGCGGCTGGCCGTTCTGGTCACTGCAGTTCGCTATCGCCGTCTTTGTTATTGCGTGCCCATGTGGACTGGGTCTCGCAGCACCAACAGCACTGTTCGTTGGTGGCGGCATGGCAGCACAGCGCGGAATTCTTGTCAAGGGCGGTGGAGAGGCCTTCCAAGAAGCGAGCAATCTGGACGCCGTCGTTTTCGACAAGACAGGTACACTTACTGAAGGCTCTGAACCTAAGATCGTGCAGCATATCGTCTTCGATACCGATCTTGGGCTGGATCGGGCTTCTGTCCTTGGTGTGCTAAAGAGCGTCGAGGAGAATAGCAGCCATCCGCTTGCAAAGGCAGCTGTCAACTTCGCAACACAATCAGAGGAGACTGCAGGGGTACACGTGACAGCTGTTGACGAAATCGCTGGCAAGGGACTGAAAGCCAAATTCGACTCCATGCAACACCCGCAACGTCAGTATGAAGTGCTAGTTGGCAACGGAAGTCTCATGGAAGACTACGGCGTTGCGATCAGTCCAGCCACGGAGAGCACTCTGGAATCTTGGAAATCATCAGGGTACTCCGTCATGTTGATGGCATGTCGTGCTTCAAATGCAACCTGGGAAATGCCGGCCATTTTCGCTGCTTCTGATCCTCTTCGACCCGAAGCCGTCGAAGTCGTAGAGTCCTTGCAACTACGCGGCATCGACGTTTGGATGCTCTCCGGAGATAATCCCAGCACGGCAAACGCAGTCGGCAAACAAGTCGGCATTCCGCCAGAAAACATCATCGCCGGCGTGCTCCCCGCGCAAAAAGCAGACAAAGTCAAGTACCTGCAGCAGATCCTCAAGCCTCGCCCCGGTACAGGCTTTCAGAGCGCACTGTTGAGCAGCAGCAACAAACGCAACAGGGCCACAATCGCCATGGTCGGCGACGGCATCAACGACGCCCCAGCCCTCGCCGCCGCAGACGTCGGAATTGCCGTCGCGTCGGGCTCAGACGTCGCCGTGCAATCTGCGTCTTTCATCCTAGTGCATTCCGACCTCCGCGCGGTGCTGACGCTGGTCTCCCTCAGCCGCGCCGTTTTCAGGCGGGTGGTTCTCAATTTTGTTTGGGCGGCTTTGTACAACATGATCGCTTTGCCTGTTGCTGCTGGCGTGCTTTACCCGGCAACGACGAGTGCGGGCACTCATATTCGGCTGGATCCTGCGTGGGCTGCGCTCGCGATGGCGCTGAGCAGTATCACGGTCGTTGCGAGCAGTTTGCTGTTGAGGACTCGTGTGCCTTTTGTTGGGTTTCGCGAGCGGTTTGATAGGAGTGGATGATCGGTTGGTGTGCCTGGGTATGCAGTTGTAGATCTACGCTTCTTGTACCTGCCTACTGAGCACTTTTGCTGTTTATCAATTCCCAATATACTTGTGGCGTTGGGAGGTGATATTCGGGGAGGAGTACTCGAGTGCCCCTGGTCCCACGACTAACCGTGTCAGTTCCATGGGTTCGCGAGTGCCACTGGTCTCACGACTCACCGTCTCAATTCCATTCGCTCGGGCGGGGCGTTACTGGATGATCACCGGTCGACGATGCTTCTGCGGATATGCAACTGACAGCGTGGTCTATCCCTACATCGCCTTAGATCTCACGGTGTAGAAGATCTGCATTGTCGTCGTTGATGATTTCGGAACCGGCGACATGGTGGGACGATGACAGTACCTGGGCACGTATCAGTCTGAAATGTCCTACACCATACTGTCGAGCCGGAATGATCTCCGAGCCATACAGTCGACGGTACGTGGCACGAGTGCCAATGTGACCATCGTTGGTCGTGAATGCTTCTAATTCCTCCATGGCTGTACATTGGTCTTTGTTCAAGCTTGGCGATGGAAGACAAGCCTAGACACCCAGTACGTGAACTTCGACAACTACGACGATCATCGTCGATGGTGGGTTTCTTGATTGACCGATGCTACAGACCCTTCGTTGTACATGACATAGTTCCGGTGTAACAGACAACCTGACACGTGCCGAGCTCGACATCACTACAAGGAGGAACGACTGGATTGTGTTTATCGAGTGATGTCGATGATTCTCGGCAAGTGAGACTTGCCAGTTCTCCGAGTGTTGACATCGGCGTCCCGAGTGTCGGTATTGGCTTCCCGAAATGTTGAGCCGAAAACACAAGTGTTGATCAAACCCACGATCTCTCAGGCTTTTCGTCAGCTGAACTACATACCCCATCGATCGCATATATAAAAATCAATTGACATCTACCTCAGCAACTACAGTATCTCGCTGGCTAGCATGACACCTCGGCATTACTGGCGCTACTGAGCTCTACTTGCAGATCAGGGCATGCTTTGGGACTCCGCATAATCGAGCTCGCGGTTCTGGGGCAGATTAATCGAGACGCGTCACCGGCGGCAACACGCATATCTGTCTCGTATTTTTGTCTCCCGAGAGGCTCGATCGATACCCTGATTATCGAGGTCGATCCCCCGGCCTCTCGCATTAGTCTACTGCAGCAGACTAACTATTTTGAATGAACGACCGATCATTCACTTCGTCGTTGCGCCATTAGTGGCGTCGTCGCTAAAAGACCCGACAAGAGGTATGGGCTCGAGCGAAGCCGGCGAGCCTCCACTGCTTCGTCGCAGTCGGTCTTCGCTATTGCTCAAAACCGAAACAGGCAGAGAGCGCGAGGCGCTTCGGTATGAATGCTCCTTGCGCCATCACGCCACTTGACACTTGCATGCGCTGACCAAAACATCTTAGCCATCTTCACGCATGGACCGAGCTATACAAGCCCGCCTACATTCGCCGCAATGCCTTCCCTCACAATCAACCAGTGCCGGCCCCGGCAGCTTGTCATGATACCGCACTCGCCGCCTTTGCGCAGTTGGCTGCGCTGCGAATGCACGCTCGCCGCGCATTCATCACGATACTGTCGAGCAGTACCGAATATGTTCTCGTCGAAGCCACCAGGACCATGTCGCTACAATCCGACGTCGTCGCAGACCTGAAAGATGAGAACTGGCTAGGCACGAGTAGTTTCGCAAGAGCCGATGGCATCAACGACATCTCGCTGGATGGATGGCGGAAGGCACGGCGCTTGAGAGAGATCGTACAAGACGAAGACCATTACTATACTGAAGGCGCTTCCGAGCACTGGCATATCATCAGCGACATACAATCCCGTAATGATCTTGCGCAGCGCGCTTACGTTCAACGCGCGAAGTCACCGCGCTTCTACTTTGCGATTCCTTTGCGTGATTCCGAGGGCACTGTGATTGGCAGCCTCAGCATTCTGGACGACAAGCCCCGGTATGGAGTCAGCGCACACGACATGTCGTTCTGCGAAGACTTGGGCGACACGATCGCGCTGCACCTGCAATCTTCCATGATCCGATCGCAAAGACAGCGAAGCGAGCGATTGATCCAGGCCCTCGGTACTTTCAACTCGGGCGGAGCATCGTTGCGCTCCTGGTTTACGAAGCAGAATGCACACAGCGCCAAAAGGGGTGGTCGTCATCTCAACATAAAGAGCAACAGCGAGGAAAGCAACATGCGATTCGATGAAGAATTCGGAGTTGAGGGACAACTTCCTGTTCGGACGTTCAATACACCAAGGACTGGCCAGTACAGAGAAGTTCCTCGTTCCACGAGTGAAGGCAACTCGCAGGCATCAGACGAGCGCAAACTGCAAGGTGTACTGAGCGAGGATTTCAGCACAACCGGGTCTGGCCGAGAGACCACAAGTGCCACAAACACGATCGATGAAACAATACCCGAAGTAAATCAAGCAGCAATACAGCAAGCCGCTGCTAAAGAGCAGGTCGGCATTCGAGAATACGATCTTTCTCGCGAGGTGAGACAGGCACATAGTCGCGCAAGCAAGCTCTTGAGGGAAGCATTGGGCGCATCCGGAGTTGCTTTCGTCGACGCCAGCGCGATCTCTACTACTCGGAGTTCCGGTCGACGGAGATCTTCGACACCTTCGGGCGACAATGTTCGATCTGGCACCAGTGATACTGACGCCTCGGATGGTTCGACAACATCATCGCGGATGTGCGAAGTGACGGCCATCTCTACGCACATGGAGGCTTCTGAGGACCGCGCGCTGCCTTTCGAGATCTCACACCGAGACCTGACCACGTTGGTCAAGGCGTACCCTCGAGCCAAAGTTTTTTCGTTCATGAAAGACGGCGACGCGTACTCTGGCTCTGATGGCTCCGAATCAGGCAGTTCTAGTGAATCTCTTTTCGATGCATCTGCACCACGGGTGGAGACAAAACACAGTCGCCACGCCCAAATACTCATGAAAGCGGTTGACAAAGCTGTGTCCATTGCGTTCTATCCAATCTTCGACGTTCGTATCGCCCACATCCTGCCACATGAAACGAAAACTGTATGCTAACATCTTGAAGGAGAGTCGTGAGCGATGGCGAAGCGCGTTGATTGTCTGGACCAAGGCAAACAACGCCCCACGCTTCTTTGATCCAAACGAAGATGTCACTTATCTCTCGGCATTCGCTCATAGCTTAAGAGCTGAACTGGCTCGTCTCGAAACTACTGCGTCGGATGCTGCCAAAGGAGCGTTCATTTCTGGGATTTCTCATGAACTGAGATCGCCATTGCATGGCATATTGGCGTCGATCGAACTTATACAGGACTCAAAATTGACGTCGTTTCAACAGGAGATGGCCTTGTCCGTAGCAATTGCAGGTAGAACACTCCTCGACACAGTCGACCACATTTTGGATTACAGTAAAATCAGCAACTTGTCTCGTGGACAAAAGAGAGATCGAGCAAAGATCGATACCTTGAGGCATCAATCGACTGAGGCTGTTCAGGGCACTGGCTTAGCCAGTGTAGATCTCGCGCGTCTGACCGAAGAGGTGGTTGAAGGCGCTATCTCCGCCCACAGGCACCTTCGACGACCTACAAGCGAGGCGTCCGTCTCAGCAATCCAACATGCTGTTTCAGTAACACTGGACATTGAAAAGCGTGAAAGCTGGACTACAGCCATGATGCCAGGAACCTGGGTTCGCATACTTAACAATATACTGGGAAATGCGCTGAAGTACACTCCCGAGGGCGTCGTGTCCGTCAAGCTCTTCACTGGCAGCGACGAGAACCAGGCCAAATTTGTCAATCTCCAGATCCAGGATACCGGCATTGGAATGACACAAGAATTTGTCAGGACCGAGATGTGGCAACCTTTCAGACAGGCTGATATGCACTCCGCTGGCACAGGACTTGGTTTGAGTATTGTGAAGGAAGTCGCTAAAGACCTTGACGCTACCATCAGCGCCAAAAGTGAGCTTGGGAAAGGCACGAGCGTTACAGTTCGATTCTTGGCCAATTTCCATTGCCTGATTGCACCCACGCCTGATCCACAAGACCGCAGCATCGAGAGCTTTGCCTGTAAGCAGTCTAGGCGCTTCCACTTGCTGAAGATTCATGACACCAATGACACCAAGGGAGAGCTTGGCACAAGGGCAGTCGCTGAGAGTGTTGCCCGAACAGCAGAAAACTGGCTCGGCTTTGAGGTGTTCTTCTCTGATGGACCCAATTCATACCCACCGGGTAGTATCTGTGCCATATTTGAGAGGGACCTTTTGCTACTGCACGACAAGGATCCGCAGTTGGCTGATACACTGCTGTCGCGAATGTCCACCCAGGGAACTCAGATACTGATCGTAGCCCAGTCTGTTGCCGTCAGTCAGCCACACTTCGATTTCGAGCGCTTCCAGCTGAGGCCTCTATACGTTTACCAACCGTGAGTCGTGCGGTAATCATCGGTGGCCTCGATGTTCACACTTGCTAACATTGACTACAGCATCGGACCCCGAAAGCTCCTACGAGTCATCACTGATGTGCAAGACTCCATCGTCACGCGACAGCCGGGCGACTACTTCTCACATACGCCAACTCCGATAACACCGAGACCACGCATGATCAGAGGCGATTCGGACCGGCCAGATCGGCCCCAATCACCCGAAGCAGCCATCAGGTTCGCCGCCAACATTCGTCAAGCAGATGTTGAACTATCAAGAGACCAAATCAGACTACCTTTTACTCCAAAGCCGACTGCGATGAAATCGCTGCCGATCATACAGGAGACCGGTGGAGTTGCCGAAGACACACTTGCCTCTGATTCGCCTTCGCGAAGGGTTCCAGCCAGTACTTCGGACTTGTCAGGTAGCCGTGAACGTTCACCTGGACAGACTGTGCTGTTGGTTGAAGACAACGACATCAACATGAGGGTATGTTCATAGTAAACTCTTACTTCGTACAACGCACATGTACTGACCAGACCACCTCCAGCTCCTTCTAGCCCTGATGGGCAAACTCGGGTTAGATTGTGAATGCGCAGTGAACGGCCTTGAGGCGTTGGAAAAGTACAAGATCGCACCATCTCGATACTTCCTTGTTCTCATGGACATGAACATGCCGGTGCGTCCTCTCTTACACTTCCTGTTCCGAGCACTACCTCGCTAACAAATCTTGTCAGATCATGGACGGCTTCGAAGCCACCGAAAAGATCCGCGCTGTCGAGCGTAATCTCAAATCCCGCAATGTCCACATCGCCGCTCTCACTGGTGTCACCAGCTCTGAAGCAAGGGTTCGGGCAGCAAATGCTGGTGTTGACGAATATGTTACGAAACCGATCAGGATGAAAGACTTGACTGCCATTATTGATGGGGTTCGAGATGGGAGGCGGTCAGAAACATGATGTCGGCCTTGCAACCTTGGATCTGCTTCCTACATGACACTCGTCGATGTTCCGTTTTGGAAAGACTCGGGCTCCATCGTCAGCTGTGCGCAAACGTACAAAGAAGCGATTGCCTTGGCCGAGTCATTCCAAATAATACCCAGTCAGCCGCACGCAACTCAACATCACACTGGGCCCGGCTGCGACTTGACGATGGACGAAGACGACTTCAATGTATGCCTGTCTTGGATATAACTTCAAATACGCACACTTGCATGCGCAGCCGACAGATGTGGCAGGGCATGGTCGGATTGGATCCTCCTGACGCTGCTCTGACGAAGTCAACAACAAACCCCATGGTTTCAGATTTCTGCGTGCAAGGCTACATTCTGGTACAAGCGAGTGCTGAACCACACTGGGTCATCATTTTATCGAAGAGCTACTGATGTTCTGATGTTCCTCGCGTCGGAGTGAAGTAGACCCTCTTCATGGACGTGTTAAAACAGTCGCTGACTTGCCAAAGAAACGAAACAAGATTTCCTACGTCGACCGCCGTTATCTCGCAATTGTCTCCTGTTGTATCCAAGGGGCATGGGGCGAAGCCCACCCTTGCACACAAAGCTCTCCACAATGTCTGCTAGCCGATCCTCCAAGGATATCGATACAACCTTGTGCGTGTCGTCTTTCGCCTTCCATGTTTGTTTTGAACGAACATAAACGCGCTGTCTGGCAGAGTGAACATCCAATCATCTGATCAGGCTAACCACCTGATTTTAGGAGCTGTGGCGCAGTGGTAGCGCGTGTGATTCCAGTAATGCGGATATCCACAAGGTCATCCGTTCAAATCGGGTCAGCTTCATCGTTCTAGCGATCTATGAAGCCTCAAAGTTCAATTTTTGCAATTTTGATGCTTCTGTTTGCATGAAGCGCCAGACAAGGCCTGGTTCGCAGTGCAGTTTGTGGTTGGCTGTTGCATGCGTGCCGTAAGCCTCAGAACGCCTCACCCGTCCAACGATAGTGAACAACACACTTGGGATTTCTACTTTCGGTCACTCTAATATATCTTTTGGCTGATTTTTGTTCATTCATTGAGCCGTATCCGTGTTCGTGATCGATCATCCGTCTTCAAAGTCGTTCTGGGAACGCAGCGAAATGTCGACCAAGAATCAAGGGCATCGTGTCGGCTTTCGAGTCGCCTGGTCGCCGGCCACAAGCAAGTGGCACCTTCTCTGCTTCCTCGCCACATAATGTGTTTCGTCTTATGGGGTGTCGATAATTGTTCATCTCGAGTTGAGTTGAACGGACGTGTAGAATTTTTTAAGCGATATGAGACAGATCCATCGCCAACAAGATTTCATGGCAAGCTTTCGCGAAGAGTTCGTAAAACATTGAAAATACCTACGCGACGCGATTTTGATGTGAAAACGGGCCAGTATATCAAGCAGGAAACACCGAGCATATATACATCAACTTTCCAACAATGTAAGACGCCCATGGCGGTTTCCTTGAGCCGATGGAGAAACGCGAGAGTTGTGCGTTGGGGTTAGTAGGGTTAGTGTTATCAACCTTATAGTCTGAACCAGAAGTAGAGTCAAAATTGACTGCCATTGAAAAGCTCACATGAAGTCTACAAAGCACAAAGTGAACAGCTGTGCTAGAATTCGTTGATGACGACCGTCTATACGACGTGACTGATATCTTCCTAAAGCAGTACGCCTTGCTCGCTCGCTGCTCAAACCATGACATTCATAAAACTTCGCGTTAGTGGGTCTCCTGTGAACGACCGTTGCAAATCTACCCTTTAGTGACTGATGTACTGGAACAACGCACTGACATCCTTCTCCTCGGCCTCCTGGCGGAGCAAATGATCTTGGATCCTGCCCATCGGCCCGTCCTTGCCGTCGTTGACGAAATGATTCCAGGAACTCGTGTCGCCGTATAACATGGCCTGCGACTTGATGAACTGCCTGCCGTCCTTGCAGCGCTTACACTTGAAAGTGTCGTGCGTGTCGCAGCGCGTTTTGGCGTTGTAGAGGAAAAGCTCGCGCAAGCTGTCGGCAGAGAAGTGTCGCTCGACGTCCTCGGCGCTGTCAACGACGCAAGAGGAGAGGGACTGCTTGTGAGACTGGCGTTGGAAGATCTTTTCTTCGATCGTGCCAGTGGCGATGAAGCGATAGACGAAACAGTCCTTGGTCTGGCCGTCACGCCATACACGGGCGAGCGCCTGCTGGTCGGCGGCAGGGTTCCAGTCGGGATCAAACAGGACGAGGCGGTTTGCACCAATCAGATTCAGACCGCAGCCACCAGCCTTTGATGAAAGCAAGAAGACGAATTCGTCGCCGTTGGGATCGTTGAACTTCTCGACCAGCTTCTGGCGCTTGTTGACGTTCATGGTACCGTCCAAGCGAAGCGAGCCGTAACGGCGGTTGCGGCAAAGCTGTTCAAAGACGTCAAGCGTCTGGGTGTAATTTGAAATGAGAACAATCTTGTCGTTTGTGTCCTGACGGATGCGCGCGAGCATGCGATCCAGGACTGACATCTTTCCAGAGTACCATGGCTTGATATCACGGTCGCGACCTCTAGCATCCTTGGGAACGTAATCGTCCGGGAAGTGCTCCTCGCAACCAGGAAGATCATCAGGAAGATTGAGTAGGTCAGGATGGTTGCAAAGCTTCTTTAGCAGACCAATGGCTTTGAGCGGCTGACTCCCCTTGCCACGAAGCAGCTTCTGAATCTCGGGAGATTTGATGAAGTAGTTATACAGATCAAGCTGGAACGGAGCCAGGTTGCAAAAGACGACGTGCTCGTACTTGACTGGCAGATACTTTGACAGGATGTCGTTGCTTCTGCGAATGATGAACTTGTTGACCTTCGTAAGTAACTCGGTCAAACGTTCCTGTCCCTTCTGCACCTCGGTCTCGCTGCCTCCGGCATCACGACCACGGAGGATTGGAAGTTCGTAGTACTTGCGGAACTCCAGTCTGGTGCCTAAATAACCAGGATTGGCGAAGTTCAGCAGGGCGAAGTACTCTGAGAGATCGTTCTGAATGGGTGTTCCAGAAAGGATGACTCGCTTCTTCACGTTCAGGCTGTTGAGAGCTTCGAATGTTTGGCTCTCGCCGTTCTTCAACCTGTGGCCTTCATCGCACAGCATTAAACCAATGGGCATGCCGGCCAGTTCCTGGACATATAGTCGCAACGTCTCGTACGAAACGATCAAACAGGGCCTGGTGACGGCGCGGCCTGTTGCAGAGGCCCATTGTCGCATTTGTAGTGTCAACTCTTCCTTGCTTGCCTTGCCATCCACAGCGAAAGCATTTATGGCGTCTGGCCCAAGCCACTTTGTCAATTCGTTCGCCCAATTCTTCACCAACGAGGACGGACAAGCCACCACGCATTTCTGTATTGTCCCCTTCCCGGCTTCCGGAGATTGTTTCAGCAGCGTCCACATGAGCGCAATGCACTGCAGCGTCTTGCCGAGACCCATCTCATCAGCCATAATGCATCCCTGCGCGTTCTCGTCGATCAACCCGGTTGTGCACCGATACATGAACTTGACACCTTCGACCTGATGTGGACGCAGCATCTTCGCGAGCTTTGGGTCAATGACCACGGGTACCTTCGGGCGCTCTGTATCCACCTGCTTCTTGATGCCGAGTATGTCCGCCAAGCTCTTGTGCATTATCGGCTCATCCAGCTTCTTCTTCTCTTTCTGACTGGCAGTCAACTCGTCGCCTCCTTCGATGAGCTTCGGCTCCGGCTTTTCATCTACAGTGGGGTCATACAGCACGATCGCGAACTCGCCACTCGGATCGTGCAGCGGTTTTGCGACGAAGACAGCGCCTGTTCGCAGACCTAAGAGCGGAGGCGGTCTACCAGGGCTGTATGCATTGACATCCCTATTCTTAAGAGGGACGGAAAAGCGTGCCCTGAAAGCGGTTTCCTTGTCTTTGGGTTTGAACACCGGGAATCTGTTAATATCGCGTGTCGCCAGCGCAAGGCGGTCATCGTTGCAGTAAGGCTTGTCATCTTCTGTGCTACCGTCGGCACCGCCGTAGTCGACCTTGCGTTTTTTACGTGTTGGCTTTTCCGACACCCTGGGTGCTACATTCGCGCCAGGACATTTGAAGGGCTTTGACAGCTTTCCAGTGGAGTTGGGTGTTCCTCCGTACAATCGGGCGCGAGGCTTCGAGGGTAGTGGCGAGATGTTCTCCTTGCCAATGTCGACCGTCATGGCTTCGCGAACGTCGGTGCGACGTGTAGTGGGATCACAATGCACCAAAGATCGGACAAAGTCGAGTCGGAAGAGGTGTCGCCACTAGCAAGTTGACTTGCGAGGAATGGAAGGTGAACTCAAGGCACCAAGCTGAGGAAGACGCGCCGATCGCCACTTCGGAGGTTGCCACCCGGCGCGTGTGCACGTGATCTCGCAGACACGGCTTCCCTCACACCGGATGATCGCAACTTCCAGGTCAGAGTAATTCGACATGTAAAAGTATTATGGCTAGAATTATTAATTCAGCACGAGCTTTCGGGGGACATATGAGTTGGGACGGATTTGGACGACGCCTTCAGCACTTTTTCCCAAATGACCTGTCTGAGATATAAGGACTGATATTCAATGCATTTCGACCTATTAAATGTGCAGATGCGCTATATGTATGCGAATGCTTCAATCGTGGCGTCTCCTTCAGTGCCGCAAGGTCATTACTGTATACAAGACCTTCCAACACGCGCGCAACGCTAGACAAAGTTTTCAAGTGAATACAAAACAAAAGGGGTATCTAGACACCGAAGATGGCGATGTGGGTGTTTGGTACACCGGGAATACGATCCTCAAACCACAAGCGATCGGCTTCCTGTGAAGAAGCATTAGCATACTGTATTCTAGCCGTACATACAGCAAAGAACCTTACCCAGGTGATGTTGTTGTAGGCGTTCATGACACAAAGCACCGTATCAATGATGAAGATGAGCATGAACAACAGCCAGTACGCAAGGTCGTGCTCGCTATTTCTTTGCACATAGGCGGGAATGAAAGTGCAGAGTGCAATGAAAGCTGTGGGCTGCGCAAGAGTTAGCTCGGGTTCTTCACACGAAGGACATCTCCATCGATGGTGACATACCAGCATCAACCTTTGCAGTCGGACCGCAAACCAAAGGAATTGCACTCTCTCCTCTACGGCTTCCTCATCTCGCCTCCAGCTGGCTCTCTGCACCATGGCAAATGCGGTCTGGGTCCACGCCGCCCAGTGCAGGACGAAGAAAGCTGAGATGCATCCGATGAAGGCAGGGTGGCTCGCGCGGAAATAAGGCCCAAGAGCAGCGGCAGCGATCTCAAGACCCCAGCATGGAATGGCTAAGCTGTAGAACACGATAGTCTCGTTCTTGCGGTGCAGTCCCCAGTGCAATTTGAGGCCGAGAAGATGTTGCGGATCAGGACGGATCTCGTCCATGGACGGATTTTTGTCACGGGTCCAGAGCTCGTTGTCTCCCGACATGGCAGGTGCGTATGGAGTTGGCTTGCAAGTGATGGATTGGTGATGCTTGTGATGAAGGTCTGTTGATGTCGCGCCTCCCAAGTCTCAGGATGGGATGTCTGGAAGTCCAGGTCGAACGCGTGGAGCCAGCACGTCACAGTTTTGAAGAGTCGGGAGTTGAGTTGACTCCACTGATCGGCTTCACGGATGCGCTTGTTGGTAGATGTCAGGTGATTGCCTGTTGCTTGATGGCAGAGGCAAACAATAGAACAGCAGTCAGGTGTCGTGTGCAACAATTAGAATGTATGCTTACAACGCGCTGAGTGAGCGAACTGGAACACGCCATCCTGCTTTCCCTGTCTTGCCCAGCTCTCAGTTCGATCCGTGCTAAGCCTTCTTGGCGTGCATCACCGTGCCGAGCTAGAACTAACTCATCAGACTCCGAGCCGAAAGCTGCGACGCGAACATTGAGCGACCAACCTTGAACGCGCTTACTCAAGCTCTGCATGTCTCTACTTGCCAGGAAAATGGGAAATACCTCATCACAGCTCGGCATCGACAACTCACAAGAAACCAGCGCGGCTCTGGACCCCAAGCAGAGCTCGCAGCCTGTGGAGGACAGCATTACCATGGACGACCCCGCGATGCGCACTGAGCGCGTGAAGAAGAGGCGCAAAGTCAGTGGAGACGCAACAAGGCCGCCTTCGAAACGATCGAAAAAGGACCGCGAACAAGCCAATGCAGTCGCAGGTGCGCCTGATACCAATGAGCTTGGGAATGAAGACAACGGCGGTGGACTAGAGCACACGGTCAGTGAGGTCGCACGGAAACCGAGTAAGAAGAGGCCAAAAAAGGAACACACGATGCGCGGCGAAAATGAGGATGCCGTAGCTGCCGGATTGGCAACTCAGGACTCTCTCATTGTGGGAGAAACACCACAGTCAACTGAGGATACAGCCAGTGGAGAGGTAGACGCAGGCAAACGAGTAAATGGCAAGCGCAAGAGGCCTACTGGGCGACCAAGTGGGCTCAATCTAGTCCCTGAGGGCATGTCGGACCTAGCAACGCAGGGAGAAGTAACACAGCAGAGTCAGTTGTCGCCTGGAGTGGCCGATCTGCAATCGTCGCATCCTATGCCCAAACAGAAAAAGTCGCCGAAGATCGCCAAATCACAGCCAAATGGAACGTTCAGAAATGTTCGACAGAACGACGAGCAATCGACGGTGGTTGCAAAGTCTAACAAGTCGCCAAAGGTTTCGAAAAAGCGACGCGCTGCTCTGAGAGACGAAAAGGCAGCTGAAATGTTTCCCACTCCACCAGAAGCGACACAGAATGAGGAGGCGCCGAATCTGCCCGAGTTTGCCCAGGCAGGTGATGATACTGGGTTAAGGGACGACTATGTTGAGGTGGACGCGACAAGTCAAGTACAAGGATGGCTAAGCAGTCAGCTGCAAGACGGAAATACACCAACGACACCGCAATTTGACCCGCCAGCCAGCACACCTCGGGGAAAAGCAAGGCACAACCCGCCCACGCAGCGAGATAGTACTTCGCGCCTAGACGAGAAGAAGTCTAGCAAAAAGCACAGGCGTAGTTCCCGTCACCTCGAGGACGACAATGAAGACCATCATATGGAGGACGACGAAGCTGTCGAAGAGGAGGCCCTTTATTCCACACGAAAGAAAAGCAAGCGAGCCGAGCAAGGAGCCAGTGACGAAGACACTTTCAATCCTGGACCGACGCCAGCAAGAGCCCAAAGTCGCAAGAAGAGAGAACCATCGTCAAGACCCTCAAAGTCGAGCAGAAACGCTGCTTCGAGCGATCAACCGCTCGCGAAAGGACCTTTCACCGAAGAGGAGAAAACCAAGGTCGACAAGTTGTTCAAAGAAACGGTTAAAGACACTGGCATGAGCGATTCTGATCTCCGTGCATATATTCAGAACTGGAAAAGCGAAGTGGCGACAGACTTCAAAGAAGCCGTGCAGACTGCGTTACCAAATCGCCCGATCGCCGCGATTCGCAAATTCTGTCAGCGAAGATATCACAACATGGAACGTGGACCATGGACTACCGACGATGACGCCAGTCTGAAGAATGCATATGCCGCGAACCCTGACAAGTGGACCGAAATAAGTGCTCTTGTCGGTCGTACAGCCGCTGACTGCAAAGACCGCTGGAAGAACTACGTGTCAAACGGAGACACGCTACAAGTCGGTCCTTGGTCGCAAGAAGAGGCTGTGGCATTGGCAGCTGCTGTCGATGAGACCATCGAAGAACTACAAAAAGCGGACACGGGCAACAAGACACTTAGTCGTGACGAATTGGAGCGCATGATCAGCTGGGACGCCGTCTCCAAGAAGCTCAACCGCACCCGAAGTGCGAAACGTTGCAACATGAAATGGCAAAAGCTGAAGAAACATAAAAGTGGAAGTCGAGCATCCGCACAGCCGGTAGCCACTGGCGTCCTTTCACCAACCACCGGAAAGATCTCGACAAGCAAAAAGCTCCGTAGGATCGAGCAATTGTATAACCAGTGCGACGTCGGCGACCTCTACGACATCCTCACTGAAATTTACACCGCCGTCCCGGACTCCAAGCATTACGACCGCGAGTCCACCCTGTGGGCAATCGTCGCGACGAAGAATCAGGGCTCTCGCTTCAAATCCGCCATGCGCAGGCGCGGCCTCTACGACGCTGCCGAGGTTTATAAGAATGAGGTAGGCAAGCAGCCAACTATTGCCGCCACTGCGAAGGCTCTGGCCGATTATTTGGAAGAGCAGTGGGGCCTTGATGTCTTAGAGGAGAAGCGCGCCTACGATCCGAACATCAAAAGTAACGGCAAATCTCACGACAACGTTGTTAGTGACGACGAGGAAGCCGGCGAAGAAGAGATTGCGGACACGGAAACCCCGCCTACCTCCCACGAGGATAAGGTACAGGACCAAGATCAGAATGAAGACGAAGATATTGATGAGCTGGTCCCTGAAGCAGTCATCCCGGACTCTCAGCCTGTAGACAGCAAACCTCAGGTCCAGAACGAGTCACCTGTCTCTTTCAAGTCTATCAACCAACGTTCGAAGAAGAAAACGAAGTCGGCTGCGGACGAACAGGTCACTGCTGCGCCGATGAAGGCAATGGGGAAGGTGAAAGCGAGGAAGGCGTAGGCTCTCAGGGGGCGCGTCAAGTGGGACAAGCTGTTGCCATCATTACCCAGTTATGTTCCGCTCTATTTGTCCCCAAGAGGTAGAGTTTTAGGCGGACGCCTCTCGGCAGGAACGGGTTGTGAGACGAGCATCCTACATTCTTCAGTAGCATCATCTTTACAGAACAGCTAGACTCAAATGCAACTGACGGCACGAGAGGAGCAACTGCCTACGACCATCTCGTTGAGACAAAAGGGCATCTCAGCATCATTTCGCACAATTGATCACCCAATTTGACTCGATGTCGATTTGGTTGGACCCAAACACTACAAGATAAGGTACTCGCTGACAGGCTCACATAGCTTCATGTGTCTTGAGGCCCTGGGATCTGATTATACCAGTCGTAGTCATTGTTCACGATTGTACATGCCGGCATCCGAAATATGTGGGCCTCCTAACGGCCACTACTATGGCGCTTCCGAAGGACTTCGTGAGACATAAATACTCGCAGACTCCATAACTCGTTCTCGTTCAAGACCTACAGCTTCCCTTCCACCAGTGACTCTATTTCCTTCAGTTCGAACAATTAGATCACCTACCGTGACCGTGTCCCCAACACCAAACCAGAAAGAGAGACCCAAAATATCCATCCAACATCAACAAGAACCATGGACAGCCTTCACCGGATCGGCCTAACCCTTTTCACCATCCTCGCAACCAGCACATTCCTCTACCTGCTCTGGAAATCCTTGTCCCTAATCGGCTATCCTCTCGGGAAAACTCTCACAAAGTTCCTGTCGAAATTGAGTGACGACGGCGATGACGGCAATGCCAATGACAGTACGGCAAGCAACAGACGGAAAGAGCAGCAAAAGGCCGAGCAAAACCTCGAAAACATGCGCTTGGTCATGGGCGCCATACTTGGCTTCTTCCTCTTCATAGTACTGTTTCTCTTGGCGTTGGAAACTTCCACTGAAATTCCTTCTCAGTGGCTTGTGGAAGGAGGAGAGATCGGGAGGTTGGTTTCTGCGGGCCTTTGGGTTGGGTGGGTGGCGGTGAGATGCTGGGGGGAGACGCTTGCTGTTCTTGCTGTTCTTGCTGGGGTGGTGAAGGTTCTGGGACTTGATGCTGATGCTGATGCTGATGCTGATGCTGATGCTGATGATGGGGACAAGGAGGGAAAGACCTTATGATGACGGGTGATTGTCATGGCAGTTTCATGGCCAAACGCACGGAGTGGAGTGTACGAGCGATGTTGTCAAGCCTTGGGAAAGGAGGCAGATCGGTCAGCTTTACCTACGCTATTCTTGTCACTGAGCCCGGCGAACCCTGGACTTTGCACTCTCTGCCAGAAAGGGAGAGCATTGTGAGCATGTCACGATTGATCTTTCCAACACAATGGGCCAAGCTCAGCCAAGACGCTGGACATTGCTGCATCCCGCCCCGTACCTCGTACCCTTGTCACACTTGGGAGTCCCCTCGGTTGCGCACACTTACCTAGTATTCATGTGGTGCTGCGACCGCTGTGCATCATGGCCTCCTCAGAGAATCATTGAGCATTCATCATTTCAAGGGACATATCCATCGGAACAGACTACTACCAGCGTCGGCCATACTTGTCCTCGTCTACCTGTCCCTCGAGAGTCATCACACCGACCGCTTCCATGTCCCTACAAGGCCTCCCTCCAGAGCTCACGGAGAGAGTCGTCGTTCTACTGTCTCTCTCTGATATAAGCTCCCTTCGACTGACGAACAGATGGGTTGCCTCAAATACTGCCCAAAGACACCTCAAAGCCAAATTCCGGACCAAACGGGTTCAACTCACTGAACAGCGACTTCGCTCGTTCGTCGCTGTAACTGCACTTGGTGGCCTGGGGTGCCTGCTGCAAGACTTGACGCTTGTCGCCCCAGTGTACAATACTTTAGAACTGACCGCTCGCCTGGAGTTTGAGGAAGCAGGGGCCGCAAAGCTGGATGACGAAGGTCGATACATTGGGTTTGAACGGCGGGACTTGACGGACGAGGACTTGCAACAAACCGAGATTGATCTTGCCGTCTTGAGAAAGAGACTTGCGGAGCAACTCGACCTGCAACGTCGCCAGAGGGACGTGGAGCTGCTTGGACAGGCACTCTCGAATCTTGCTGCGCATGGAGCTTCTCTTCGAGTTTTGCGAACCGAAGTAGAGGTATACATGAACGACACTTCCACTCCTCTTCTACCAATCTTTGGCGGCCACGAGAAACTAATCTGGGATGCATCCTCTCACGTCAGCCGCACGATGTTTGCATGTTTGGCCGCCTGTGATTTGCCTATCCAAAATCTGGATCTGTTCGGTGACAATCGAATGATACGTTGCAGCCTGCCGTGCAAGGAGCTCGAAAGCATCGATTTTGCATCTGTCGGACTTGGTTCCTCGCTCAGACAACTGACGGGACTCTCATTGAGGGTTTCGGACCGCCATGTCAGGGACCACACGCTCAGAGGAATCCCGGCAGAGAGCACCCAAGAGACTTTCGACGGTTTGAGGTCCTTGTTGCGGACTTGCTCCAGCATACAGAAACTCGATCTTGCCCATTTCTCCAGAGTATTCGTAAAAAGAGAGGGCAAGCAGCATGGACGCCTTCTCCAAGTACTCGTCGAATCAAGTCTGCAACATCTTCGGTGTCTTACCCTGCAAGGCCTCGAGCTTAGCGAGTGTGAGCTACTCACCTCGTTGCAAGGCATTGGGACTTTGCGTAATCTTACACTTCGCTACATCCGCCTCACAGACGGCAGCTTCACGCCCATTTTCGACTACTGTACCGAAGAAATGGAGCGATTAGAGCTCGACAGTCTGAGCCATAAAGTAGACCTAGGCGGCAATTTCGAGTCCCGCACCATAATGTTTGAGCCGCCCTGGGTGGTGCAAGCGAATGTACCAGCGCTTCGCAATTCACGACCCGCGCAGTTTCCAGACTCACGAGCGTCGTATTGGCGCCCGTCGGACAATACCACAGACCGACGGATCAAACACCACTTTCACCCCCGTACCTTGGATGCAGCATACATCAGAGCGTGGAACCAGGACATGAAGAACCGGATTGGTCCGTTGACGGAAAGAGGGCAACCTTCTTATCTTCAACCACTTGTCCGTGCTGAGAACACGTGGCGATTTCGATGAAGCGACGGCCGCGCACAGCTTCGAATGTCGCGTCTCGTACGTTGCTTGTAACGTCCATCACTGCGTGGGGAGACGCACGGTGTCGCGAGACGCTTCTGTGTTCACACCTTCTTTTTTTCTCCAGCGGCTTGGATCTTGACGTCGCACCCGTTCTCACCTCTTCTCCAGCTGTTCC